>VFQU01001886.1_pt1 | contig 11065 bp, 8 predicted proteins | sample 3512311 | NCBI WGS metagenome assembly VFQU01 (sample SAMN10412377, study PRJNA504923) | tailings metagenome | isolation source: Relicate 3 Philex TSF3 active mining site | place: Philippines: Tuba, Benguet | collected 2017-08-29 | reverse complement strand
CCGGGTGGTGGAGGCGCGGGTGGGCTGAGCGCGTCCGGCGCGCGGTCGATCGATCCCGCCGCCGCCATTGCCGCGGCATCAGTCGCGCTGCGCCTGCTCGATCAGGGCGAGGATCTGGTCGATCAGCGCGAGCTGCGTCCGGCGCAGTTCGCGCGAGTTGTGGGCGTTGCGCTGCAGCAGCCTGACCGCCACCGCCAAATCACGATCGCCGCGCATGCCGTCCAGATCGAACGCGAGCACTTCATTGCGGATACCCAACAGCGCGGAATCGTCGTCGATCGTGCGACGGGTGAAGTGGGACTGCAGCACGGGGTCTGGTGGACCCAGGTGTCGCCGGTCCACCTGGATGCCGAAGAAAACGCCCACGACCAGCAGCACGAACTCGATCGCGATGGCAGCCCCGATCTGCTCGCGCAGTTGCTGGGCCAGCCGCCGCAGGGTCAGCGGGGTGTCTCCAGCTCAGACCTGATCGCCGCGACAGCCACGTCGGCGTGGTCGAGCCCCTTCGGAAACGCCCGCACCGCGAAAATGTTCTGCCCGACCCAGAACCTCAGGTCGGCCGCCATCGCGGCGTCCGCGCGGATCGTCCGCAGCATGGCGGCGACATCGATGGCCTTCAATCCCTCCTCGCAGTCGCGACCGAGCACCTCCAGGCCGCCGCCAGCGGGCTGCCAGCAGCCTTGCCAGAGCAACTCCGCGGCCTCGGGCGTGAAGTGGCGGCGCACCCGCTCGCGATAGGCCGGCGCGGAGGCGGTGACCGCGTCCCAGCCGTCGATGAAGAAATAGAACTCGTCGACCGCACGGCGCGTCGCCGGATCCGACGGAAAGCCCAGTCGCTGCATCTCCTCGTACTTGGCACGCGTGTACGGCGTGCCCCAGAACTGCGATGCGTGGAACATGTCGACCAGCAGCGCTTCACAGTCGCTGGCGCAGTCGGTGTCGCCCTCGAGGAACGCAAGCGCACGCCGGCCGCCGTCGATCACCTGCGCCTGGTAGCCCAGCTGGTGCTCGATGGTGGCGACGTTGCCGGCGATCTCCTCGCGCAGCTGGACGAGGAAGCCGTGTTCCTGCTTGCGCTGGATCCGCTCCTCGTTCCAGTTCGCCACCTGGATGCCGACGACCACGCCGATCACCACGATCAGGAAGTCGATGCCCACCGCGGTCCAGTTCTGTTCGCGGACGTGCTCGATGACGCGGCGCAGGAGCATCGGTGATTCCTCGAAGGGTGGCGGTCAGTTGCGCAAGCGGCCGCTTGCGTTCGTCGTTCCGGCGATAGTCGGAATCCAGTGGACGTGTCCCACCGGGCCAGCCACATGCACGGCCCTCGTAGAGCGCAGCTTGCTGCGCTTGAACGTCCATCCTTGCCACTGCAGCGCAGCAAGCTGCGCTCTACGGGTGTCAGCGGCTCCCCGACGCTTCGTGGGCCGCAATGACGGCGTGTGCATCGCCCGGAATGCCGCAGGGCAACCCGCCCCGGTGCTGCGCAGGGCGCGGCAATCACTGCGCCGCACCGGGGCGGCCTCCGTCGCACGCGAAGTCGTCCTCGCCCAGCGGCCGGCACTGCGGCGGGAAGCCGTGCGCGCGCCAGTAGGCCGGCACGTTGAGCGTTTCTAGGATGCGCTTGAACGCCGGCGACGCGCGCATGCCTTCGTAGGCCGGATCCCAGAATTCGACCGTGGTCCCGTCGAGCGGTGTGGCGGCAGCGGCACTGGCGTAGTCGCGCAGCAGCAGGCCCCGGGTGAACTCTCCGCTTCCGGGCCCGGAATGGCGACGCATGAGGGCCGCGACATCGTCCGGTGGCCGTCGGTCGGCGAGCGCGGCCACGATGGCCTGCTGGATCTCCAGCGGCCAGCCGATGTCGCGCATCAGCAGGATCGCCGCCAGGCGATCGCCGCGGCGGATCAGCGGCTCGACGAAGCTGTTGCCGCGATTGACGTTGAATCCCCTTTCCATGCCCTGCTCGAACAGCTCGAGGGCGTCCTCGGTCCGGCCCTGGAACAGCAGCGCCAGCGCGCGCCAGCGCAGGCAATTCGCGTAGGCCGGATCGATCTCCAGACAGTGGTCGAAATCCGCCATCCCACGATCGACGAAGCCCAGCGCGAGCCAGCTGATGCCGCGCCAGAGCAGCGCCGTGGCGTTGCGCGGATCGGCGGCGATGGCGCGGCCGAAGTGATCCATGACCTCCGCATGGTCGACCGGATGGGCGTAGCCGACCAGCAGCGCACGGGCGGCCCAGGGCAGCGACAGGGCAGGGTCGAGCGCCAGGGCGCGACTCGCGGCGTCCGCGGAGCGCTGCATCAGCGCTTCGCGATCGATGTCGGGGTAGGTGGCCACCCAGTTGACGATCACCGCGCAGGCGGCCGCCAGCCCTTCCCAGCCGCGGGCGAACTGCGGATCGAGCGCGACCACCTGCTCGAACAGCCGCACCGACTCGTCGAGCCGGGTGCGGGTGAGGAACAGCTCGCGCGCCTTGAGATAGGTCTGGTAGGCATCGACGTTCCCGGTGTCGGCCTTCACCACCACCTCGGCGCTGCTGGCCGCCTCGCCCAGCGTGTCGCGCAGCGCCACCACGATGGCCTTGGCGATCTCGTCCTGGATGGCGAAGATGTCGGTCAGCTCGCGGTCGTAGGTTTCCGACCACAGGTGGCGGTCGCTGCCGGTGTCGATCAGCTGGGCGGTGATCCGCACCCGGTTGCCAGCCTTGCGCACGCTGCCCTCGAGCACGTGCGCGACCTTCAGCTCGCCGCCGATGGTCGCCGCGCTGACCTCGCGGCCCTTGTAGGCGAACGACGAGGTGCGCGAGGCGACGCTCAGCCCCTCGACCTTGACCAGCACGTTGAGCAGCTCTTCGGAGATGCCGTCGGAGAAGTACTCGTTCTCCTCGTCGGCGCTCATGTTGACGAAGGGCAGCACGGCGATGGAGTTCTTCGCCGCGGCGACCGCCGCCGCGTTCCCGCTCGCGGCCGTCGCGCGCTCCCCGGCCGCCGGCGCGGACTCGGCGGCGGCCGGCCGGGCCGGCGCCTGCAGCGGATGCATCCGGCCGAAGGCGAACACGCCGATCGCCAGCAGGATCAGCACGATCACCGCCACGTCGAGCCGCCGCGCGGTGTGGTCGACGATGCGGGCGCTGCGGTCGACCTCGCTCTCGCGCTTGATGCCCTCCGGCGTCAGTTCGTAGACCCACGAGAACACCAGCGCCGGGACCAGACCGATCGCCAGCAGCAGCACCAGCGATTTCAGCACCCAGCCGGGCGTGTCGAAGATCGGCAGCAGGGTCTCGGCCACCTGCACGACCAGCCAGGCGCCGACGATGTACAGCCCGGCCATGCGGATGACGTTGCGGCGGCGCAGTTCGGCGAGGAAGCTCATGGTGCGCGCGCGCAGCAATGCATCGGTGCAGACATCCGCCACGCCAAGCAGCGCGCCATGACCGAAAGGGCTGCTTGCTGCGGACTGGCGGGCGCGCTCAGTCGCACGCGAAATCGTCCTTGCCCACGGCGCGGCACTGGGCGGGGAAGCCATGCTCCTGCCAATAGCGCAGGCGGCCGCTGGCCACCACGTTGGCGCGGTACACGGGCGACTGGCGGTGCGCCCGGAAGACCGGCAGCCAGGTGATCCAGTTGTGGGTGGTTTGCGTGTCGTCGCCGAGCGCGATCATCAGGACGTTCCGGTCCGTCGTGGCAGCGCCAGTGGCGGCCGCGAATCGCTGACGCAGGCCCGAGCGGTCGACGTCGGGCTTGCCCAGCGCATCGTAGATCGCCGCGATGTCGTACCAGCCGCGCAGTCTCGGCAACGACGCGGCCTGCACGTAGAAGATCTCGCGCTTGTCCAACGCATGCAGCAGCAGCAGGGTCAACTCGGAATCGAACATCGCGCCTTCGGCCGCAGCATCGATGAACTCGCGCGACGCATCCGCGTGCCGGTCCAACATGACCAGTACGGAAACCAGGTTCATGCGGCAGGGCGCGTACGTCGGCTCGACGTCCCGACAGTGGCGGAAATCGCGCTCGGCATCGGCGATGCGGCCGACGAAGCCCAGCCAGCGGCCGCGCCAGTTGAGCAGGTCGACATTGTTGGGGTCGGCCGCGACGGCGTCGTCGAAGCCCTGCGTGACCTGCGCGACCGTCGCTGTCGAGCCTCTGCCTTCGGCGAGCGGCCGCGACCGCAGGTTGGCCAGCATGCCCAGCGCCAGCCCGTGGCGGGGGACGCGGGCCAGCGCCTGCTCGGCGAGCTGGCGGGCGAGCTCCCTGGCCGCCTCCTGGCTTCCGCCAATCGGCTGGCCGTAGTCCGCGCTCAGCATCGCCACCGACGCCCGCAGGGCCAGCGCATCGACGAAGCCGGGGTCGATCTCGATGGCGCGCTCCAGCAGGTCGTCGACTTCGTCGAGGTTCTCGCGGGCGTAGTAGCTCGGCCGCGCCTGCAGGTACAGCGCGTAGGCATCGAGGTTGCCGGTGCGCTGCGGCACCGGCGCGGCCGCGCCGATCTGCACCGCGAGGTTGCTGCCGATCGCCGCGACGATCGCCTTGGCGATCTCGTCCTGGATGTCGAACAGGTTCTCGGTGCTCAGCGTGCGGTCGAAGGTCTCCGACCACAGGTGGGCGTCGTTGGCGCTGTCGATCAGCTGCGCGGTGATGCGGATGCGCTCGCCGGCCTTGCGCACGCTGCCTTCCAGCACGTGGCGCACCTTGAGCGCCTCGGCGATGGCCGGGATGCCGATCGCCTGCTGCTGGCGGAACTGGAACGACGAGGTGCGCGAGGCCACCGTCAGGCCCTCGACGCCGACCAGCACGTTGAGCACCTCCTCGCTGATGCCGTCGGCGAACCAGGCCTGGTCGCCCTCCGGCGACAGGTCGGCGAAGGGCAGCACGGCGATCGAACCGGGTGGGACGGCGGGCTTGTCGGGCTCGGCGGGTGACGCCGCGGCTGCATCGGTTCGAGTCGCGCCGGGCTGCGCAGCAGTCTCGGCCAGCGGCGGCGGCGCCTCGCGCGGCCACCAGCGATCCGCCGCGATCATCGCGATCAGCGCCAGCAGGCCGGCGAAGATCAGCCGGTCCATGCGCTGTGCGGTGCGCGGCGCGATCGACTGCGCCGGGTCGACCTCGGCGTCGCGCTTGATGCCCTCGGGCGTCAGCTCGAACAGCCAGGAGAACACCAGTGCCGGCACGAAGCCCAGCGCCAGCAGCACGACCAGCGTCTGCAGCACCCAGTCGGGCGTGTGGAAGATCGGCAGCAGGGTTTCGGCCACCTGCACCAGCAGCCAGGCGCCGACCAGGTACAGCCCGGCCATGCGGATGACGTTGCGGCGGCGCAGTTCGGCGAGCAGATGCAAGCGGGAAGCGCCTTCCGTCACCCGACATGGGGCGATGCATGCTACCGCGAGCGGGGCGAAAAGCTCAGCCTGTCGTCAGCAGGTTGCGCAGGGAGAGTCCGGGCAGGGCCGGTAAACCGCGGCCGCGCGGCATCCACCCGCAGCGCGCCGCCCGGCGCCGGCGTCAGCGTCCGGCTCCGCTGTCCTCCCGCAGCTCCCCGAACACCAGCGCCCGGTTGCGCGCCAGGTCGGCCCGCCGGGTTTCCAGGTCGGCGATCCGCAGGCGCAGGTAGCGCACCAGCGTCGGATCCGCGCGCAGCGCTTCGGCGGCCGCGTCGACCTGCGCGGCCGGCAGCTCCAGCGTGCACGGATAGCCGATCTCCGCGGCGACGCCGTCCCAGTCGGTGCGGCGGATCGCGCGGTCGCCGCAGCGTCGCGCCAGTTCGCGCTGCACCTCGTTGGCGATGAGCATGCGGAACGCCTCGCGGTAGCGCGACTCGCGTCCCTCGCGCGACAGGTTGTCGAGCACGGCGAGCTGGTAGGCGCGTCCGGCGATGCCGAGCAGCTCGGTGTCCTCGATCAGCCCGAGGTTGCCGGTCGAGACCAGCTCGTCGTAGGTCGAGCGGCGGCGCAGCGAGTCGCGGTACTGGGTGGCGCGATAGGCGTTGACCAGCAGGTCGTGGTTGGACAGCGGCGCCGCGCCGGTCAGCGCATCCACCGCGGACTCGGCGGCATCGCGCACGGCGCCGTAGTAGTCGCTCATGTAGGCGTAGAAGCCGCGTTCGACGTGCAGGTCGGCGCGCAGCCGCTCGCTGAACTGGAGACCGCGCTGGCGCGCCTCGCGGGCCTCGTTCCAGTTGCTGACCTGGATGCCGACGAACACGCCGATCACCACGATCACGAAGTCGATGCCCACCGCGGTCCAGTTCTGTTCGCGGACGTGCTCGATGACGCGGCGAAGCAGCATTGCTCAGTCTCCCAGTTCGGCGTCGATCGAGGCGATCACCGTCCGTGCGCCGAGGATCTGCTGGTCCAGTGCGGGCTGGATCAGGGCGACGGTGCTCATCCAGTAGGCGAGCTCGGGTCGCAGCGTGGGATGGGCGCGCAGCCGATCGAGCAGCGCGCCGCTCTCGCGCTCGTCGAGTGCCGCAGGACAGTCCGTCGCCAGGGATTCCGACGGGCCGTCGATGCGGTGGCACTGCCGCCAAAGGTGCAGCTGGGTCGGCGGCGGGATCAGCGATCGCACCACCTTGCGCACCTCGGGCAGCTCCGCGGTGACGCTGACCATCGAGGCGTAGAGGCCGTAGTAGTCGGCAAGCGCGATCTTCAGGCCGGTGTCGCGCGGCAATCCGCGGCGCTCCAGCTCGTCGAAGGCGTCGCGGGTCGGCCGCAGGTCGCGCCACTGCGAGGCGTAGAAGGCATCCACCACCCGTTGCCAGCAGTCGGTCGTGCAGGGCGCATCGCCGCCCAGGAAGTCGTGCAGCCGCTGCGCCGATGCGTAGACCGTGTCGAAGAACCGATGCTTCTCCTGCGAGCTGACGATGTTCTGGCTGATCTCGAGCCGCAGCCGCTCGAGCAGCTCGCGCTCCTGCTGCAGCGACTTGCGCTCCTCGTTCCAGTTGCTGACCTGGATGCCGACGAACACGCCGACCACCACGATCACGAAGTCGATGCCGACTGCCGTCCAGTTCTGCGTGCGGACGTGCTCGATGACGCGGCGCAGCAGCATGGGCTTCTCCCCCGGCGATGCGGCCGGATTCTCACTCACAGCGATAGTCGCCGTCGTCGAGCTTGCGGCAGTGTTCGGGCGCGCCCGACGCGTCCCAGTAGGCGGCGATGCCGGTCTTGCGCAGGAAGTCGGGAAAGGCCGGCGAGGCCCAGGCCTCGGGATACAGGCGGGTCCCGAGGATCTCGCCCAGGAACAGCGCTTCGTTCGAGGTCACCCGATCGGCGAACAGCGACAGCCCGCGCTCGATCTGGCCGATGCGGATCAGCGTGAGCGGGACCAGCGCGTTGACGCGCTGGGGCTCGGTCGCCAGATAGTCGTCGATGATGCGCACCGACTGCGCCCGCGCTTCAGCATCGCCCACCCGTGCCGCCGCGAACGCCGCGGCCGCCTCGGGCGCGAGGCCGGCGGCGAAGGTCGTGTTGATGTCCAGCGTTTGCGCGCGCGCCTGCGCCAGGTCGCCGCGCTTCAGGGCGATCCAGGCCAGCGTGATGCTCGGCCAGCGCAGACCGACCTCGCGCGCGCGCTCCACCATGCGCTCTGCCGCCGGCAGGTCGCCTGCGGACACCAGCAGCCGCGAGCGCCAGCCCAGCGCATTGGGCAGCAGTGGATCGATCTGCAGGGTCCGGTCCAGTTCACGCTCGCACACGGCGATGTGGCCGGTCATGCAGAACGACAGCGCATTCCAGAAGTTGGTGGTGGCGTCGGCGGGATCGAGCGCCAGCGCGCGCTCGTGCTCGCTCCGGGCCGGGCCGTAGCGGCGCGCGGACAGGTGCAGGGTGCCGAGCAGCGCATGTGGCTCGGCGAGCTTCGGGTTCAGGCGCAGCGCCTGCTCGGCGGACGCGGTGGCGGCCGCCGCGAGCGCGTCGTAGCGTTCGGGCGCGGCGGTCGTGGCCGACACGTAATGGAGCGTGGCCAGGCGCGAGTGGGCGCGGGCGAACCGGGGATCCTTCTGCAGCGCCTGCTGCAGGGCCGCAATGGCGTCCTCGAAGCGGGTGACGTCACGCTTGTTGAAGATTTCGGTGGCGCGCAGATACAGCGCGTAGGCATCGGGATCGGCGGTGCCGACATCGATCAGCCGATCCTGCTGACCGGCGTTCAGCGCCACCTTGAGCTCGCGGGTGACCTGCCGGGCGATGTCCTCCTGCAGCGCGAAGATGTCGGCGTTGGTGCCGTCGAAGGTCTGCGACCACAGGTGGATGCCGTCGCTGACGCGGATCAGCTGGGCAGTGATGCGCAGGCGGTCGCCCTGCTTGCGCACCGAGCCTTCCAGTACGTGGGCCACGCCCAGCGTCGCGCCGATCGCCGGCAGCGGCTCGTTGCGGCCCTTGTAGTAGAACGACGAGGTGCGGCCGGCGACCTTCAGCTCGCGCACCTGCGCCAGCGCGTTGAGGATCTCCTCGGAGACGCCGTCGGAGAAGTACTCGTTGTCCTTGTCCGCGCTCATGTTGGCGAAGGCCAGCACGGCGATCGACTTGGGGTCGGCCGCGTTCGCTGCCGGCGCCGTCGGCGCAGCGGGCGTGACGCCATCGCCTGACGCGACCTGCGCTCCATCGCCGCCTCGATCCGCCCCGCCATCCGGCGCCAGCACGAACTTGTCGAAGGCGAAGTAACCCAGCGCCAGCAGCAGCACGACGATGATCGTGCGATCCATCCGCCGCGCAGTCTGCGGCGTCACGGACGCATCCGGCGCGATCTCCGACTCGCGCTTGAGGCCTTCGGGCGTCAGCTCGAAGATCCATGAGAACACCAGCGCCGGCAGCAGGCCGATCGCCAGCAGCACGACCAGCGCCTTGAGCACCCACTCGGGCGTGCCGAAGATCGGCAGCAGGGTCTCGGCGACCTGCACGACCAGCCAGGCGCCGACCACGTACAAACCCGCCATGCGGATGACGTTGCGGCGGCGCAGTTCGGCCAGAAGGCTCATTGCTTTGCCCGCCCGGCAGACCAGCGCTCCTGCGCCGCCTTCATGGCGAGGAAGCGCGGATGGTCGCGCAGCGGGTCGAGGCCGGGATGCGGGGCGAACCACAGGTAGATGTGGGGTCCGAAGGTCTCGACCAGCCGATCCAGGTAGTGCAGCGCGCGCTCCGGGTCGCCGGCGCGGGCGAAGGCGACGGCCAGCGGCAGATGGATGGTGCGCGAGCCCCAGACGTCGCGGCGGGCGTTGGCGAGGTAATCGGCTTCGGCAGCGCGCACGCCCTCGAGGTCGCCGAGCAGGCCCGGCAGGTCGCAGGGCTGGTAGTAGGCGTTGCCCAGCCAGCGCGACGGGTAAGGATCGCTGCGCTGCGCCAGCCGCTGCCCGATCGCGGCGAGCAGGCGCGCGGCTTCGTCTTGCCGGCCCAGCACCCGCATTGCCTCGGCCTCGGTCATGGCGTAGGCCTCGGGGAAGTCGCCGGGGCTGCGCTGCTCCTCGGGCCACAGCGCCGGCGACAGCGCCTGCGCGATGAGGTCGGGATCGCGGGTCTTGATGGCGATCCGCGCCGGGGTGGTCACGAAGTTCTGTACCGGGCCATCCACCGCGGCCCAGGCCGCGTCGAGATCACCGCGCTGCTCCTCGATCCAGATCGCCCGCACGCGGGTGTCGGCGCCGAGGCGGCGGGCGCGCTGCAGCATGGACTCGGCGCCGGCGAAGTCACCGCGCGCGATCAGCAGGGTTTCGACGATCGACTGGATGACGTCGACCGACTGCGGATCGATCGCCAGCGTGCGCTCGAGCCCCGCCAGCGCGTCGTCGAAGCGACCGTCGCGACGCGCCACATAGGCGCGGGTCTCCAGCGCCTCGGCATGGTCCGGCACGCGCGCCAGCACCTGCTGCAGGGTGGCGTCGGCGCGCGCGTAGTCGAGCCGGCCCCAGTAGTACTCCTGGGCCTGCGCCAGCAGCGTCTCGAGGTTGTCGGGGGCGAGTCGCTGCGCCTCGGCCAGGGCGGCGCGCGCGTCGTCCTTGAGCGAACTGGCGCCGACCGCCAGCCAATGGCTGAGCAACTGCACCGAGGCCTTGCGCGCGTAGGCCTCGGCGAACCCCGGATCCAGCGCGATCGCGCGATCGAACGCGGCGATCGCCTGCTGCGAACTCTCGGTGGACAGCGTCGCGCTCGAGGACAGCAGCTTGCCGCGCAGGAACGCCTCGTAGGCCTCGAGGTTCTGCGTCGAGCCTACCCGCAGCGTGCTCGACTCCTCCGGGCTCAGCGCCACCTGCATCGCCTTGGCGACGGCCTGGGCGATGTCGGCCTGGATCGCGAACAGATTGTCGGTGGTCAGCGCGCGATCGTAGCTCTCCGCCCACAGGTGGACGTCGCTGGCGCCGTCGATCAGCTGCACGGTGATCCGAACCTGGTCGCCGGCGCGCTGCACGGCGCCCTCCAGCACGACCGCCGCCCCGAGCTCAGCGGCGATCTGCGGCACCGACAGGGTCGAATCGGCGTAGCGCATCATCGAGGTCCGCGAGATCACCTTGAATGCGGCGATCTTGGACAGCTGGGTCAGCAGGTCGTCATGGATGCCCTCGGCGAAGAAGGCGTCCTCCTCGCGCACGCTGCGATTGCGGAAGGGCAGCACGGCGATCAGGCCTTGCGCCGGCCTTGCGGCTGCGGCGGTCGGCGCCGACGCGGTCGCCGGCGAATCGGGTGCCGCCTCGCGCGGCCACCAGCGATCGGCGGCGATCACCACCAGCAGGACCAGCACGCCGGCGAGCGTGAGCAGGTCCATTCGCCGCGCCGTTTCTGGCGCGATCGATCGCGCAGGATCCACCTCGGCGTCGCGCTTGAGCCCCTCCGGCGTCAGTTCGTAGATCCACGAGAACACCAGCGCCGGCACGAAGCCCAGCGCCAGCACGATGATGATGGCGCGCAGCACCCAGGCGGGGACGTCGAAGGCCGGCAGCAGCGTCTCGGCGACCTGCACGATCAGCCAGGCGCCGACCAGGTACAGGCCGGCCATGCGGATGACGTTGCGGCGGCGCAGTTCGGCGAGGAAGCTCACGGCTGCTCCGGGCAGGCTAGATGCCGGCCGTCGGGGCCGTCGACTGGTCGGCA
>VFQU01001885.1_pt1 | contig 11099 bp, 11 predicted proteins | sample 3512311 | NCBI WGS metagenome assembly VFQU01 (sample SAMN10412377, study PRJNA504923) | tailings metagenome | isolation source: Relicate 3 Philex TSF3 active mining site | place: Philippines: Tuba, Benguet | collected 2017-08-29 | reverse complement strand
GCCGGCTGACCGATCCGAGCGGGCATTGATTGAGGCTGGTCCACTGAAAATAGCTGCCGGGCAAGCCCAGATCACCGGTCCAGGCCGCCTCGTTGCAGCCGACGTCGAGGGCGTAGGCGGGAGTGCCATGAACGTTATGGACGTCTTCCACGATCAGGTGGATATCAGCCGCATCACGTAAAATGCGCACAGCCTCGTCGATATGCGGCTTAAACGTCGCGACATCACTGACCGGCCCTTTCTCGTCGCTCAAGATGATGATGCAGACACGGAGCTTCTTCAGCGGCGTGAAGCCGATCGCACCGAAGACTGCGTCGATCCAGCCGACGGCCCGCCATACGATCTCGGTGATGATGTTCAACAGCTGCTTGATCAGCCGGCCGATGATCGGGATGGACAGGATCAGCTCGAGCACCAACGCGAAGGCCGCCAGAACGACCTGCACGATCAGCCACGCGATGCAGTAGACCGTCTTGATGGTCTCCCAGGCGACGCAGACCACATTGGCTATCCATACCGCAGCCATGCATACCCAGCTGACCAGCTTGCAGGCCCAGGAGCAGGGCCACCACGTGCAGCATTTGCGGCCCCATTGTGCGCAGCCCGAATAGCCGTGGTCGGCCCACTGCGTACATTCTTCATATGCCTCGACAACGTGCTCCGTGCAGACTTTCATGGCGACGCCTCGCTCTGGATCGTCATCCCGATACACCACAGATGCCCTGAGCTGTGGCCTCAGGCTTTTCTTCACCGGACGGCAGCAACCTGTGCAACTCGTCGAGGGCGCGCAGCAGGCGCCGTCTCGCCAGATGGCGCGCGATCGCCTTGCCGGCCAGCGTGCCGGCGAAAAAGGCAGCTGCGACGAAGAGACCATCCGTCCAGCTCAGCCTCATGATGCCGCCAGTCAAGGTGATGCGGGCCACGACGGCTGCCCCCAGGCACGCGAATCCCAACGTAGTCGCTGCTGCACAGCCGCACGCGAAGTAGTCGTTCTCGAGGCGCTCCTGCCAGTGCAATCGTTCGCTCGCATCAAGCGCCTTCGCCTCAATCCGCAGCCTGGCGAATCGGCGATGGGTGTCGTGTTCGAGCTCCGCGATCAATGGCTCGAGTGAGCGCTGATCGGCGATGCGCAGTTCATGTCTTCCGGCATTCGGAGCAGGCGCGGCGGATGAGGGCTCTGCTTCCATTCGTGCCTCCAGTCTGGGGTAGGTGGCGATGCTTGTCTGATGGTCTCGTTGCATCGCAGCACTACTGTCCGGCGGTGACATGCCGTACATGCCGCGGTTTTGACGGATGCGCGAAACGCAGACCAGGGTCACCTGTTCGGTGGGCAGACCGATACGGCTGTGCTGATTGAAAACCTGTAGGAAAAAGCTGACGGGCAGTGTAGGGAAAAGAGGCATTGCGGCCGGTACCGGCCGCTCGTGCAAAGCGAATTCGCGACGCTCCGCAAGCGTCGCGGGCCGCGCTGACCGCGGCGATTCGAACGGTTACGTTCAACGCCTGCGTCCCCGGGAACCGTCCTCTGCGTCCACGCCGGTGACGGGCGAGTCACCCTCACCGTCGATCTTCGCCATCCGTCCGCAGCTTCACTTGCGGATTGCAGCGCGTAGCGGAGTCTTGCTCCGGCATCGCGTCGTGCAACCTACCGCGTTTCCGGTCCGCTGCGCTCAGCGCTGCGCGTCGAAGCCGAGGTATTCCGGTCCGCCGAGTTGGCGCACCTGGCGTGCGATCCAGGCTGCGCGCTGTGCGACGAACGGGCTCGGCGGATCGGCGCGGTAGCGTCGCGGATTCGGCAGTACGGCCGCGAGCAGCGCAGCCTGGCGTGCGTCCAGCTCCGCTGCGGGCTTGCCGAAGTAATGCCGTGCGGCCGCCTCGGCGCCGTAGAGGCCGTCTCCGAACTCGGCGATGTTGACGTAGACCTCGACGATCCGGCGCTTCGGCCAGAGCGCCTCGATCAGCACCGTGAAGTACGCCTCCAGCCCCTTGCGCACGAAGCTGCGGCCCGACCACAGGAACAGGTTCTTGGCGACCTGCTGACTGATCGTGCTCGCGCCGCGCAACCGGCCGCCTTCGTCGGCGGCGTCGAGCGCCGAGCGGATCGCGTCGAGGTCGAAGCCGCGATGGCTCGGAAACTTCTGATCCTCGGCGGCGACGACCGCGATCGGCAGCTGCGCCGAGATGGCCTCGAGCGGGCGCCAGCGGTAGTCGAGCGAGAAGTCGCGTTCGCCGCCGGTCCGCGCATCGACCCAGCGCGCGACCATGAACGCCGAGGTCAGCGGCGGCACGAAGCGCAGCAGCAGCACCGCGAGCACGCTGGCGGCGACCAGGGCCACCACGGTCATTGCGGTCCAGCGCACGAGGCGGCGCCAGAGCGGACGTCCCGATCCTTCAGCCGATACCGACTTCACGCGCACTCCCGGGCAGGGCCGTCGCGACGGCCGGTCGGCCGATTATTCCAGCTCGGATCGCTGCGTGTGCACGCGCCGACCGTTGCCACGACAGCCGCTCTTCAGCTCGCCGCGGTCGGCGCGGTGCGCGGCGGATGCTTGTAGCGCAGCGCCGGCTGCTCGACCCGATGCCAGGACAGCCACGCGAGCATCAGCGTCGGCAGCACGCAGGCGGCGAAGATCAGCAGCGGTTCGCGCAGGCCGGCGACCGCGATCAGCGTCTGCTGTACCGGAAAGCCCCACAGATACGTGCCGTAGGACAGGTCGCCCCAGCGTCCCTGCGGCAGTCGTGGCACGTACGCCAGCCACAGCGTGCCATAGGCGATGCCGAGTGCGAGCAGCGGCTGGTACAGCGGCGTGCCGAACGCGAGCCAGGCGGCGGCGACCAGCGCCAGCAGGATCGGCGTCGACAGCGGCAGCCAGGCGCGATTGACGCAGCACCACGCGCCGAATGCGAAGAACACGATCAGCGCGGTCTCGATCGAGACCTGCTCGCCCGACAGCAGCGGCGCGCGCAGCCACAGGCCGGCGGCCAGGACGATCGCGGCCGAGGCGATCCAGGCGCGGCGCGTCAGCACGCCTACGACGCCGAGCGCGGCCACGGCCAGATACAGACCGCTCTCGACCGGCAGGGTCCACAGCGAGCCGTTGACGTAGTCCGTGGTCGGATTGGTCGCGAACACGCCCGGCAAGGTCCATTGCAGGTCGAGCAGGCTGGCGTTGCCGGCGACGTAGCGCCAGGGCTGCGCCGAGCCGAGATAGGCTGTCACCGACAGCGACGTCATCGCCACGCCGAGCACGAGCGCACTGATCACGACGCACACCAGCAGCGCAGGCAGAATCCGCAGCGCGCGCGAGCGCAGGAAGTACGGCAGGCTCGGCCGGCGCTGCCAGGCCAGCGTGATCAGCAGACCGCTCAGCGTGAAGAACATCATCACGCCGATGAAGTGGCTGTAGGTCTGGCCGAGCAGCCGCCGGATCGGATCGGCCTCGGCCATGCCGAGACCGGCCAGCGCGTAGCTGTGTCCGAACAGCACGGCCAGCGCCGCGACCAGGCGGACCAGGATCATGTTGTCGCGGCCGTCGGCCATCCAGGCCGCGAGCGGACGGCCGCGCAGCCGCGCGAGCAGGGCAGGTATCCGCATCGCGATCAGGCCTGCATGCGCTGCAGAACGCCGGCGATGCGCGCGCCGCTCGAGGCGCGCAGCAGGGCCGGCGCATGGCGCAACAGCGCGGCGTGATCGAGCTGCGCGATCCGGTCGCGTACTTCGAGCAGGGCGCCTGGATGCATGCTGAAATCCTCCAGGCCCAGCGCCAGCAGCAGCGCGGTGTAGCGCGTGTCGGCGGCCATCTCGCCGCACAGCGACACCGGCCGCCGTGCACGCCGCGCGATCGCCAGGATCTGCGCGAGCAGCTTGAGGACGGCCGGATGCAGCGGGTCGTACAGGGTGCCCAAGTGGTCGTTGGCGCGATCGGCGGCGAGTACGTACTGGACCAGATCGTTGGTGCCGATCGAGATGAAGTCGACGTAGCGGATCAGGGCACCGAGCGCGATCGCCGCGGCGGGCACCTCGATCATCGCGCCGAGTTCGACCTGGCCGGCGATCTCTTGCCCGGTCGAGCGCAGATCGTGCACGCACTGGTCGAGCATGCGGCGCACGCTGTGGATCTCCTCGATCAGCGTGATCATCGGCACCAGGATGCGCACCGGGCCGTAGCTCGACGCGCGCACGATCGCGCGCAGCTGGGTGATCATCAGCTGCGGATGGCGCAGCGCCAGCCGCACGCCGCGCACGCCGAGCGCCGGATTGGGTTCTTCTTCCAGCGCGACGCCCGAGGCATCGGCCTTGTCGGCACCGAGGTCGAGCGTGCGGATCGTGACCGGCAGGCCGCCCATGCCGAGCACGAGGTCGCGATAGGCCAGGAACTGTTCTTCCTCGCCGGGAATCTCCCGACGCTGCAGGAACAGGAATTCGGTCCGGTACAGGCCGATGCCGGCCGCACCGGACAGGCGCGCGCGGGCGACGTCCGCCGGCCTCTCCGCATTCGCATAGAGCCGGATCGGCACGCCGTCGCGGGTCAGCGTCTGCGCCTCGCGCAGCCGCGCCAGCCGCTTGTCGATCTGAACCTGCTCACGCTGCCAGTTGCGATAGCGCGCGATGTCCTGCGCATTGGGATGGACCACGACCTCGCCGTGCTCGCCGTCGACCAGGATCAGATCGCCGTCGGCGATCGAGCCGAGCGCGTCGTCGACGCCGACGACCATCGGCAGGCGCAGCGAGCGTGCCAGGATCGCGCTGTGCGACAGCGTGCTGCCGTTGGTCAGCACGGCGCCGAGCATGCCGTTCTCGGCGAGCGGCACCAGTTCGGCGGGGGCGACGATGTCACTGATCAGGATCTCGCCGACGCGCGAGGCCAGCTTGCGCTCCTCGACGCTCGACTCGCGGACCAGGGCGGCCTGGACGCGGCCGAGCACGTGGTCGATGTCTTCTTTGCGGCTGCGCAGGTAGGCGTCTTCCATCGCCTCGAACACCGCGACCAGCTTGTCGCGCTGCAGCTTGAGCGCGGCGCTGGCGCGATAGCGTCCGAGGCGGACCAGGTCGACCAGGCCGGCGACCAGCTCACGATCGGCGAGGATCAGGCCATGCGCTTCGAGGAAATCGCCGACCTCGCTGGCGAGCGTGCCGTGCAGCTTGTCGCGCAGCGTGCGCAGCTCGTCGCGCGCCAGGCCGATCGCCGCCAGCAGGCGCTCGACCTCCGGCTCGATCTCGTCGGGCGCGAGCTGACGATCGTCGACGAGGATGCGGCCGGGCTGCTCCAGGCGCGCGCGTCCGAGCGCCATGCCGCGCGCCGCGCTGCCGCCTTTAAGTACCGACCGCACGCTCGATGGGTCTCCTCGGGATCGTCACTGTCCTTCGTCGAACTTGCGCTCGAACAGGTCGATCATCGCCGCCATCGCCGCGTCCTCGTCCGGGCCGTCGGCGCGCAGGCGCAACTGCGCGCCGAGACCGGCGGCCAGCATCATGACGCCCATGATGCTCTTGGCGTTCACTTCCTTGCCGCGATAGGTGATGAAGATGTTCGCCTGGAATCCCTGCAGCGCCTGGACGAGCTTGGCCGAAGCCCGCGCGTGCAGGCCCAGTCGGTTGCTGACGGTGATGTCGCGTTCAAGCATGGTCGACGAAGATTCCTCCGCGACCGCCGCTGGCGGCGGTCTGCGCCAATTGATCGAGCTTCTGCTCGGGATAGTTGAGCACGCGTAGCAGCATCGGCAGGTTGAGCCCCGACACGCAGTGCATGTGGACGCCGAGTCCCGGCAGCCGCTGCGCGACGTTGCACGGCGTGGCACCGTACAGATCGGTGAGCACCAGCACGCCGTCGCCGCCGTCGAGCGAACGTGCGCGCAGTGTCGCGTCGCGCAGCGTCGTGTCCGGATCGGAGCCCGGCTCCACTTCGATCACGTCCAGCGGCAGCGGCAGTTTGCCGAGCACGTGACGCGCCGCCGTGATCAGTGCGCCGCCCATCGCCTCGTGAGTCAGGAGCAGTACGCCGACACTCATCTCATTCCATCTCGCGGTGGTAGCTCAGCACCTGCCGGAAGCGCTCGCGGCAGTGCTCGGCCAGCCGCTCGGCCAAGTAGACCGACCGGTGCCGGCCGCCGGTACAGCCGATGCAGATGGTGACATAACTGCGGCCTTCCGACTCGAACCGCGGCAGCCAGCGGTCCAGGAAGCCGGCCACGTCGGCCCGGAACGCCGCCACGTCGGGCTGCTGCTCGAGCCAGTCGCGTACGGCCGCATCCCGGCCCGACAGCGGGCGCAGGGTGGCATTCCAGTGCGGGTTCGGCAGCGCGCGCGCGTCGAAGACGAAGTCGGCGTCGGACGGCACGCCGCGCCGGTACGCGAACGATTCGAACAGCAGCGTCATCGAGCCGCTCTTCTGGTCCATCTCGGTGATGACCAGGCGGCGCAGCTGATGGACGTTGATGTCGCTGGTGTCGATCACCGTGTCGGCGATCGCCCGCATCGGGCGCAGCAGCTTGCGCTCCTGCACGATCGCGTCGGCCAGCGCGATGCCGTCGGCCGACAGCGGATGGCGACGTCGCGACTCCGAGTAGCGCTTGAGCAGCACCTCGTCGCGCGTGTCGAGAAACAGCAGGCGGTAGTCGATGCCGCTGCGCGCCAGATCGGACAGGATGCCGGGCAGGCGGTCGAGGTCCTGGCGGCGGTTGCGCACGTCGACGCCGACCGCCAGACGCGGATGCATCGCGATCGAGTCCTGCGACACCGCCGACACGAACGCCGGCATCAGCGCGCTCGGCAGATTGTCGACGCAGTAGTAGTCCAGATCCTCCAGCGTGCGCAGCGCGACCGTCTTGCCGGAGCCGGACAGTCCGCTGACGACGATCAGCTGGGTGCGCTGCGCGGGCGCGGCATCGGCGCCGGGCTCTACCATGGCGGCAGGCGGCGCATCTGGTGCGCCTGGCGGTCGATGAAGGTCTGCGCCGGATCCAGTCCCTTGGTCTTGAGCATGTGGCTGCGTACGGCGGCCTCGGCCAGCACCGCGATGTTGCGGCCCGGCGCGACCGGAATCACGATCTGCGGCACCTGCAGGTCGAGCACCTCGCGGTAGCCGACGTCGCCGGTCAGCCGGATCATGCTGTCGCCGGGCACGTCGAAGCGCTGCGGCTGCAGATGGACGATCAGGCGCAGGTACTTGGACTGCTTGACGGCCGTATGGCCGAACATCTCGCGCACGTTGAGGATGCCCAGGCCGCGTACCTCGAGCAGGTCGCGCAGCATCTCCGGGCAGGTGCCGTCGATGACGTCCGGCGCGATCTGCGTGAACTCCGGCGCGTCGTCGGCGACCAGGCGATGGCCGCGCGTGATCAGTTCGAGCGCCAGCTCGCTCTTGCCGGTGCCCGATTCTCCGGTGATCAGCACGCCGATCGAGTTGACCTCCATGAACACGCCGTGCAGCGTGATCTGCCGCGCCAGCGCGCGAGCCAGATGGTATTGCAGATAGGTCAGCAGCTCGTGGCCGCGCTTCGGGCTGGCCCACAGCGGCGTCTGCGATTCGTCGGCGGCTTCGCGCAGATCGGCCGGCACGGCCTGGTCCTTGGTGACGACGAGCGCGATCGGTTTGTAGTTCATCACGCGCTCGATCGTCTCCCAGCGCTGGCGAGAATCGAGCCCGTCCAGATAGTTCAGCTCTTCCGTGCCGATGATCTGGACCTTGTTCGGATAGATGATATTGAGATAGCCGACCAGCGAGGGACGGCGCGTCTGCGCGCCGACCGGCTCGATGACACGGTTTTCGCCGCGCATGCCGCTGACCCAGCGCAGGGCCAGGCGTTCGCTGACGGCGTCGAAGATCTCGCGGGCGGTGACTCGATCCACGCAGGTGTCCCGGGGGCTGCGGCGGCGCTGCGGGCCGCGTCGGCGCGCCTCAGCGGGGTTCGCGGGCGGCGCGCGTCCATTCTGCCAGTTTCAGGCGCAGAGTGGCGGCGTCGGGGGCGTCGCGGAGCTGATCGGTGAGGCGGGCGTCGGAGAAGATCTGGGCCAATTCGGCGAGCAGTTGCAGATGCTGGTTCGTGAAATGCGCCGGCACCGCGAGCGCTGCGATCAGATCGACCGGCCGGCCGTCGGGCGCACCGAAATCGACCGGCTCGGCGAGGCGGACGAACGCGGCGCGCGCGCCGCCGATGTCGGGCGTGCGGCCGTGCGGAATCGCGACGCCGCTGCCGAGTCCGGTGCTGCCGAGCCGCTCGCGCGCGAGCAAGGATTCAAGGATGGCCGGCAGATCGCCGTCGTCGACGGCGAGCATGCCGGCCAGATGTCGGATCAGTTGCCGCTTGTCGCCGGCCCGAATGCCGACGTGGACCCGCTCCGCGGGCAGAAGATCGAGCAAAGGCATCGGGCGGAGCGGGAGTCCTTGGCGTCAGGCGTAACGCGCGGAGCGTACCTCATCGGCATGGTGATCGGCACGCTTGCTCTTGAGCTTGCGCCCCTGGGCGCTGAGCTTGTCGACCAGTGCGTCGAGCGCCGCGTACATGTCCGTCGAAGTGGTTTCGGCGTGCAGCGTGCGGCCCGCACACAACACGGTCACTTCGGCCTTGTGCAACAGCTTCTCCACGCTGATCACGACGGTCAGTTCGTTCACATGATCGAGGGTTCTTCCGAGTCGCTCGAATTTCGCTAACGCGTAATCGCGAATCGCGGGAGTGACTTCGACTTGATGGCCCTTGACGTGGATCTGCATGACGACCTCCGTTGCTGCGGGTGAACCGGGAAAATCCCCGGCAGTTGCCTGAATCACGCGAGGCGCGATGCAGGCCTCAAGCTGTTCGGACATGGATCGGTTGGCGAGGTTCCTTGAGGGTCTGAAGTTTGTGTGGGGTCTTTGCGGGCGGGTTCAACGGGGAACCGACTCAGCTCAAGCGTGCACGATCGTTCGATGAAGGAATGTTCATCGCTTCACGATACTTGGCGACCGTGCGCCGTGCGACATTGATGCCGCGGTTGTTCAGTTCGACCGTCAGCGCCTGATCGGACAGCGGCCGCTCCGGTCGCTCGTCGGCGACCAGCTTGCGGATCATCGCCTGGATCGCGGTGGCCGACGCCGCGCCGCCGTCGATCGTCGTCACGCCGCTCGAGAAGAAGTACTTGAACTCGAACGTACCGCGCGGCGTATGCAGATACTTGCGCGTGGTCACGCGGCTGACCGTCGATTCGTGCATGCCGATCTCGTCGGCGACGTCCTTGAGCACGAGCGGGCGCATCGCCTCGGGACCGAACTCGAGATAGGCCTCCTGCGCGCGCACGATCGCGGTCGCGACCTTCAGCAGGGTGTCGGCGCGCGTCTGCAGGCTCTTGATCAGCCAGCGTGCCTCCTGCAGCTGGCTGCGCAGGTAGTTGGCGTCGTCGCGCTTGGCGCGCGCGATCAGCGCGGCATAGTGCTGGTTGATCGACAGGCGCGGCTGGCAGCCCGGCGACAGCGAGACCTGCCAGCGGCCGTTGTGCTTGATCGCGTACGCGTCGGGCGCGACGTACTCGGCCGGCGCCGCCGAATGGCCGGCGCCTGGCTTGGGATTGAGCGAGCGGATCAGCGTGATCGCATTGTCCAGCTCGTCGGCGCTGGCGCGCAGTTTCTGGCACAGCTTGCCGCGATCGTTGCGCGCGAGCTGGTCCAGGTGGTGGTCGACCAGGGTACGTGCGAGATCGAGCGAGGGCGTATCGCGGCTGCAGGCGTCGAGCTGAACCAGCAGGCATTCGCGCAGGCTGCGGCTGGCGACGCCGAGCGGATCGAAGCGCTGCACGCGATGTCGCACGGCCTCCACTTCCTCGGCGGTCGCCGCGAACAGCGACTGTACGCTCTGTGCGAGCACCTCGGCCGGTTCGGCGAGATAGCCGTCGTCGTCGACAGCCTCGATGATCGCGGTCGCGATCGCGCGGTCGCGCGGCGACATCGGCGTCAGATTGAGCTGCCAGAGCAGATGGTCGCGCAGATCTTCGGCTTCGGCGTCCTGCGGCTCCAGGCCTTCGTCGTCGCCGGAGGGGCCGCGGTAGTCGCCGTGTTCGAACGCCAGGTCGAGCGGGCCTTCGTCGTCGTGGGCGTCGTCGCCGGCCGCCTCCGCAGGGGCTTCGGCTTCGGGCGCCTCGGGCGCCTCGTCCTGCTCGCCGTTCTCGTCGATCTCGGCGTCGCCGTCGGTCATGTCGAGCAGCGGATTGGATTCGAGCGCGACCGCGAGCTCGAGCTCCAGCTCCATGCGCGAGAGCTGCAGCAGACGAATCGCCTGCTGCAACTGAGGAGTGAGCGCGAGCTGCTGACTGACGCGAAGCTGGAGAGCAGGTTTCATGCCGGAATCATGCCAATCCCCTGGCTCGAAATCCTAGCGCTAATTCGCGGAGCCGGGCAGGGCTTGACGGCGCAGCGCGAACGGAACAGGCTTGGCGGGCCGCCAGGCACGCCGGACGGCTGTGTCCGGTGAGAAGTGTCGCCCGGTTCTTCCTGCCGAGCCCGCCGGATGCGATCCGGCCGCCGGTCACATCCGGAATTCGCGGCCGAGGTAGACCTCGCGCACCTGCTCGTTGGTCAGAATGTCGGCCGGAACGCCCTGGGCGAGCACGACGCCGTCGCTCATGATGTAGGCGCGGTCGCAGATGCCGAGCGTCTCGCGGACGTTGTGGTCGGTGATCAGGATGCCGATGCCGCGATCCTTGAGGTGCCGCACGATGCGCTGGATGTCGACGACCGAGATCGGGTCGACGCCGGCGAACGGCTCGTCGAGCAGCATGAACCGCGGCTTGGCCGCTAATGCGCGGGCGATTTCGACGCGGCGCCGCTCGCCGCCGGACAGGCTCTGTCCCTTCTGGGCGGCGATATGGCCGATCTGCAGCTCCTGCATCAGGCCTTCGAGCTCGGCGGCGCGTCCGTCGGCGTCGAGATCCTCGCGCAGTTCGAGAATCGCCAGGATGTTCTCGGTCACGCTGAGACGCCGGAACACCGACGGCTCCTGCGGCAGGTAGCCCACGCCCATGCGTGCGCGCACGTGCATCGGCTGCTGCGTGATGTCGGTCTCGTCGAGCCGGATCACGCCGGCATCGGAGGCGATCAGGCCGACCACCATGTAGAAGCAGGTGGTCTTGC
>VFQU01001884.1_pt1 | contig 11099 bp, 12 predicted proteins | sample 3512311 | NCBI WGS metagenome assembly VFQU01 (sample SAMN10412377, study PRJNA504923) | tailings metagenome | isolation source: Relicate 3 Philex TSF3 active mining site | place: Philippines: Tuba, Benguet | collected 2017-08-29 | reverse complement strand
GGGTCCCCCGTGCCCCGGGCCGATCACGTACATCGCCTCGAGGTCGCGGGCGGTGATGGCCCGGTTCACGTGGGCGTACACGAGGTTCAGGCCGGGGGAGGTGCCCCAGTGGCCGAGCAGGCGCGGCTTGACGTGGGTGATGTCGAGCGGCTCGCGCAGCAGGGGGTTGTCGAGCAGGTAGATCTGCCCGACCGACAGGTAGTTGGCCGCCCTCCACCAGGCGTCGATCCTCCGGAGCTCGTCGTGCGTCATGCCCTCTCCCCTCCGTCGTGTCCGGTGACCCGCCGCACCGCGCGCGCGATCACCACGTCCTCCCGGGCGTGCACCACCAGCGTCCGCACCGCCGCCCCCGCCGCCGACACCTCGCCCTCGCCCCCGTGGGCGTTTCGCCCGGGGTCGATCGCCACGCCGAGGTGGGCGAGGCGGCCGGCGAGGGCGGCCCGGGTGCGCGAGGACCCCTCGCCGGCGCCGCCGGTGAACACGACCAGGTCGAGGCCCCCGAGGGCCGCGGTCATGCCGGCGACGACCGCGGCGAGGCGGTGGTCGTGCACGTCGAGCGCCCCCCGCGCCCGCGCGTCGCCGGCGGCGCCGGCCGCCTCCACCTCCCGCATGTCGGCGGTGCCGGCCAGGGCGGTCATGCCGCTCGCGTGGTTCAGCACGTCCTCCACCTCGGCGGCGGGGACGCCGCGGCGCAGGATCATGTGGAGGGGGACGTCGGGGTCGATGGCGCCCGCGCGGGTCGCCATGACGAGGCCGTCGAGGGGGCTCATCCCCATGCTCGTGTCGACCGAGCGGCCGTCGCGGACCGCGGTGACGGAGGCGCCGCCGCCGAGGTGGCAGACGACGGTCCGGGACGGGAGCCCGCCAAGGACCGCGGCGGCGCGCTCGCACGCCCACTCCACCGAGAGGCCGTGGAAGCCGTAGCGCCGGACGCTCGCGCCGGTGACCCACGCGTCGGGGACGGCGTAGCGCGTCGCCTCGTCGGGCATCGTGGCGTGGAAGGCGGTGTCGAACACGGCGACGTGGGGGACGTCCGGCAGGGAGGCGCGCGCCTCGCGGGCGAGGCGAACGGCGGGGCCGTTGTGGAGCGGCGCGACCGCCCCCACCTCGTCGAGGGCGGCGAGCACGTCGTCGTCGATCCGCACCGGGGCGGTGAACCGGCCCCCGCCGTGGACGACGCGGTGGCCGACCCCGGCGAGTCCCCCGGGCGCGTCGGCGAGCGCGCGGAGCGTCCGGCTCCGCCCGCCCGCGTCGACGACGTCGAGCTTCACGCCGGTCGAGCCGGCGTTGACGACGAGGACGTCCGTGCCGGTCACGGTCACCCGGAGGACGCGGTGGCCGCCGCGGCGCGGGTCCCACCCGGTGCCGTCACGTGCCCGGGGATGTGGCGGTGGAGCAACGATGCGCCCCTCGTGTCGGGGGTGGACTCCGGGCGCGGGGCCTCGCCGGGAGCGATGTCCTGCGTGGCGCGAGCGTACTGCGCGGCGGCGGGGACGCGACCGGCGGGGGTCGCCGACGGGGTGCGGGGAATCCGCAGCATCGGCCGCGCCGACGCGGATGGGACGGCGACCGCGCTGGCCGACCATCCCCGCATGACCGGACCGACCACCCCCACCCGCGTGCTGATCGCCGGCGCGGGGATCGCCGGCGTCGAGGCGGCGCTCGCGCTCCGCGCGTTCGCCGGGGACGCCGTGCGGACCCGCCTCATCGACCCGGGGCGCAGGTTCCGCATCCCCGCGACCGCGACGGGCCGCGCCTTCGGCGTCGGCTCCGTCGAGGACCATCCGCTGGCCGACGTCGCCGCGCGCGCCGGGGCGACCCTGACGCGGGGGACCGTCGCCGCGGTCGACGCGCCCCGCCACGTCGTGATGCTCGCGGGCGGCCGCCTGCTGACCTACGACGCCCTGATCGTCGCCGTCGGCGCATGGGCGGAGCCCGCGCTCCCGGGGGCGCTGCGCTTCGCCGGGCACGCCGACACCGAGGCCATCCGCTCCGCCGTCGAGGACATCGCGGCGTCGGTCGCCCGCGGGGCGTCGCCACGCCTCGCGATCGTCATCCCCTCCGGCTGCGCGTGGCCCCTCGCCGCGTACGAGCTCGCCCTGATGGCGCACGAGCACCTGACGGCGTCGGGCAACGTGGCGCGCATCGCCATCGTCACCGCCGAGGAGACGCCGCTCGCGGCGTTCGGCCCCGACGCCGGGGCGGCAGTGGAGCGGATGCTCGGCCGCTCCGGGATCGAAGTGCAGACGGGCCGCGAGGTGGAGGCGTGGCGCTGGGGCCGGCTGGAGCTCGCCGGTGGCGGGCTCCTCCCCGCGGACCGCGTCATCGCGATGCCGGTGCTGCGCGGGCCGGCGATCGAGGGGCTGCCGGCCGACGCCCGCGGGTTCGTGACCACCGGCGACGACGGCGCCGTGAGCGGCGCGCCGGACGTGTGGGCGGTGGGCGACGGCACCGCCCACCCCGTCAAGCAGGGGGCGGTGGCGTGCCGCCAGGCCGACGCCGTCGCCGCGACGATCTCGCGGCGCCTCGGCATCCCGGCCGAGGAGCTCGCGTACCGCCCGGCGCTGCGCGGCTGGGTCTACGACACCGGCCGCCAGCGGTTCGTGCGGGCCGGACGGGACGCGTCGACCGACGGCGACGACCTGCCGCTGGGGTGGCCGGTCGCGAAGGTCGCCGGCCGGTTCCTCACCCCGTTCCTGCAGGCGTGGTCGGCGGACGCCCCCCGCGCCTCGATGTCCCTGGCGCGCGCGGGCTGAGCGCCGCGGAGAGCGGCGCGCCGGCGCCGTCGGCGGGGACGGCGACGAGGTCGCCGCCGCGGCCCGTCAGCGGACCGGTGGCGAGCCACGCCAGCGCCACAAGGCCGACGACGAGCGAGCTGGCCAGCGCCGTCGCCTGGACCGCGAGGCTGAACGCCAACGCGTCGGCGGAGGTCATCCCGTAGGCCATGACGAGCGCGGGGACGAGCACCAGCTCCCGCGTCCCGGCCCCGCCGGGCGCCGCGGGGACGATGCCCGCGAGGACGATGACGCTGAAGGCCACCGGCGCGGCCTGCGGCGGCGCGCCGAGCGCGGCGAGGAGGGCGCAGAGGCTGAGCACCCGCGCCAGGAGGGCGACGACGCCGAGGACCGTCGCCGTGCGGGCGGCGGGCCCGTGGCCGAGGACGCCGGCCCCCTCCCCGAGGCGGGCCAGGGCACGGCGTATGCGGCCGGGGCCCTCCGCGGGGCGGCGGGGGACGAGGCGCCACGCGACCGCGGCGAGCGCGACCACGGCGACGCTCCCGACGGCCGTCCAGCGCAGGCCGCCCGCCGGGCCGGGGAGCGGCACGGCGAGGGCGACGACGAGCACCGCCGCGCCGGTGACGGCGGCGTCGATCGCCTTGTAGCCCGCGATGCCGCCGGCGATGCGCCAGCCACCCGCCCGGGCCCCGGCCGGGTGGCGCCGCACGAGCGCCACCCGGACGGCCTCGCCGAGGCTCGCCGGCAGCAGCTCGCACGCGGCGCGGGACACCCAGTGCATGCCGAGCGCGGTCCCGAGCGGGAGCCGGTGGACGCCGCCGGCCCCCTGGCAGACGGCCCACATCGCCCCCGACACGGTCTGCCCGACGAGGTAGAGCGCGAGGGCCGCAGCCACGAGTCGCGGGTCCGCCCCGGTGAGCGCGGCGCCGGCGGCGGCCGCGTCGACCTGCGTCAGGCCCCACGCCGCCAGGCCCGCGACCGCGATGCCCGCGAGGGCCGCGGCCATGATGCGGACGCCATGCCGGCGGGTGCCGGCCGGGTGTGAGGGATGCGGGAACAGGGTGCGGGCTCCCGTCGAGGGTAGCAAGCGGCCCGTGGGGCGCCCTCCGTGGCACCACCCACCGGGTTACGGGGGATCACGGATGCGCGCCGGCCGGACGCGGCACAGGATCCGGGGATGCGCGCCGTCCGCCTCCACGGGATCAGGGGGCTGCGGCACGGGCGGCGCCGCGCCCGGACGTTCCCCGGGTGGTGGCCGCTCGCGCTGCAGGCGCTGCTCGTGGTGCTCGCCGCCCTCTGCTACTTCGGGGTCCGCGGGCTGACGCGCTCCCGCGCCGGGCCCGCGGAGGACCACGCGCGCGGCCTCCTGGCGCTCGAGCGTGACCTGCTGATCGACCGCGAGCGCTGGCTGCAGGAGACCGTGATCGGCCACGACACGCTCGTGGACGCGGCGAACGCCGTCTACATGTACGGCCACTGGCCGGTGATCGCGATCACCCTCGCGGTGCTCTTCGCCCGGGCCCCGGACCGCTACTGGCTGCTGAGGAACGCCATGTTCGCCTCGGGCGCCATCGGCCTCGTGATCTTCGCGCTGTACCCGGTGGCCCCGCCGCGGCTCGGGATCCTCGACATCGTCGACACCGTCACCCAGCGGACGGAGGTCTACCGGACGCTCCAGCCGCCCGGCCTCATCAACCGGTACGCGGCGATGCCGAGCCTGCACTTCGGCTGGAACCTGATCCTCGGGGTGGTCGTGTGGAAGTCGACGCGGAACCTGTTCCTCCGCGTGTTCGCGGTGGCCATGCCGATCGCGATGGGCCTCGCCGTCGTCGCGACCGGCAACCACTACGTCGTCGACGTCGCCGGCGGGGCGGTCGTCGCCCTGACGGGCCTCGCCGTGGCCCGGGCGCTGCCCGCGGTGATCCCGGTGCCCCGCTGGGCGCGGCCACCGGCGTCGCGGTGAGGGCGGTCGTCGTCGGGCACCGGGCGGGCAACACCGCCGAGGGCGTCCGCGCGGCGGTGGGCGTCGCCGACGTCGCCGAGGCCGACGTCCACCTGTTCCGCGGCCGCCTGGAGGTCCGGCACGGCAAGACCCTCGGTCCGCTGGCGCGCCAGTGGGAGCGCTGGCACCTGCTGGACCGCGACGCCCCCCGGCCGTCGCTCCACGAGATCGTCGCCGCCGCGGAGGGGCGCATCCCCCTCATGCTCGACCTGAAGGGACCCGACCCGCGGCTCGGCCGACGGGCCCTCGACGCCGCGCGGCCCCTGCTCCCCTCCCCCGGGGTGTTCGTGTCGGCGCGGGTGTGGCGCACCGCCGACCGGCTGCGGGGGACCCCGGGGGTGACGACGCTGCTCTCGGTGGGGAGCCGCCGGGGGCTGGGGGCGCTGCTGCGACGGCGGGCGGGGTCGGTGGAGGGGGTCGCGATCCACCGCGCGCTGCTGACCCCGCACGTCGCGGCGGAGCTCCGCGCGCGCGCCGGCCTGCTGTGGACGTGGCCCGTCGACGATCCCGACGACGCGCGCCGGATCTGCGCCTGGGGCGTGAACGGGTTGATCAGCGACGCGCCCGGGCGACTCGGGATGCGCTCCGGCGACGGCTGGTCCGGGGAGCGGTGACCCCGGGCGAGCCGGGTGCGCCCCCGCGCCGCGGACGCGGACTCCCCGCAGCGACGGTGCGCGGCGGCGCGGATGGCGCACCCGGCGGCGGCGGCGATCCTGGACGCCCGGTGGATCGCGAGGGGGTGCGTGATGGACATCGCTGAGCTCTCGGCGCGCGCGGCGCGGCGCACGGGCGTCACCGCGGACGTGGCCGGGGAGGTCGCGCGGGCGCTGGTCGCCGAGATCGGGCGGGTCGTGCGGGACGGCGGAACCGTGGACCTCGGGGAGGTGGGGCGGCTCGGCCCGGGCGCCGCCTTCGCACCGGGACCGGCCGCCGCGGCGGGGACGGCGCGGGAGCGGCTCGCCGACGTGTCGGGGTACGACGAGGGCGTCGCGCCGCGCGACTCCTGAACGCCACGCCCGCCCTTCGGGAAACCCGGCGCGGGGTGGGCGGCCTCCCCGATGGCCGCCGGGGCCCGTCGGGGGATGCTGGGGTCTCCCTCGGCGGACGGAGGTGGATGATGGGACACCACGACACGACGGGCACGTGGACCGCCCACCTGTCGCCACGGGAGGCCGCGGCGGCGGGCCGCGCGGTCTTCACCTGGAGCCTCATCCCGGCGGCGGCGCGCCTGGCGCGCGAGGCGGCCGAGGGCCACGACTCCCGTGACGCGGTCGCGGACCTCCGCGACGCCGTCCGGTTGCTCGACGCCCTCGGCTGGCCCGACGAGGCGCACACCCCGACCGACCTCGGTCCGGAGGAGTCCGGCACCGTCCGCGACGCGGCGCAGATCCAGCTCGGCCACGGGCTCGACCCCGACCCCGTCGCCCGGGCGCGGGTGGCCCGGGGGCGCGCCGACGCGCCGTCCGCGCGCGGGGGGACCCTGCGCGTCCTCCTGCGCCGGCTCGGGGAGGATCCACCGGACGCGGACGGGGACACCTGATGGGCTTCCCGTGGGACCCGCCACCGGCGGACGCCCGCGCCGCGGCCATCGTCACGCTCACCCTGAACCCGGCGCTCGACGCGACGACCGACGTCCCCGAGCTGGTCGCGGGACCGAAGCTGAGGTGCGGCGCCGTCCGCCGCGAGGCGGGCGGCGGTGGCGTCAACGTCGCACGCGCGGTCACGGGTCTCGGGGGACGCGCCCTCGCGGTGCTCGCCGCCGGCGGCTCGACGGGGGCCGAGATCGAACGGTGCCTCGCCGACGAGGGCGTGCCGCGGCGGGTGATCCCGATCGCGGGCACCAGCCGGGAGAACGTCGCGGTGCACGAACGCGCGAGCGGCGGCCTCTACCGGCTGGTGATGCCCGGGCCGGCGCTCACCGCCGCGGAGTGGCGTCGCTGCATCGACGTCGCCGCCGACGCCGCGGAGGGGGACCTGCTCGTGGCGAGCGGGAGCCTGCCGCCCGGCGTCCCGGCCGACGCGTACGCGCGCCTCGCCCGCACGCTGGCGTCGCGCGGGGTGCGGCTGCTGCTCGACACCGCCGGCCCGGGGCTGCGCGGGGGCCTCGGCGCCGGCGTCCACCTGATCAAGCCGAACGCCCGCGAGCTCGACGAGCTGGCGGGGCGGGCCCTCGACGACGCGGGGCGCGAGGAGTTCGCGGCGTCGATCGTGCGCGGCGGCGGCGCCGACGTCGTGATCGTCACCCTCGGCGCGGACGGTGCGCTGGTGGTGGACGGCGGCGGCCCCACCCGGATCCACCCCCCGCCCGTCGCGCACCCCGACAGCGCCGTCGGGGCGGGCGACAACTTCATGGCCGGCCTCGCCCTGGCCCTGGCCGCCGGACGCGACACCGCCGGCGCATCCGCGGTCGGCGTCGCCGCCGCGGCCGCCGCCCTCCTCACGCCGGGCACCGCCCCGTGCCGGCGGGACGACCTCGAGGCGATGCTGACCGCGATGGGGCGCGCCGACGACGTGGCGGTGCTCCCCCGCCGGGCGAGCCGGGCGGTGGCGACGTGACCGGGCGCGACGCCCCCGCGGCGCTCGTGGAGACGCACATCTCGGTGATCACGATGATCGGCGGGTACGCCTACAAGCTCCTCAAGCCGGTCGACACGGGCTTCCTCGACCACCGGCGGCGGGAGGACCGGAAGGCGTCGTGCCACCGGGAGACGGAGGTCAACCGGCGTTTCGCCCCCGACGTCTACCTGGGGGTGCTCGACGTCGTCGGCCCGACGGGCGCGCCCGCCGACCACCTGGTCCACATGCGCCGCATGCCGGCCGACCGGTGCCTCGCGGCGCTGCTGGACGGACCCGCGGCCGGGGACCTCGTCCGGGAGGTCGCGCGCGCCGTCGCCCGCCTGCACGCCGCCGCGCCGACGTCGCCGGAGATCGCACACGCCGGCTCACCGGGATGCGTGCTCGGCCTCTGGGTCGAGGGGCTGGGCGCGCTGGCGGCCGGGGCGCCGGGGGTCGTCCCGGCCGCCGACCTCGCGCGGGCCGGGGACCTCGCGGAGGCGTACCTCGCCGGCCGCGGCGACCTGCTCGACGCCCGCGTCCGCGACGGGTGGGTGCGCGACGGCCACGGGGACCTGCTCGCCGCCGACGTCTTCTGCCTGCCGGACGGACCGCGCATCCTCGACTGCCTCGCGTTCGCCGACCGGTTGCGGCACGGCGACGTGCTCGGCGACATCGCGTTCCTCGCGATGGACCTCGAGGACCGCGGCAACCCCGGTCTCGCGGGTGTGCTGCTCGACGAGTGGTGCACGGCCCTCGGCCAGGACCACCCGCCGTCGCTCGCGCACGCCTACGTCGCGTACCGCGCCCACGTCCGGGCGAAGGTCGCGGCGATCCGGGCGACGCAGGGGGACCCGTCGGCGGCGGCCCACGCACGGTCGCTGCACGCCCTCGCCCTCGACCACCTCGACCGCGCCCAGGTGCGGCTGACGCTCGTCGGAGGACCTCCGGGGACCGGGAAGACGACGGTCGCGCGGGGACTCGCCGAGGCGGCGGGCTGGGTCGTGCTCGGCACGGACCCCATCCGCAAGGACCTGGCCGGGCGTCCCCACGTCCCCGCCGACCCCGGGGCGTTCGGCGCCGGCGCCTACGCGCCCGCCGCGGTGGGCGCCGTGTACGACGAGATGCTGCGGCGCGCCCGGGTGCTGCTGCGGATGGGCGAGTCCGTCGTGCTGGACGCGTCCTGGGGCGACGGGGGCCGCCGCGCCGCGGCGCGCGCGCTCGCGCGGTCGTGCGGCGCGCGGCTCACCGAGATCCGCTGCGCGCTCGACCCGGAGGTCGCCGCCGCGCGCATCCTCCGCCGCCGGGCCGCCCACGAGGGGGCCTCCGACGCGACGCCCGCCGTCGCCGCCCGCATGGCGGCGGCGGAGGACCCGTGGCCCGAGGCCCGGGACCTGCCGACGGGTGCGCCGCCCGACGAGGTGCTCGCCCGCGCGCGGCGCCTGGCCGCGGCGCCTCAGGAGCCGAGGTCGCGGCGGTCGATGGCGAGCACGGCGACGACGGCGACGACGAGCGGCAGGGCGATCAGCACGGCGAGGTGACCCGCCTCCAGGCCGTGCCGCAACGGGTCGGGCGCCTCGTAGTGGTGGAAGGGCGTGAGGGGGCGCAGCGGCTCGAGCCACGAGACGAGGCCGCCGAGCGAGTTCACGAGGTAGGCGGCGACGGCGAGGGCCGCCGCGGCGCCGATCGCGGTCGCCCGCCGCCCCGTCGCCGCGCCGGCGAGCATCGCGAGCGCGCCGAACGTCATCGCGAGCAGGGCCGCGGAGAACGCGGCGGCGGCGAGGTGCGCCACGGAGACGTCCATGTCGACGGCCCGGACGCCGACCGCGAGCGCGACCCACACGACGAGCCCGAGGAGCAGCACCTCGGCCGCCATCGCGACGAGCTTCTCCGCCACGACGCGGCCCCGGCTCACCGGCAGCGAGAGGAGCAGGTCGAGGGTCCCCCGCTCCTCCTCGCCGGCGATCCCCCCCGCCCCGGTGCCGACGGCGGCGATGATCAGCAGCAGCGGCACCATGAGCGAGAAGAGCTCCGCGCCGAGGTACCCGGCGGCGCTGGTGTAGTCGAACCCCGCCTCCCCGAACCCGAACAGGTCCTTCAGGACCTCCGGGTACTGCTCGGTCAGGTCCGCGAACCCGCTGTCGTCGCGGACCGTCGGGTAGACCGACACCTGGACGGCGACGAGCGCGGCGAGGCCGATCGCCCACCACGTCAGGCTCCGCCGCAGGCCCCGCAGCGTCGCGATCGCGACGTCAGGCCGCACGGGCGCCCGCGTCGCCGTAGAGGCCGAGGAAGACGTCCTCGAGGTCGGCCTCGTGGCTGTCGATCCGCACGACGTCGAACCGGGCGAGCCGCTTCACGAGCGGGTCGGCCGGGCCGTCGAGCGACATCAGCACGACGGCGCCGTCGCGGCGGACCTCCCGCACGCCGGGGACGTCGCCGAACGCGCCGGGCGGCGGGGGCTCCGCGAACGTGACCTCGACGTGCTGGGAGGCACGGGCGCGGAGGTCGTCGACCGACGCGACGAGCTCGAGGCGGCCCTCCCGCACCACGGCGACGCGGTCGGCGACGTGCTGCGCCTCCGACAGGACGTGGGAGCTCAGGCAGACCGTCGCGCCGCGCGCCGTCGCCGCGCCGACCATCGCCGCGAACTCCTGCTGCATCAACGGGTCGAGCCCGCTCGTCGGCTCGTCGAGCACGAGCAGGTCGGGGCGGGCCATGAACGCCAGCACGAGGCCGACCTTCTGCCGGTTGCCGCGCGAGAGGTCGCCGACGGGGCGGCCGAGGTCGAGCCGCAGGCGCTCGGCGAGGGCGGCGGCGTCGCCCGTCCCGGTCATCCGCCGCAGGCGGGCGGCCCACGCGACGATCGCGGCGCCGGTCATCCGCGGGTACAGCCGCAGGTCACCCGGCAGGTACCCCATGCGGGCGCGCACCTCCGGCCCGTCGCGCCGGGGGTCCCGGCCGAGCAGGCGCAGGGTGCCGGTCGTCGGCCGGATCAGGTCGAGCATCATCCGGATGGTGGTGGACTTGCCCGCGCCGTTCGGGCCGAGGAAGCCGAAGACCTCGCCCGGCTCGACCCGGAACGTCAGGTCGATGACGCCGCGCGCGCCACCCCGGTAGGTCTTGCCGAGGCCGTCGGCCTCGACGGCGTGCGTCACCTGGCGCCGGGGACCGGGTACTCCGCCCCGCACCACTCGCAGTGCGTCTCCGCGACGGCGTCGGCGCCCTCCGCGGCGGGGGTCGCGGAGGTCGTCGCGGTCGCGGGGGCGGGGGCCGCCCCGCAGGCCGCGCACCGGACCTCCGTCGCCGTGCCCTCGGATCCCGGCTGCTGCTCGCCCATCGCCACCCTCCCGTGACTCGCCCGGCGGGTCGCTCCCGCCCTCCCCCGACGCTCGCGCGACGCCGGTCGCGGCCAATCGGGGCGCCGCCTGTCCCGGGCTTCGGATTCCCCGCACGTTGACATATGTCGTAATCGTCATATGATCGTCGCCGTGCCCCCCACCCCCGCCACGACCGACGCGTTCGCCGCCCTCGCCGAGGGCGGCCGGCGCGACCTGCTCGCCGCCATCGGCGCCCGCGAGGTGACCGTCGGCGAGCTGGTCGAGCGGGTGGGGCTGACCCAGCCGCAGGTGTCCCGGCACCTCGGCGTGCTGCGCGCGGTCGACCTGGTCCACGTCCGTGCCGACGGCCGCCGCCGCTTCTACCGCGTCAACGGGACCGCCCTCAAGCCGGTCCACGACTGGGTGCGCTCGTTCGAGCGCACGTGGAACGCCCGACTCGACCGGCTCGACGACCTGCTCGCCGGCCTC
>VFQU01001883.1_pt1 | contig 11100 bp, 8 predicted proteins | sample 3512311 | NCBI WGS metagenome assembly VFQU01 (sample SAMN10412377, study PRJNA504923) | tailings metagenome | isolation source: Relicate 3 Philex TSF3 active mining site | place: Philippines: Tuba, Benguet | collected 2017-08-29 | reverse complement strand
GCGCCCAGGCCGAACGGCCCCAGCAGCACCCCCGCCCCGAGGAAGCCCAGGATCGGACTGATGTTCCAGCGCCGGAACAGCGGCACCACCACGCCGGCGGTGGCCAGGAAGAGGACGACATCCTTGTACTCTTCCGGTTGGACTTCCGCCGCCATGACCTCTCCGCCGCCGATCGGCCCACTATGCGGGACCGCCAGGCGATTCCGGAAGGAAATCCCGCGCCGGCAGGGAAATTTCGGCGCCGCCCGCCGCCCGGCCGATAGCCCCATTCTGTGGACGGCCGGCCGCTCCGGGGCGACGCCGCCACGCGACGTCCCGATCTGAAACGCTTTTTTTGCTTCTCGCCCCGATAGTGGCCTTCAAGAATATCCTCTTTGAAGGGGTGGGGCGTTGTTCAAGGTCATTTCGTGTCTCGTCACCGAGCACGACCTTCGGCTGGTTGTGCTGGCCGGTCTGGTCTGTTTCTTCGCGTCTCTGACGGCGTTCAGGCTGTACTCGCGCATGACCGGGGCCCGCGGCCTGGTGCGCGGCGCCTGGCTGCTGCTGACCGCGCTGGTCGCCGGCTCCGGCGTCTGGGCCACCCACTTCCTCGGCATGCTGGCCTTCGATCCCGGCCTGCAGACGGGCTTTTCCTCGACCGGCACCATCGCCTCGCTGATGATCTCGGTGGCCTTCATGGCGGCCGGCTTCTTCGCCTCGGTCGTGGTCGACGGCGAGCGCGCCAACCAGGCCGCCGGCGGCATGCTGATCGGCCTCGGCGTCGCGGCCATGCACTACACCGGCATGAGCGCCTTCGTGACCCAGGGCCACCTGGCCTGGGAGCCCGCCTACATCGCCGCCTCGGCCGTCTTCGGCGTCGTCGGCGCCACCCTGGCCCTGATCGTCGCCGACAAGGCCCGCCGCATGCGCAGCCAGCTGGCCGCCGCCGGCCTGCTGACCGTCGGCATCTGCGGCCTGCACTTCACCGGCATGGGCGCCATCACCATCACCCCCGACCCCAGCATCGTGGTGCCGGAACAGATGATGGGCGTGGGCATGATGACCTTCGCCGTGGCCTCGATCACCGGCCTGATCATCCTCGGCGGCCTGGGCGCCATGGCCATCGAGAGCCAGACCACCCGCTCGGCCCTGGGCCGCATCCGCACCCTGGCCAACGCTGCCTACGAAGGCATCGTTGTCATCCAGAACGGCCGAATCAACGACGCCAACATGGCCTTCTGCCAACTGGCCGGCGCCGAGCTGGACGACCTGATCGGCCGCCCGCTGATGGGCGAGCTGCTGACCTACGACGACGCCCTGCAGGGTGACGAGGAACGCCGCGAAGGGCGCCTGCTGCCGGTCGCCGGCGGCAGCGCCATCCCGGTCGAAATCTTCTCGCGCCTGATGGACGACGGCGCCCGCATCGAGACCAACGGCCTCACCGTCCTGGCCATCCGCGACCTGCGCGAGCGCCGCTCGGCCGAGGAAAGGATCCGCTATCTGGCCGAGCATGACGGCCTCACCGGCCTGCCCAACCGCAACGCCCTGGGCGTCAAGCTGCGCGCCGCCCTCGAGCGCGTCGAGGCGTCCGGCGAACATCTGGCCCTGGTCTGCGTCGACCTCGACCACTTCAAGGAAGCCAACGACCTGCACGGCCACCTGGCCGGCGACGCGGTGCTGGTCGAGGCCGCCCGCCGCCTCGGCGCGGTGCTGCCCGCCCCCTCCTTCGCCGCGCGTCTCGGCGGCGACGAGTTCGTCGTTGTCCAGATCGTCGAGGCCGCCCAGGACCAGGCCACCGCCGCCGCCGACCTCGCCAACGCCCTGCTGGAAACCCTCCGCGCGCCGGTCGACTACGAGGGCCAGGACCTGGCCATGGCCGCCAGCCTCGGCGTCTCGCTGTTCCCCGACGACGGCCGCACCGCTGAGGCCCTGCTGGCCAACGCCGACATGGCCCTCTACCGCGCCAAGGAAAGCGGCCGCGGCGTCTACCGCTTCTTCAAGCGCGAGATGGACGAGACCATCCGCGAGCGCCGCAACCTGGCCCGCGAGCTGCGCCAGGCCATCGCCGACGAGGACCTGATCGTCCACTACCAGCCCCTGGCCCGCGCCAGCGACGGCGAGGTCTGCGGCTTCGAGGCCCTGGTCCGCTGGAAGCACCCGGTGCGCGGCATGATCCCGCCGATGGACTTCATCCCCGTCGCCGAGGAAAGCGGCCTGATCGGCCCGCTGGGCGAGTGGGTGCTGCGCAAGGCCTGCGCCGACGCCGCCGGCTGGGACCGGCCCCTGCGCATCGCCGTCAACCTCTCGCCGCTGCAGCTGAACCAGCCGACCCTGCCGCAGCTGGTCCACGAGATCCTCATCCAGACCGGCCTGTCGCCGATGCGCCTGGAGCTGGAAGTCACCGAAAGCGCCCTGTTCAAGGACTACCAGCGCGCGCTCGACAACCTGCGCCGGCTCAAGGCGCTGGGCGTCCGTATCGCCATGGACGACTTCGGCACCGGCTTCTCCTCGCTCTCGACCCTGCAGTCGTTCCCCTTCGACAAGATCAAGGTCGACAAGAGCTTCGTGGAGAACATCCACCGCGACGAGCGGGCCACCGTGATCGTCCGCGCCGTTCTGGGTCTGGGCCGCAGCCTGAACATCCCGGTCGTCGCCGAAGGGGTCGAGACGCCCGAACAGATGGAGTTCCTGCGCGGCGAGGACTGCGCCGAGCTGCAGGGCTACGCCATCGGCCGGCCGGCCCCCGCCGAAACCCTCGGCGCCTGGACCAACGGCGAACCCGTCCCGCAGCCGGCCCCCGCCGCCAAGCCCAAGTCTGTCCTGCGTCGCAAGCGCGCGGCCTGAGGAAGGGAGCCTGACGAGGGCGCCTGACGAGGGCCCTTGCCGCACACCGCTTGAGGGCGTGAACTGGGGCCATGAGCGCCCCCCCGCTGACCAGGCTCGTCGCCACGCCAGCCGAGGCCGCCGCCATCCGCGCGGCGGTCCGCGCCGCCGACCCCGGCTGGATCGCGCCGAACACTGTCCTCGCAGGGCCCGCCCATCTGGACGGCCTGACCGCCCTGCTGGCCGACCCGGCCGTCTCCGGCCCCATCTATGACCTGCCCCGGCCCCTGACCCGCCAGGCCATCGCCGCCTGGACGGCCGAGGCCGAACGGCTGCGCCAGGCCGGCGAGGCCCTGCTGGCCGTCAGCCTGGATCCGGCCGGCGCCGTCGCCGGATACAGCCGCTTCACCGTCTGGCCAGAGCTGTCCTCGGCCGAGATCGCCGGCGCCCGCCGCGCCGACCAGCAGAACTCCGGCAGCGGCTCGGCCGGCGCCGCCCGCAGCTTCGCCTTCATGTTCGAGGTCCTGGGGGTGCGGCTGGTCGGCCTGACCGCCGCCCTCGACAACGTCCGCTCCGCCCGCGTCATCGAGGCGGCAGGCTTCCGGGACCTGGGCGAACGGCTCAGCCTCTCGGCGGACGGACGCTCGCGCCCCTCGCGCTACTGGGAAATGACGCGCGACGATTGGCTGACGCGGCGGCGCCTCGCCATATTGGACGCCAACGACAAGACCATGCCGGGAGAGACCCCATGACCATCGCCTTCGACCGCGACTTCACCATGACCATCGGCGGCAAGGGCGTCGCCGGGGCGGGCACCTTCGACGTCCTCAACCCCGCCAACGAGCTGGTCATCGCCCAGGCCCCCGACGCCAGCCGCGAACAGCTCGACGAGGCGGTCGCCGCCGCCCGCAAGGCCTTCCCGGCCTGGGCCGCCACCCCGATCGCCAGGCGCAAGGAACTGCTGCTGGCCATGGCCGGCGTCATCGCCGCCAACGGCGAGGCGCTCAAGCGCCTGCTGACCACCGAACAGGGCAAGCCCCACGCCGACGCCTTCGGCGATGTCATGGGCGGCGCCTACTGGCTGCAGGCCACCACCAGCCTCGACCTGCCGGTCACCGTCGTCGAGGACACGGCCGAGCGCCGGGGCGAGACGCGCCACGTCCCCATCGGCGTTGTCGGCGCCATCGCGCCCTGGAACTTCCCGGTCATCCTGGCGATGTTCAAGCTGGCCCCGGCCCTGCTGGCCGGCAACACCGTGTTGCTCAAGCCCTCGCCCTTCACCCCGCTGACCACGCTGAAGATCGGCGAGCTGCTGCGCGATGTCCTGCCGCCCGGCGTGCTCAACATCGTCACCGGCGGCGACGATCTCGGCCCCTGGATCACCAGCCATCCCGGCATCGACAAGGTCAGCTTCACCGGCTCGACCCAGACCGGCCGCAAGGTCATGGCCAGCGCCGCCTCGACCCTCAAGCGGGTCACGCTCGAGCTTGGCGGCAACGACGCGGCCATCGTCATGCCCGATGTCGATGTCGCCGAGGTCGCCGAACAGCTGTTCTGGGCCGCCTTCCGCAACAACGGCCAGATCTGCATCGCCACCAAGCGGATGTACGTCCACAAGGACATCTACGAACCGCTCAAGGAGGCGCTGGTCGCCTATGCCGCCACGGTCAAGGTCGGCGACGGCGCCGAACAGGGCACCCAGATCGGCCCCATCCAGAACCGCCTCCAGTACCAGCGCGTCCTCGACCTGATCGAGGACAGCCGCGCCAAGGGCTACAAGTTCCTGGTCGGCGGCGAGAAGAGCACCGCGCCCGGCTACTTCGTGCCGGTGACCATCATCGACAACCCGCCCGACGACAGCCGCATCGTCCAGGAGGAACAGTTCGGCCCCGTCCTGCCCCTGCTGAAGTTCGACGACCTCGACGAGGCCCTGGCCCGCGCCAACGCCAGCGACTACGGCCTCGGCGGCTCGGTCTGGTCGGCCGACGAGGAAAAGGCGCTTGAGATCGCCAGCCGTCTGGCCACCGGCACCGTCTGGATCAACGAGAGCCAGCACCTCTCCCCGCTGGCGGCCTTCGGCGGCCACAAGCAGTCGGGCGTCGGCGTCGAAGGCGCCCTCGAGGGCCTGCTCGAATACACCAACACCCAGACCATCTTCGTGAAGAAGAAGGCCTCCGCCACGGCCTGAGTCGCAGCGGGCTATCCATCTCCTGTCATCCTTCGGTCGGACGAAGCCCGATCCGGAGGGTGACAGGGGCGCCCCTCAAGCCGGCGTATAGATCGGCCAGTCCGCCTCGATCGATTCCCCCGGCCGCAGCCCGCCGGCCAGCAGGCAGTTCCACACCGCCTCCGCATCATCGGCGAACCGGAACAGCTCCAGGTCGGCGGCCCCGATCATGCCGTGCTCGGCCAGGGCCTCGAAGCCGATGATCGAGCGCCAGTAGGCCTCATCGAACAGCACGATGGGGATCGGCGGCGCCTTCTGCGTCTGGCGCAGGGTCAGGATCTCGAACAGCTCGTCCAGCGTCCCGAAGCCGCCGGGAAACACCACCAGCGCGTTGGCGCGCATGGCCAGGTGCATCTTGCGCATGGCGAAGTAGTGGAACTGGAACGTCAGGTCCGGCGTCGAATAGGCGTTCGGCTCCTGCTCGTGCGGCAGGGTGATGTTGAAGCCGATGGACGGCGCCCCCGCCTCGGCCGCCCCCCGGTTGGCCGCCTCCATCACCCCCGGCCCGCCGCCGGTGGCGATGACGTTGTCCCGCACCGGCCGGCCATCCTCCATCGTCCCGTTCAGCAGCGCTCCGCCCCGCTCCGCGGCCAGCCGCCCGAAGGCCCGCGCCGCCTCGTACCAGCCGGCCCGGCGTGGATCGGGGCTGTCCGGCGACGTGCGGGCGCTGCCGAACACCACGATGGTCGACCGCACCCCCCAAGCCCGCAGCGCCTCCTCGGCCTTGGCGTACTCCAGCATGAACCGCACGCCCCGCATCCCGTCGCCCAGCAGGAAGTCGCGGTCCAGCGCGGCCAGGCGATAGGAGGCCGAGGCCTTCTGGGCGGAATTGTCAGGATGCTCGCTCATCCCCCTTCCTACCCCGCCCCTCCCCTCACTCAAACCTCATCCGGCCGCCCCCATCCACCGTACGCCCTCGCGAAGGCGGGGGCCCAAGCCATGGCCGCCAGGGCCCAAAACGCCTATCGCCTTCTGGGCGGCCGCCATCCCTTGGGCGGACTGAGATCCAGCCCGCCCAGTTGCTCCGGTGTGACCCTGGCCCAGGCAATGGAAGGCTGTCCGACTTGGACCGGCGGGAGCTTGATCGTCGGCTCGCCGCCTTGAAAGGTCTCGGTGGCCGACGCTGCGGCGTAGGCTTTCGATACAGCGGCGATCAGGCATTCAGTCCGCAGCACCATCGGAAGCCGGACCCCGGGTCGCTCGATCAGCGAAGCGAAATGAGCCTCCAGGTCTCGCCGCTGTTCGAACCAGTCGAACGACGAGCGCACAACGATGGCGTCAGGTGTGGTTGAGATGGTGAACTCGGCTTCTGGCTGGCCCGACACATGAGCCTGCCACTGAATATCCGAGCAGACCCGGCTGATGAGCGCGCCGTCGGTTGGTTGGCCATTCGGAAAGTACAGTGACGGCTTGGCGCGAACGATTTCCACGGCGCTCATGCTGGCCAGAGGATTGGGATAGTCGGTCGATTCCGTCACGGAGACTCCCCCGCTTCAATCGCGACCTGGGATCCGCCTGCAAACCTGCGCATCACGCCCCGAACACCACCCCCAGGAACCGCTCGAACGCCTGCCAGTCGCCCGTCGTCACGCCGTGGCCGCCCGGCCGGCTCCAGATGACCAGCCCCGCCCGCGGATCGAAGTCGCCAAGGCCGCGGGCCGTCAGCCCCCGGGACCCCAGCAGCCGGTAGACCGGATCGGCCCCCTGTGCGGCGGCGAAGGCGCCGGCGGGGTCGGACCAGCCATCGCCCAGCCCGGCCCCGATCAGCACCGGCCGGGGCGCGATCAGCGCCAGCAGCATGTGCTGGTCGATGTCGGCTCCCGCCGCGCCGCGAAAGGCCGGCGAAAACCAGTAGCCATAGCTGCCGGTGATCTGCGCCACCGTCTCGCCCCGCCCGCTGCGGGTCAGGCTGGCTCCGCCCCGCCCCGACTGGTGGGCGATCACCGCGTCCAGCCGGGGGTCGAACGCCGCCGCCAGCAGGGCCGCCTTGCCATGGCGCGAATGGCCCCAGGCGGCGACGCGGGCGGGATCGATGCGCGGGTCGTCCTCCAGCACGTCCAGCGTCCGGCCAAACAGCGCCGCCCAGACAGCCAGCGCCCCGCCCCGCGACGCCGCGGGCACGCCCGGCTGCAGGGCCGCCAGCGCCGCCGGCGCGGTGTCGGGATCGTCGGGGACCACCTCGGCCGGATAGATCATCGCCAGGGCGTAGCCCCGGCCGGTCAGGCTGGCGATCGGCGGCCCGTTGATCCGGCGGCCGAAGATGAGCTGCGCCAGCGGATCGGCGATGTCGGCGCGGCAGACGCCGGGCGTCACGTCGGGGTCCTCGAACACCGCGTCCGGCCGGCCTGGGGCCGCGGCGCGCAGGCCGCAGAACAGCTCCGCCAGCACCAGCGGCGCCGCCCCCCCGCCCGGCGGCAGCGCCAGCAGGATGTGGAACCTCGGAGCCGCCTCCCCGTCGCCCAGCCGCACCACCCACTGCTCGATGATCGCCTCGCCGACGTCGTCCAGCATCAACCGCTTGCGCGCCTCGACCACCGCCGCCGGCAGGTCCGGGAACCGGCCGTACACCTGGTCCTGCAGCGCCTGCCGCACCATCGGCGCCCGCCGCTCAATCCAGCCTCCCGCATCCGTCACCGCCGGCTCGCCCCGCCAGGCGCCCAGCACCGGCGGACTGGCCGGCGCGATCCGCGAAGGATCCGGCGGCGAGGCGCATCCGGCCAGGACCAGCGCCCCCAACCCCGCCGCCACAGCCCAGCGCAACATCGCCGTCCCTCCGGTTTTCTCTGCCGACTCTAACCCGATCCCGGCCCAGGAAAATCCCCTCTACAAAGCCCTCCCCCTCAATGCCTGTGCGTCGCACATGGCCAACTGACGCCCCGGCCGCCGCGAGCTGTTCCTTCTCCCCTTGCGGGAGAAGGTGGCGCGAAGCGCCGGATGAGGGGTTGATGACTGTCACAGCCGCCCAGCAACGGCCGCTCCGCATCTGCCAGCCACCGGGACCGCCTCGGCAGCCCCGGTTCGCCAGCATCACTCGACGCCGAGCTTGGACTTCAGGATGGCGTTGACCGCCGCCGGATTGGCCTTGCCGGCCATTTCCTTCATCACCTGGCCGACGAACCAGCCGATGGCCTGGGGCTTGGCCTTCACAGCCTCGGCCTGGCCGGGGTTCGCGTCGATCAGCTTCTGCACCACCGCCTCGATGGCGCCGGTGTCGGTCACCTGGACCAGACCGTGCTTCTCGACGATGGCCGCCGGAGCGCCCTCGCCCGCCCACATGTGCTCGAACACCTGCTTGGCGATCTTCGAGGAGATCGTCTCCTTCTCGATCAGTTCCACCAGCGCGGCGATGTCGGCCGGCGGGATCGGCGAAGCGTCGAACTCCAGGCCATCGGCCGACAGCTTGGCGGCCAGGTCATTGGTCGTCCAATTGGCCACCAGCTTGGCGTTGCGCCCGGCGGCGGCCGTCTCGAAGAAGGTCGCCAGGGCCGCGTCGCTGGTCAGCACGCCAGCGTCATAGGCCGACAGGCCATACTGGCTCTGCAGCCGCGCCTTCTTGGCGTCGGGCAGCTCCGGCAGCGTCGCCTCGATGGCCTTCACCCAGGCCGGATCGATCTCCAGCGGCAAGAGGTCGGGATCGGGGAAGTAGCGATAGTCGTGGGCGTCTTCCTTGGACCGCATGGAGCGGGTCTCGACCTTCGTCGGGTCGAACAGCCGGGTCTCCTGGTCGATCTTGCCGCCGTCCTCGAGGATCTCGATCTGGCGCCGGGCCTCGTACTCGATGGCCTGCTGGATATAGCGGTAGGAGTTGACGTTCTTGATCTCGCAGCGCGTGCCCAGGTGCTTGAAGTCACCGCTCTCGCGAAACTTCTCGTAGTCGCCGGGACGGCAGACCGAGACGTTGACGTCGGCGCGAAGGTTGCCCTTCTCCATGTCGCCGTCGCAGGTGCCCAGCGTCACCAGGATGGCGCGCAGCTTCTTTACGTAGGCGGCAGCCTCGGCGGACGTGCGCATGTCGGGCTTGGACACGATCTCCATCAGGGCCGTGCCCGACCGGTTCAGGTCGACGTAGGTGGCGTTCGGATCAAGGTCGTGGATCGACTTGCCGGCATCCTGCTCCAGGTGCAGCCGCTCGATCCGCACCGTGAAGGCAGTCCCGTCGTCGCGCTCGACCAGAACCTCGCCCTCGCCGACGATCGGCTGGTCGAACTGGCTGATCTGATAGCCCTGCGGCAGGTCGGGATAGAAGTAGTTCTTGCGGTCGAACCGGCTCTTCAGATTGATCTTCGCCTTGAGGCCAAGGCCGGTCTTCACCGCCTGCTCGACGCAGAAGCGGTTGAGAACCGGCAGCATGCCCGGCATGGCCGCGTCGACCAGGCTGACCTGCTCGTTGGGCCCCGCGCCAAAGCCCACGGCCGCGCCGCTGAACAGCTTGGAGTTCGAGGCGACCTGCGCATGGACCTCCAGGCCCAGCACCATTTCCCAGTCGCCGGTGCGACCCTTGATCGTCTTGGTCTCAGACATTCTCTTTTTCCATATCGAAGACCCGAGCGGCGGCGGCGATGCGCTGCGCCCGCCAGTGCACCCGGAGCCGCCAGCCGATGAGAAGGGGCAAGCAGTAGAAAAGGGCTAGAGCGACCGGTTTAGGAAGGTTGATCGGCCCCAACACTTCTCCAGCGCCCGTCAATGCCATCGTGGCCCCAAGCGCTACGAGCAGGCTGAGCGCCAGGCCCAGCCAGTAGAGAATGACCAACGCTTGGCTGAAACCGCGCTTCACCACCACCGTTCCGCCCGGGCCTTGAACCCGGCGGCCTTCTCGATCGCGCCCGCCGCGGCGAACACCGTGCCCTCGTCCAGCGCCTTGCCGATCAGTTGCAGGCCGAGCGGCAGGCCGTTCGCGTCGAGGCCCGCCGGCACGCTGATCGACGGAAGCCCGGCCAGGTTGGTGGTCACCGTGAAGACGTCGTTGAGGTACATGGCGATCGGATCGGCGTTCCGCTCGCCCAGGGCGAAGGCCGCCGACGGGGCCGTCGGGGTCAGCAGGACGTCGCAGGTCTCCCAGGCCCGGTCGAAGTCCTCGGCGATGCGCCGGCGGACCTTCTGGGCCTTGAGATAATAGGCGTCGTAGTAGCCGGCGCTGAGTACATAGGTGCCGATCAGGATCCGCCTTTTCACTTCCGCGCCAAAGCCTTGCGCCCGGGTCTGCTCGTAGATTTCGGTCAGGTTGGCGCCATCGGCCCGGAAGCCGTAGCGCATGCCGTCATAGCGGGCGAGGTTCGAGGAGGCCTCGGCCGGGGCGACGATGTAGTAGGCCGGCAGGGCGTACTTCGTGTGCGGCAAGGAGACATCGACGATCTCGCAGCCGGCCTCCTTCAGCCAGGCGATGCCGTCTTCCCACAGCTTCTCGATCTCGGCCGGCATGCCGTCGACGCGGTATTCCTTCGGAACGCCGACCCTCAACCCCTTGACCGAATTGCCGACAAAGCTCGCGAAATCAGGCGTTTCGACCGGAAGGCTCGTGCTGTCTTTCGGGTCGTGGCCGGCCATGGAGGTCAACAGGATGGCCGCGTCCTCGACCGTCTTGGCGATTGGCCCGGCCTGGTCGAGCGAGCTGGCGAACGCCACCACGCCCCAGCGCGAGCAGCGCCCATAGGTCGGCTTGATCCCGACCGTGCCGGTGAAGGCCGCCGGTTGGCGGATCGAACCGCCGGTATCCGTCGCCGTCGCGCCCAGGCAGATGTCCGCCGCCACCGCCGAAGCCGAGCCGCCCGAAGATCCGCCCGGGGTCAGCGACTGGTTGCCGCCCTTGATCTTCCAGGGGTTCACAACCGGCCCGAAGGCGCTGGTTTCATTGGAAGAGCCCATGGCGAACTCATCCATGTTCAGCTTGCCCAGCATGACGGCGCCGTCGCCGAACAGGTTGGCGGTGACCGTGCTCTCGTACGGCGGCTTGAAGTCGCCGAGGATCTTCGAGCAGGCCGTCGCCCGCACCCCTTCGGTGCAGAACAGGTCCTTGATGCCCAGCGGCGCACCCTCCAGGGGGCGGGCCTCGCCCTTGGCGATGCGCGCGTCCG
>VFQU01001882.1_pt1 | contig 11104 bp, 8 predicted proteins | sample 3512311 | NCBI WGS metagenome assembly VFQU01 (sample SAMN10412377, study PRJNA504923) | tailings metagenome | isolation source: Relicate 3 Philex TSF3 active mining site | place: Philippines: Tuba, Benguet | collected 2017-08-29 | reverse complement strand
GCAATCTTACCTGCATATCGACCAATCACATTTCCCGCAGCATCAATCCGAGTCGTCATCCCTGCTGATTCCATCCAGGATTGAACGGTTTGACGAGCTAGTAAATCCGCATCTGTAAAAGCAAGCCGACAGACCCCACCATTTGCGAGTCTGCCAATATTAGCAAGGTCAGTAATACTTTGATTTAAACGAGCACAATTAATCGATAAAAGGGTCAAAGTCATGAGGTTACCTGTTGGATAAGACGAAAATAAGCAATCTGGGAAATTTCAGCGATCGCAGTTTGCATTTCTGCACTCTGAGAATGCTCCAAGCGCGTCACAAACGCTTCAAGAATGCTGTCCTTTGTATGATTCTTCACCGCAACGATGAAAGGAAAACCAAACTGAGCTTTATAGCGTTCATTTAACTGATGAAAGCGATCGTATTCTTCAGGGCTGAGCCGATCTAATCCCACTCCTGCCTGTTCTTTCACAGAAGCATCTGCCATTTTTGCTTTACTGCCTAAATCTGGATGGGCACAGATTAAAGCTAGCTGTTGTTCAGAGGTCATCGATTGCACGATCGAGATCATGGCTTGATGCAGATCCTCCACACTCTCAAACGGTCGCTGCTGCCAAGCTTGAGCCGCGATCGTCGGAGTCTGTTCAAAAATCTCGCCCAATGCATCGGTAAAGGCAGATTGTTCCATTTGATTGAGCGCTGAGAGTGAATAGGTCATTGCAAGGGGCCTGTGAGAATCGTTTTTGCGATCGCATCGGTGACATCACTGGGCGATTCTTGCCGCAGTTGGTCATACCATTGAGCCGTCACTTCAGGATCTTTTCCGTGAATGACTTCTGCACGATTGCGCGCTTTTTTGACGATCGAGCGAGTTCGATCTTCTCTCGCTGCTTCATAGCGTTTCAACGCATCCTCAACGCTAATATTCGTTGTCAGTAAGAAATGGTTCAGCATGTAGACATCTTCAAGTGCCTGACAGCCACCTTGACCCAAATCGGGACAAGTCGCATGAGCCGCATCACCCAGTAAAGCTACTCGTCCGCGCACCATACGATCGACTGGACCAACATCTGAAATTTCTAAGCGATTGGTCTGCTCTGGATTGATTCGCTCGATCAACGTTTGAACGGGTTCAGCCCAACCTTTGAAATGCTCAGCTAGTTCAGAGCGAATTAATTCAGGCGGCGCACTCGTTCCGAGGGGTAAGGGCACATCAAAAAAGAAATACAAGCGATCTCTGCCCACAGGCATCAGGGAAGCGCGTTGATGATTGCCCACATAGATTGTCCAAGTATTCGCCGGAGTTAACGCTTCGTCGGCTGCGACTAATCCATTCCAGTTCACATAGTCGCGATAAGTGGGATGCACTTCTCGATCGAGAACATATTGCCGCAAGCTCGATCGCACGCCATCTGCCGCAATCAACAAATCTCCGGTCGCTTTATGCCCATTCTCAAACTGCGCCGTCACTTGCTCTCCATGTTCCTCAACTGAGAGACAGCGATATCCCAAATTCACAGTTCCCGGAAATTTCTTTAACAGCATTGCCTGTAAATCGGCTCTGGCGACCGGATAAGGACGCTGCCCAACCTCTTCAATCAAAGGATGCAAATTAACATGATTCAGTACCTCTCCCGAAGTGCTGAGGTACTGCATAAAATCCATTTGCCCGCCAATTTCGGCAATGTCTTTCCCCATGCCAAATCGGTTCAGGACTTTCACCCCATTCGACCAGAGTGAGATGCCTGCTCCACGGGGACGCAGTTCTTGTGCCCGCTCGTACACTTCGACGGTGTGACCTGACTGCGAAAGCGCGATCGCGGCAGTCAGCCCACCGATTCCCGCCCCGATAATCACCACCTTTAGCCCATCCATACCGAACTTCCTCGCGAAATGATTATCCCGTACCTTGATTGTTACAGAATTTCAGAATACTGTATACAATCAAGCTTGCTTAAGAATAGCTTGTGATCTCATTGTGTGAATGACCACATGCTTGAAGCAAAATTATCAATTTAGTCGAGTCACCTCCGACACTGATAGGCTGAGCCATCAATCGGCTCTCACCCAGATGATAAGGGAATCTTGACAGCATGAAGAAAGGTAACAAACCTGTCTATTCTGCACTCTGATCCCGCCTTAGAGTTCTACAACATACACAAGGAGTAGTTAGTATCGTGACGAGCAATATGACCTCAAACAATCGACGTGTGTTCATTTGTGGTTCTGCCTTGCGGGGACAGCCAGACCATCAAAACCTACAAGATGCAGTCTTTATCGGTGCGACTGCCACTCAGCCGCGCTACCGGCTGCATGTCGCGGGTGACGATTGGCATCCTGCCATTCATGAGGTCGAATCAGACGGGATTTCGATTCCAGGAGAAATTTATGAGATGACGCAAGCCCAATTTGAGTATTTAGAGGCGAATGAACCGCCGAATATGTATGCAACGGATGTGTATTTGGAGAATGGGGAAGTCGCGACGGCTTTCTTGTATCCGAAGGCACTGATCGATGAGCACAATTTGCCGGACATTTCTAATACGTATGGGGGTTGGGCGGCTTATAAGGCGAGAGAGGTGAAGGTTTAGGGAGGTGGGGAGTGGGGAGTGGGGAGATGAAGCAAAATTGTGGATTCAATTCTCAAATCTCCACTCTGCATTCTCCAATCCCCCTATCTCTCAATTCCCCTACTCCCCACTCCCCACCCTCTATCGAAAAAACCCATGACCCATCAGGCTTTAGAGAACCAATTATTTCTCACCCTCAACGGAGAACGAGTTTGCCTCAAGGGTGTTTCGCCATCGATGACTTTGCTGCAATATCTGCAACAGTCGCGGCGGACGGGGACGAAAGAAGGCTGTGGGGACGGTGATTGTGGGGCTTGTACAGTTGCGATCGTCGGTCGCAATCCTGACGGTCAGGCATCTTATCAAGCGGTCAATAGCTGCTTGATTCCGATAGGCGCGATCGCAGGTCGGGAGATTATCACAGTTGAAGGAATCGCTAACGGAAAGCTTCACCCCGTTCAAGCGGCAATGGTAGAAGCCGGAGGATCTCAATGCGGGTACTGTACACCCGGATTCATCATGAGTCTGTTTTCTGCCTACTATGACGGTCGAGTGGATGATTTCTCAGTAGAAGGGAATCTTTGTCGCTGTACAGGTTATATTCCGATTCGCAAAGCGGCTCAGAATGTGACGAATGCTCAGCCTTCGGATCAATTCTCAGAGCGATTAGGACAATCTGCATTAGATCTCAGTTCAGTTGCCTATTCCAATCAAACGCAACAGTTCTATCGCCCGACTCAGCTCTCAGAAGCATTAGAACTACTACAACAGTATCCAGAAGCAACTTTAGTCGCAGGCGGAACAGATTTAGGCTTGGAAATGAGCCATCATCGGCGATCGTTTCCGATTCTGATTTCGCTAGAAGGAATTCGAGAATTACAACACATTGAACAAGATAGTAACCGACTGACTATCGGTGCAGCCGTTCCCCTACATACAATTGAAACAACTCTGAAAGGAGTTTTTCCTAGCCTTGATGAAATGCTGCATTGGTTTGCGGCAAGGCAAGTTCGGAATCGAGCCACAATCGGCGGAAATATTGGCACTGCTTCACCGATTGGAGACTTACCTCCGGTTTTACTCGCTTTAGATGCAGAATTGACGATCGCGAATTTAGCCGAAACTCGAACGATTCCTTTATCTGACTTCTTCAAAGGCTATCGTCAAACGGATCTCAAACCCGGTGAAATCATTGTTTCTATTAGCATTCCGAAATCAATTCACGGAGTCAAACGCCTCAGCCAATCCTACAAGATTGGCAAACGCGGAACCGATGACATTAGCATTGTTGCTGCTGCTTTCGTCATTGATGTAGATCAAAACAACACCATTGTTCATGCTCGACTAGGATATGGGGGTGTCGCAGCAACTCCAATTCGAGCGATCGAGGTTGAAAATTTGCTGATCGGTCAGCCCTGGACGATCGAAACGATTCAACAAGTCAAACCCGTTTTACGAGAAAGCTTTACCCCTTTAACTGACTTCCGAGGAAGCGCTGCATATCGCAAGCTGTTGGTCGCGAACTTATTAGAAAAATTCTTTGTAGAAATGGAGGAGCTATCATGAGCGTCGGTAAACATAAGCCTCATGAGAGTGCAGAACTGCATGTGACGGGAAAAGCCATTTACACCGATGAGCAGCGTCCTCCACTGGGAATGCTTTCGGTTTATCCAGTCATTGCTCCTCACGCAAAAGCAAAAATTCTCAGCATTGATACGTCTAAAGCTGCTGAAGTCGAAGGCTTTGTCACAGTGCTCACGGCTGAAGATATTCCAGGTCGGAACAATACAGGCGTGATTGTTCAAGATGAAGTGCTATTTCCAACCGAGGAAATTAGCTATTGGGGACAAGCAGTGGTTTGGGCAGTGGGCGAAACTGAGGAAGCAGCACGCCTAGCAGCCTCGAAAGTCACGATCGACTATGAACCGCTTCAACCGATTTTGAGCATCAAAGATGCGATCGCTCACCACAGCTTTCACTCAAAAGCAAATCCTGTCAAACGCGGCAATGTTCAAACCGCACTCGAAAACTCTGCTTTTACTTTGAGCGGCGAAGTGTCCATGAATGGACAAGATCACTTTTATCTGGAAACTCAAACTAGTTGGGTGATTCCTGATGGGGAAGGGAACTATCAAGTTTATTCTTCGACTCAGCATCCGACAGAAACTCAAGTCATTATCGGTCGAGTCTTGAATCTCCCCTCGAATCAAATTACTGTGACTTGTATTCGTATGGGTGGAGCCTTTGGTGGGAAAGAATCTCAGGCGAATCCTTACGCTGCGATCGCAGCAATTGCTGCCCATAAAACAGGTCGTCCGGTGCGCGTGAAACTAAAGCGATCGCACGATATGACTTTAACTGGAAAGCGTCACGGCTTTCTCGGAACTTACCAAGTCGGGTTTAGTGAAACTGGAAAAATTACGGCATTAGATGTTGATCTCTATGCAGATGGAGGTTGGAGTTTAGATCTCTCTCCCCCTGTATTACTTCGAGCCATGCTGCATGTTGATAATGCCTACTACATTCCAAATGTTGAAGTTCGAGGTGCAATTGCTAAAACCAATAAAGTCTCAAACACTGCCTATCGAGGTTTTGGTGGTCCTCAAGGCATGATTGTGATTGAGGATATTGTCGATCGCATTGCTCGAACTCTGAATCTGCCACCTGAGCTTGTTCGTGAACGCAACTTTTACTATGGTTCGGGTGAAACGAATACGACGCATTACGGACAAGAACTCTTTGATAATCGCCTCGATCGCGTTTGGAGCGAAGTGCAAGCCAATGCGAATTTTGCAGAGCGAAAAATCGCGATCGCTGAATTCAACCAAGCTCATCGCTACAAAAAACGTGGCATTGCTATCACTCCTGTTAAGTTCGGAATTTCATTTAACAAGACCCAATACAACCAAGCAGGCTCACTCATTCACATCTATACCGATGGCAGTATTCAACTGAACCATGGCGGCACCGAAATGGGGCAAGGTTTACACACGAAAATGCTCCAAGTTGCCGCATCTTCGCTCGGGGTGAAGCTCGATCGCTTTCGCATGATGAATACCAGTACAGATAAAGTTCCAAACTCCTCTGCCACAGCCGCTTCTAGTGGTTCTGATCTCAATGGTCAAGCGATTAAAAATGCCTGTGAAACTTTAAAATCTCGCCTTGCTAATGTGGCAATCCAACTGCTCGACCTAGATACACCAGAAGATCTCGTCTTTGAAGATGATTGGATTTACTGTCGGAGCTATCCAAGTGCGAGAGTCAGCTTTGCAGAAGTGGTCGATCGAGCTTATAACGCTCGCGTTTCTCTTTCTGCAACAGGATACTATCGCACTCCCAACATTCATTGGAATCCCGAAACTTGTACAGGCAGACCGTTTTACTATTTTGCTTACGGTGCTGCGGTCAGCGAAGTAGAAGTCGATGGCTTTACTGGGACTTACAAGCTGCGTCAAGTTGATATTGTGCATGATGTGGGTGAATCGCTAAACCCACTTGTCGATCGTGGTCAAGTTGAAGGCGGCTTTGTTCAAGGGATGGGCTGGTTGACGATGGAAGAGTTAGTCTGGGATGAGCAAGGACGACTTCGCACCGATGCGCCAAGTACTTATAAAATTCCAACGATTTGTGAGATTCCAGAAGCATTTAATGTTCACTTGCTCAAACGTGCTGCTCAAGATGGAGTGATCTATGGCAGTAAAGCTGTAGGTGAGCCGCCGTTTATGTTAGCCATGTCCGTGAGAGAAGCCATTCGAGCCGCGATCGCTGCCTTTGGTCAGACCGATACGGTTTCCTTACCGTCACCTGCGACCCCTGAAACAGTCTTATGGGCGATCGAATCCGTGCGAACCCATTCAAGCCAAGAAATCACCGTCTCTTCTGAGGCGTAGAGTTAGAGGGGTTTGGTTGCCCTCGAACTTCTTCAATTTGACTCGCCGAAAAAATCAGCGTGAATTGCCGTCCCATTTCTCGCTGAATAAACTGTTCCAATAACTGCACCTGATTCGGTGTGATTTCTCCTCTTGAGCGCACACTCAAATACACTTCGGGTGGTGTCGTCAACCAATTCGTTTGAATATTGAGCAGTTCCATGCGTTGAAACGTGACCGTGCGATTGAGTAACGCCCGTTCAAGACTCATTTCGAGCTGTGCTTGACGTACCAATCGTGCAAAGCTCACTCCCAAAGGAAGCAGCAAAACAGAGGTCAGCACCAGCATCCAAATCAGAGCTTTCCGAGCACGTTTGAATGGAGCATATCCAATCAGCAAGAACGTTAGCGCACAAGAGAGCGCAATGCCCAGTAGATTAGTCAAATAGAGCAGAGTTGCGCCGAGACTGAGAGAACTATTCGTCTGCGCAAGTCCTAACCCAATCGTACACACCGGAGGCATCAGCGCAACGGCGATCGCGGTTCCTGCCAGAGTTCCAGAAATTCTCGGTTCTGCCTTAGCGTAGGCACTAATTGCCCCGGCGACCACGGCGACCCCCAAATCTAAAAGGGTCGGTCGCGATCGAGCAAGCACTTCACTTCCATAGCTCGGTAATCCAACCATCAGTCCTAGCAGCAAAGACATCAGCAAGGCTAAAAGCGTCCCGACAATCACTGCGATCGCACCCTTGCGAAATAGCTCTAAGTCTCCTGACAAAGCACCAAAAGCAATTCCGCGAATCGGTAACATCAAGGGAGCAATAATCATCGCGCCAATAATCACAGCCGCACTGTTTGAAAGCAACCCAAAAGTCGCGATCGCGCAGGAACCCATGATCAGAATGAGGTAATGCAGACTGAGTGTTGATTCGTCGAGCAATTCTGTCTGCACTTGCTGAATCCGATTCGGATGTCCTTTTTTCTTTCTAAACCTGGAGAAGCGATTGCGAATGTTAATGATCACGAGCTGATTCCTCCACTAAACAATCGAGCAGCACCAATGCACTCCCAAATTGATAAATTGATTTGAGGAGACAAATTTCCACCGCCTTCGGTTGGTCAAGCTGTTTTCCCAACTCCTTGTTCAAAAGTAGCAAGAGATCCCCCTACATTCCGCTTTCCTCTCAAACAAAGAGGAATTAAGGAAGAGTGAGATCTCTCGCAACCACAAATTCAGTTCGATCGACAACTTGTGCTAAAACTTCGCCGTAATCCGCTTCATTGCCTCAATCACATTCTCGCGACTGTTAAACGCTGAGATGCGGAAATAGCCTTCACCTGCCGCCCCAAAACCTGAGCCGGGAGTTCCAACCACATTACATACATCCAGCAACTTATCGAAGAAATCCCAACTCGATAATCCATTCGGAGTCTTCACCCACACATAAGGCGCATTCACTCCACCATACACAGACAGACCTGCTGCCGTGAGTTGTTCCCGAATGATCTTGGCGTTTTCTAAGTAGAAGTTGACTAAGGTCTTCGTCTGGGCTTGACCAGCTTCCGAGTAAACCGCTTCTGCACCGCGCTGAACAATGTAAGACACGCCGTTGAATTTAGTCGATTGCCGACGATTCCAGAGTTTCCACAATTCGACATCTGAGCCATCAGCTGCTTTTGCCGTCAAAGTTTTGGGTACAACTGTAAACGCGCATCGGGTTCCGGTAAAGCCTGCATTTTTCGAGAACGATCGAAATTCGATCGCACAATCACGCGCGCCTTCAATTTCATAAATCGATCGCGGCAGACTCTCATCGGTCACGAAGGCTTCATAAGCCGCATCAAAGAAAATGATCGTGCCATTTGCCTTCGCATAATCCACCCAAGCTTTCAGATACTCTTTCGTCGCTGTTGCACCCGTTGGATTATTCGGAAAGCAGAGATAGACTAAATCCACTTTCTGAGACGGAATCTCAGCCGTGAAGTTATTCTCAGCCGAAATCGGCAAATAAACGAGTCCAGCATACTCGCCTTTCTCATTCGCGTCTCCGGTATTCCCTGCCATCACATTCGTATCGACGTACACAGGGTAAACCGGATCAGTGACCGCGATCGTATTGCCTTTTCCAAAAATTTCCAGAATATTGCCCGTATCGCACTTCGATCCATCCGATACGAAAATCTCAGACGCATCAATCTCACAGCCCCGCGCCTGAAAATCGTGTTTCGCAATTTTCTCTCTGAGCCATTCATATCCCTGCTCAGGTCCATAGCCTTTGAAGAGACCACGATCGCCCATATCTTCCACCGCTTGAATCATGGCGGTTCGACAGGCTTCCGGTAAAGGCTCAGTCACATCTCCAATGCCTAAGCGAATAATTGGAGCATCCGGATTCGCCTGAGCGAAAGCATTGACCCGGCGGGCAATTTCGGGGAACAGATAGCCTGCTTTCAGCTTCAAATAATTGTCGTTAACGGTGGCCATGTCGATTAAGTTAAATCAGGTTCAGCCCACTATTATCGTTGATTGTTCGCTTAAATCTCCGGAGCGTATCAAATCGCACTTGAAATCTCTGAAGGAGACTTGTCGGAGAACTCCGTAGTCGCAAAGTTTCTGTTACAGTAATTTCGATCCATTGAATTCGTCTTGACCTTATGGCAAACCTTTCCGTCTCTGCCAGTTCTTGGGTAAATAAAGCGCGATCGCAACGGTCTTTCCGAGCGGTGATCTTGTTTATGCTTGCCAGTGGTTTGATGAGTATCTGTGGCTTCCGGTTAGCATATTTACAACTGGTCGAAGGCAGCCGCAACCGTCAACTGGCTGACCAGAACCGAATTCGATCCATTTCGATCGTGGCAGATCGGGGAAATTTAATCGATCGCAAAGGTACGCCGATCGTCGTGAATCGACTGTCACGATCGGTCTATCTCTATCCACGCGAGCAAACCAAAGAGCAATGGCAGGTTTCGGCTGAGAAAATTAGCCAACTTTTAGAGATTCCCAAAGAAGAAATTCTTAAAAAACTAGAAGCGGTTCAATATAAATCAGTGGCTCCGGTCAGAATTTTGCGCGGCATTGACGAGAAGAAATACACCGCAATTAACGAAATCGGGCAGATTCGCGGCTTAGAAGTGCAAGCTGAATCAACTCGACAATATCCGTTTGGCAGCCTAGCAGCCCATGTTTTAGGGTACATCGGTGAAGCAACCGCAGAAGATCTCAAAGCGCATCCTGAATTTCCCAATGGCATGTTAGTCGGACAAATGGGAATTGAGCGCATTCAGGATGCAGTACTCCGTGGAACCTGGGGAAATCGCCTCATCGAAGTCGATTCGACTGGCAGAGAGCTAAAAATGCTAGGAACTCAGCAGCCTGTGGCAGGACAGCCGTTACAACTCACGTTAGATGTAAAACTTCAACAAGCCGCAGAACGAGCATTAGGCGGTCGGCGCGGCGCGGTCGTGGTTCTCGATGTCAAAACAGGAAGCGTGTTGACAATGGCCAGCGGACCAACGTTTGACCCCAACATGTTTACGCGCAAAATTAGCCAGAAAGCTTGGGATGAATTGCAAAAGAAAGAGCATCCTTTCTTAAATCGTGCCCTGCAAGGCTATCCACCCGGTAGTACCTTCAAAATTGTCACGGCAATGGCAGCCATGAAATCCGGTAAGTTCAATGCAACTTCAATGCTGCCGACCTACAGCGCTATGAACATTGGCGGCACACTGTTCCACGAGCACGGCGATGCAAGCTATGGCACAATCGGGTTTAAGGATGCCCTAGCAGTCAGTAGTAATTCATTCTTCTATCAACTCGGCATGTCAATTGGCCCTGAAGCGATCGCGCAGTGGGGTGGTAAATTTGGCGTGGGCACGACTTCGACGATGGGCTTAGATGGGGCAAGTCATGGCATGATTCCGACCCCAAAGGAGAAGGAAAAGGTTTTTAACGAGCAGTGGTATGTCGGGGATACAGTCAGTACCTCGATCGGGCAAGGCATGGTGCAGATGACCCCACTCGAGATGGCAGTCATGGTGTCAACGGTGGCAAATGGGGGCAAGCGCATCAAGCCGCACTTATTTGCCCATCAGACTTATCAGCCGAATATGCAACCTGAATCGCTCGCATTTGACCCTGCTGCTTTGAAAGTGCTGCAAGAGGGATTAATTGCGGTTGTGCAAGCTGGAACGGCTCAGAGCTTGAATGATGGCTCGATTCCACTCACGGCAGGGAAGACTGGAACGGCAGAAGTGCAGGGGCAAGAAGATAACTCGATGTATGTCGGCTATGGTCCAGCGAATAATCCGCAGATCGCAGTTGCCGTAGTGGTTGAAAATGGGGGGTATGGTGCGACTGCTGCAGTTCCCATTGCCCATGAAATCTATAAAGCGTTCTTCGGTGTGACGAAACCCAAAGCCGAATAAACTCAAATTCACGATCGCTTGGTAGGATCAATCAGTCGATTTGCTGATTGATCCTGTGACCTATATTCCCCTGCATCATAAATACCGTCCCCAAACGTTCTCGCAACTTGTGGGTCAAGAAGCGATCGCGACAACGCTCTCGAATGCGCTGCTGCAAAATCGGATTGCCCCCGCCTATCTCTTCACTGGCGCACGCGGTACGGGCAAAACCTCTAGCGCCCGAATCTTTGCAAAATC
>VFQU01001880.1_pt1 | contig 11112 bp, 9 predicted proteins | sample 3512311 | NCBI WGS metagenome assembly VFQU01 (sample SAMN10412377, study PRJNA504923) | tailings metagenome | isolation source: Relicate 3 Philex TSF3 active mining site | place: Philippines: Tuba, Benguet | collected 2017-08-29 | reverse complement strand
CGTCGTTCATCGCCATGCGGGCGAAGGTCTCGCGCATGTCGCGGGCCATGCCCTCATGGTCGTGCGGGTTGCCCTGCGGACCTTCGGGATTGACGTAGATCAGGCCCATCTGGATCGCGGCGAGCGGGTTTTCGAGGCTCGCCTCATCCTTGGGACGGATGCGGGTGGCAACGCCTTCATTGACCCACTGGCTTTCGGTGCCCCAGTACACGCTTTCGGGCTCATAAACGTCGGCACGCCCGCCGCCAAAGCCGAACACCGGGCCGCCCATGCTTTCGATGGCGACATTCCCGGCGAGGATGAACAGGTCAGCCCAGCTGATGTTCTTCCCGTATTTCTGCTTGATCGGCCACAGCAGGCGGCGCGCCTTGTCGAGGTTGCCGTTATCCGGCCACGAGTTGAGCGGGGCAAAGCGCTGCTGGCCGGAGCCCGCACCGCCGCGACCGTCGCCGGTGCGATAGGTGCCCGCCGCGTGCCAGGCCATGCGGATGAAGAAGGGGCCATAATGGCCATAATCGGCCGGCCACCACGGCTGGCTGTCGGTCATGAGTGCTGTCAGATCCGCCTTGAGCGCAGTGTAATCGAGCGCGTTGAACGCCTCGGCGTAATCGAAATCCTCGCCATAGGGGTTCGCGCTCTTGCCTTGCTCGGTCAGGATGTCGAGCTGCAGCGCTTCGGGCCACCAGTCGCGGTTGGTGCGCCCAAGCAGCGAGCGCATTTCGCTGGTGCCGTGGAAGGGACAGCCGCTCATCTCTCCGGTTTTTGCGTCCATGGTCGTTTCTCCTCTCTCGGTTTGGGGACTCAGCCTTTGCGGCCAAGATTATGGGGAGAGGATGACTCTTTGGAGATCGCGCGTCCAATCGATTAAAACGCGAAGTTTGATTGAGTGAGGCGATTAGAGCATTTTCCGACCGTCCTGACCCACCCTGACGGAGCCGATTGGGGTGCAGGGCAAGGCGCGCGGAGCGAGCGATGCAGCGCATCGTGAGCGACGAGCAACATCGCCCTGCGCCCCAATCGGCCCGCCCCTGCGGGGTCGCGTCGTGAAGTCCGCTGGCTTCGTCACGCCGCTTGCAGGGGCAACCAGCCCCTGCGGCGCACCGTTCCTGTCCAGCGGACTTCATGACGCGATCAGGGTGGGTCAGGATGGTCGGAAAGTGCTCTAGTCCTTCGTTCGTCTTGGCGTCGCCTGCGGCTCACAGGGATGAACGAAAGACGGGCTCCCCATGGGAGCCCGCAAGGACGACTGGCCGCCCGCAGCGATGCGACCTTCAGGTCGCATGAGCGAGGAAGCCCGCTCGCGGAGGCGAGCGGGCCCAGACAAACTACGCCGCTTTGGCCACGTCCTCTACCGGCTCATTGCGGATGAGGTAATCGAACGCGCCGAGACCAGCCTTCGCGCCTTCGCCCATGGCGACGACGATCTGCTTGTGCGGCACAGTGGTGCAATCACCTGCGGCGTAAATGCCGGGCAGGTTGGTCGCGCCATGATGATCGACAATGATCTCGCCGAACTTCGACAATTCGAGGCCGGTCTCGCGCAGCCATTCGGTGTTCGGGACGAGCCCGATCTGCACGAACACGCCTTCCAGCGCGATCCGGCGTTCCTCGCCATTGGCGCGGTTCTTGACCACGAGGCCGCTGACCTTGCCGCCTTCCCCGAGGATCTCGGTGGTCTGCCCGTTGGTGATGATCTCGACGTTCGGCATCGACCGCAGCTTGCGCTGGAGCACTTCATCCGCACGCAGCTTGGTGTCGAACTCGATCAGGGTGACGTGGCCGACGATCCCGGCAAGGTCGATCGCCGCTTCGACGCCCGAATTGCCGCCGCCGATCACGGCGATCCGTTTGCCCTTGAACAGCGGGCCATCACAGTGCGGGCAATAGGCGACGCCCTTGTTGCGATATTCCGCTTCGCCGGGCACGCCGAGATTGCGCCACCGCGCGCCGGTGGACAGCACCACCGAGCGCGCATGGAGCGTCGCCCCGCTCGCCATCAGCACGGAATGCATAGCGCCGGGCTGGCTGGCAGGCGTGATCTGCACTGCGCGGGCCAGATCCATCACGTCGATATTATATTCGCCCACCTGCGCACGCAGGCTATCCGTCAGCTTGGGGCCTTCGGTGTAGGTGGTGCCGGGCAGGTTTTCGATCCCGAGCGTGTCCATCAACTGCCCGCCGAAGCGTTCCGCCGCGATGCCCGTGCGAAAGCCCTTGCGCGCAGTGTAAACAGCCGCCGCCGCGCCCGCCGGGCCGCCGCCGATGATGAGCACTTCGAACGGGTCCTTGGCAGCGAGCTTCTCGGCGGCGCGCGCATCGGCGTTGACATCGAGCTTTGCCAGAATTTCGGCCAGTTCCATCTTGCCGTTGTAAAACGGCGCGCCATTGAGGAAGGTCGCGGGCACGGCCATGATGTCGCGCCGTTCGACTTCCTCCTGAAAGGTGCCGCCTTCGATCAGGGTCGCGGTGATGCGCGGGTTTTCGAGCGCCATCAGCGTCAGCGCCTGCACCACGTCGGGGCAGTTGTGGCAGCTGAGCGAGAAGAACATCTCGAAGTGATAATCGCCTTCGAGCGCGCGGATCTGTTCGATGAGGTCGGCATCGACCTTCGGGGGGTGGCCGCCGGCCCACAGCAGCGCGAGCACGAGCGACGTAAATTCATGGCCCATCGGCAGGCCGGCAAAGCGCACCCACTTTTCCGCGTCCGCCGCGCGGCGAATGACGAAGCTGGGCTTTCGTGCATCGGTGCCGTCGAAACGCGCAGTCACCAGATCATGCAGCGCGGCAATCTGTTCAAGGAGCGCGCGCGTCTGGCGCGACTTCTCGCTGTCATCGAGGCTGGCGACCAGTTCCACACCCTCGCGCAGGTTGCCGAGATATTGCTTCAATTGAGCCTGAAGATTGGCGTCGAGCATGGCGCATCCTTTGGGAATCGCGAGAAAAAGGGGGGCAGGGGTAACACGGGATCGGCTGGCCGCGCGCTCCCGAGAAGGGGGGAGGGGAGCACAGTGGACCGGCCGATCCCGGCTACGACCCAAGGGCTTGTTTTGCTCTCGGGATTTTTCAGCCAGCGCAGCTTTGGGGTGGGGGGGAGGGAAAAAGCCGCGCTGGCCGGTTCGGTCAGCTCAATATTCAGATCTTGCCGACGAGGTCGAGCGAGGGGGCCAGCGTGTCCGCGCCTTCTTCCCACGCTGCTGGGCAAACCTGACCGGGGTTCGCGCGCACATACTGCGCGGCCTTGATCTTGCGGGTCAGTTCGTTGGCATTGCGGCCCACGCCTTCGCAGGTGATTTCCATGATCTGGATCACGCCATCGGGATCGACCACGAAGGTCGCGCGATCAGCAAGGCCAACGCCTTCACGCAGCACGCCGAAATTGTTCGACAGCACGTGGTTCTGATCGCCCAGGAACGGGAAGGACAGCTTGCCGATCTTGTCCGAGGTGTCGCTCCAGGCCTTGTGGCTGAAGTGCGTGTCGGTCGAGACGGCATAGACTTCGACGCCCATCGACTGGAGGGTGGCATACTTTTCGCCCATGTCTTCAAGCTCGGTCGGGCACACGAAGGTGAAGTCGGCCGGGTAGAAGAAGAACACCGACCACTTGCCCGCAAGGTCCGCGTCGGTGACGGTGAAGAAGTCGCGGCCCTTCTGAAAGGCGGTGGCGGTGAAGGGCTGGATGGTCGAACCGATGATACCCATGGGAGTCTGTCCTTATGCTGGGTGGTTGAGAGGAAAAGTGACGCTGCTCACATAGTAATTGCTGCGCTGCAAGAAAGTTGATTTGTGCGATTGCACAAATCGGTTTTTTCAATCAGCGGCGCGGGAACCAATCGGATTTGGCGTTCAGGCGCACGTCGCGCTTGGTCCGTTTTTAGGGACTGGTGCCTGATTTCGTTATGACCGCTTGTGGGTGGTATCCTGCCATTCTGCTCAGCAGATCAGTTTGCCCGTGACGGAAGTGCAAACTTGATTGCACGGGTCATGAATTCGGGAATGAATTCGATGTGCCCAAGGCCTTGCCCGATCCAAACGCCTTCGACGTTGGGGCCTGACGGGTTCTTGCGCAGCGCTTCGGCAATCGCGAGCGAATGGGCAACGGATTTAGGGTTCTCCGCTCCGCCGACGCCCATGAAGATTCGTGTCCCTGACGGAATCTTCGCATCAGCGATGTCCGCGACAAGCCCTGGATCAATATCTTCCGACGGGCTACCTATATGGAATGTGCTGAAAGCTTGCGGATGGCGGGTCAGCACCCGCGCAGCGAACAGACCACCGAGGCTATAGCCCTCCAGCACCGACCGCGCGGGATCGACACGATAGCGGCGCTGGATTTCTGGTTTCAGTTCCTCGATCAGGAATTTCTCGAAGTCAGCGCCGCCGCCACTTCTCATCCCCGAGAAAGCCGGATTGGCGGCAGCGAAGTCGTAATCCTCTACATGGAGCAGATCACGAGCGCGCTGCTGAAACCATTTACCTTCATCAAGTTCCGGATAACCAATGGCAACAAAGAATGCTGGCCCGGTCTCGCCGGTGGCCGACCCCATCCGCGCAAGAACACCTGCCCAAGCAGAAAGCTCGGCATCTGTAAGATAAACGACCGGTAGCGGACGATCTTCGGCATTGTAGGGCGGCGTGACCTGAATGAGCAGGTCGCGCTTCAGGACTGCGGAATGAAACACGAACTGTTCGGTGCCAATCAGCTCGGCGCGCCTTGCGATCGCAGGGGACTCCGATGACTGGGCTGCAAGAGGCGCGGTGAATGAGAATAGTGCTGCGATAGCTAAAGCGATGCGAAACATACGAAACGCTACCGCAGGTGAGGCAACCCAACAAGCGAAAGCGAAAGACAATTCGAACGCGCGCCGAGACATTCTCATTTTGCAACCGCATCGCGCAGAGCGGCAACTTCGAGGATAATCTGGCTGCGCGTTCGACGTCGCTTTCGGGGTCGCTTGCTGAATGGCAGCAATTTTTCGTGACCGGGGTCAAGCCGCCGTGCCGCCTTCGGGATCGCACCGTAACCCCGCACATGACCGTTTATGGGTGGGGAGTTGCCGCCCGGCCCGAAGCCCACCCCGCTGCGACTAGGCGGCAAAGCCGCCAAGTCTCGCTCCCCTCCCGCTTGCGGGCGGGGCTGGGGGTGGGCCCGTGCGATGACCACCATGGGGTCGATAGCCGTATGGGAGGTTCCGGCGGACGCCAGCGATTGCCGGCATTTCCTACACCCCTGACAGCCGCTATGATAGCCCGCGGCTCTTTCCCATCGTTCTGCCCGGCCTGCGAGGCCGTTTCGCCGTCGGAGCGCAAGACAAGCCCCCGCTCCCCTGTCCGTCCGCTTTGGCGGAGCGGATCGAAACTCTTGAAAAAGTTGATAAATACATCGGCAAGCCAAGCGGACAGGGTGTCCGCTTTGTCACGCTTAATGTCGCATGGAGGCACTCTGCTGCTTGAGCGCGTTCTTGTCGCGCTACCGCTTCGCTACTTGAGCGCGTTCTTGTCGCGCTACCGCTTCGCTACTTGAGCGCGGTGCAGCAGCTTGTGATCGGCCAGCACCAGCGCCATCATCGCTTCCACCACCGGGGTGCCACGGATGCCGACGCAGGGGTCGTGGCGGCCCTTGGTGACCACCTCCACCGCCTCGCCCGCAGAGTTGATCGATTCCACCGGGATCAGGATCGAACTCGTCGGCTTGAACGCCACGCGGCACACTACCGGCTGCCCGGTCGAAATGCCGCCCGCCGTGCCGCCCGCGTGGTTGGCGAGAAATTCGGGCTTGCCGTCCGCGCCGGGGCGCATCCGGTCGGCGTTCTGTTCGCCGGTCAGGCGTGCGGCTTCGAAGCCGTCACCGATTTCGACACCCTTGACCGCATTGATGCTCATCATCGCGGCGGCGAGATCGCTGTCGAGCTTGGCATAGATCGGCGCGCCCCAGCCTGCGGGGACGCCGGTGGCGACACATTCGACAATCGCGCCGAGCGATGATCCGTCCTTGCGGGCTGCGTCCACCTTCTCTTCCCAGCGCATGGCGGCCGCCGCGTCGGGACAGAAGAAGGGGTTGTTGGCGATTTCGGCATAGTCGATGGCGGCAGGATCGATCCGGTCGCCGCCCAACTCGCAGACGTAGGCGGTGATGGTGACCTCCGGGATCACTGCCCTCGCCACTGCGCCCGCCGCCACTCGCGCCGCCGTCTCGCGCGCGCTCGACCTGCCGCCGCCGCGATAATCGCGGATGCCGTACTTCGCGTCATAGGCGTAGTCGGCATGGCCGGGGCGATAAGACTGGGCGATCTCGGAATAGTCCTTGCTGCGCTGATCGGTGTTCTCGATTTGCAGCGCTATCGGCGTGCCGGTGGTCTTGCCCTCGAACACGCCCGAGAGGATGCGCACCAGATCATCCTCGCGGCGCTGCGTGGTGAAGCGGCTGGTGCCCGGCTTCCTCGCATCGAGGAAGGGCTGGATGAACTCTTCCGAGATCGCGAGCCCCGGCGGGCATCCGTCAACAACCGCGCCCAATGCGGGCCCGTGGCTCTCTCCCCAGGTGGTAAAGCGCAGCACGCGCCCGAAGGTGTTCCAGCTCATGGGCGGCTCTTTGACCTAAGTTCGCGCGGCTGTCCAATCCGGCCTGTCGGTTCGCGCCAAGCCGCCAAGGGGCCAAGATATTGTCCCTGCGGGGCAGCCGCCTTTCCCGTCACCGCTTTCGGTCTGCAAGCGGGGTTTCGCCGCGAAGCACACAATCTTGGCTTCCTTGGCGGCTTGGCGCGAAGCAACCTTCTTTCCCGACTGCGGACAAGGCACCGCTGCGGCTGGTCAAATGCGCTGCGATAGGCCAAGAACAAAGCATGATTGCAAAGCTGTCAGGCAGGCTTGATGCGACCGGCGAGGACTGGGCGATCGTCGATGTCGGCGGGGTGGGTTATCTCGTCCATTGTTCCAGCCGCACGCTCGCCGCGCTGGGCGAGGTGGGAGAGGCCTGCACCGTTTACACGCAGTTGCAGGTGAGCGAGAACGACATGCGCCTGCTCGGCTTCGCCGACAGCTCCGAGCGCGACTGGTTCCGCCTGCTGACCGGCGTGCAGGGCGTGGGCAGCAAGGTGGCGCTGGCGATCTTGTCGGCGCTTGCAACTGGCGAACTGCGCGACGCCTGCGGGAGGGGCGACGCCGCAATGGTCGCTCGCGCGCAGGGCGTGGGACCAAAGCTGGCGAGCCGGATCGTCAACGAGCTGAAGGACAAGGCAGGCGCGATGCCCGGTAGTGGCGGTGGCTTTGCGGTTAGCGCCGTAGCAGCTCCCGCAGGCAGCAAGGGCGCGGATGCGGCGAGCGCTTTGGAGAACCTCGGCTTCAAGCCTGCTGTGGCGGCACAGGCCGTGGCCCGCGCGCTGGAGGAACTGGGCGAGGGCGCCAGCGAGGGCGATCTCATTCGGGTTGCGCTTAAGAAGGCGGCGGGGTGATGGTGATGACCCGACCCTGTCATGCTGAACTCGTTTCAGCATCCATTCTTCCGATCGCGCCAGCGGTGCCGGGGGAGAAATGGACCCTGAAACAAGTTCAGGGTGACGTGGACTTAGCCTTGATGCAGCGGCGGCAGGCCCAACCCCACCGCCAGGTCATGCCAGTCGGGGTTCTCGCTCTCGATCAGATTGATCTTCCACTGCCGGTGCCAGCGCTTCAATTGCTTCTCGCGCATGATGGCACCCTCCATGTCGCCGAACAGCTCGTAGCGCACGAGGCATTGGACCTTGTAGCGGCTGGTGAAGCCTTCGATCGTCCCGCTGCGATGCTGCCAGAGCCTGCCGATCAGGTCGCTGGTGACCCCGATGTAGAGTGTGCCGAAGGGCTGGCTTGCAAGGATATAGACGCAGGGCCGACGCTCTTGCCGCATGGCGTGGAGAATGCCTCACGATGGATGCTGAAACAAGTTCAGCATGACGAGTTTGTATGACTGAACCCCTCCACTCCCCCGCCCGCCAGCCGGGCGATCAGGACGCGGCGCTCAGGCCCAAGCGGCTCGCCGAGTTTATCGGGCAGGAGGCTGCGCGCGATAATCTTGCCGTCTTCATCGCCGCCGCGCGCGCGCGGGGGGAGGCGATGGATCATACCTTGTTCTTCGGCCCGCCAGGCCTCGGCAAGACCACGCTTGCCCAGATCATCGCCGCCGAACTCGGCGCAGGCTTTCGTGCCACCAGCGGGCCGGTGATTGCCAAGGCGGGCGATCTTGCCGCGCTGCTCACCAATCTCGAACCGCATGATGTGCTTTTCATCGACGAGATCCACCGCCTTAATCCGGTGGTAGAAGAAGTGCTCTACCCCGCGATGGAGGACCGCGCGCTCGATCTCATCATCGGCGAGGGGCCATCGGCGCGCTCGGTGCGGATCGACCTGCCGCCCTTCACCCTGATCGGCGCGACCACGCGGCAGGGGCTGCTGACCACGCCCTTGAGGGATCGCTTCGGCATTCCTGTCCGGCTCAACTTCTACAGCCACGAGGAACTCGACCGCGTGGTGACGCGCGCAGCAGGTCTGCTCGGCCTTGCGATTGACCCGCATGGCGCGCGCGAGATTGCGCGGCGCAGCCGGGGCACGCCGCGAGTCGCGGGGCGCCTGCTGCGGCGCGTGCGCGACTTTGCCGATGTGCGCGGAGCCGCCATTGTCACCCGCGAGGTGGCCGACGAAGCGCTCACCCGGCTGGAGATCGACCGGCTCGGGCTGGACGCGATGGACCGGCGCTATCTCACCATGATTGCAACCACTTACAAGGGCGGCCCGGTCGGGGTGGAAACGCTCGCAGCAGGCCTTGCCGAGCCGCGCGACACGATCGAGGAGGTCGTCGAACCCTACCTCATACAGCTCGGCCTGGTCGCCCGCACAGCGCGCGGCCGGGTGCTCAACGAGGCGGGCTGGACGCATCTTGAACTGATTCCCTCCGCTCCCCCGCCCGCGTCGCAAGGCGGGCTGTTCGACGAGGACAGTTAACCGGCAAGGGCTAATCTGCGGCCGCGTTTCGGTTTCAATTCGGGACACGCCATATGAAATCAGCCCGTTTGCGGCGCGATAATAGGCCTTTGCTGCCGCTTTGCATGGTTAACCCGATTGCGGTGAGGGGATTTACACGATCACAAGGGACCATGGCTTAAGGAGCAATGCGGATGGTCCGCGGCGTTCCGCCGATCGCAAACAAGGCTAGGTTCTATGTCGCTCAAACTGGCAATCGCAAAGCTCTCCGCCGCCGCTGCGGGCGTCGCCTTGCTGCAAGGGGGTGCGGTCCGCATCGCCGAGCCGATGAACACCGATGCGCCGGATTTCACGACCGGCAAGGAAGTGGTGGCCGATCCGGTAACTGGCCAGCGCTACATCAAGAATTCGCGCATCCGCGAATTGCCTGCACCTGAGCCGGTGCGCCGCCGCATTGTGGAGCGCACCATCGAATGCCAGCCGGTCGGCTTTGGCGGGGTGGGCGCACCCAGCATGCCGGGCAACATCGTGCAGACCTATGTCGATCCCAACGAATGCCCGCCGATCTCCCAGGTTGCATTCATGCCGGCTCCGCTGCCACCCTTGCCGCCGATCCAAGGCGGTGGCGGCGGCGGCTTTGGCTTCGTGCCCGGATTCGGCGGCGGCCTCGGCTTTGGCGGCGGCGGGTTCTTCGGCGGCTTCTTCGGCGGCGGTGGTTCGTCATCGGGCGATGTCTCGGTTTCGACCACCTCCTCGACATCGGGCGGCACTTCGGGCCTGACCTCGAATGGCGGTACCACTTCGGGTGCTACGACTTCGGGTGCTACGACTTCGGGTGCGACCACGACGGGTGGCACCACCTCGAACGGCAGCACGAGCGGGATCAACATCATCATCGATAATTCGACTTCGACCACATCAAGCTCGGGGCAGATCAGCTCTTCGACGGGTCTGGTTTCGACCTCGACTGGCGGTGTGAGCACATCGACTGGCGGGGTGAGCACATCAACCTCGAGTTCTTCGGGGGGGATCAGCACCTCGACCTCGACCGGCGGATCGTCGTCCAGCGGCAATGTCAGCACGTCAACCTCGACGAGTGGCAATGTCAGCAGCTCAACCTCAACCAGCGGTAACGTGAGCAGCTCGACTTCGACCAGCGGCGGCAATGGTTCATCGGGCGGCTCGGGTTCGAGTAGCTCGTCGTCGTCATCTTCGTCGTCCTCGTCCTCGGGCAGCAGCGGCGGTTCAGGCGGCAGCTCGGGAAGCACGGGTGGATCGTCGTCCTCGTCATCGTCGAGCAGTTCGTCGTCTTCGTCCTCGGGCAGCAGCGGCGGTTCGAGCGGTCATCCGGGCACCACCACTTCGGGCGGGGCCAGCAGCGGCGGATCGTCTTCGAGCAGCTCGAGCTCCTCGTCGAGCAGTTCGTCCTCGGGCGGTGCCACCAGCGGCGGCAGCTCGTCGGGCGACATGACGAGCAGCACCAGCTCGTCCTCGTCTTCGTCGAGCAGCTCATCATCCTCCTCGTCGAGCGGCGGTGACAGTTCGACCACCTCGGGCGGCGCCACTTCGTCTTCGTCTTCGTCGAGCGGATCGTCCTCGGGCAGCTCGTCGTCTTCGGGCGGATCATCGTCGAGCAGCAGCTCCAGCTCGTCTTCCTCTTCGAGCAGCAGCAGCAGCAGCGGTGGCCATGATGTGCCCGCTCCGCCGATGATGGCGCTGTTTGGCTTTGCCGCCGCCGCCGTGCTGGGCCGCCGCCGGTTAAAGCGCGACAAGGCAGCCTGAGCCACAGAGCGGTTCAAAAAAGGGCGGCTTTCCAATCGGAGAGCCGCCCTTTTGCTTTGGTGTGTTCAGCAGATCAGCAGCCCGTCGCGCCGTCCTTGGTGCAAGCGGCTGCCAGCTTCGCCCGCTCGCGCCAGGCGAGAATGCCGCCCGGCATATGCGTTACCGGCTTGCCAGCCTCCTGCGCGAGGCGGGTCGCGGTCGCCAGCGAGCGGGCGCCTGACCGGCAATAGAGAACCACCTCGCGCCCGTCACTGCTTGCCAGCGTTTGAGCGGTGATCCGGTCCATCGGGATATGTTCCGCGCCCGGGATTGTGCCGCCATCGGCGACCTCTTCAGCGGTGCGGATATCGATCAGACGTATCGAACCGGTGGCAAGCGACT
>VFQU01001879.1_pt1 | contig 11114 bp, 11 predicted proteins | sample 3512311 | NCBI WGS metagenome assembly VFQU01 (sample SAMN10412377, study PRJNA504923) | tailings metagenome | isolation source: Relicate 3 Philex TSF3 active mining site | place: Philippines: Tuba, Benguet | collected 2017-08-29 | reverse complement strand
GCGCGCCGCCGAGCGCTTCGCGGCGGAGGGCGCGAGCCTCGTTCTCGGCGACATCCAGGAGGCCGGGCTCGCCGAGACCCGCCGACTGGCGGAGGCAGCGGGCGCCAGGGTCGTTGCACGCGTCACGGACGTCGGCATCGGCGCGGCCGTGGCCGATCTCGTCGCCGCCGGCGCCGATATCCTCGGCCGGCTCGACGTCGCCCTCAACAATGCCGGTGTCGCGCATGGCACCATGAAGCTCGTCGACACCGACGAAGCGGTGATGCGGCGGATGTTCGACATCAACGTCATGGGTGTCTTCCACGGCATGAAGGCCCAGATTCCGGTCATGGAGAAGCAGGGCGGCGGCGTCATCCTCAACACCGCCTCGGTGGCCGGCGTGACCGGCGCTCCGCTCCTCGCCGCCTATGCGGCCGCCAAGCATGCGGTGATCGGTCTGACCAAGACCACGGCGGCGGAAGTGGCGCGCAAGGGCATCCGCATCAACGCCATCTGCCCGGCCTTTGCCGAAACGCCGATGCTGACGGAATCGCTGGCCCAGCCAGGCCGTACGCATGAGGAGATGGTGGGCCGCCTCGTCCAGACCATGCCGATGCGCCGGCCGGGGACGGCGGACGAGATCGTCCAGGCCATGCTGTGGGTCTGCTCGCCGGAGAACTCCTTCATGACCGGCCATGCCCTGGTCGTCGATGGCGGCCTGACGGCCCTCTGATTGACGGTACTCATGCCGGGGCGCGCGGCTGTCCCTGCTCCTGTATGATGCGGCCTGATTCAACCCCGGGGCCTCATGACGCTCGAGTTCGTTCTTCTCATCGCTGTCGGCTTCTTCGCCCAGCTGGTCGATGGCGCGCTCGGCATGGCCTTCGGCCTCATTGCGACGACGGCCATGCTGTCGCTCGGCTTGCCTCCGGCGCAGGCGAGCGCAGCGACTCATACGGCCGAGGTCTTCACCACGGGCGTCTCGGGCCTGTCGCATCTCTACTTCCGCAACATCCAGCTGAGGCTGTTCCTGACCCTCAGCCTCTCGGGCGTCGTGGGCGGTGTGCTCGGCGCCTATATCCTGTCGAACATCGACGGAAAGGCCATCCGTCCCTTCATCGCGGCCTATCTGCTGATCCTCGGCCTCCTGATCCTGATGAAGGCCTTCAGGCTGAGCCCGACGACCGATGACGCCAAGACCGGGCATGCCGCGCCGCTCGGTCTCGTCGGGGGGTTCCTCGACGCCATCGGCGGCGGCGGCTGGGGGCCGATGGTCACCTCGACGCTGATCGGCTCCGGTCATGCGCCGCGCACCGTCATCGGTTCGGTCAATGCGGCGGAGTTCTTCGTCACAGTGGCGGTATCGACGACGTTCTTTATTGAACTCGGGATGACCCACCTGTCCCACATCGGCGCCCTGGTGATCGGAGGGGCCCTGGCAGCGCCGTTCGGCGGCTTCATCGTCCGCCGACTCAGGCCACACGTCCTGATGGGAGTGGTCGGATTCCTCGTGGCCGGGCTGGCGCTCGTCCAGCTCGTCCGCGCTTTTGCCTGAGGTCGCCGTCAGTTGACGGTGCGGTTGGCGAAGGGGCTGTCGAGCGAGAAGGCCGGGATCTCCGCCTGGAAGGTTTCGTTGCGCTCGGAGATCATCAGGTAGTGGCCGACCATGATGCCGGTCGGCGTCGTCAACGGGCAGCCCGAGGTATATTCGAAGGCGGCGCCCGGCTCGATGACCGGCTGCTCGCCCACCACGCCGGCGCCGCGCACCTCCTGGCTCTGGCCGCGTTCATCCGTGATGTTCCAGTAGCGGGCGCGCAGTTGCACGCGCTCCCCGGAGAGGTTGAGAATCTCGACGTGATAGGTCCAGAAGAACTGGCGCTCGTCGGGATCGGAGCGCTCCGGCATGAATTCCGGCGTGACCGTCACCTGGATGCCCCGCGTGAGAGCGCGATACATCGGACCTCTCCACCTTGACCATCCCTGACAGGCTCGCGAAGGCGCGGCCGCCTGTCAACGTGTCGTCTCAGTCCTCCATGACCGGGAAGACATGGGCGCCGTCCGGCCCGAGAGGCAGCGGCTTCACCCAGCGCACAGCCGCCATCGGCAGCTCGGCATAGAGATGCGGGAACAGCGCGCCGCCGCGCGAGGGTTCCCATGCCAGAGCCGCGCCGAGCGCGTCGGCATCCACCGCCACCAGAACGAGATCGGCCTGCCCGGCGAAGTGCTTGGCTGCGGTCTCGCGCGCCTGCGCGGCGGTGGAGAAGTGGATGTAGCCGTCCGCGAGATCGACAGGCGCGCCGGCGAAACGGCCGGCGGCCTCCGCCTGCTGCCACGCCTCGCGCGGCGAGATCTTATAGATGGTCGGCATCGTCTTGCGTCCCCGGTCGTCGCCGCGCCTGCGGGTGGCGTCGCGCGGCTGCGCAGCGTATATTCCATTTGACAGGAAGAAAAAAGGGCAATAGTCCTACAATCGGACGTTCTTCCTGAATTTGTACCCCTTTTGTGTCGGAAGAGCGCGTGCTGCAGGGCGCCTGCCCGGGAGACCGCCATGTTTTCCCACGCCGACATCTGGGCCGCCATCGACCGGCTGGCGGAGGTCAACGGCCTGTCCGCCTCGGGCCTCGCCAAGCGCGCCGGGCTCGACGCCACCACCTTCAACAAGTCGAAGCGCGTCATGCTGGACGGCCGCGAACGCTGGCCGTCGACGGAGTCGGTCGCCAAGGTCCTCAATGCGACGGGCACCAGCTTCGGCGAATTCGTCGCGCTCGTCGGAGGGTCGAGGATGAGCACAAGGCCGTTGCCGATCCTTGGATTCGCCCAGGCCGGCGCGGGCGGCTACTTCGACGCCGGCGGCTTTCCCGCCGGCAACGGCTGGGACGAGGTCTCCTTTCCCGACGTGCCCGACGATTCCATCTATGCGCTGGAAATCCAGGGCGATTCCATGCTGCCGGTCTATCGCGACGGTGACCGGATCGTCGTGTCGCCGACGGCGCCCATCCGCCGCGGCGACCGGGTCGTGCTGCAGACCGCCGAGGGCGAGATCATGGCCAAGGAGCTGAAGCGCCAGACCAACAAGACGGTGGAACTGACCTCGCTCAACGCGTCCCATGGCGACCGCAGCTTCCCGGTCTCCGAGATCGCCTGGATGGCGCGGATCATGTGGGTGAGCCAGTAGGGGCGCTGCCGTCCGGCCCGCCCAACACCGGCCTCACCCCTTCACGAACTTGCCCGCCAGCGCCTTGCGGATGAGCGCGCGGGTCTCGTCGAGGCCGTAGAGCACGGCGAAGGAGCCGAAGCGCGGGCCCTTCTCCTGGCCGAGCAGCACCTTGTAGATCGCCGAAAACCATTCCGACGAGACGCCCGGCTTCTCCGGCGTGGCGCCCTTGGCCTTGAGGTCCTGGTAGCGCGGAATGGCCCGGCCGACATCATAGACCGCGCCCTGCACGTCCTCGGCGCTGGCATCCCTCGGCAGGGCCATGATGGCGGCGGACAGCGCTTCCAGCGCCTCGCGCTCGACGTCATCGGCGGCCTTGTAGACCTTGGTCGGCTTCACGAAGGCGTGGAAGTAGCTCACCGCATAGCCCGCGAGTTCGTCGAGCTTCGGGTTCCTCTCGGGCGAGGCGTCGGGCGCGTAGCGGCGGATGAAGCCCCAGAGCACGCCCTTCTCCGGCGCGTTGGACACCGAGACGAGGTTCATCAGCATGGAGAAGGAGATCGGTACCTCCACCTGCGGCGGGTTGCCGGCGTGGATGTGCCAGGCCGGATTCATCAGCCGGGCCTTCTCGTCCTGCGCCGGGTACTTCTCGACGAAGGTCAGGTAGTCGTCGACATTGCGCGGGATGACGTCGAAATAGAGCCGCTTGGCGCTCTTTGGGTTCTGGTACATGAACAGCGACAGGCTCTCCGGCGAAGCATAGGCGAGCCAGTCCTCGATGGTCAGGCCGTTGCCCTTGGACTTGGAGATCTTCTGACCGTTCTCGTCGAGGAAGAGCTCGTAGTTGAAGCCCTCGGGCGGAGTGCCGCCGAGCGCACGGCAGATCTTCCCCGACTGGGTGACGGAATCGATCAGATCCTTGCCGGACATCTCGTAGTCGACGCCGAGCGCGGTCCAGCGCATGGCCCAGTCGGGCTTCCACTGCATCTTGGCGTGGCCGCCGGTGACCGGCGTCTCGTAGCGCTGCCCGGAGGCCGGGTCGCGCCAGACGATGGTACCCTTCGAAATGTTGCGCTCCTCCACCGGCACCTGCATCACGACGCCCGATTCCGGGTGGATCGGAAGGAAGGGCGAGTAGGTGGCGCGGCGCTCCTCGCCGAGGGTCGGCAGCATGATCGCCTGGATGGCGTCGAAGCGCTCCAGGGCAGTCAGCAGCGTCGCGTCGAAGGCACCCGACCGGTACATGGCGGTCGAGGAGACGAACTCGTAGTCGAAGCCGAACTGATCGAGGAAGCCGCGAAGCCGGGCGTTGTTGTGGGCGCCGAAGCTGTCGTGGGTGCCGAAGGGATCGGGCACGGCGGTGAGCGCGCGGCCGAGGTGCTGCGTCAAAAGCTCCTTGTTCGGCACGTTGTCCGGCACCTTCCTCAGGCCGTCGAGGTCGTCGGAAAAGGCGACGAGGCGCGTCGGCACCTTGTCCTCGGTGAGCAGGCGGAAGGCATTGCGCACCATGGTGGTGCGGGCGACCTCGCCAAAGGTGCCGATATGCGGCAGCCCCGAGGGGCCATAGCCCGTCTCGAAGATGACCGCGCCATTCTTCGGGGTCTTCTCCAGACGCGCGACGAGTTTCTTGGCTTCCTCGAACGGCCAGGCGGTGGAGACGCGGGCGGCCTCCAGGAGGGCAGGCGTGATCGACAGGGCGGGAAGCATGGCGGGATCCGGGCGGAAACGAACGAAAGCGGTGGGTTGCAATAGGGCGGGGGGCCCGCAAGGTCAATGAAAGGCCCGCTGAGACATGCTGCCATGATCCTGCCGGACCGATGCTAGGAGTGCGGCATGTCCGGATCGGGTCACTGCCTTTTCGACACCGCCATCGGCGCGGTCGGCATCGCCTGGAGCGATGCGGGCATCTCCGGCGTCAACCTGCCGGAGGCGACGCCGGCTGCGACGCGCCGCCGCCTCCTCGCGCGCCATCCCGACCGGCCGGAAGCCGAGCCGCCGCCTGCCATCCGAGCCATGATCGACCGTATCGTGGCGCTGGTCGGCGGGGAGCCGGTCGACCTCTCCGACGCGCCGTTGGACCGCATGGCCCTGCCGGACTTTCACGCCCGCGTCTATGACGTGGCGCTGTCGATCAGGCCCGGGGAGACCCTGACCTATGGCGAGGTGGCGAGGCGCATCGGCGAGCCCGGTGCGGCCCAGGCGGTGGGGCAGGCGCTGGGCAAGAATCCCTGGCCGATCATCGTGCCCTGCCACCGGGTGCTGGCGGCCGGCGGGCGCACCGGCGGTTTTTCGGCCAATGGCGGGGTCGACACCAAGCTCAAACTGCTCTCCATCGAGCGGGCACGCACCACCGACGCGCCGACGTTGTTTGACGGAGACCCGGCTTTCGGGCTCGCCGCGCGGCCCGGGACCGACCGGCGATGACGGCGGTCCAGCTCTGCGCCTGCGCCTCGCTGCGCGTGATGGACTATCGCTGCGAGGCCGGGCCCAATGACCGGCCCTTCGTGGAGATGCATGACTGCCTGTCGCTGTCCTATGTGCGCCGCGGCAGCTTCGGCCTCAGGAGCCGGGGAGCGACCCATGATCTCGTCGCCGGAGCCATCCTCGTTGGCCGGCCCGGCGACGAGTATTGCTGCACGCACGAGCATCACGAGGCGGGCGACGAATGCCTGTCGTTTCAGTTCTCGGCCGAGGCGATCGACGCCATCGGCCCGGCCGGGCTCGTCTGGGAGACGCGGGCGATGCCGCCGCTTGCCGAACTGGCGGTGTGGGGCGAACTGGGACAGGCAGCGGCCGAGGGGCGCAGCGACATCGGCCTCGACGAGGTGGGCCTTGCCCTCGCGGGCCGCTTCATCGCCGTCGCCACCGGGCGTGATCGTCGAGACTGGTCGCCCCGCGCCTTCGACCGCCGCCGCTGCGTGGATGCGGCGGGCTGGATCGAGGCTCGCAGCGCCGGCCCGGTGACACTGGAGGATGCCGCAGCCTTCGCGGGGTTCAGCCCCTATCATTTCCTGCGCCTGTTCCGGCGCGTGACCGGCGCGACGCCGCACCAGTATCTGCTGCAGTGCCGGCTGAAGCGGGCTGCCGCTCTCCTGGCCGAGCCGGGTCGATCCATCACCGACATCGCCTACGACGTCGGCTTTGGCGACCTGTCGAATTTCGTCCGCTCGTTCCGCCGCGCGGCCGGCCTGTCGCCGCGGGCCTTCCGCAACGCATCGCGGGCAGAGCGCAATTTCTGCCAAGAACGGCTCGGGCGCCCCGCCTAGCCTGACGTCCTGATCAACAGGAGGACGTCATGTACGACCATATCGGATTGCGCGTGAAGGACATGGACAAGGCCGTGGCCTTCTACACGGCGGCGCTGGCGCCGCTCGGCCACCGGCCGGGGGCGAGGGGCGAGGGCTATGCCGGCTTCGGACCGGGGCCAGATTCGACGCCGCTCTGGCTCCACCCGACCACCAACGCAGGAGCCACGGGGGCTCACATCTGCTTCACGGCGAAGAGCAGGGCGGAGGTTGACGCCTTCCATGCCGCGGCACTGAAGGCCGGCGCCAAGGACAATGGCGCACCGGGCCTCAGGCCCGACTATTCACCGACCTACTATGCGGCCTTCGTGATCGATGCCGACAACAACAACCTCGAGGCGGTGTTCACCGGTTGACGTCCGGGCTTCGTCCCGCCGGGCGGGTCAGTAGACGCCCATCGGAAAGGCCTTCAGGAAGAGCTCGGCGTAGATGCCCTTCTCCCACAGCCGCTGCAACGCGTGGTTGACCGCCCGCCGCAGCGGCTCGTTGCCGCGTCGCATGACGATGGCGAGTCCCTCGCCGAAGAAGCGGTTCTCGGTGTAGGCGCCGCCGAGGAAGCGGCAGCAGTCGGCGGAAGCCTCGCCGGCGATCCAGAAGCCCGAGGCGATGCCATCGGCGAAGAGCACGTCCACATCGCGCTCCAGCACCGCGCGCCGGGCGGCATCGAGGTCCGGATAGCGGCGGATCGCCGACTGCCGGAAGAACTGCGCGACATAGGCCTCGTGGGCCGTGCCCTGCACCACGGCGATGGACCGCCCGGACAGCGTCTCCGGCGTCGCGTTATCGAGGCGCGTGTCCTTGCGCATGACGAAACGGGCAGGGGTTTCGAGATAGCGGTCGGAGACCTCGTAGCGGCGGCGGATGTCGGGCGTGATGGTCATCGACGCGATGATCGCATCGCCCGTATTGCGGTCGAGGCCCTCGGTCAGCACGTCGAAACGCCGCACCTGGATCGTGCAGGGAACGCCGAGTTCCTGGCAGATGGCCCGGGCGAGCTCGACATTGAACCCCGTGGGCCGGCCGTCGGGGCCGGCGAAGTTGAAGGGCGGGAAGTCGTCCTCGGTGAGAAAGCGGATCTGCGGCACGCGGGTGAGGTCGACCCTCTCGCTGCGCCGACGCGGATCCCAGTAGCTCGGGATCGTCAGCGTCGCCGACGCATCCCCGCTGGCGCCCGCGGCGACCTGGGCCTCCGACGGGAGCGGCGTTCCCAGCAGGGCGATTGCAACCAGCAATAAGGCTCGGGCGATCACGACACGTCATCCGGGTTCGTCCGACTGATGCCGGTACGCCGCTCCCTTATAGCCTGAGCCGGGGCGTTCGCGAGGGGGCGGACGCGGGGACGGGCGGTCGCGCCATGCGATCAGAAGACTTTCGCGCGCGGTTCGCGGAGCGGGCGACAGCCCCGGCTCCGATGGAGCCGCACGCGCCCCGGCGGACCCGGTCGGATGCGGCTGTGCCCGGCCGGCTGGTCGATGATCTTGTTGGCTCGTCGCAGCGGTTCAGGGTAGAGGCGGCTGCGGGACTTTGGGGAGTCACGCCGCTGGAGGCGGCCCTGGCCCTCGGGCTGACGACGGACGAAGCGATCGCCGCTGCGCTGTCGCGGCGCATCGGCGGCACGGTCACCCGGCTCGAAGGCGCCATGCCGGTTGTCGCCGCCGATCCCGCCAACTGGCGGGCCGTCCTCGCGCGCGGCGTGGTCGGCATCGTGCACCCGGTGATAGGCAAGGCCATCCTGCTGGCGCCGGAACCGGCCGAGGCCGAGCGCCTCGCTGCCAGCGGCCAGCGCCCCTCGACCGGTTCGCTGCCCGTGCTCGTCACCACACCGCAGGCCTTCGCCCGGCTCGTCAGGACCTGGGCGACTGACGCCTGGTACGAGGCGACCGTCCCCAGGCTGGAACGGGAGCAGCCCGTCATGAGCGCGGCGGATCGCGGCCTGATGCGGCGCACGGCGGGCTTGGTTATCGCCGGCCTCATCCTGCTTTTCGCCGCGCTCGTGGCCGGTCCGGGCTGGCTTGCGGCACTGGCTGGCGGGACAGTCGGCGCCTGCGTATCAGCCTGGGTCGTCCTGCGCCTGACCTCGGCGGTCCTCCGGCCGTCGCCCCTGCCGCGCCGCCGGCTGCGGGAGGACGAACTGCCGCGCTACACGATCCTATGCGCGCTCTACCGCGAGGTGGCCGTGGTCGATGCGCTGCTCGCGGCGCTTCGCGGCCTCGACTATCCGCGCGCCCGCCTCGAGATCAAGCTGATCCTGGAGGAGGACGACCCCGAGACGCTCGCAGCCGTCGTGGCAGCGCCGCACGATCCGGCTGTGGAGGTGATCCTGGTTCCACCGCGGGGGCCGCGCACCAAACCCAAGGCGCTCGCCATGGCGCTGCCTTTCGTCAGCGGTGACCTGGTCGTCGTCTATGATGCGGAGGACAGACCCGGCGCAGGTCAGTTGAGAGAGGCCGCAGAGACCTTCGCGGCGGCCGAGCGGCAGCTCGGCTGCCTGCAAGCGCCCCTCGCCATCGTCAACCAGGGCGACAGCTGGCTCGCCCGCTTCTTCGCCGCCGAATATGACGCGCTGTTCCGTGTCCTGCTTCCCGCCTTCGCCAGCGCCGGGCTTCCGCTGCCGCTCGGCGGGACGTCGAACCATTTCCGCCGGGCGGCTCTCGACCACTCGCTCGGCTGGGACCCCTACAATGTCACGGAAGATGCCGATCTCGGCTTCCGGCTGGCCCGCCTCGGCTGGCGGACCGGCACGATCACGACGCCGACGCGGGAGGAGGCGCCGCCGACGTTCCGCGGCTGGTTCGGCCAGCGGAGCCGGTGGTTCAAGGGCTGGCTGCAGACCCTCGCCGTGCTGGCGCGCGATCCGCGGCGGCTTGCAGCAGAACTGGGTGCGCGCGGGCTCGCCGCCCTTGTCGCCACGCTCGCAGGCTCGCTCGGCTCGGCCCTCGTGCATCTCGTCTGCCTCGTCGCCCTGCTCGCGACCGGCCTTGTGCGCGGGGAGGCCTCGTGGGCCGGGCCCTGGGCCATTGTCTTCGGTCTCGGCTATGTCGGCAGCATCGCCTACAAGACGGCCGGCCTCGCCCGCGCCGGGCGCCTGCAACTCGTACCCTGGCTCCTGCTCCTGCCGCTGGCCTGGATCGCCATGGGCCTTGCCGCGCTCCGAGCCGTCGTCGATCTCTGGCGCCGGCCCTTCCACTGGGAGAAGACGGAGCACGGCGTGGCGCAGTGGCCGGCGGTCGCGGCGGCGCCTGCCGACGACAGGGATGCCCCGCCCGAAGCCATCCACCGCATCGTCGCCCTGTCCGAGGGCGCCATTGCCAGCGGCCGCCACCAGCCGCACGACGTCGCTGCTGCCCTGCGCCGCCACTGCGACCGCATGCGAGCGGCCGGCGTGCCCGAGGGCCTCGTGACGGCGCTCGAGGGCTACCGTCGTCATGTCGAATCCCGCGCGGAGAACCCTTGACCGTCTGCCGATCGAGGGACGCGCCCTTGCACGGGGCCGACTTGTCAACGCCGCGTCATGACGCCACAACGGCCCCGACCAAACCAGGCCAGCGACAAGGGGAGACCGGCGGATGAGTGAACTGGACCAGCCGATCGAGGTCCGTCCATCCGACCGCCACAGCGCCTTCCACCGGCTCATCGGCTGGGAAGTGGTCGAATGGACCGACGGCCGCGCGGTGATGAAGTGCCCGGTGCGCGAGGACTTCATGAACCGCGGCGGTGGCCTGCACGGCGGCCTCGTCGCCACGCTGATGGATTCGGCCGGTGGCTATGCCGCCCTCGGGGGTCCGCCGAAAGACCCGAACGAGATTGATACACGCGGGGTCACGCTGTCCCTTACGGTCAACTACCTCGGCACGGCCCGCGACGGCGTCCTCACCGTGACGGCGACGCGAACCGGCGGCGGTCGCAGCATCGCCTTCGTCTCGATCCGCGTCGAGCACAGCAGCGGCACCGTCATCGCCGACGGCGTCGGCACCTTCCGGCGCTTCTCCGCCGCCGGCTGATCGTCAGGCGACCGGATCGAACTCCACCGGCGCGAAGCGGTAGCTCGTCGAGCAGTATTCGCAGGTCACGGTGATGTGGCCGTCCTCGACCATGTCGTGCCGCTCCTGCGGCGTGAAGCTCTTGACGATGCCCTCGATACGCTCGCGCGAACAGGTGCAGTGCTCCCGAACCTCCTGCGCGTCGAACACCCGGACACCGCGCTCGTGGAAAAGGCGGTACAGCAGCCTTTCCGGCGACAGGGTGCGGTCGACGAGCTCGTCGTCCCCGATCGTATCCGTCAGGGCGCGCGCCTCGGCCCAGGCCTCGTGCGGCTCGGGGAGGGCCGTGCCGTCGGGTGCATCGCCCGGATGAAGATCGCGGTTCCCCTCGGTTCCCGCTTTCGGCAGGTGCTGAACCAGCAGGCCCCCGGCCCGCCAGGCCCGCTGCATGCCGCCTTCTCCGGCGACGAACTCCTCCGCCGCGGCCAGCCGAACGCGCGTGTCGATCTGCTCGGACTGGCGGAAATACTGGTGGGCGGCCTGCTCTAGACCCTGGCCGTCGAGCGAGACGATGCCCTGGTAGCGCTGCATGTCGCCGCCCTGGTCGATGGTCATGACGAGTTGCCCGCTGCCGAGCAGCGCCGCCGGATCGTCCTGGCCGGCGGCAACCGCTGCCTCGATCGCCTCGGCGTCGAA
>VFQU01001877.1_pt1 | contig 11117 bp, 6 predicted proteins | sample 3512311 | NCBI WGS metagenome assembly VFQU01 (sample SAMN10412377, study PRJNA504923) | tailings metagenome | isolation source: Relicate 3 Philex TSF3 active mining site | place: Philippines: Tuba, Benguet | collected 2017-08-29 | reverse complement strand
CGAGGGTGTCTGGACTCCAGCTTTCGCTGGAATGCCGGGCGTTGGGTGGACAGGGGTTGCGGGCCACCCTCACCCCAGCCCTCTCCCGCCTGCGGGAGAGGGGGGCAGAGCTGGGCGGTCGGCGGTGACGGCTTTCTCGCAGGCGAAGTCGCTCGGGAAGATGGGTGGAGCCGGACCGTTGCCCGTGCGATGCGACTTACAGCCTGAACGCGCAGCGAGTCGGACCGGACTACATGTTGCGCCGGTACTCGCCGCCTACGTCGTAGAGGGCGTGGCTGATCTGGCCGAGGCTGTGGGTCTTTACGGCTTCCATGAGGGCGGTGAAGACGTTCTGGCGGGCGCGGGCGGTGTGCTGGAGCGTGCGCAGGCCTTCGGCGCCACCCTCACCCTGCCCTCTCCCGCCGGCGGGAGAGGGTTCCAGGGCGAGCGCGTTGCGGTTGGCCTGGTAGGTTCGGACGTTGCGGATCTGTTGGGCCTTTTCTTCGGGCGTGGAGCGGATCAGCTCGATCTCGGTGACGATGTCGCCGGCGTGTTCCCTGGGCAGGAAGGTGTTGACGCCGATCAGCGGCAGGCTGCCGTCGTGCTTCCTGTGCTCGTAGTAGAGGCTTTCTTCCTGGATCTTGCCGCGCTGGTACATGGTGTCCATGGCGCCGAGCACGCCGCCGCGCTCGCTGATCGCCTCGAACTCCTTGTAGACGGCTTCCTCGACGATGTCGGTGAGCTTGTCGACGATGAAGCTGCCCTGCCAGGGGTTCTCGCAGAAGTTCAGCCCCAGCTCCTTGTTGATGATCATCTGGATCGCCACCGCGCGGCGCACGCTCTCTTCGGTCGGCGTGGTGATGGCCTCGTCGTAGGCGTTGGTGTGCAGGCTGTTGCAGTTGTCGAACAGCGCGTACAGCGCCTGCAGCGTGGTGCGGATGTCGTTGAACTGGATCTCCTGCGCGTGCAGCGAGCGACCGCTGGTCTGGATGTGGTACTTCATCATCTGGCTGCGCTCGTTGGCGCCGTAGCGCTCGCGCATCGCGCGCGCCCAGATGCGGCGGGCGACGCGGCCGATGACGGTGTACTCCGGGTCCATGCCGTTGCTGAAGAAGAAGCTCAGGTTGGGCGCGAAGTCGTCGATCTTCATCCCGCGGGCGAGGTAGTACTCGACGATGGTGAAGCCGTTGGACAGGGTGAAGGCGAGCTGGCTGATCGGGTTGGCGCCGGCCTCGGCGATGTGGTAACCGGAGATCGACACCGAGTAGAAGTTGCGGACCTTCTTCTCGACGAAGTACTGCTGGATGTCGCCCATCATGCGCAGGGCGAACTCGGTGCTGAAGATGCAGGTGTTCTGCGCCTGGTCTTCCTTGAGGATGTCGGCCTGCACCGTGCCGCGCACGGTGGAGAGCGTCTGCGCCTTGATCTTCTCGTAGACCTCGGGCTCGACCAGCTGGTCGCCGGTGATGCCGAGCAGGCCGAGGCCGAGGCCGTCGTTGGTCTCGGGCAGCGGGCCGGCGTACTCGGGGCGCTGGCGGCCCTCGAAGAACTTCTCGATCTTCGCGTGCGCGGCGTCCCAGCGCGCCTGGTCGGCGCGCAGGTACTTCTCGACCTGCTGGTCGATCGCCGTGTTCATGAACATGGCGAGGATGATCGGCGCCGGGCCGTTGATGGTCATCGACACCGAGGTGGTCGGCGCGCACAGGTCGAAGCCGGAGTAGAGCTTCTTCATGTCGTCCAGCGTCGGGATGTTGACGCCGGAGTTGCCGATCTTGCCGTAGATGTCGGGGCGCTCGGCCGGGTCCTCGCCGTACAGGGTCACGCTGTCGAAGGCGGTGGACAGGCGCGCCGCGGGCTGGCCGACGCTGAGGTAGTGGAAGCGGCGGTTGGTGCGCTCGGGCGTGCCCTCGCCGGCGAACATGCGGATCGGGTCTTCGCCGGTGCGCCGGTACGGATACACGCCGCCGGTGTAGGGATAGAAGCCGGGCAGGTTCTCCTTGCCGAGGAACACCAGCAGCTCGCCCCAGGACTTGTAGGTCGGCGCGGCGATCTTCGGCACCTTCTGGTGGCTGAGCGATTCGCGGTAGTTCTCGACGCGGAGGGTCTTGTCGCGCACCTGGTAGGTGCCGACCTCGTCGGTGATCGACTTCAGCCGCGTCGGCCACTCGCGCAGGTTGCGCAGGTTGTCGCTGGACAGCGACTGCACGGCGTCGTTGTAGCGCTGGCGCAGGGTGAGCAGGCTGCGGTCGGCGACGAAGGTCGACGCCGCGGCGGCGCCCTCGGCCTGCGCGTCGGCCTCGCGCCGCAGCTCCCACTGGAACTTGTGCGCGCGACGATCGGGCGGCCCCTTGCGCCGCTCGACCGCGCCTTCGCGCAGGCCGCGCAGCGGCAGACCCGCGGCGCTGGAACCCTCGGCCTCCAGGGCGGAGCCTGCTCCGCTGGCCTCTCCGGTTGCGCCCGGTGCACCTGTTGCGCCTGAGCCGAGCGAGCTCGGCGATGTGCTGGGCAGGGCCGAGCCGAGCAAGCTCGGTTCTACGGCTGCCTGCGGTGCGCCGGGCATTTGCAGGGCGGAGCTTGCTCCGCCGCTGCCCGCCAGCAGCGCCTCGGCGGGGTAAAGCGCCAGCGCCTCCGGCAGCAGCGGATCACCGAGATCGCGCAGCGACTGCCAGTAGCTCTGCGCGCGGTCGGCGGTTTCGGCCTGGGTCTCGATGCTGCGGTTGATCGCCCTGCCCTGCTCGGCGATCTCGGCGAGGTAGCGCACGCGCTGACCCGGGATCAGCACCGTCGCGCGCGGCTCCTTCAGGGTGGTGTCGAGCCGGGGATCGAAGTCGCAGTGGGCGCTGTCTCCCGCAGGAGCGCCGGAAGGCGCGACCAGGCTGGCGACACGCTTGGGATCGCCCGGCTTCGACGGGCCGTGGGTCGCAGCTTCCGCTGCTCCTGCCGGCGCATGCTTCGCCCGCAGCAGGCGGCACAGGTTGACGAACATCCAGCTCACGCCGGGGTCGTTGAACTGGCTGGCGATGGTCGGATAGACCGGGACGTCCTCGTCCTTGAGGGTGAAGGCCTGGCGGTTGCGCTTCCACTGCTTGCGCACGTCGCGCAGGGCGTCTTCGGCACCGCGCTTGTCGAACTTGTTGAGCACGACCAGCTCGGCGTAGTCGAGCATGTCGATCTTCTCGAGCTGGCTGGGCGCGCCGAAGTCGCTGGTCATCACGTACATCGGGAAGTCGACCAGGTCGACGATCTCCGAGTCGCTCTGGCCGATGCCGGCGGTCTCGACGATGACCAGGTCGTAGCCGAGGCCGCGCAGGAAGGCGATGCAGTCCTTCAGCACGAGGTTGGTCGCCATGTGCTGGCGCCGGGTCGCCATCGAGCGCATGAAGACGCGCCTGCTGCGCAGCGAGTTCATGCGGATGCGATCGCCCAGCAGCGCGCCGCCGGTGCGCCGGCGCGTCGGATCGACCGAGATCACCGCGATGCGCATCTCGGGGAAGCTGGCGAGGAAGCGGTTGAGCAGCTCGTCGGTGACGCTCGACTTGCCGGCGCCGCCGGTGCCGGTGATGCCGATGACGGGTGCGTGTCGGCCCTGGAAATGGGAAATGGGAAACGGGGAATCGGAAGCGCCGCTGGCCCACTGCTTCCTGAGCTTGGCGAGCTCGGCTTCCGAGTACACGCCGTCTTCGATGGCGCTGAGCACGCGGCCGATGGCGATCTCGTCCTGTAGGGCGGGTCTTGACCCGCCATCGTCGCCATCCGGGCGGCGCGCAGCCATGCGACCGCCATCGTCGCCATCCGCGCGGCGGGTCGAGACCCGCCCTACGGACGCGGCTTGGCGGGCGTGCGAAGCGCGCCGAACCACGTCCTCGATCATCGCCACCAGCCCCATGTGCATGCCGTCGTTGGGGTGGTAGATGCGCTCGACGCCGTAGTCCTGCAGCTCGCGGATCTCCTCGGGCGTGATCGTGCCGCCGCCCCCGCCGAACACGCGGATGTGGCCGGCGCCGCGCTCCTCGAGCATGTCGACCATGTACTTGAAGTACTCGACGTGGCCGCCCTGGTAGCTCGACAGCGCGATGGCGTCGGCGTCTTCCTGCAGCGCGGCGCGGACGACGTCCTCGACGCTGCGGTTGTGGCCGAGATGGATGACCTCGGCGCCCTGCGCCTGGATCAGCCGCCGCATGATGTTGATCGCGGCGTCGTGGCCGTCGAACAGGCTTGCGGCGGTGACGAAGCGCAGCGGCGCGGCCTGCTGCGCCGGCACTTCGAACTGGGAGGCGTGGAGGCTCATGGCGGCTCCGGGTCCTGCGATGAGGGCGACTCGCGATTGTAGCGTGCGGGCCACGGGACCGATGCCGTGCGGGGGCGTATCGTGCGGTGGGTGCGGCGACGCCCGGATCGATCGCGCGTTGGTGTGCGCGGACCCCCTCCCAACCTCCCCCTTCGCGGCTGCGCCGCGCAAGGGGAGGAGCGAAAGATGCTGTTGCGCCGCGCTTGGAGGAGGACGCGTGTCGACTGCAGGGTCGCGCGTGCGGTCGAGTCGCGTCCGCGCGGTTCTACTCCCTCCCCTGCTCCGCAGGGGAGGGTTGGGGAGGGGTTCTCGGATTACGCCGCTGATCGCAAGTCACGCGACCCCCTCCCACCCTCCCCCTCCGCGGCTGCGCCGCGCAAGGGGAGGAGTAAGACTTCCTGCCGTGCGCGCCGCTCTACTCCCTCCCCTGCTCCGCAGGGGAGGGTTGGGGAGGGGTTCTCGGATTACGCCGCTGATCGCAAGTCACGCGACCCCTCCCACCCTCCCCCGCCGCGGCTGCGCCGCGCAAGGGGAGGAGTGTGCAGACTGGGCCGGCAGACCCGGCCTACAGCGAGCGCAGCGTCACCGCCGGTGGCGCGTCGATGACGCGGCGCGTCGCCCAGAGGCCGGCCAGGGTGACGGCGACGAGGCCGATCGAGCCGCCGAGAGCGGCCAGGCGCCAGTCGGGGACCCAGGGCAGGTCGAAGACCTGCGTCGCGATCGCGCCCGACACCATGGCCGAGGCGATCGCCGCGGTGAGGCCGGCGATCAGGCCGATCGCGGCGAACTCGCCCAGATGCGCGAGCCTGAGCTGCCTTCCGCTGGCGCCGAGCACGCGCATCACGCCGCCTTCGAGCAGGCGCTCGTCCTGGGTAGCGGAGACCGCGGCGCCGAGCACCAGCAGGCCGGCGACCAGGGTGAAGTAGAAGACGTACTCGACCGCGGTGGCGACCTGGTCGGCGGTGTTGCGGACCTGCGCCAGCACCGCCTCGATGTCGATCACCGAGACGTTGGGGAACTCGCGCACCAGCGCGTCGGTGAGCCGCGGATTGTCGGGCGGGACGTGGATGGCGCCGATGTGGCTGGCCGATTGCCCGGTGAGTCCGTTGGGCGAGACCAGCACGAAGAAGTTCGGCTTGAAGCTCTCCCAGTCGACCCGGCGCAGGCTGGTGATGCGGCCTTCCAGCGGCGTGCCGGCCATGTCGAAGCGGATCGTGTCGCCGAGCTTCCAGCCCAGGGTTCGGGCGAGGCCTTCCTCGACCGACATCTCGACCTCCTGCGGCCCGTCGGCCGGCCAGAAGCGGCCTGCGACCACCACGTTGTCGCCTTCGCGCAGCGTCGCCGCGGTCGACAGGTTGAACTCGCGCTCGGCCAGCCGCTGCGCGCGCTGGCCGCGTCCGGCATAGCTCTGGCCGGTGACCGCGGCCTCGTTCACCGCGGTGAGGCGGGCGCGCACCATCGGGTGCAGCTCGGGATCGACCACGCCGCCGGCGACCAGCCGCTCGCGCACCGTGGCGAGCTGGTCGGGCTGGACGTTGACCAGGAAGCGGTTGGGCGCGTCGTCGGGCAGGGCGTCCTGCCAGCGGGCGATCAGGTCGGTCCGCACCAGCGTCAGCAGCAGGATCGCCATCAGGCCGAGGCCGAGCGCGGAGACCTGCACGATGCTGGCGCTGGCGCGCCGGCTGACGTTGGCGAGGCCATAGCGCCACGGACCGCGCATGCGCGTGCGCAGGCGCTTGAGCAGCAGCACGAGGCCGAAGGCGAGCGTCGCCAGCGCCGCCAGCGTGCCGACCAGGCCGACGAGCACCACGCTGCCGAGCGCGGGCGAGCCGGCCTTCCACCACAGCAGCGCGCCCAGGCCAGCCAGGCCGAGCACCGCGCTGATCACCGCGCCGGGTTCGAGCGCGCCGATGTCGCGGCGCAGGACGCGCATCGCCGGCACCTTGCGCAGGGCAAGGATCGGCGGCAGCGCGAATGCCAGCAGCACGCAGAAGCCGACGCCGAGGCCTTCGAGCGCGGGCAGCGGGCCTGCGGGCGGGATCGCCATGCCGAGCACGGGCTCGAGCCAGCGGCCGAGCAGGAACTGGATCAGCCAGCCCAGCGCCAGGCCGATCAGCGAACCGAGCAGGCCCAGCCAGAGCAGCTCGCCGGCGTGGATGCCGAGCAGGCGCTTCTGGTCGGCGCCGAGGCAACGCATCACCGCGCAGCCGTCGAGGTGATGCTCGGCGTGGCGGCGCGCGGCCATCGCCACGGCGATGCCGGCCAGCACCACCGAGACCAGCGCGGCGAGGCCGAGGAAGCGGTCGGCGCGCTCCAGCGCCGAGCGCACCTCGGGCCGCGCGTCGGATATCGTCTCGAGCCGCTGGCCGCGGCCGAGGTCCTCGCGCTGGGCGCGGGTCCACTGCTCCACCGCGGCCGCCTCGCCGGCGACCACGAAGCGATGGTTGACGCGGCTGCCGAGCTGGATCAGGCCGGTCGAGTCGAGATCGGCGATGTTGAAGAAGGCCTTGGGCGCGACGTTGAAGTAGTCGAGCGCGGCGTCGGGCTCCTGTACCACCAGCGCGGCGAGGCGCAGCTCGCGCTGGCCGACGTTGACCACGTCGCCGACCCGCGCGCCCAGCGCCTCGGCGCCGGCGCGACTGAGCCACAGCGTGCCGTCGGCCGGGATGCCGGGCGCGTCGTAGGGCGCGCCGTCCGGCGCGTCGGCCAGGCGGTAATTGCCGCGCAGCGGGAAGCCCTCGCCGAGCGCGCGCAGGTCGGACAGCTTGAGGCTGTCACCGACCCGCAGCATGCTCGGGAAACTCTGCGTTTCGGCGCTGGCGAGGCCGAGCGCGCGGGCCGCTTCGCGCGGCGCCTCGCCGATCGGCTGATCGGCGCGCAGAACGGCGTCGCCGCCGAGCAGGCGGTTGGCCTCGAGATCGAGCGCACGACCGGCGCGGTCGGTGACGAAGCCGACGCTGCTGACCGCGCACACGGCAAGCACCAGCGCCGCCAGCAGCACGCGCACCTCGCCCGAGGCGAGATCGCGGCGCAGCATGCGCAGCCCGAGCCTGAGCGTGAGCAGGCGCATCAGTCGACCCGCTTGCCGGCGGCCAGGCGGATCACCCGGCCGCAGCGCGCGGCGAGTCGCTCGTCGTGGGTCACCAGCACCAGCGTGGTGCCGCTGCGCGCGTTCAGGTCGAACAGCAGGTCGGCGATGGCGGCGCCGGTGGCGGTATCGAGGTTGCCGGTGGGCTCGTCGGCGAACAGCACCTGCGGGCCGATCACGAAGGCGCGCGCCAGCGCCACGCGCTGCTGCTCGCCACCGGAGAGCTGGCGCGGATAGTGGCCCAGGCGCTCGCCGAGGCCGACCTGCTTCAGGATGGCGCGCGCTGGCGGCTCGGGGTCGTCGCGGCCGGCCAGCTCCAGCGGCAGCGTCACGTTCTCGAGGGCGGTCAGGGAAGGCAGCAGCTGGAACGACTGGAAGACGAAGCCGACGCGCGCCGCGCGGACCCGGGCGCGGCCGTCCTCGTCGAGTGTCGACAGCGGCTCGCCGGCGAGCTGCACTTCGCCATCGCTGGGCACGTCGAGACCGGCCAGCAGCGCCAGCAGGGTCGACTTGCCGCTGCCTGAAGCGCCGACCACCGCCACCGCCTCGCCCGATCCGATGCGGAAACTCACGTCGGACAATATGGTCAGAGCGCCGTCGGGCAGCGGTACGCGCTTGCCCAATCCGCGCGCTTCGAGCATCACCGGCCGCGCCGACACGGCGGGCGTGGCAAGCTCGGCGGCGTCGGCCGCGGCGTCCTGGTTCATCGATTCGTCCACGTCCATCGTCGTTACCGGAGTACACAGCATGGCGCGAGCCTGCCGCAACACGCCTGAATCATTCGTCATGGTCGCCACCCGCGCGCTCCTCGCGCTGGGCCTGCTGCTGCCGCTGCTGGCGCAGGCCAGCTCGCCGCGCACGCTGCTGGTGATGGGCGATTCGCTGTCGGCGGCCTACGGCCTCGCGGCCGAGCAGGGTTGGGTCAGCCTGATGGGCGAGAAGCTGGCGCGCGAGCGGCCTGGATGGCAGGTGGTCAACGCCAGCATCAGCGGCGAGACCACCGCCGGCGGCGCCAGCCGGATCGACGGCGAGCTGGCCCGGCATCGCCCCGATGCCGTGCTGATCGAGCTCGGCGCCAACGACGGCCTGCGCGGCCTGCCGCTGGATGTCGCCAGGGCCAACCTCGAGCGCATGGTCACCGCCGCCAAGGCGCAGGGCGCGAGCGTCGGCCTGATCGGCATGCGCATGCCGCCGAACTACGGGCCCGACTACACCGCGGCCTTCGACGCCATGTACCGCGACCTCGCCGAACGCCACGCGCTGCCGCTGCTGCCGTTCCTGCTCGAGCCCATCGCCGCCGAGCGCGACGCTTTCCTGCAGGACAACCTGCATCCGACCGCCGAGGCGCAGCCGCGCCTGCTCGAGCACGCCTGGCCGGTGGCGCTGGCGCTGATCGAGAACGCCGAGGGCGAGGCGACCGCCGCCAAGCCCTGAGTCGACGCAGGCGAGAGGCTGCAGCGCACACTGCGGACGCACGCGGCCGCCATTAGCGCGCTGCCCGCGAAATGCCACAAGCGCTGCACGTGCAGGCCCCACGGGTCGCGCAGTCTGCGACCTCCTCCACGCCGTGAGCCCGCTCCATGCGTTATCGCCTCGCCATGCTCGTGCTGTCGCTCTGCTGCCTCGTCCCGCACGCCCATGCGCAGGCGCTGGTCGAGTACCGCGGCGCCGAAGACCTGTTCCACGCCGCCGGCCTGCGCGGCACCTTCGTGCTGGCCACGCGCGGCGAGCCGCGGATCCGCGCGCATGGGCTCGGCCGGGCCGCGCAGCGCTTCGTGCCGGCGTCGACCTTCAAGATCCCCAACACGCTGATCGGCCTCGCCACCGGCGCGGTCGAGAGCGTCGACGAGGTGCTGCCTTACGGCGGCCAGCCGCAGTGGATCAAAGCCTGGGAACGCGACATGTCGCTGCGCGAGGCGATGCCGATCTCCAGCGTGCCGGTCTACCAGGAACTGGCCCGCCGGATCGGCCGCGAGCGCATGGCGGCGGGCGTGCGCGCGCTGGGCTACGGCACCCAGGACATCGGCGACGTCGTCGACCGCTTCTGGCTGGACGGGCCGCTGGCGATCTCCGCGCTCGAGCAGGTCGAGTTCCTGACCCGCCTCGCCGAAGGCCGCCTTCCCGTCCCTGACCACGCCCAGGCTGTGACCCGCGAGATCCTGCGCATCGACGAAGGTGTCGACGCCCGCGGCCAGGCCTGGACGCTGTACGCCAAGACCGGCACCTCGCTGCGCGACGGCGGCGGCATCGGCTGGTGGGTCGGCTGGATCGAACGCGGCGACGCGCTGCACGTCTTCGCGCTCAACGTCGACCTCGCCGACGAGGCCGACATGGCCAGGCGTGTGCCGCTCGGTCGCGCCCTGCTGCAGCGGATGGGTGCGCTGCCGGCGTCGTGACGCCAGCCTGGCGGCTGGGATCGGCGTCGCGATCGCCGGGCCCGCAGGGCGACGCCCCGGGAGGCGACCTCGGCGTTCACGCCGCGCGGCCCGCGCGTCGCCATCATTGGGCGCCCCGCCGCCTGCCGCGACACCATGCCCGAAGGTCCCGAGATCCGCCGTGCCGCCGACCGCATCGCCGCCGCCGTGGTCGGCCAGCCGCTGCGCGTCGTCGAGTTCGCCTTTCCGGGGCTCAAGCACTACGAATCCGCGCTGCTCGGCCGACGGATCGAGTCGATCACGCCGCGCGGCAAGGCGCTGCTGACCCGCTTCGACTGCGGGCTGACGCTGTACTCGCACAACCAGCTCTACGGCGTGTGGCGCGTCGCCAGCGCCGGCGAGCGGCCGGCCACCACGCGCAGCCTGCGGGTGGCGCTGGAGACCGCGCGCAAGGCCATCCTGCTGTACTCGGCTTCGGACGTGTCGATCTGGCGCAGCGAGGAGATCGAGCAGCATCCCTTCCTGCAGCGGATCGGTCCGGACGTGCTCGATGCGACGCTGCAGCCCGAAGCGGTGGCCGCGCGGCTGGCGCTGCCGCGCTTTCGCGGCCGCGGGCTCGCCGCGCTGCTGCTCGACCAGGGCTTCCTCGCCGGGATGGGCAACTACCTGCGCAGCGAGGTGCTGTTCGAGGCCGGCATCGCCCCGGACCGCCGGCCGCGCGATCTCGATGATGCGGAGCGCGCCCGCCTCGCCGAAGCGCTGCTCGCAGTGCCGCGGCGCAGCTACCTCACCCGCGGCGTGCGCAAGGCGCGCGGCCTGCGCGCCGACTACCTGACCGACACTGCGGAGGGCTTCCGCTTCCGCGTCTTCGATCGCGCCGGCGAGCCGTGCCCGGCCTGCGGCGAGATGGTCACGCGAACCGAAGCCGCCGGACGTCGACTGTATGCCTGCGACCGCTGCCAGCGCTGAGGCGCCCGAAGGACCGGCGCTCGCCGAAGCACGCCGTTTGCCGCAGTGGATGCAGCGTCGTTTCTGCGAACCCGCACAGTCGGCCGGCGAGAGCTGCGCCTCGAAGGTCCACCCGCGGTGCGGCTCGCGCGCGAGCCGACGTTGGGTGCCCTCGCCGTCTTCGGTCAGTCGCCTGGCCGAAGAGCACACTGAATGCCGGCTTTCGCTGGAATGACGAACACCGGTGATCCAGCGGCGCGTCTCGGTTGCCTCTGCGCACCGCCTCGAAGACCACGTGACCCCTGCCTTCGCAGGGGTGACGAGCGATCTGCTTGCACTCGCCCCCCATTTCCGCCGCACCCTGCCGTCATTCCTGCGAAAGCACACTGCTGTCCGGGGAAAATTTCATCACAGAAGTACCGGTTGCACGGCGAGTTGT
>VFQU01001876.1_pt1 | contig 11118 bp, 11 predicted proteins | sample 3512311 | NCBI WGS metagenome assembly VFQU01 (sample SAMN10412377, study PRJNA504923) | tailings metagenome | isolation source: Relicate 3 Philex TSF3 active mining site | place: Philippines: Tuba, Benguet | collected 2017-08-29 | reverse complement strand
TGTTTGCAACCGCCATTGGTCTCGTGGCCGCTATCCCCGCGGTTATCGCCTATAACAAGCTCTCCTCGGACGCCGGCAAGATGATCGGCCGGCTGGAAGGGTTTGCCGACGAATTCTCCACCATCCTCTCCCGCCAGCTCGAAGCGCGGAGCCGCTGACATGGGGATGGGTGTGGCATCGGGTGGCGGGGGCGGCGGACGCCGTCGTCGCCGCAGGAAAGCAGCGGTGATGAGCGAGATCAACGTGACGCCGATGGTCGACGTCATGCTGGTGTTGCTGATCATCATGATGGTTGCCGCGCCGATGATGACGGCGGGCGTGCCGGTCGACCTGCCGCGTACGGCAGCGGGCGAAATGCCCAGCCAGACCAAGCCGATCACCGTCGCCGTGACCCCGGAAGGGGCCATTTTCGTTGATGAGACACCGGTTGACGAGGCCCGGCTTGTCACCGCCGTTGGCGAGTTGGCGACCACGGAAGACCGCATCTATCTTCGCGGCGACACGACGGCCAATTACGGCACCGTCATGCGCGTCATGGGCATGCTCTCTGCTGCCGGCTATACCAAGATCGGGCTCGTTACCGAGCGCGAGAGATAGGCCCGGCCAATGCGCGCGGGTCTGACCGTTTCCATAGCTGCACATGTGGTGCTGCTCACGCTTGGTCTTCTCAATCTGGGATTGACCGAGCCGTTGCAGCCGACCGTGCAGTCTATTTCGGTCGATCTCGTCCCCATCGAGGAATATTCCAATATCCGCATGGGCCAGCTCGACAGCACGGTTGTCGAGACCAATACGCCGTCCGCCGTTGAATCCGAGCAACCAGCCGAACTGGCGCAACCGACGGGCAATACCGAGCAGGATCAGGTCACCCCATCGCCCGCCGATGTGCCTACACCTGCACCTGTGACCGAGACAGCACCGGCCCCCGAGCCCCAGCCGGAACCTGAACCACTGCCGGAACCCGAGCCGACCCCGGCGCCGCAGCCCGAACCCGAGCCTTTGCCCGAGCCGGTCCCCGAGCCCGCGCCGGAACCGGCGCCACAGCCTGAGCCTGCTCCCACGCCGACACCGGTGGCGCCGGTCATGCCGGTAACGCGTCCGGCTGACCTGGTTCCCACGCCCGCACCGACTCTTGCCCCCACGCCGGAGCCGACACCTGAGCCTGAGCCTGAGCCGGTACCACAACCGACGCCTGCACCGGTGGCCGAGCCGACGCCGACCCAGGTGGCAGTGACCATGCCGACATCGAGGCCAAACAATCTCGAGCAGATCCGCGAACAAGCCCGCAAGGCCGAGGCGGAACGGAAAAAGCGCGAGGAAGAAGAGCGCCAACGCCAGGCCGCAGCGCAGCAGACGCGCCCGACGCCGACAAGCTCGACCAGCACTTCCAACAGCGATGAAATCTCGAACATCATCAACAATGCGCCGACCACAGGGGCGACCACGGGGCAGGGTGGTTCGCCTACTCTGGGCGACACCACCGGCACTTCTGCGCGGCTGAGCCAGACCGCCATTGACGGGCTGGTGGCGCGGATCAAGAATTGTTGGAACTTGCTGCCCAGCGACTTCAACAGCGGCATGAATGTCACTCTGCGCGTGGCTATGAACCGCGACGGCAGCGTCAACGGTACGCCGCAGGTGGTTTCGGCCGATTCATCGGCAGCAGGCGGCGCCATTGCCCGCGCTGCCCAGCGCGCCGTGATGCAGTGCGGCCCTTACTCGATGCTATCAGCCGATGCCTATGACGAGTGGCGCAGCATCGAAATCGAATTGAGACCCTGACCTTGAATTTGCCTGTTTGATGGCCAAAGAACGGCCCGACAGCGAGACTGGAGACGAAAAGACATGACACTGTTTTCCCGGCGCTCCGCGCTGAAGCTTGGTCTGGCCGGCGGCGCTCTGCTGGCAACATCGCCCATGGCCTTTGCGCAGTTGCGGATCGTGGTCGAGGGCGCCAACTTCCAGCCCCTGTCCATTGCCATTCCCGACTTTGCGTCCTCGGATGCCAATTTCGGGCGCGAGATTGCCGAGATCGTGCGTAACAATCTGCGGCGTTCGGGCCTGTTCCTGCCGCTCGATCCAGCCTCGCTGCCGGTGCGCGTGGGCGATGTCGCCAATACGCCGGACTTCAATGTGTGGCGCACGGCCAATGTCGACGGCGTGGTGATGGGCGCGGTGGAGCGTGGGGGCCAGATTTCCGCGCAGGTGCGGGTCTGGGATACCCAGCAGGCCAGCCAGGTCGTCGGCAAGAGCTACAATACCGATCCCAATTCGGCGCGCCGCATCGCTCATATTGTGTCGGACGCCATCTATGAGCAGCTTTCCGGCGGTTCGGGCTATTTCGACACCCGCGTCATTTATGTGGCGGAAAGCGGCCCCAAGGCCAACCGCACGCGGCGCCTGGCCATCATGGATCAGGACGGCGCCAATGTGCAGTATCTGACCGACGGTTCATCCATGGCACTGACCCCGCGCTTTTCTCCGCGCGGCGACATGGTCACCTATATGAACTTTGCCGATGGCAATCCGCAGGTCTATCTGTTGCAGCTCTCCAGCGGCCAGCAACGGCGACTGGCATCGGTCGGCGCCATGACCTTTGCGCCGCGCTTCTCGCCCGATGGTGGCACCGTGGCCTTCTCGGTGGAGCAGGGCGGCGCAACCAATATTTATGCCGTTGGCACGGGTGGCGGGCAGCCGATGCAGCTCACCTCCGGAGCGGCCATCGACACAGGGCCGTCCTATTCGCCCGATGGCGGTCGGATTGCGTTCGAAAGCGATCGTGGGGGCTCGCCGCAGATTTACGTCATGGGTTCCAATGGCGGCAATGCGCAGCGGGTGAGCTTCGGACAGGGCAGCTATTCCACTCCGGTCTGGTCGCCCAAGGGCGATCTCATCGCCTTTACCCGCATGTCCGGCGGGCAGTTCCATATTGGCATCATGAATCCGGATGGTTCGGGCGAACGCCTGCTCTATTCGAGCTATCATGCCGAAGGCCCGACTTGGGCGCCCAATGGCAGGGTCATCATGTTCTTCCAGGATCCGGGTGGCAATGACGGCCCGCGCCTCATGAGCGTCGATATCTGGGGTCGTAGTGCCCAGACCATCCCAACTGAAAGCTATGCCTCCGATCCGGCCTGGTCCGGCCTGCGCGGCTAAGTTTTTGATGGAATGCTTCATTTTGAGGGGCGGTGCCGAAGGCGCCGCCCCTTGCTTTTGTGAGATGAGGGCGGGTGCGATCAGAAGGGTTCGTATCGGCTTCACCTGAGCATTTTGCCGTGAAGCGATAGACAGAAGGGGCCGGGCATGATGACGTCGATCCCGCGCTATCCGATGCGGATTGGTGCTGGAGAGTGTGAAACATGGTCATGACACGGCGCGGTTTTCTTGTCGGCACCACTGCCCTGGTGACGGTGTCGCTCTGGGGACAGACAAATGCCGGTGCAGCGGAGGAAGAGGCTTTTCCCTTCGTGCTGAGCGACGCTGAATGGCAGCAGCGGCTGGAGCCACTCGCCTATCAGGTCCTGCGCCACGAAGCGACCGAGCGACCGTTTACGTCGACCCTCAATATGGAAAAGCGAACCGGTGTCTTCCGCTGTGCTGGTTGCGATCAGGCGCTGTTCGATTCCGACAAGAAGTACGATAGCGGTACCGGTTGGCCCAGCTTCTGGGATTTTATCGCCGGATCGATCGGCACCCGACAAGACAATACTCTGGGCATGACCCGCATTGAAGTTCATTGCACCAATTGCGGCGGCCATCAGGGTCATGTGTTTGAGGATGGGCCGCAGCCTACTGGGCTACGCTATTGCATCAACGGCGTCTCGCTGCGGTTCCAGCCTGCGGCTTGAAGTGTTTGAATTCGTTGCGTAAATATCGGATGGGTTTTGTATTTAGGTGTTGCCATGCTTCGCATCGGCGTTGAAAAATATGTCGAGGGTCGGCAGGAGTCAGCCTTCTCTGTGCCCCTGCCACTTGTACGATGGGCAGCGTCCATCCTGCCGCAGGCGGCCAAAAAGGGCTTGCTAAAGTCTGGCATCTATCTCGATGAAATGGCTGATGCCACACCGGAGGAAGCGCCCTATTCCCGCTGGATCGAAGTCGAGGAAAAAGGTGTTCGCAAAGCGGTAAAGCTCACCGTCGCCAATTAGGCCAAGTTCTGCCCGATCCTAAGAGATGGCTCCGTGAAGATCACCATTATCGAAACTGGCCTCGTGCCTGAACCTTTACGTCAGGAATTCGGCAGCTACCCGGCCATGTTCCAAGCCATGTTCGATGCTTCGGGCAAGAGCTTCTCCTACGATGTGGTGCACCTGCTTGATGGCGATGTGCTGCCCGACCCTAAAGAACTGGAGGGCGTAGCGATTACGGGCTCGCCTGCCGGGGTTTATGAAGATCACGACTGGTTGCCACCCCTGCGTGACTTTGTGCGCGCCGTTCACGAGGCGCGTGTGCCCATGCTGGGTATCTGCTTCGGGCATCAGATTATTGCCGATGCGCTGGGCGGCACAGTCCAAAAATCCGACAAGGGCTGGGGCGTCGGGCGACATAGCTATGCGGTCGTCAATCGGCCGGCCTTTATGGCGGATGCGCCCGACATTCTTTCGGTCGCCTGTTCGCATCAGGACCAGGTTATTGTTCCGCCAGCAGGGGCCAGCGTCATTTTGGCCACCGCGTTTACCCCCAATGCTGGCCTGCTCTACGATACTGGCAGCACGCTCAGCTTTCAGCCCCATCCGGAATTTTCCGAAGAATATGCGCGGGCACTGACATTGATGCGAGAAAATATCCTTGGTCGCAATTTACTTGATAAATCGCTGTCTTCATTCTCTATTTCTTCGGATAGTGCAGCATTGTCGGGGTATATAGCTGATTTCTTTTATATGAGTTCTGTTCTGGAAAAGTAAATCCAGCGTTAACCATGTCGGTCTATGTTCGGTGATGCGTCCCTGCTGCACCGAGGTCGACCATGCTCAATATCAACCGGCTTTCCATCAAAACCAAACTCCTCGCCGTCTTCGGCGTGTTTGGCGTTCTCGTCGTCTGTCTGGGTGGGTTGGCGCTCTTTGCGGCGCTGGACCTAGCCAAGCGGGGCGAATATGTGGGCGGAAATCTGGCGCCGCTGGCCGATGCGGCGATGGAGGTCAAGCTCAACGCCACAACGGCACATCTCTACTTTGAAGAGATCATGTCCGGCGACGCGGGCGAGGACATTAATAATGTCTGGGCATTATTGGCCGAGACGCAGTTCTATGTGGACGCCATCAGCAAGGGCGGCACCAATGAGGAGGGCGTCTTCCGTCCAGCAACCGATCCGGCAGTTCTGGAGGCGATGGGCGCGGTACAACAGGCGCTGACCGATTTCCGCACGGCGGCAGAAACGCGCTATGCACAAAGGGGTGCCGATGCCGGCGCTGGATCGGCGGCAGACGCGACATTCGATGCCAGTTTCGACGTGCTGATCGAAAAGGCCGATGTGGTTGAGGGTCTGCTTCAGGCCGGAATGGCCGAGGGGCTTGCTGCCTTGCGCTGGGCTCAGACTTTTGCAATGGCGACGCTCGTGCTGGCAGGCGTATCTGCGGCATTGGGCTGCGGAGCGGTTCTTGTCTTCTTCATGCGCCATGTCTCGGCGCGGCTGACCTCGCTCGTGGCCATTACGCAGGCGCTGACCTCGGGTGATACGGAAGTCAAGATTCCGGCGCAGAAGATGGATGATGAGTTGACGGTGATGTTCAAAGCCTTCGAGCAATTCCGCACGGCATTGATCGAACAGGCGGCTCTGGAAGAGAGCGAGCGTCAGCGCAGCGCCGAATCCGGACTGCGGCGTAGGGCTTCGGACAAGTTGACCGACGACCTTCGGGGCACGCTGCAGGCGGTGATGCAGGGGGATCTCGCGGGCCGTGTTGGTGCCGACTATGACCAGGACGAGTTGCGTCTGTTGGCGACTGAAGTAAACGGCCTGCTTGAGGCTGTGGACAAGGGGCTGACGGGAACCGGGCAGGTGCTCTCCGCACTGGCGCGCGCCGACCTCACCCGCCGCGTGGAGGGCAATTTCACCGGTGCCTTTGCCGAGCTTCGAGACAATACCAATGCGGTGGCCGACCGGCTGTCGAGCGTGTTGGGTGAGCTTAAGGAAACCTCGCGTCGTCTCAAAATGGCGACAGGCGAAATTCTCTCCGGGTCCAATGACCTGTCCGAGCGCACCGGCCGGCAGGCGGCAATGGTGGAGGAAACCTCGGCAACCGTGGAGCAATTGTCGGGCACGGTCAGCGCCAATGCGGCGCGGGCGGAGGATGCCAACCGGGCCGCGAGCGAAGCCTCGCGCATTGCTCTTGAAAGCGGTCGGGCGATGGAATCGGCCACCAAGGCGATGGAGCAGATTTCGTCCTCTTCCACCAAGATTTCCAACATTATCGGGCTAATCGACGACATTGCCTTCCAGACCAACCTCTTGGCGCTCAATGCCTCAGTGGAGGCGGCGCGGGCAGGCGAGGCGGGCAAGGGCTTTGCCGTGGTCGCGGTGGAAGTGCGCAGGCTGGCGCAGAGCGCGGCCGAGGCGTCCTCGGAAATCAAGCAGCTCATCGATATTTCTGCGAGCGAAGTGCAGGCAGGTACGCAGGTGGTGCTGCAAATTGGCGAACGCATCGCTGCGCTCAACAATTCGGTGACAACAAGCGCCCAGCTTATCGGTGAAATCACCGAGTCCAGCCGCCAGCAGGCGGTTTCCATCGGCGAGGTCAATGTGGCGGTACGGCAGATGGATGAAATCACCCAGCATAATGCGGCGCTGGTGGAAGAGACCAATGCTGCAATCGAGCAGACCGAGGCGCAGGCAGGTGAACTCGACCGGATCGTGGCCGTATTCAATATTGGCGACGATACCCGTCAGCGTCGGGCGGCCCGAGCGGCCTGATACACTTTGCTGTCGGTTTGAATAAAGGGGGCGATGCGCCCCCTTTTGTGTTCAGCTTTCCAGCAGCAGCGCGATTTCGCTGCGCAGGTGTTCGAGGCCAATGCCCTTTTCGCTGGAGGTCTCAATGACATCGGGATGGGCGGCGGGGCGCTTGGCGATGGCGGCGCGTGTTTTGGCGATGACCGCAGCAAGTTCCGTGGCCGAGGGCTTGTCTATCTTGGTCAACACGACCTGATAGCTGACAGCTGCGCGGTCGAGCTCGTTCATGACCGAAAGGTCATTGTCCTTGGGGCCGTGACGGCTGTCCACGAGCACATAGACGCGCCGCAGCGTGGCGCGGCCGGTGAGATATTGGTGGATGAGCTGCGTCCAGGCTTTCACCTTGGGCTCCGGCGCCTTGGCGTAGCCATAGCCGGGCATATCGACGATGCGCAGACTTTCGCTCTGGCTTTCGAAGATATTGAGTTCCTGCGTGCGGCCGGGCGTATTGGATGTACGCGCCAGCGCCGAGGTGCCGCAGAGCGCGTTGATCAGGCTGGATTTGCCGACATTCGAGCGCCCGGCAAAGGCGATTTCCAGACGATCCATGGGCGGAAGGTCGGCAATACGCACGCAGCCTTTTACGAACAGGAAGGGCCGCGCAAACAGCAGGCGGCCACGCTCGATCGTGGCAGGCGAAAAATCTGGCTGGGTCATGACGGGCCCCTCAAAGTCGAAGCCCGCCGGTTTTGCGGCGGGCCCGAAAGGATCGGTTTTAGCTCTTGGCGTCTTCGGCCGGTTTTGGCTTGCGGCGGAAGCTGTCGACGATGTTGCCGATCAGGTTCACCTCAACGCCATGCCGCTTCATGATGAACCATTGCTGGGTTACGGACAGCAGGTTGTTCCATGCCCAGTAGATCACCAGACCTGCGGGGAAAGTGCCGAGCATGAAGGTGAAGATGACCGGCATCCAGTTGAAGATTGCGGCCTGGGTCGGATCGGGCGGCGGCGGATTGAGCTTCATCTGCACCCACATGGTGATGCCCATGATGACCGGCCAGATGCCGAGATGGAGGAAGGCGCCGAGAACCGGAACCGCGGTCGGATTCCATGGGATCAGGCCGAAAAGGGTGAAGATATTGGTCGGATCGGGCGCGGCCAGATCCTGAATCCAGCCGAAGAACGGCGCGTGCCGCATTTCGAGGCTGATGAAGATAACTGTGTAGAGCGCGAAGAAGACCGGGATCTGGATTAGCACCGGCCAGCAGCCGGAGAGCGGATTGATCTTTTCCTTCTTGTAAAGCTCCATCATCGCCTGCTGCTGGGCAGCGCGGTCGTCCTTGAGGCGCTCCTGAATGGACTTCATTTCCGGCTGAACGCGGCGCATGGCGGCCATGGAGGCATAGGAGCGGCTGGCGAGCGGGAAGAAGATGGCCTTAATGATGATCGTGACCGACAGAATGGCGAGGCCAAAATTGCCGAGAATGCCATAGAGGAAGGTCAGCAGGTGGAACATGGGCTTGGTCAGGAAGTGGAACCAGCCCCAGTCGATCAGCAGTTCCAGCCTGTCAAAGCCATATTGCTGTTCGTAAGAGGCGATGACGCTCTCTTCCTTGGCGCCCGCAAACACATAGGATTCGTGGGTGACATTGCCACCGGCCGGGACGACGACGGGCTGGGTCTCGACATAGTTTGACTGGTACACATGCACATTGTTTGGCGCCGAATAGGCGAAGCGTGCATTGACGCTGGTGCCGGGCTTGGAGAGCACGGCGGTCGCCCAGTACTTGTCGGCAATGCCGAGCCAGCCGGTGGTGGAGGAGAAATCCACCTGCTTTTCGTTCTGCAGGTCGTGATACTTGCGGGAGACGTAATTGTTGGTCCCCAGAACACCAATCGGACCTTCATGCTGGATGAAGAAGTTCTGCACCTTCGGGTCGCCGTGGCGGACGACGCGGGAATAGGGGAAGAGGGCAACATCGCCCGTGCCCTGATTGTCGATCGTCTGGGTGACCGTGAAGAGGTAATAGTCGTCCACAGAGAAGGTGCGGTGGAACACGAGGCCCTGGCCATTGTTCCAGGTCAGAGTGACCGGGGTGGATGCGGTGAGCGTCGCATTGTCGCCTTCAACGGTCCAGACGGTCTGGGCGTCTGGCAGGGCAATGGTCGAACCGGCGGCAGCAACCCAGCCCTGTTCGACGAAATAGGCGTCGGGTAGGCCGGCCGGCTTGAGTAGGGCGATGATGGGAGAATCGGGCTCGACGGTTTCCCGATACTGCTTGAGCTCGAGATCGTCGATGCGGGCGCCGGTCAGGTTGATCGAGCCTTCCAGGTCCACGGTGGAAATGGTGATGCGCTGCGTCGCGGCCAAAGCACTATCGCGGTCGGCGAAGGACTGCGTTCCATCCACGGCAGGCGTAGTGGCGGCGGCGGCGCCCTCGGCGCTGGTCTGCGGCAGGCCAAGGCTCTGCTGGGCTTCTGCCTGCTGGGCTGCGCGCAGTTCGGCCTGACGCTGAGCCTGCTCCAGTTGCGGACCGGCAATGAAGAACTGCCATCCAAACAGGACCATCATGCTCAGCACGACGGCCAGGATCACATTGCGATTGTCAGGATTCATTGTCTGTCATTCCGTTGGCCGCGGCCGGCAGTATTACGAATGGTGCCCGCACGTTCGTTATGTAGGCGGGAAATGAGGCCGCCAAGATCGGCGACAAGTCTGGCAAAAGGCAGGCTCAGCGCCTCGCGCCGCGCCAGAAGCACATAATCGTGTCCGGGACGGAAGTCATCCGCACAAGCGGTCGCAGCGGCCCTGAGGCGGCGTTTTATACGATTGCGCTCCGGCGAATTGCCGATTTTCTTGGTCACTGTAAAGCCGATACCGGCATCGGCATGCGGCGCTGTGGCAACCTGTAGCCCAAACGCAGAACGCCCGGCGCGATTGCCCCGGGCGGCTTTCAGAAATTGCGTGCGCCGCTTGAGACGGCGCAATTTCAGGTCTGGCTGAGAATCACCGGCCGACATTCGGCCAACAATCCTTAGGCCGACAGCTTCTTGCGGCCGAGTGCGCGGCGACGGTTCAGGATCGCGCGGCCGTCCTTGGTGGCCATGCGGGCACGGAAACCGTGACGGCGGGCACGCACGAGCTTGGAGGGCTGGTATGTACGCTTCATGACATCAGACCGCGCGCCTGCACGGTTCCTCTTTGTTTGCTACTGCTTGCGCAGAAATAGTTGTGGGGGCGGGCATGCGGCGCCGCCTTCCGGTTGGTGGGGTCTATAGGGAAAACCGTTTCGCAAGTCAACGCGGCAGCGCGCCGAACAATGGTTTGGCCGGATGGTTGTCAAGCGTTCGATATGCTCTCATAAAGTGCACCTCTCCTTTTGGCCCGCGGCAATCATGGCAGACCTCGCTCGACCTGACCTGTGTATCGTCGGCGCCGGCGCGTTGGGCGTGGCGCTGGCCCGCCATGCCAGACAGCTTGGAGCCGACGTCGTGCTGGTCGATCGGGGCCATGCCGAAGCCGGCGACGCGCCACAACTGGCCATTGGGCTGGCCGCTTTGCAGCGGAGCGCCGAAATCGCCCATCTCCTCCGTTTCGGGGAGGCTTTCGGCTTGGGCAATGGCGAACCCAAAGTGCGCTTTAAGGATATGCGCGAGCGGATTGCGGGTTTGCAGGCGGAATGGTCGGCAGAAGCCAGCCACGAGCGTCTTTCCGCATTGGGCATTAGCGTTGTTACGGGCGCCACGCGCTTTATCGATGCGGGAACGCTCGAGGTTGGAGAGACCAGGTTGCGACCGCGCCGCGTGGTGCTGGCAACCGGCAGCGTGCCCAATGCACCAAAATTGCCGGGCCTCGACCAGATCGACTTCTTTACCCCCGATTCTCTGCTCGAGAATACGCGCAAGCTGACCCATTTGCTGGTGATCGGCGGAGACGCCGCGGCGCTTGCTCTGGGGCAGGCCTATCGCCGTCTCGGCGGCGAAGTGACCATTGTGCCGCATGGCGTCGAGCCTGCCGGGCATGATGGCGAAACGTTGAAAATCCTCAATGAGGTATTGGCACGCGAGGGGCTCCGCATTCTTGTCGGATCCAATGTTGCTGCCATCCAGCCGCGAGCGCAGGGAACCGGAGTGCTGTTGGAGGGGCCTGACGGTACCGGCGAGCAACTGGACGTATCCCATATTCTGGTTTCTATCGGGCGCTCTCCCGATCTTGGCGCGATAGGCCT
>VFQU01001875.1_pt1 | contig 11136 bp, 8 predicted proteins | sample 3512311 | NCBI WGS metagenome assembly VFQU01 (sample SAMN10412377, study PRJNA504923) | tailings metagenome | isolation source: Relicate 3 Philex TSF3 active mining site | place: Philippines: Tuba, Benguet | collected 2017-08-29 | reverse complement strand
CGCCGTGCGCGTTTCGTCCACGGCCGTTGCGTCCCTGTCCGTTGCCGTGCTGCTGCCCGTTTCGGTTCTGGCCGTTGTGATGCGGTGCGCCGCCGCGCTCCGGTGCCTGCGCGTCGCGTCGGGGTTCGGCGCGCTGCCGCTGCGGCTCCTGATGCCGCTGGGCGTCGCGCCGGGGCTGCTGCGGCCGCTGCTGGGGCCGGGACTGCGGGGGCGCGGCGCGCTGCGGTGCGTCGCCGGTTGCCGGAATCTGCATCCGGATCAGCCGCTCGATGTCGCGCAGGTATGCGGCCTCGTCGGCGGAAACGAGCGAGATCGCGATCCCGTCGCGGCCCGCTCGGGCGGTGCGGCCGATGCGGTGCACGTAGCTCTCCGGCACGTTCGGCAGGTCGTAGTTGACGACGTGGCTCACGCCGTCGACGTCGATGCCGCGGGCCGCGATGTCGGTGGCGACCAGCGTGCGCACGCGGCCCTCGCGGAAGTTGCCGAGCACCCGCTCGCGGTGGTTCTGCGACTTGTTGCCGTGAATCGCCTCGGCCGCGATGCCGTCGCGGGCGAGCTGGCGCACGACCTTGTCGGCGCCGTGCTTGGTGCGGGTGAACACCAGCGCCCGGTCCACAGGCTCGGTGCGCAGGAGCTCGGCGAGGGTTCGCGGCTTCGCGGCGCGGTCCAGCCGGATCACGCGCTGCTCGATCCGCTCCGCGGTCGAGGCCACGGGCGTCACCGCAACGCGCGCCGGATCGCGCAGCATCTGCCGCGCCAGCTCGGCGATGTCGGACGGCATGGTGGCCGAGAACAGCAGCGTCTGCCGAGCCGCCGGGAGCTTTGCCACGATCTTCCGGATGTCCGGAATGAAGCCCATGTCGAGCATGCGGTCGGCCTCGTCGAGCACGAACGTGTCGATGCGGTCGAGGCGCAGCGCGTGGCCCTGCACCAGGTCGAGCAGGCGGCCCGGCGTTGCGACCAGCACGTCGACGCCGCCCGCGAGCGCGCGCTGCTGGCGGCCGATCGGCACGCCGCCGATCGCCAGCGTCGCCGTGACCTTCAGGTGACGACCGTAGGTGCGGAAGCTGTCGAGGATCTGGCCGGAGAGTTCCCGTGTCGGGCTCAGCACCAGCACGCGGCAGGCCTTGCGCTCGGGCCGCTTCGGGTCGGCGGCCAGGCGGTTGAGGATCGGCAGGGCGAAAGCTGCGGTCTTACCGGTGCCGGTTTGGGCGATGCCGACGAGGTCGCGGCCCGAGACGAGAAGCGGGATCGCCTGGGCCTGAATCGGGGTGGGGGTGACGTACTGCTCTTCGGAAAGAGCGCGGAGGATCGGCGCTGCGAGGCCGAAATCGTCAAATGAGTTCAATCGAACGTCTTTCATGTATGCGGGCACGCGCGCAGCCGCCTCTTGGGGCGCGCACGCGAACGCGGGGAAAAGGACATCCCGCGTGAAAGGGCTGCCGTGACTGTCGGAGGGGTCGGCGAAAAGGCGGGCTTGAAATCCGCTCGGCGGCTTTCGTTCACGCGGCCCGCGAAAACCCCGCGTCGAAGCGGGGCCGAATCCGAACGCCCTCTAGATGGCACCACGCTGTGTTAATTTCAAGGCGGAAAGCGAACGGCCCGCGCGGGCATGCCGCGCGGGCCGTGGACTCGTTCGGTCAAGTTAACCGGCCGCTAATACCACCACACGCGATGGCAGCGACGGCGCCAGCGGCCACGGATCCAGTAGCGGCGGCACACCAGCCGGCTGTTGCGGCGGCGCCAGCGGCGGCGCCACCGGCGCCGGCGGCGCCAGTACTGCGCCTGCTCGACGACCGTGCCGTCGGGCGTACGAGCCTGGGAGGCGGCGCGCTCGGCCGCATCCTCGGCGAGCAAATCGGCCGGCGTGCGGGCCAGCGGGATCGCCTGGGCCTGCGAGGGCAGCAGGCTCACCGCGGCGGCGGCACCTGCAACACCGGCAAGCCCGGTCAGAAAGGCGCGTCTGTTCATGAGGAGGATCCTTCTTCCAGATTTCGACATACCGACGGCACTTTCCGGGTAACGGCGCGGCGCACCCATTCCCATGCGGTCGATTGGCGCGAAGGGCCAACGCGCCCGTCGGCTCCGCGTTCCCGTGCCTCGGACCGGTGGCGCGATCTTCGGCGGGAGCCGCAGCCGGATTTCCACAAAAACCTGTCGCGCGATTTCAGGCCCGGCCGCCCTGGCGGCATTTCTGCTGCAGATAAATCGTTATGAATCAGCGGCTTGGAGCTGTGATCTGCCAGGTTGTCGCATGTGTCTGAAGTGCCACAGCAAGTCCACTATCGAGATAGGCCCCCGTTGCGTACATGGTGCCGGGGGCGATGGAACTTTAGAATTGAGGTGATCGGCGGCCTTCAACCAGAACAAGAACGAACGGCTGCGCGAAGTTGCGTCGGTGAGAGCGGGGGATGGCAATGCGTCGGTTTTGCATGCGCAGTGCGTTGGCGGTGTCGATCTCGGCCGCCTGCGTTTCGATCCTGCCGGGCCGGGCCCTGGCGCAGGATGCCCAGCAACTCGTGGCCGAAGCGCGCACCGTGATGCGGCCGATGGACGCCGCCACGCGCCAGGCCTGCGTCACCGAGGCCGATCGCGCCAAGCTCATCAAGAGCGGCGAGGATTACCTCAAGAAGGCGGAAGCCTCCCCGGCCAAGGGCGACCAGCAGGTGGTTTTCCGGATGGATGCCGTACGCACGCTGATCGCGACGCTGCGCGCCAAGCCGGTCTGCCAGCCGCCGGCGCAGCAGGCCAGGCCTGCGGTCGACAGCGCGCCGCCCGCGGCGGTGACCGAGTCCCGTTCGAAGCGCAAGGCGAAGGGAAAGAAAAAGCGCCGCGCCATTGTCGTGATCGATCCGCCGGTGGAACGCCCCGTGACGCAGGCACGGTCTCCGAAGAATCGCGTTTACGCCAAGGGCTCGCTGTTCAATTCGCGCTCCTGCAGCGCGCGCAACCCGGTCTCGACGCGTAGCGTCACCATCGACCCCAACATCCCGGGCGAGATCGAGTCCTGCGACAGCGCCTTGGGCGGCGGCATCGGGCTCGGCACCGAAGTGCTGGGCGTGCCGGTCGGCCCGACCGAGATCATTTTCGGCGTCGAAGGCAGCCTCCTGTTCCCGGGCGGCGGCTCGAACAGCCCCGGCACCCCCGCGCTGACGCCCTTGGGCGTGCCGACCAACGACCTCTACAGCTTCCGGGACAACCACATCATCCTGTTCGGGCCGACCGCGCGCGTGCCGGTGACCAACACCATTTCGATCTTCACGTCGGTCGGCGGCGCCTGGGGCGACAAGACGGTGAGCTACAACTGCGTGACGCTGTGCGATTTCGCAGGCACCCCGCGGTTCTCCGGCACCCGCGACGTCAACATGTCGGGCTGGTTCTTCTCGCTCGGAGCGCAGGCCACCTTGCCCGTGTTCATGCCCAACGGTGCCCCGCTGGCGTTAACCTTGGACTGGACCCGCATCGACTTCGGCGACAAGACCGTGAGCTTCGCCGCGCCGGCGCCGTTCCCGACCGCGGTCAGCTTCAGCGTCGGTCAGGATATCGACATCTTCCGGGCGTCGATCGTCGTTCCGATCATCAGCGATCCCGCTCCGCCGGTGCCGCGCGACCGCGTGTTCTTCACCTACAACCCGTTCCACTCGGTGGGGCGCTGACGCCCGCCGAGAGCGCTACCGTCCGCGCACGCAGGTGCCGCGGTTGTCGCCGGAGACCGTGGCGCGGCACTGGCGCAGGCTGCGGAAGCTGCAATTGCGGCCGCCGTCGGAGTAGACCGCGCACCAGACGCCGCCGCCGCGGCGCTGTGCGTCGGCGGGGGTGGACGCGAGCGTGACCAGCACGGCCGCCGCGGCGAGAAGATAAGCCATCTTTGTCGCTCCTGTCGGTTCCGACCGGGCAACGCGGCGGCTGGACCGGAGTTCCCGCGGGCCTTTCGTCAGTTGCGGGTCCAGACGGTCGAGCGGCAGAGCAGGCCGCCCAGCACGCAGCCGCGCGTCGTCATGGTCTCGCCGTTCGCATTGAGGCTGGCGGTGAGCCGCACGTCGCGCCTTGGATCGTAGGCGGTGCCCGTCCAGTCGTCGTCGGAGGCGCCGGCGCGCTTGATGCGGAACACCAGCCGGTCGCCGACGGCTTCGTTCTGCCGCACCGGATCGCGGACCCAGACGTTGATCGCGCAGATCTCGTTCCCGCAAGGCGCGATCCGCACCCGCGCGTTGCCGTCGTCGCGCATCCAGACGCCGAAGATGCCGCTCGCCCCGGCGGGCGCCGCGAACGTCAGCGCCGCCGCCAGCGCGGCGGCCGCGAACAGATGGGGGCGGTGGAGCGGAGCGTGCATGTGGATTCGAGGTCCGGAATCGGGATCGATCGAAGGCGCACTACGCGCGCGGCGCGGCGGCGGATCACGCCGCCCGGCGGTTTGACTGCCGGAAGATGTTCGTCGAACAAATGGCTCCCCGGGCCGGATTCGAACCAGCGACCAACCGGTTAACAGCCGGTTGCTCTACCACTGAGCTACCGGGGAACACCGCTCAAGAAGGACAGGCGAGGGGCCTATAACAAAGGCACGCGCCGTTGCAAAGCGTTACCGGCCGCCGGGAACTTGGGCCGGTCCGAGCCGGGTCCGGCGGCAGGGCCCTTGTGCCGGCACGCGAAGACCGCCCGCAAAATCTTGTGTTGGAGGCCACGCCCGGAATTGAACCGGGGTAAACGGATTTGCAGTCCGCTGCGTAACCACTCCGCCACGTGGCCGTCCGGCATCGGTCATATAGGAGCGGCCGTCCGCCGACAACACTCGGCCGGATGCCCTCGCCGTCGGCTTGCCTTTTGCCGGACCTTGCCGCAAAAAGCCCGCGCTTCGCGCCGTTTCAGGACTCGCGCATGACCGATTACGCAACCGCGCGCCGCATGATGGTGGACGGCCAGGTCCGCACCGCCGACGTCACCGATCCCGCGCTCGTGGCCGCGATGATGCAGGTTCCGCGCGAGCGTTTCGTGCCGGAGCGCCGCGCGGCGCTGGCCTATGTCGATCTTGACGTGCCGGTCGGGCCCGAGGGCGGCAAGCGGCGCCTGCTCAAGCCCCTGGTGCTGGCCAAGCTCCTGCAGGCGGCCGAGATCGGCCCCGGCGACCGCGTTCTCGATGTCGGCTGCGCCACCGGTTATTCGTCCGCGGTGCTGGCGCGCGTGGCCGGCGCAGTGGTGGCGCTCGAGGAGGATGCGGGACTTGCGGCCGAGGCGCGGACCGCGCTCGCGGCCGTGGGCGCCGCCAACGTGACGCTGCGCACCGGGCCGCTCGCCGCGGGCTCTCCCGGCGACGCGCCATTCGACGTCATCGTCGTCCAGGGCGCGGCCGACCGGGTTCCCGATGCGCTGCGCCACCAGCTCAAGGACGGCGGCCGCCTGGTCTGCGTCATCGGCCGTGGCCAGAGCGGCAAGGGCACGGTGTTCCGCCTGATCGGCGGCGACTTCAGCGGCCGGGCGGTGTTCGATGCCGCGGCGCCGGTGCTGCCGGGCTTCGAGACCGCCGAAGCCTTCGTTTTCTGAGTTGCCCCCGAGCCCGCACATTGTGACGGGCGCCCGTGCGGTCCGGACCCCGCGAACGTTCCTGTGCATGACGCGCGGCGCAGGGGGTTACATCGCTCCGCCGCGCGCCCTAGACTGACCCGTTGCGGCGTCCAAGTTCAGGCGTGACGCCGTTTTCCGGCGTTAGGGACGGACTGTGCGTTCGTGTGCGCAGTTGCGTTGGCGTGGAAGGATGAGTGTGAGGTCGAGAGCCAGGGGCCGGGTCCGGGCGGCGGCGGCAGCCGCGGCGCTTTTGTTGTCCGCGGGCTCCGCGCATGCGGAAACACTGCTCGGCGCGCTGGCGCAGGCCTACCAGAACAACCCGCAGCTCAACGCGCAGCGCGCCGCCGTGCGCGCGGTCGACGAGAACGTGCCGACCGCGTTGTCGGGCTACCGGCCGCGTGTCAGCGCCACCGCCAGCGCGACCCAGAACTGGCTCGACACCAACACCATCGTCGGCAACAACCGCGTGCGCACCACCGGCAGCCCGGACGTCTACAGCTACGGCGCGACGCTCACCCAGACGCTGTGGAACGGCTTCCAGACCGCCAGCCGCACCCGACAGGCCGAGGCTCAGGTCCATGCGGCGCGCGAGACGCTGCGCCTGACCGAGCAGTCGGTGCTGCTGTCGGCCGCCACCGCCTACATGAATCTGCTGCGCGACACCGCGATCTTCGACCTGCAGCGCCGCAACGTGGAGGTGCTGCAGGAGCAGCTTCGCCAGACCCGCGACCGCTTCGACGTGGGCGAGGTGACGCGCACCGACGTCGCCCAGTCGGAATCGCGGCTGGCTGCGGGCCGCTCGGCCATGCTCGCCGCGCAGTCCAACGTGACGACATCGCGCGCGATCTACCGCCAGGTGATCGGCGTCGATCCGGGCCGGCTGATGCCGGGCACGCCGGTCGACCGGTTCTCGCCGGCCGTGCTGGCGCAGGCGGTGGCGCAGGCGCGCGAGCTGCACCCCTCCGTCACCGCGGCGCAATACAACGTCGACGTCGCGCTGCAGCAGGTGAAGGTCGCCGAGGGCGCGCTCTATCCCACCGTCAACATGATCGGCAGCGCCAGCAAGACCTACGGCTCGGCGCAGTCGCTGAACACGATCGATTCGTTCAACGCCACCTTCGGCGGCCAGGTGTCGGTGCCGATCTATCAGGGCGGCGCGGAATATGCGGCGATCCGCCAGTCCAAGGAGACGCTCGGCCAGCGCCGGATCGAGCTCGACGTCAACCGCGAGCAGACCCAGCAGACCGCGGTCCAGTCCTGGGGCCAGCTCGAGGCCGCCAAGGCGCAGATCCGCGCCACCCAGTCTCAGGTCGAGGCCGCGGAGATCGCGCTCAACGGCGTTCGCGAGGAGGCCCGCGTCGGCCAGCGCACCACGCTCGACGTGCTCAACGCGCAGCAGGAACTGGTCAACGCGCGCGTGGCGATGGTCTCGGCTCAGCGCGACCGCGTGGTCGCCTCCTATGCGCTGCTGGCGGCGGTGGGGCGGCTGTCGGTGCAGGTCCTGGGGCTGCGGGTGCAGATCTACGATCCGGTCGTGCATTACCACCAGGTGCGCGACTCCTGGACCGGCGTGCGCACGCCGGACGGCCGCTAGGTCTGTCCGCCGTCGTTGTGCTTCGTGCGCGGCAGCCGGAACTCCTCCTATCCACATGCCGCGGCGATTTCTGGCGCGGCACGGTGTCATCCTTGCAGCGATCCGGTTAGATAGGTCGGGCGGCCGGAACTGATTCGCCGCCGGGGCCGTGCATTTTGTGACCGCGGCGCCGACACCGGCCGGACCGGTCCGACGCGGGGGAGGGACCCGCCGGGACGGCAACGGCGCTGACGGGGACTGAGCGGCCCATGAATCAACCGGCGAAGGCCCAAGAGCCGTCGATGGAGGAAATTCTCGCCTCCATTCGCCGCATCATTGCCGACGACGACGCCAAGCCTGCGCCCAAGCCCGCACCGGCGCCGCAGCCCGCGGCCGCAGCGCCCCCGCCGCGTCCCGCGGCGCCCCCGCCACGGATGCCCGATCCGCCGCCGCGCCCGGTCGCGCCGCCGCCGGCTCCGCCTCCGGGCATGAACCAGAACGACGTCGATGCGATGCTGGCCAGGCTCGATGCGCCGCCCGGCCGCGAGGCGCCGGACGTGCTCGACCTGACCGAGCAGATGGCCGCGCCCGCGGAGCCTGAGGCCGATCCCGAGCCGGATGCGGCCACGTTCCAGACCATCGACGGGCAGAACGACGTGTTCTTCGCCGACGCGCCTCAGGAGCCCGCGCCGCGCGCCTACGACGATCCGCGCCGTCCGGCGCAGGGCCTCAACGGCGCCGAGCGCCTGATGTCGAGCACGGCTGCCGCTGCTGTGGATTCCGCATTCAACACGCTCGCCCACACCGTCCTGGTCCAGAACGCGCGCACGCTGGAGGATCTGGTTCGCGAGATGCTGCGGCCGATGCTCAAGTCGTGGCTCGACGACAACCTGCCGGGCATGGTCGAGCGCATCGTCAAGGCCGAGATCGAGCGCGTCTCGCGCGGCCGCTGAACGCCGCCGCGATCGTTCAGGCGGGGCGGCGGGCGAGGCGGCCGGTGAACCACACCGAGAGCACCAGCAGCAGCAGCGCTGCGGCCATAAACACCGGCGGCGCGCCGAACCGGTCCACCACCGGGGCCGCGAGCGCGGTTCCCGCGCTCTGGCCGATGTAGAACAGCGACGAGAACAGCCCGAGCGCGGTGCCGCGCGCCTGCGGCGACATCTGCGTGCACACGACCTGCAGCGTGTTGTGGTGCATGTAGAACCCGAACCCGATCGCGGCCGTCACCAGCGGCGCGATCCACCACGCCGGCAGGAACGCCAGCGTCACGAACGCCGCCGCCATCACGAGCCCGCCGCCCTTGGCGATGCCGATCGGCCCGATCCGCCCGACCAGCGCCCTGACCGAGGCCGAATAGGCGATGCCGCCGATGCCGAAGGCCGCGACCGCGAGCCCGACCGCGGTGAACGACAGGCCGAACCGCAGGTGCAGGTCGGCGCCGACATAGGCGTAGCTGCCCCAGAGAAGCCCGCCCTCGATGAACACCACCAGCAGGATGAACCGCGCCCACGGGTCGCCCAGCACGATCCGGTAGTCGGCGCCGAGCCCGCGCGCCCGGCTGTCGTCGCCGCCGGTCCGGGTCAGCGGATTGGTGAGCAGCTCGTAGGTCATCACGATGGCGGCGAGCGCGAACAGCCCGCCCAGCATGAAGAACACCGAGCGCCAGCCGAACAGGTCGCCCAGGATTCCGCCCAGCGCCTGGCCCGCGATCTGGCCCGCGATCTGGCCGGACAGGAACCGGCCCAGCACCATCTGCCGCTTCTCGTAGGGCACGACGTCGCCGATGAAGGCCATGCCGAGCGGCAGGATCCAGGCCGCGGTCGCCCCCGACAGGAGCCGCGCCACCGCCAGCGTGCCGAGCGACTGCGCCAGACCGCACATCGCCACCGTCACCGCCGACAGCGCGCAGGCGATGGCGATGATCCGGTACTTGCCCATCCGGTCGCCGATCGGCCCGATCACGAGCTGGATCGTGCCGTGGGTGAAGGCGTAGGCGGTGATGACGATGGAGGCGATGCCGACCGTGGTGCCGACGTCGGCGGCGATCTGCGGCAGGAGGCTGTCGACCGAGCGCACCATCGCCTGGCTGGCGAAGCTGGCGAACGCCAGGAACACGATCGCGCGGGTCGCGGATCGATCCTGCGGCGCGGGTCTGGCTGGCTCGTCCGGCCTCATTGACGGCTTTCGGGCTTGGCGGGCACGGCCGGCGGGGACCGCCGTTGACAGATTCAGGCTCGCCGGGCTTTTTACCGCGCAACCGGGCCGAAGCAACACGACAATGATCGACAAGACCTACCAGCCGTCCGAGGTCGAGGGCCGCATCTCCGCCGCCTGGGAACAGGCGGGCGCGTTCCGCGCCGGACGCCCCGAGCGGGCCTCCGCGCAGCCCTATTGCATCGTCATCCCGCCGCCGAACGTCACCGGCTCGCTGCACATGGGCCACGCGCTCAACAACACGCTGCAGGACATCCTGTGCCGGTTCGAGCGCATGCGCGGCCGCGACGTGCTGTGGCAGCCCGGCACCGACCACGCCGGCATCGCGACGCAGATGGTGGTCGAGCGCCAGCTCATGGAGCGCCAGGAGCCCGGCCGCCGCGAGATGGGGCGCGAGAAGTTCCTGGAGCGGGTCTGGGCCTGGAAGGCGGAGAGCGGCGGCACCATCGTCAACCAGCTCAAGCGGCTCGGCGCCTCCTGCGACTGGTCGCGCGAGCGCTTCACCATGGACGAGGGCCTGTCGAAGGCCGTGCTCAAGGTGTTCGTCGAGCTGTACCGGCAGGGGCTGATCTACAAGGACAAGCGGCTGGTCAACTGGGATCCGAAGCTGCTCACCGCGATCTCCGACCTCGAGGTGATGCAGGTCGAGGTCAAGGGCCACCTCTGGCACATCCGCTATCCGCTTGAAGGCAAGACCTTCGACGCCGGCGACCCATCGACCTATATCGTGGTGGCAACGACGCGGCCGGAGACCATGCTGGGCGACACCGCGGTCGCGGTGCATCCCGACGACGAGCGCTACAAGGCGCTGGTCGGCAAGAACGCGATCCTGCCGCTGGTCGGGCGACGCATCCCGATCGTCGCCGACGATTACTCCGATCCCGAGAAGGGCTCGGGCGCGGTGAAGATCACGCCGGCGCATGACTTCAACGACTTCGAGGTCGGCAAGCGGCACGGGCTTGAGGCAATCAACATTCTGGACGCCGAAGGCAAGCTGACACTGAAGGAGAACAGAGCCTTTCTGAGTGGCGCGGAGAAAAGCGGAAACTTCGGTTCCATTATAGCGCTAGACGGCGAAGCTCGTGAGAAAGCTCGAAAGCTGATCGTCGAGTTGATCCAGTTTCATGGATTTTTGGAGAAAATTGAGCCGCACACGCACATGGTGCCGCACGGCGACCGCTCCAACGTCGTGATCGAGCCTTACCTGACAGACCAGTGGTACGTGGACGCGAAAACGCTGGCGCGGCCGGCGATCGCGCTGGTGCGCGACGCCTCGACCAGGTTCGTGCCGAAGAACTGGGAGAAGACCTATTTCGAGTGGATGGAGAACATCCAGCCGTGGTGTATCTCGCGACAGCTTTGGTGGGGGCACCAGATTCCTGTCTGGTATGGTCCAAAAGTTGAAACGGGCGTGGAATTCGCCGGTTCAGAGCCCCTAAGGGTGCAGGTCCAAGAATTCTGCGCAGAAACTGAAGACGAGGCCTTGGCAATGGCTAATGCCTACTATGCCAAGAACCTACCGGGCCGTCCGGTCCGGATCGCTTCGCCGGGCGTACGCGTCGAATCTGCTTCCAATCCAATCGTTCGGAGGTCGGGAGCGATTATCGAGATCGTGCGCGACGAAGACGTCCTCGACACCTGGTTCTCGTCCGCGCTGTGGCCGTTCTCCACGCTCGGCTGGCCCGAGAAGACGCCGGAGCTCGAACGCTTCTATCCGACCAGCGTGCTGGTCACCGGCTTCGACATCATCTTCTTCTGGGTCGCCCGGATGATGATGATGGGCCTGC
>VFQU01001873.1_pt1 | contig 11140 bp, 9 predicted proteins | sample 3512311 | NCBI WGS metagenome assembly VFQU01 (sample SAMN10412377, study PRJNA504923) | tailings metagenome | isolation source: Relicate 3 Philex TSF3 active mining site | place: Philippines: Tuba, Benguet | collected 2017-08-29 | reverse complement strand
GATTCGCTGGTGCGCCAGGAGGGCGCGGCCGGCTTCGAGCAGCGTCTCAAGGCCGCCACGCCGCTCAGCGCGTTCTTCTTCGCCGAGGTCGGCAAGGAATCGGATCTCGGCAGTCTCGAAGGCAAGGCGCGACTGGCCGCGCGGGCGCGGCCGCTGATCGCGCAGATTCCCGAAGGCGCGTTCCGCGACCTGATGGAAGGCGAGCTCGAGCGCACCAGCGGCACGCGCATGCCGGGCGCGGCGAGTCCGGCCGGTGCGCCGCTGATCGCCCGCGCCTCGGCCGAGGCACGGGCCTCGCGGCCGCCGCAGCGCTCGCTGGTGCGCACCGCGGTCGCGCTGCTGGTGCAGAACCCGGCGCTCGGCGCGACGGTCGAGCCGCCGTGGACGTTCGCCGAACTGCGCCAGCCCGGTGTCGCGCTGCTGATCGAGCTGATCGCGCTGACGCGCAGCCGGCCGAGCCTGACCACGGGCGCCCTGCTCGAGCATTTCGGCGAGCGCGAGGAAGGCGCCGCGCTGCAGAAGCTTGCGGTGGTGGCGTTCCCCGGCGACGGCGAGGCGCTGCAGGCCGAGTTCGCCGGCGCGCTCGCGCAGCTCGAGCGCCAGGCGCGCCTGCAGCGCCGCGACGATCTGCAGCGCAAGCTGCACGAAACCGCGCTCAGTCCCGCCGAAAACGACGAGCTGCGCAGCCTGCTGGCGGCTGGCGGGCGCTGAGTCGCGCCGGTGCGCGGCAAAAGTTCGGCAAACGTCGCCGAACTGGACAGCATTGCCGACTTCGAGGACACTTGCGCGCCTGTTCGATCGGCTAAGGCCCTCGTGGCGAAGATCCTGGTCCTGCACGGCCCCAACCTCAACCTGCTCGGCACGCGCGAGCCCGAGGTCTACGGCTCGACGACGCTGGCCGCGGTCGACGCGGAGCTGGCTGCCGCCGCGACGGCGGCCGGGCATGCGCTGGCGAGCTTCCAGAGCAATGCCGAGCACGCGCTGATCGACCGGATCCACGCCGCGCGCGAAGAGGACGTGGCCTGGATCCTGATCAATCCGGCCGCCTTCACCCACACCAGCATCGCGCTGCGAGACGCGCTCGCCGGGGTGGCGATTCCGTTCATCGAGGTGCACCTGTCCAACGTCCACGCGCGCGAGGCGTTCCGCCATCACTCGGTCCTGTCGGCGCTCGCCGTCGGCGTGATCGGCGGCCTCGGCGTGGACAGCTACCGGTTCGGGCTCCAGGCGATACTCGCCCGGCTCGCGGCCGTCCCATCCTGACCGGCTGCGGCATCCGCCGGGCCCCACCAGACGAGTTCCCATCATGGATCTGCGCAAGATCAAGAAGCTGATCGATCTGCTCGAAGAGTCGAACCTGGCCGAGCTGGAGATCAAGGAGGGCGAGGAAATCGTCCGCCTGTCGCGATTCCCCAAGGGCATCCAGACCGTGTCCGCACCACTGCAGGCCGTCGCGGTCGAGCAGCCGGCCGCCGCAGCGGCCGCGCCCGCCGTCGCCGCCAGCGCGGCAGCGCCGGCCGCCAAGCCGGGTCTGCCGGAAGGCCACGTCGTGCATTCGCCGATGGTCGGCACCTACTACGCCTCGGCCAGCCCGGGCGCGGCGGCGTTCGTCACGGTCGGCCAGAAGGTCAAGGCCGGCGACACGCTCGGCATCATCGAGGCGATGAAGATGTTCAACCAGATCGAGGCCGATGTCGCCGGCACGGTCACCGCGATCCTCGTCGAGAACGGCAAGCCGGTCGAGTTCGACGAGCCGCTGTTCGTGATCGGCTGAGACGGAGCCCACGATGCTCGAGAAAGTCCTGATCGCCAACCGCGGCGAGATCGCGCTGCGCGTGCTGCGGGCCTGCCATGCGCTGGGCATCCGCACCGTCGCCGTGCACTCGACGGTGGACCGCAACCTCAAGCACGTCGGCATGGCCGACGAGTCGATCTGCATCGGTCCGGGTCCCGCGGCCGAGAGCTATCTGAACGTGCCGGCGCTGATCGCGGCGGCCGAGGTCACCGACGCGCAGGCGATCCATCCCGGCTACGGCTTCCTGTCCGAGAACGCCGATTTCGCCGAGCGCGTCGAGCAGTCCGGCTTCATCTTCATCGGACCGACCGCCGGCGTGATCCGCCTGATGGGCGACAAGGTCGAGGCGATCAAGGCGATGAAGGCCGCCGGCGTGCCGTGCGTGCCGGGCTCGGGCGGACCGCTCGGTGAGGATACCGCCGAGAATCTGCGCATCGCGCGCGAGATCGGCTACCCGGTCATCATCAAGGCCGCCGGCGGCGGCGGCGGACGCGGCATGCGCGTGGTGTTCACCGAGGCCCACCTCGGCAACGCGATCGCGATGACCAAGACCGAGGCGCGTGCCGCGTTCGGCAACGACCAGGTCTACATGGAGAAATTCCTCGAGAACCCGCGCCACGTCGAGATCCAGGTGCTGGCCGACGGGCAGGGCCACGCGATCCATCTGGGCGAGCGCGACTGCTCGATGCAGCGCCGCCACCAGAAGGTCGTCGAGGAGGCGCCGGCGCCCGGCATCACGCCCGAGCAGCGCGCCGAGATCGGCAAGGTCTGCGTCGACGCCTGCCTGCGCATCGGCTATCGCGGCGCCGGCACCTTCGAGTTCCTGTACGAGAACGGCCGTTTCTACTTCATCGAGATGAACACCCGCATCCAGGTCGAGCATCCGGTCACCGAGATGATCACCGGCATCGACCTGGTCCGCGAGCAGCTGCTGATCGCGGCCGGCCACCCGCTGTCGATCCGCCAGGAAGACGTGCGCTTCACCGGCCACGCGATCGAGTGCCGCATCAACGCCGAGGATCCCGATACGTTCATGCCGAGCCCCGGCACGATCAAGACCTTCGAGGCGCCCGGCGGTCCCGGCATCCGCGTCGACACGCATCTGTACGACGGCTACCGCATTCCGCCGAACTACGATTCGATGATCGGCAAGCTGATCGCGCACGGCGCCGATCGCGACACCGCGATCGCGCGCATGCGCATCGCGCTGTCGGAGCTGGTCGTCGACGGCATCAAGACCAACGTGCCGCTGCAGCAGCGCATCATGGCCGACGGCGGCTTCCGCGGCGGCGGCCAGAACATCCACTACCTCGAGAAGCGCATCGCCGAGGCCAAGGACAAGGCGATCGGCATCGGCTGATGCCGATGCGAGACCCATGGCCTGGCTCGAACTCAATCTGACCGTACGCCTCGACGACCAGCCGGCCGTCGAGGCCGCGCTCGAGGACGTCGGTGCGCTCGCGATCACGCTGCGCGACGCCGACGCCGAGACGCCCGACGAGCAGGCGATCTTCGAGCCGGGCGTCGGCGAGACGCCGCTGTGGGAGACGATCGAGCTGTCGGCGCTGTTCGACGCCGGCGTCGACCGCAACGGCCTCGTTCACGTGCTCGGCGAACTGCTGCCGGCGCTCGCGCCGGACCAGATCGCGTTCCGCGAGGTCGCCGACCAGGACTGGACGCGTGCCTGGATGGACCAGTTCAAGCCGATGCGCTTCGGGCGCCGGCTGTGGATCTATCCGTGGAACGTCGAGCCGCCGGCCGATCCGGCGCTGGCGATCGTGCGGCTCGATCCGGGCATGGCGTTCGGCACCGGCACGCATCCGACGACCGCGCTGTGCCTGGAATGGCTCGACGCGGCCGATCTGGCCGGCCGCCGCGTGATCGACTTCGGCTGCGGCTCGGGCGTGCTCGCGATCGCCGCGCTCAAGCTCGGCGCCGCCGAGGTCGCCGGCATCGACAATGATCCGCAGGCGATCACGGCCAGCCGCGACAACGCCGAACGCAACGGCGTCGCCGAGCGGCTCGCGCTGTATCTCCCCGAGGCCTTCGACGACCGGCCGGCCGAGGTCTTCGTCGCCAACATCCTGGCCGGCCCGCTGTCCGAGCTCGCGCCGCGCTTCGCGGCCTGCGTCGTGCCGGGCGGCGCGCTCGCGCTGTCGGGCATCCTGCACGGTCAGCACGAGGAACTGCTGGTCCGCTACGCCGAGTGGTTCGACGATCTGGACGTCGCGGTGCGCGAGGACTGGGTCCGCATCAGCGGACGGCGCCGCTAGGCGGTCGCGCGGCGCGCTGGCGTTCATCGGGCGCCGCTAGCATCCAGCCCATCGCGACGCCGCATCGGCGGCCGCTGCCCCGTAGAGCCGCCCGTGATGCCGACCGTCTGGACCATCGGTCACTCGACCGACACCCTCGATGCCTTCGTGCAGCGCCTGCACGCGCAGGCGATCGAGGTCGTCGCCGACGTGCGCCGCTTTCCGGGATCGCGCCGCCATCCGCAGTTCGGACCCTCCCTGCCGGCCGCGCTCGCCGAGGCCGGCATCGACTATCGGCACTTCGAGGCGCTCGGCGGCCGGCGCCGGCCGCTGCCCGATTCGCGCAACGGCGTCTGGCGCAGCGAGGCGTTCCGCGGCTACGCCGATCACATGGCGAGCGCGGCCTATCGCGACGCGTTCGCGCAGCTCGCGGCGCTGGCCTCGGATCGGCGCTGCGCAGTGATGTGCGCGGAGCGACTGTGGTGGCAGTGCCATCGCTCGATGCTCGCCGACGACCTCACGCTGCACGGCTGGCAGGTCGAGCACATCCTCGGCCCCGACACGACCGCGCCGCATGCATTCCGCGAGCCGGCCTGGCTCGACGGCGACGTGCCGGTCTACGGCGAGGCGCAGGCGCGCCTGTTCTGACCGCCGCGCCGTGACCCTGGCTCAGCCCGGCAGCGGACCGGCGCGACCGGTCAGCCGTGCCGCGATCGCGCGCTGCAGCGGCGGCAGACGCGCCGCCGCGCCAAGCGCGACCTCGCGCAGCCAGCGCGCCGGTACACGCTCGTCGGTGTACAGCGAGACGATCAGATCGGTCGCGCGATACAGCGGCTCGGTCTCGCGGCGGTGTTCGCGCGCATAGCGCGCCAGCCGCGCCGGATCGGCGACGTCGCCGCCGGGCGCGGTCGCGCCGGCACGGATCGCGGCGGCCAGCCGCGCCTGGCCGAGTAGGCCGAAGTTGAAGCCGTGCGCGGTCACCGGATGCATGCCGACCGCGGCGTCGCCGACCAGGGCGCAGCGCCGACCGGCGAAGCGGTCGGCGTAGCTGGCGACCAGCGGATAGGCGTGGCGGCCGCTGGCCGGCCGCATCGCGCCGAGCCGTCCGTCGAGGCGCTGCGTGATCTCCTCGCCGAACGCTGCATCGTCGAGCGCCAACAACCGCTCGATCTGAAGCGGCGGCAGCGTCAGCACCAGCGACGAACAGCGGCCGGCCAGCGGCAGCAGCGCCACGGTCTGGCCGTGGTCGAACCACTCCAGCGCGACCGCCTCGTGCGGCTGCTCGTGCGTCATCCGGCAGACCAGCATCGTCTTGCCGAAGTCGCGCTGGCGCGCGCCGATGCCGAGCAGGCGCCGCGTCGTCGAGAACCGGCCGTCGGCCGCGACGACCAGCCGCGTCCGCAGCACGCGGCCGTCCGACAGGCGCAGGGCGGTGCGGTCGAGCACCGAGGTATCGATCGCGACGACGCGACAGCCGTCGAGCACGGTCACGCCGTCGCTGCCAGCCGCGGCCTCGAACGCCGCGCGGCGGATCGCCTGGTTCGCGACCAGGAAGCCGAGCGGCGCGCCGCCGGCGGTGCCGATCGTCAGCGGCGCCGTGCCGCGGCCGTTGACGATGCGCGCTTCGCGCAGCGGCGCGATCGCGTCGGCATCCAGCCGCGCCCAGAGGCCGGCCTCCTCGAGCAGGCGACGCGAGGGGTGCGTCAGCGCGATCTCGCGTCCGTCGAATGCGGGCTCGGCGAGCGCCTCGCGCGGCTGCGGGTCGATCAGGGCGATCTGCAGGCCGCTGCCGCGCAGGCTGCGCGCCAGCGTGAGGCCGGCCGGTCCGGCGCCGACGATGGCGATGTCGATCTGCATGGCGACTCCTGCGATAGCCGGCAGATGCCGGCACGGAGCGCGCAGTGTCGCGCCGGCCGGGCCGCGCGGTTTTGACCGGCGTCAGGCGCGGCGCAGGTCATGCGTGCCGGCATTGCGGCACGCGGTCGCAGCGAGCGCCCGGCGGATCGCCGATGCGGCGCGCGGCCGAGGTGCCGCAGATGATCGCCCGGGCATCGCGCGTCGAACGGTCGCGACTCGGCGTGGCGCGACCGGCGTCTCGTGTCGGCCCGGCGCCGCGCACGTACAATCGGCCGGCTCGCTCGCCGCCTCCCACGCCCATGTACGCCCAGTGCCCGGAATGCCGGACCATCTTCCGCTTCGCCGCCGCCGAGCTCGCGGCTGCGAATGCGAGCGTGCGCTGCGGGCACTGCAATGCCGTCTTCGATGCGCTGCGCACGGTCGCCGAGAGTCTGCCGCCCGAGCCGATCGACAGCCTGCCGACGCATCCGGTCGCGGCCGCACCGCCGCAGCTCGGCGTGCCGGTGTACCGGCCGCAGAGCCGTCAGACCAGCCTGTTCTTCGATCCGGACGACCGGCCGCGTGCGGCCGAACGTCCCGGCAAGCCGGCGTTCGCGCGCACGCGCCGGCCGCAGCGCCGCCATCGCACTTGGCCGTGGGTCGTCGCCAGCGCAGTGCTGGCGATCGCGCTGGCCGTGCAGGCGGCGTGGGTCGAGCGCGCGCGCTGGCTCGAGAGCGACACCTGGCGGCCGCGTGCCGAGGCGATCTGCGCGAAGCTCCAGGCCGTCGGCTGCCACCTGCCGCCGCGGCGCGATCTGTCGCGCCTGGCGCTGAGTTCGCGCGACATCCGCCCGCATCCTTCGGTCGCCGGCGCGCTGATCATCTCGGCGACCGTACGCAACGACGCGCCGTTCGCGCAGGCCTTCCCGGTCGTCGAGATCGTGCTGTCGGACCTCGACGAGCGGCGCGTCGCGATGCGCCGGTTCCAGCCGGCCGAATACCTCACCGATCCGCAGTTGCTCGCGGCCGGCCTCGCCGCTGGCGCCAGCGCGGCCCTGGTGTTCGAGGTGGTCGATCCCGGGCGCGATGCGGTCGCGTTCGAATTCCGCTTCGATTGAAGGTCGCCGCGCGGTGAGCGACGTGGCCGCGCCGAGCGGCTTTCCGATCGATGCGCTGCTGCCGGAGATTCTCCGCCAACTCGCCGAGCATCCGCGCCTCGTACTCGAGGCGCCGCCCGGCGCCGGCAAGACCACCCAGGTGCCGCCGGCCCTGCTCGGCGCCGCGTGGCTCGGCGAGCGCCGAATCCTGATGCTCGAACCGCGCCGGATCGCCGCGCGCGCCGCCGCCGGCTTCATGGCCGCGCGCTGCGGCGAGCCGGTCGGGGCGACGGTCGGCTATCGGATCCGCTTCGAGTCGCGCGTCTCGGCGGCGACGCGGATCGAGGTCGTGACGGAAGGAATCCTGACGCGCCTGATCCAGGACGATCCGGAGCTCGTCGGCATCGGCGCAATCCTCTTCGACGAATTCCACGAGCGCCATCTGCAGGGCGACCTCGGCCTCGCGCTCGCGCTCGACGCGCAGGCTCATCTGCGCCCCGATCTGCGCCTGGTCGTGATGTCGGCAACGCTCGACGGCGAGCGCATCGCGCGCTGGCTCGATGCGCCGCGGTTGAGCAGCGCCGGCCGCAGCTTCCCGGTGCGCATCGCGCATCCCCCGGCGCGCGCCGGCGAGGCGTTCGGCGAGCCGGGCTGGCCGTTCCAGGTGCGCCGCGCGACCGCGCAGGCGCTGGCCGAGAGCGACGGCGACGTGCTGGTGTTCGTGCCCGGCAAGCGCGAGATCGACCGTGTCGCGCAGGCGCTCGCGGCCGACGGCGCCGCGACAGCCGGTGCCGAGGTCGTGCCGCTGCACGGCGAGCTCGGCCTCGCCGCGCAGCAGGCCGCGCTGCAGCCGGCCGCGGGCGGCGGCCGCCGCATCGTGCTCGCGACCAACGTCGCCGAATCGAGCGTGACGCTGCCGGGCATCCGCGCGGTCGTCGACAGCGGCCTGGCGCGCGAGCCGCGCTTCGACCCGAATTCCGGCTTCACGCGGCTGGAGACCGTGACGATCGCGCAGGCCTCGGCCGACCAGCGCGCCGGCCGTGCCGGTCGCCTCGGCCCGGGCCTGTGCCTGCGGCTGTGGCCCGAGAGCCGCCGGCTGGAACCGGCGCGCACGCCGGAGATCGCCCAAGTGGAGCTGTCGGGCCTCGCACTCGAACTGGCCGCGTGGGGATCGGATGCGCTGAACTGGCTGGACCCTCCGCCGGCCGGCGCGCTGGCGCAGGCGCGCGACCTGCTGATCGCGCTCGGCGCGCTCGACGGCGACGGCCGCCTGGCGCCGCTCGGCCGCGACCTGCTGCGGCTCGGCGCGTCGCCGCGGCTCGGTGCCGCGGTGATGCGTGCGTCCGGCGCCGAGCGCGCCCTGGCCTGCGACGTCGCGGCCCTGATCGAGGCGCGCAATCCGCTGCGCGGCGAGGCCGGACGCAGCGACGATCTGCGCGCGCGCCGGAGTGCGCTGTCGGCCTGGCGCGCGCGCGATCAAGGCGCGGTGCGTGCCGCCGGCGCCGATGCGGCTGCGCTCGGCGCGATCGCGCAGGCCGCCGACGCCTGGCGTCGTCGTGCCGGCGCCGCCGACACCCGCACGCCACGCGACCTCGCGCCGACCGCGGTCGGCGACGTGCTGATCCATGCGTTCCCGGACCGCATCGCACGGCAGGATCCGGCTCAGCCGCTGCGCTATCAGCTCGCCAACGGCCGCGGCGCGCGCCTGCACGAGAACAGCGCGCTGTACGGCGAGCCCTGGCTGGTCGTCGCCGATCTGCGCCGCGATGCGCGCGACAGCCTGATCCTGGCCGCCGCGCCGTTCGATCCGGACCGCCTCGCGCGCGACTTTCCGCACAGCTTCGGCCAGCGCCGCGTCGTCGAATGGAACGAGGCGACCTCGGCCGTCGCGGCGTTCGAGGAGCGCCACTTCGGCGCGATCGTGCTCGAGCGGCGCAGCGTGCCGGCGACCGCCGCCGACAGCGTGCCGGCCCTGCTCGCGGCGGTCCGTGCGCGCGGACTGGACGCCTTGCCGTGGAGCGCCGCCGCGCAGTCGCTGCGCCTGCGCGTGGAGGCGCTGCGCGCCTGGCGGCCCGAGCTCGATCTGCCGGACTTCTCCGAACCTGCCCTGCTGGCGGCGCTGGAGACCTGGCTCGCGCCGTATCTGACCGGCGTGCGCCGGCTCGACGCGATCGCCGCCGCGACGCTGTCCGACGCGCTGGCCGCCCGGCTCGACCATCGCCTGCGCCGCACGCTCGACGAGGAGGCCCCGCCGACGATCCGCGTGCCGAGCGGCATGGAGCGCACGATCGTCTACGCGGCCGACGCGCCGCCGGTGCTCGCGGTCAAGCTGCAGGAGCTGTTCGGCCTGGCCGAGACGCCGCGCATCGCCGGCGGCCGGGTGCCGTTGCTGCTGCACCTGCTGTCGCCGGCCGGCCGGCCGATCCAGGTCACCGGCGATCTCAAGAGCTTCTGGGAGCGCACCTATCCGGACGTGCGTAGGGAGCTCAAGGGCCGCTACCCGAAACATCCCTGGCCCGACGACCCGTGGAGCGCGCCGCCGACGCATCGCGCCAAGCCGCGCGGCACCTGAATCGGCCGCCGCGGGACCGATCCCCTATGCGCACAAGTGGACGGGCGAAAACACGGCCGGCGACTCCCAGGCGCAATCGGCGCTCCTGTATGATCGCCCCGCCATGAGCGAGCGCAAGGCAGCGACCATCCTGTTCGCGGACGTGTCCGGCAGCACCAAGCTGTTCGAGACACGTGGAGACGTCACCGCACGCGCGATCATCGCCGGCGTGCTGCGCGCGCTGCTCGGGATCGCCCAGCGCCACGGCGGCAGCCTGGTCAAGACGATCGGCGACGAGATCATGTGCACGTTCCCCGGCGCGGTGCACGGCCTGTTCGCGGCCAGCGACATGCAGCGGTGCATCAAGTCCGACGCGCAGTTCGTGCGCGACAATCTCGGCATCCGCATCGGCCTGCATCACGGCGAGGCCTTGTTCGAGGACGGCGACGTCTTCGGCGACGCGGTCAACGTCGCCGCGCGCATGGCCTCGATCGCGCGCCGCGACCAGATCGTCGCCAGTGCCGCGATGACCAGTGGCGTCACTCAGGTCGCCGGCCTGCGCATCCGCTCGCTCGGCAGCGCGCGCGTCGCCGGCAAGGCGCAGCCGGTCGACATCGCCGAGGTGGTCTGGCACGACGACCTCGGCAACGTGACGACGGTCCAGCGCTCGCTGCAGCCCGCCGAACCGGCCGTGTGTGCACGGCTGCTGCTGCGCCATCGCAGCCAGGTCTTCGAGATCGACGAGGCCTCCGAGGCATTCACGATCGGCCGCGACCCGACCAACGTCCTGGTCATCGAGGCCGACTGGGTCTCGCGCCTGCACGCGGTCATCGAGTGGAAGCGCGGCCATTTCGTGCTGACCGACCGCTCGACCAACGGTAGCTGGCTGCGTGTCGGCGACGACGACGAACAGCACGTCCATCGCGAAGACGTTCACCTGCGTCGCAGCGGCCTGGTCAGCCTGGGCCAGGCGCACGATCCGACCTGGGCCGATACGCTGTATTTTCAGTGTGGTGGGTGAGGGCTGACGCGCGTAGCGGTGCTCGCCATCGCCATACTGACTGAGTCGAGTCCCCGAGCCGCTCGGGCTCAATCAGCTGTTTCGGCCCGCCAGCGCTTCGCAATGCGCGGCGTACGCCGCCGACATGCGGCCTCGCAGGTGCGCCCATTGTTTCTTCCAGAAGACCTCTGCCTCGATTCGCTAGGCAGGGATCGCATCGGCGAGGAACAGGCCGTATCGCTCGGCGTTCTTCTTGGCGGCATCTTCCCGGGCGTACTCGCTCACGATGGCGATCATGTCGAAAACCGCGCGTTGTCGTTCCTGAGCGGTCGAGGTCTGGTCTGCGTCGATGCTGTCGAGCTGTTCGATCAAATACGCTCTGGCGACGTCGATCGAGAGCCGGAACTGCCATTGGCCCATCGTGTCGCGCTTCTCCGCCAGTGTATGAAGATTGGCATTGCGACTCTGCAGCACGTCGAGCGGATGCATGATGCGGATCGTGGCGCCGTCTTCGGACATCTCAACATCCACGGCGTTGGCCTCGATGCTGTCACGATCGATCCCGACGACGCGGTGAACGAGATCCACGTTGTAGACGCGTCCTTCTTC
>VFQU01001870.1_pt1 | contig 11151 bp, 6 predicted proteins | sample 3512311 | NCBI WGS metagenome assembly VFQU01 (sample SAMN10412377, study PRJNA504923) | tailings metagenome | isolation source: Relicate 3 Philex TSF3 active mining site | place: Philippines: Tuba, Benguet | collected 2017-08-29 | reverse complement strand
CCTGGTGTCAGCATCAGGACCGACTGGGTCACGAGGGAGTCGCTAGGCAACAAAGCAAGCGCATTGGCCACCGCGGCCTGATTGGCCGAGTTGGCCGCTTCGGCAAATGACACATCGTTGCGGGCCATGGTGAGCATCACCGAAGTCGGCGTGTAGATCAGCGCCGAGTCGAGGAAAGCGAAATTGTCGGTCACGGCGCCAAAAGTGCCGTCGATCCCACCCGTGGCGGTCAGGATGACGTATTGAGACTTCCAGGGGTATGTACCGCTTGCGGCGATGACGTTGACCGTCCCACCGGCAAGCGTTGCCAAACCAGTGGCGACCAGCCTGTCGCCTGCCCCAGTCGCGTCGACTTCGACTTCAAGAATGGAATTCGCGCCCAAGAGGATATTACCGGCAACGTTGAGCGTCCCGATAGACTTGCCGGGGGCCACCGTCCCCGCATTGGCAATCAGACTACCGATCGTGCCGCCGCCCCCGAGGCGTCCGGCTGCATTGACCGTGACCAAGCCTTGGTGCGTGCCTGTGACAAGCAGCGTTCCTGCATCGACAAAGGTGCCGGCATGAATACTTGTTCCAGCCAGCTCAAGCAGGCCCGAGCCGACCTTCCGAAGAACCTTGGGACCAGAAATCGTGCCAGCGAAAACGCTGTCGGTATTGTCCGACCCGACATGCAGATCGGCATCACGCAGGATGACCTGGCCAGTACCGGCAAGCGAACCGATGGTTCGATTGGTGACCATGGGATTGGTGGTAATAAGGGTGCCATCGGCGGCCAACGTGACCCGACCGGCAACACCGCCCGCGGCCTGACCATTGTCGTACCCTAGACTAAGCGTGCCATCACTTACAAGCATCGCCCCTTTCAGCTCGTTGTTGAGCTGAAGTGTACCGTCGCCCTTCTTCTCCAGGGTGGCTGGTGTCGTGACCACGCCGTGTAAGTTGAGCTGTCCTCCGGCACCGATGTCGAACACCGACATATTGCTCAGATTGATCGCCGCATCGATATCGGTTTTGATGCCAGCATCAACCGCAATACCGATGGGGCCGGTCAGTTGGATCGGACCACCGACGAATATAAAGCCCTGATTCTTGACGCGGATGCCGCCGACAGTGACGCCCGTTCCGGTATCGACTTCGCCCGGCTGGTATTGGAAGTCAGCCAGTGACGTTGCCCACGGCATGACACCGGCAATCCAATTGCCGGGATTGGACCAGGCATTATCGAGATTGCCGCGATACCAAGTGGGGTTGTCGAGATCAATTACCTCTTGGGCAAGGGCAGGAACTGTCAGCGCTGAGGCGGCCATGAGAGCGCCAATTAGCCGCCTGCAGATAATGAACCTATAATGCACTGACTGCTCCCCAAACCCGACCTATCTGTATCGGGGAGGTCAGAATGTGAAATACCAAATGACGTGTCGGAGGGTGGAGGATGGAATTTTGAGTAAGCTATGTGGCTTTGCTGACACTAATTATCGAGCAGACCCAACTGTTTACCGACCGCCACACGAAGCTCCTGTCGCAGTACTTTCCCCATCGGATTACGCGGAATGCTTGGCAATGCGACTAGCTTGAACGGTGCCGACACGCTCTGTGCCAGCGACTCAGCGACCTGTTGCGGCACCCTTCCTTCCGCGAGAACGGCCGCTACATAAAGCGCAGGCAATCCGAGCTCGCCAGGCAGCGTAAAGGCTGCCGCTTCAACGACGCTAGTATTCTCCAGTACGGATTCTTCGATCGTCCAGGCCGACAGTTTGACGCCACCCAAGTTCAGCACATCCCCTTCGCGCCCCTCAAGCACGAACAGTCCGTCTGCTCGCAAGCTCCCCAGATCGCCCGGATAAAACCAGCCGTCTTTGAATAGAGCACCACTGGCTTCGGCTTTATCGACCAAGTAACCCGAGGCCGAGCCCAGCGAACGAACGCGCACGGTACCGATCTCCCCCGCAGGCAATTCTAGGCCCTCTGAATCGACAATTTCGAGATCTGAGCCCGGAAGAACATACCCGCTGGCTCCGGGCTGGCTAAAACTAAGAGCCGCAGCACCACCGGTGATGTATCCGGCCTCGGTCGAGCCATAGCCAATAGCCACATCGTTCGTTAGGCGCTCATTGACTGCCTTGAGGAGGCGTCGCGGCATAGCCGAGCCGCCGACCGCAATCCGAAGATGGTCGCGGCGCGCCGCATCGGCCGGAAGCCTCGCCAGGAGATATTGCAGCTGGATCGGAGCCATAAGCATGAAGTCGGGTTCAAGGGCCAGCATGGTCTCCACCGGACTAGACCCATACAGCACAGAACCACCCGTGTTCCAAACAGCATGGGATACGAGATAGCCGCCGAGGCTATCGATGCCCATGGTGCTCATCATGCGGGCTGACGGGCGAAGAATATCGACGCACAGATTGGCAATCTGTGCGTCGATCATACCTCGGGTGAACAGTATCTGCTGCGGAAGTCCGGTTGTACCGGAGGTGAGGACAATTCGGACATTATCGTCTGGAGCCGTGCGCCGGCTCTTGTTTGTCCAAGGCGCTGCCGCCAGTGCGGCGTCCAGCCAATCCTGGTTTGTGTTGATGACCATTATGGAACCAAAATCGGCGGCGTGTTCGCTTATGACCAAGTCGAAAGTCACCACCTTGGAGGCCCTATGGTGCGCATCCTCGGAGACGCTAACGCATCCAATCAAATCCAGAGCGAACAGTAGTGCCCAATGAACGAATGGGCGGCTATCCGAGACCAAGACGGTTTGGCCCGCAACAATACCGGCCTCCAGCAACACTCGCGTGAAGCGATGCACAGCCGCGTCCAGTTGCGCGAAAGTGACATTGCCTTTCTCCGTTTCCATAACAGGACGATCAGGCGCGGTTGCAGCGCGATACTTTAGACTACTCTCGAACATGAACAATTCCGACGGATAGAAAAATCAATGGCGCCTAGAACTACAGGATAATACCGCCAAGCATGCGCTTCCGAACGCAAACGACACCAACGATATACCGGCGCTATGAAACACATGCCAATGGCGGAAGTCATTTCGCTAAGCGCCGCAAGAGGGATCGCATAAATGTCTACGAGACTGCACTGCTCCCATCATCACAGAGGCCGGAGCATTCTAAATCGATCAGATCGTTGGTTGAAATTGGCTCAGCATGGCCGCCCGAGATTTGAGTTAGGGTCCTCCCAAGGGGGCTAACGCAATAGCCTCCTACGGTCAGCAAGTCCGCGAGGCCCATGTTTCGTAGTTGCTCTCCTAGCCTTGGATTAAGGTCGCAGGGACCATGCCGGCCTAGTGTGAGAAGCGCAATACGTTGGGACCGCGTAAGATCGTGCCAATTGGTGGTCATTTCCGCTCGGCGTCATGGGCGGATAGGAGGTTTACCAACCTGGTCAAATTGCGGGCATCTCCGGTCAAACATAGCGAGCGCGGCACCTGGCACCTTCAGAAGGCTACACTTCCTGAGGACATGTTTTCAAGCTAAGCAGTAGCTGAAGAACAGAACCGAGCCGCCTTGCCCCCTCTATTGATCATAGCAACTTTCCTGCTGAGCTTGCTCATCACCCTCATCATCGAGCGTCATTCTGATCGACTAGGTCTGGTGCAAGTCCCAAATGCACGGTCCTCGCATATTCGGCCAACTCCTAGCGGCGGCGGCGTCGCCATTGCACTAGCCTCAATTTTTGTGGCGGTGGTTTCTGCTTTGGATAATCATAGCGAGTTATGGATAATAGCCATCTTAGTGATGAGCATCGCTGTGCTTGGACTAGTTGACGATATATTTGATCTGTCCCCGATCGTTCGATTTCCAGCCCAAGCTCTATTTTTCTCGACCCTGCTCTGGACTGCCGGTCAACTTCCCAGCGTCCTGTTGTTTCAAAATTTTGTACTCGCGGGGCCAGTGCTTTTCGTACTCACGCTGCTTGTAGGCATTTGGTGGTTGAACCTCTTCAACTTTATGGACGGTATTGACGGCCTTGCCGGAAGTCAGGCGATCTTGCTGCTGTTAGGTGGCGGCACCATTTTGTGGCTCAGCAACCCGGCCGGCATAGAGTCTTCGGCCTTCTGGCTCTCACTGGCAGGCGCTGCCGCTACTGGGGGTTTCCTCCTGCGCAACTGGCCCCCTGCCAGGATATTCATGGGCGATGCAGGTTCCAACGCACTTGCCCTGCTCATTTTCAGCGTTGCAATAAGCTCCATCATTGAAGGGCAAATGGCCTACCAGCCCTGGCTGATCCTGCCGGCGGTGTTCGTGACAGATGCCACGGTAACGCTCCTGCGCCGCCTGCTGCGAGGTGAACGTCCCTGGCATGCCCATCGTCGGCATGCATATCAACAGCTGTCGAGGGTGTGGGGACATCGCCGCGTAACTCTGGTCTATGGCGGGCTTACACTATTCTGGACCTTCCCCCTGGCATGGGCGGCACAGCAACTGCCGATCTGGAGCTGGTGGCTGGTTCTGTTGACCTATGTTCCGCTGGTTGCTCTTTCCCTGCGGACCGATGCAGGTGGCGCCAACGAGATGGGGTCTTAGCCGATTGGTACGGGCTCAACAGGCCTGGGCGCGGAGTCTGCTATCAAGGCGAAAAGCTGTTCGCGTGCTGCCGCCTCGTCCTGCATCGCAATGGTCTGCTCAAGCAGATTGAGCGCTTCGGACAGTTCTCGAATCTCGCGACGACCTATAGCGGTCATGATCTTGGGGTGACGCGTTGGCCGCGCACTAGCCGCATCGTAGAAGAGCTCTTCGAACATCTTCTCACCCGGCCGGCTGCCGACCGTAACGATCTCGATACTGCCGCCAGGGTTGGCCGCGTCACGCACCGTTTGCCCTGCCAGCTGGATCATGTTGAGCGCCAAGTCGGATATTTTGACCGGGGCGCCCATCTCAAGGAGGAAAATGTCCCCGCCTTCGGCTAACGCCCCCGCCTGCACGATGAGCTCCGCCGCCTCATGGATCGACATGAAGTAGCGCGTCATCTCTGGATGGGTAAGAGTTACTGGCCCGCCACGGGCGATCTGCTCCTCAAACAGCGGCACAACCGAGCCGTTGGACCCCAACACATTGCCAAACCGCACCGCACTGAATTTCTGGCCCGTCCCCGCCTCCACGGCGCGCTGCGCATAGTGACGCATGATCAACTCCGCCCAACGCTTGGTCGCTCCCATAACGTTGGTCGGCCGCACGGCCTTATCCGACGAGATCAACACGAAATCGCGCACACCGGTCTCGAAAGCTGTCCGGGTGACCGCCAGCGAGCCAAATACATTGTTCCGCATGCCTTCCAGCGCATTGGCTTCGACCAGTGGCACATGCTTATGCGCCGCCGCATGAAAGACGACTTCGATCCCATGCGCCCGTATCGCACCAGCCAGAGCTCCAGCATCGCTAATCGATCCAAGTACAGGCACGGCTCTGGTGCCCAAGGTATCGAATAGCTCGCGATGCACGTTGTACAAAGCGAACTCGTTCTGTTCGAACAATACCAACACGGTGGGCGACCAGCGTGCGATGAGGCGACAAAGCTCTGACCCGATCGACCCCCCCGCCCCGGTGACCAGTATCGCGCGGTCCCGGATCATTTCTCCGAGTAACTCGGCTTGCGCCGGCACCGAGGAGCGGCCCAGCAATTCGTCAATGTCGATTTCGCGGATCTGATTGACAAGATATTTTCCGGCCAGCACATCCGCGATATGTGGGAGCGTCCGGATCTTTATGGGATAGCGCGTCAGGCTGGTGACGATCTGCTGACGCTTTTCCGATGTTATGGATGGCATGGAAAGTATCACTTCCTGCACACCATAATTGGCAATCAGCTCCGGCAAATAGGCGGGCGAATAGACACGCTGGCCCGCGACGTCGCGACCATGCAGCGACTTGTCGTCATCAATGAAGCCGGCGATTAGGCGTCTCCCTTGCGAACGCAAGGCCACCGCCAGTTGTGACCCAGCTTCGCCTGCGCCGTAAATGACGATTTGCCCACCTTTCAACTGCTCTTCGGGCGGAGCCCAAATGAAGCGCTTGGCGGCAAATCGACTACCGATGATCAGAGTTCCTCCAACCATCCAATAAAATAACGGTACCGAGCGAGGCACTATGCCGTTGCCTGCCATCTCGGTGAGAAAGACGACCAGTAACCACCCCAATGCGGCAAAGGTCATCGCCCGCAACATCGTCCAGATCGCGCGCTCCGGAAGATACCGGATCACTGCACGATAGAGCCCCATCCGAATGAAAATCGGGATCGCGACAACCGGAGCGATAGCAATGACAAGCCACTGTTGCGGCAGGGGTTCAAAGAAGGCGCTATATCGAAGGGCATAACTAATCCAGACGGCGCCTGATAGCACCACGGCATCGAATACCACCAGCACAATGCGCTTAGCAGGACGCGGAAGACCAGCCAGCCAGGTTCTTATTGGCTCAAACATCGGTATCAGTTGCCTTTTCGGTGTTGCCCTCCGAAAGGCCTACACCGCAGATCAACGTCATAGTGTCTGGAAGCAAAAAATGGAAGTAGGACTGGAAGCTTAAAAGCGACCGCGCCCTATCGATACGAGCTGGCTTTCGAACTAGTAGATGGATGAGGGGCGATGACCTGGAACACTACACAAGAACCATACTATATCTACTAACGAATGTCACATTCCTAATTTTGCTATTTATCTCCTGCACCACCAAAAATAATGATGCAATGAAAGTTGCATTTCGGCGCCACGAAAATCTATAATACTTTCCAAATTACAACTTAGGACAGCGCCGACGACGAACACGAAGTGGAGTCCCTTGCCGTCGCAGTCGCCTACGCGTCATAAGCTTCTGAGCGCGCTAGGATAAAAGTTCGCGAAGCAGATTTCGTCGATGGAGATTGCCGTCTTGAAAATAGTAGTTATAGGAGCCGGCTATGTCGGGCTGGTTACGGGTGTCTGCCTTTCAGATTTTGGCCACGAAGTTGTTTGTGTCGACATTAATCAGGAGAAGATCGACGCTCTTTCGCGCGGTGATGTTCCCATATACGAGCCGGGGCTCGACGCACTTGTTTCGAACAACGTCCAAGCAGGTCGCTTGAGTTTTTCGACCGATCTCAAGAGTGCCGTACCAAGTGCTCAAGTCGTATTCATAGCAGTTGGAACGCCGTCTCGGCGCGGCGACGGCCACGCTGACGTGAGCTTTGTCCACGCTGCGGCCACCGAAGTTGCCCGCGTGATAGAGGGGTTCACAGTCGTGGTTACCAAATCGACCGTGCCTGTAGGCACAGGCGACGAAGTTGCTAGGATCATTTCAGCGACCAATCCCAACGCCGATGTAGCAGTTGTCTCCAATCCTGAGTTTCTGAGGGAGGGCGCAGCAATCGACGACTTTAAGCGGCCAGACCGGGTCGTGATTGGGACTGATGATGAACGGGCTAGAGCCATCATGACTGATGTCTATCGTCCACTTTACCTCAACCAGGCGCCGCTTATGTTTACTGACCGACGGACGGCTGAACTCATCAAGTACTCCGCCAACGCATTCCTGGCCATGAAGGTGACGTTCATTAATGAGGTGGCCGATTTGTGCGAAGCGGCGGGTGCGGACGTTCAGGACGTTGCACGCGGGATCGGGCTCGACAACAGGATCGGCAGCAAGTTCCTGCATGCAGGGCCGGGCTACGGCGGCTCATGTTTTCCGAAAGACACTCTCGCGCTTGTAAAGATCGGTCAACATTTCGGCACTCCTATGCGCTTAGTCGAAACGACCGTCTCCATTAATGACCGACGCAAACTTGCCATGGCAGACAAGATCGTCTCTGCTTGCGATGGAGATGTAAAGGGAAAGAAAATTGCCATACTTGGCCTGACCTTCAAGCCAAACACCGACGATATGCGAGACGCGCCCTCGATCGATATCATTGCCGGCCTGACCAAACTTGGTGCCCACATATCTGCATACGACCCCAAGGGAATGGACGCCGCAGGGAATATCATGTCCGGCATCAACTATGCTTCAGATGCTTACGATACGGCCAATGGAGCTGATGCACTGGTGTTGGTCACCGAATGGAATGAGTTCCGCTCACTGGATCTTGCTCGCCTCAAGAGTATGATGAACACTCCAATTTTTGTCGACCTGCGCAATGTCTACAGACCTGAAGAGGTGACCAAGTACGGATTCAAATATTCCAGCGTTGGACGAACGTAAGGTCACGGGAGATATCCGAGGTTCCCCTGGGCTAACCAGGGAACCGCCACCCGCCTGGGTCAACGCGGGCAGAGGCCCGACGGTAGCAGCAAACTCGGGATATTATCCTAGCCTGCGTAGTGCCCTGACAAGGCGTCGGAAAGGTCCGGTTAGCCGCCAAGAAGAGCTCCTCAGAAGATCAGAAATGCGGTCGTCGCGCCCCTTAAGCTCTTGCGAGAGCACTTCAACTTGACGACGTCCATCTTCAACCTGACGACGTGCATCTTCAAGTTGACGCTGCACGTCGTCAATCTGACGGCGCGCATCGGCTTCCCGGGCTTGGACCTGCAACCCTGTCGGCACCGCAGCTCGAGACGCTTGCGCAGTCTCTTTAACTTGTCTGCGCAATGTACTGACGCTTGTGGCTAGTTGCGCCCTCTCACCGAGCAATGCCCGAACCTTGCTTTGCGCACTGTCCCTGGCAATGGTCGCCTGGTCCAGACGCTGGCGAAGCGTCTGCGAGTTGGCCTCCCCGTCGGCGCGCAAATGCTCAAAATCAGATTCGAGCTGCCTTAGTTGGCTAATCACGCGTATGACCGCAGCTTGCGTATCCCACCGCGCTCCTAGGAATTCCATGCGCTCCTGCAACGTCTCAGTCTCGGATACGGAGCAACGGCATAGTTGCACCAACTGACCCGGCATATCTTCACCAACGAGAAGCACACCAAGTCCATGATTGTGCAGCCATTGAAACGATGGGTACTTCGTAGAAATCTCGCTCCAAAACCTCCAAACTCCAAAGCCCTCTCGCTTTTCATTGGTGTCATGAAACAAGACGACCCCGCGATTTGAGAGCTTAGGCAGCCAAGTCTCAAAGTCATGACGCACGGCCTCGTAGCTATGGAACCCGTCGATGTGCAACAAGTCGACGCTCCCATCCTCGAATCGACCGCAGGCCTGATCGAACGTCATCGGCAGCAGCGTCGAGAACGAGGCATAGTTGGCGTCGTGAAACTGCTGGAAATCCTTGAATACGCTTTCGGGATAGCGCCCTGCCTGGCTGTCGCCTTGCCAAGTATCAACTGCAAAACATTTGATATCGAGGTTCGCCCAAAGGGCGGCTGCACAGAAGGCAGAGTAAGATACACCTGCATGCGTTCCCAGTTCCACAAACACTTGTGGCTTGTGAGCCTGCATTAACCACTGCGCGAAAGGGGCATGACCGAACCAGGCGCTGGCCTTATCCAAGAGCTCTGGCCGACGGAATAATGGCTCCAAACCCTTCGCAAGAAGCGCATCAACCAAACCTCTATCTTTTGAAGGCATGCTGAACTGTCCAGTGGACTGTTCCATCTAGGCTCCTTAGCTGGATCGGCGCCTGGCTTATTGCCCGTCGCGCGCGCATACCATCACCAATTCCCAAGTTGGACAAAGCTGGTGCCTAACAATATGACACGGAAGGTGCAAGCCATCATTGGGGTGCTACAGGTCTTAGAGACAGATCCACGAGCTTGAAGTTACGCGCCATTCCCAGAAACCGCATCGATTTAGCAGGCTGAGTGCAACCAGGTCTTTCGGCTTGATTTATAGGAGGCAGATCGGCATTTTGACCCCAACTAGGTGGTGCACTGGCATCCCACCCTTTCCCAAGCGAGACCGGACCTTATATTGATGACAATGACTCTTTCGGATCGCGATGTTCTTTCGTCTTCCCCACTGTTTGACGTAGGTTGGTATCTGAAAAGCTATCCGGACGTGCGGAGTGCTGGGGTCGATGCGATTCAGCACTATATCAATCGTGGCTGGCGTGAGGGACGAAATCCGGGGCCTGGCTTCGCAACAAATGGATACTTGGAAGCCAATAGGGATGTTGCGAGCGCCGATATCAACCCTTTGCTCCACTACGAGCTACATGGCCGCGAAGAAGGTAGACAACCCCTGCCTGTTCGCGAAATGCCGAAGGAACGTATTCAGCAGTACGTCTCACCGAAGCTTAACTTGAAGCCTGAATACTTATACATTCGCCAATTGGTAGAGTATTCCGGGCTATGGGATGAAGCTTGGTATCTTAGTCAATACTATAATGAGTTCTCCTCTGCGCGCCTCCACGAAGGTTTTGATGGAGGCCCCCTTGACTACTTTCTCAGCGAAGGCTGGACCTACGGACATCGCCCTTGCGAAGCGTTTCGAGCATTCATTCCTGCCAAAGAAGGCGTGAACCCGCTAGTGGACCTTCTGACGAAACGCCGCTTCCTGGGCTATCAATTCGTTGAAAATTCCTGGTTTCCGGAAGCAGAAGAAGTCGCCCGATATGTCCAGGGCCGCTCAGAAAGGCAAGCGTCTGGGCAACATGATAGGAAGGTATGCTACACCTGTATAACTCATGGGTACGACAAACTAATTCAGCCCTACCATATTGATCCTGACTGGGACTACGTCTGCTTCACCGACGACAAAGCGTTACTCGAAGCAGAACAGGTTGGTGTTTGGGAGATCAGGCCTCTACTATCCGTCGAATCGAATGCAGCCCGCAATAACCGGTGGCACAAGATAAATCCACACCTTATATTTCCGGAGTATAGCCAGAGCCTTTATATCGACGGCAATGTGAATGTTATCACCTCATATATCTTCGATCTTATTGATTCTTCCGACGCCCCAATAATTATGCCAATGCACTTTCAAAGAAAGTGCCTCTACGAAGAGATTGACACTTTGCTTACAAAGCCAGGCCTATCTCACGAGCACGATCGGCTAAAGGCGCAAAAAAAACTATACATTGACGCAGGCTTTCCGCGCGACTTCAAACTTACCGAGAACAATGTGATATTTCGGCGCCACAACTTGTCATCAATCAAGAATTTGATGGAGCAATGGTGGTCTCTTATTGCTGATTACTCCCACCGCGATCAAGCGTCCTTCATGTACGCGTACTGGAAGAGCGAAGTTTCCGGCCAGCTGACCACATTCCCGAATTGCCGAACACTTTACAACG
>VFQU01001869.1_pt1 | contig 11158 bp, 13 predicted proteins | sample 3512311 | NCBI WGS metagenome assembly VFQU01 (sample SAMN10412377, study PRJNA504923) | tailings metagenome | isolation source: Relicate 3 Philex TSF3 active mining site | place: Philippines: Tuba, Benguet | collected 2017-08-29 | reverse complement strand
GTGACGATCGTAACGCCGAACATTCAGTCGTTCCGCGAGACTAGCCAGAAGGCGTGGCCGACCATCACCAGCGGCGTTTCGAACGCCGACGAATATCTGAACACGCTCAAGGCCGCGAAGGCCGCGAACTGAAGACGCGCATCGCGGCGTCTCCGCCGCTCGAACTCATTCGGGCGGCGGAGTGCGGCAAGCGACCCGCATTCACCAACGTCAAGAACGAAAGCCGGATCAATGAAGAAAGCTGTCCAAACCAAACTCGCCCCGATCGACGCTCCGCTGGAGTGGGCGGTCACTTCGAACGGAATGTTCTACGCCGCGCTCATCGCGGTTCGGCCGGACGGGTCGTTCGATGACGGCGACATCCGAGCGCAGACCACGCTAACACTGGACAATCTCAAGCACTGCCTGGAAGCCGCCGGCGGGACGATGGATGACGTTGCTCAGGTCACGATCTACTTGACCAACCGCAAGGACGCCAAAATCATGAATGAGGTCTACGCGACGTACTTCAACAAGCCTTACCCGAATCGCGCAACGGTGGTGATCTCCGAACTGCTCGTGCCGGGCTGCATCATCGAGATGGTGGCATACGCCCACATTGCAACGAAGTAAGCGCGAACCCGCGCATCGACGGCGCAGTGGCGGCCAGGCGCGTCGCGTGCGGTCAGCCGGCTATACAGGTCGAGCATGCAGAGTGAACTCTATATCGACGGGCGGTGGTTGAAACCCGCACAGGGCGGCAAATTGCCGGTCGTCAATCCGGCGACCGAAAAGGTCGTTCACTACATCCCGGCCGGCACGGCAGAAGATGTCGACCTTGCCGTGAAGGCAGCGCGCGTGGCGTTCGACGGCGGTGCCTGGCCGCACAGCAGCGGCAAGGAGCGTGCCCGTTTTCTTCGTGCCATCGCGCGGGAGATCAAGCAGCGACAGTCCGAACTCGCGCGCCTAGAAGTTATCGACAACGGCAAGCCGCTGCCGGAAGCCGAGTGGGACATCTCCGACGCCGCAGGTTGTTTCGATTACTACGCGGATCTTGCGGAAGAGCTCGAAGACAATCACGTCGAGAAAATTGCCCTCGGCGATGCGCGTTTCACCTCCAAGGCCGTCAGGGAGCCGGTCGGCGTTTGCGCAGCGATCATCCCCTGGAACTACCCGCTGCTGATGGCGGCCTGGAAAGTCGCGCCGGCACTTGCAGCCGGGTGCGCGGTGGTGCTCAAGCCGTCGGAGTTTACGTCGATGACAGCGCTCGAATTGGGTGTGATCGCCGACGCTGTCGGCTTGCCACGCGGTGTGCTCAACATCGTGACGGGCACTGGGGCGGCAGCAGGCCAGCCGCTGATCGATCACCCCGGCGTCGATAAGCTCGCGTTCACGGGCTCGGTCGCCACAGGCTCTCGCGTCATGGCGGCCGCTGCGCAGGACATCAAGCGCGTCAGTCTCGAACTCGGCGGAAAGTCGCCGTTCCTGGTATTCGACGATGTCGACGTCGAAAAGGCCGTCGAATGGATCATGTTCGGCATCTTCTGGAACCAGGGGCAGGTGTGCTCCGCGACGTCGCGCGTTCTCGTTCAGGAGCGCCTGTACAGACCTGTTGTCGCGCGCCTGATTGAAGAAGCCGGCAAGATCACGATCGGAGACGGGCTCGCGCCGGGCGTGCTACTTGGGCCGCTCGTCTCGAAAGTCCAGCTCGATAGAGTCGTGGCCGCTGTCGAGAGGGCACGGGCGGATGGCGCGGCGGTCGCCGCAGGCGGAAAGCGCCCGCACGCGCTCTCCAAGGGATACTTCTACGCACCGACTGTTCTGCTCGATGTCCCGCTCGAGAGCGATGCGTGGCGTGAGGAGATCTTCGGGCCGGTCGTCTGTGTGCGATCATTCTCCGACGAGGCGGAGGCCGTGCGGCTCGCGAACGACAGCGCTTACGGCCTCGCGGCCGCCGTGATGTCAGCGGACGACGAACGTGCAGAGCGAGTGGCCGCGCGCCTGCGGGCCGGCATCGTGTGGATCAATTGCTCGCAGCCGACCTTCACCGAAGCGCCGTGGGGCGGCTACAAGAAGTCCGGCATCGGGCGCGAGCTTGGCCGCTGGGGTCTCGAAAATTATTTCGAGACCAAACAGGTCACGCGCTTCGCAAGCGATGCGCCCTGGGGCTGGTACATCAAGTAGACTCGCGTCTACGCGGCGGATGCGAACATCCGCCCGTTCGAACGTCCTGACGATGCCGATCGGATCCTCGTCCTTGTCAGAACTAGCTTGGCACTCTCGGCCCCTCCAAGCGGGAGGAACTGGCGTCCACCAATCCAATTGGCGACACTGGTCTGCGGCGGAGGATGTTGGAATCCAGTTCCCATCGCTCCGCCACAACGCAGACGTTCGCGCCAGCGCGCTCGCTTTCGCTCTGCTGCGCTACGGCTCGCACCCTTTAGCGGGATGTGATCCCCATTCGCGCTGCTGTTCGAGCGGGAAAGGCGTCGGCTCCCACAGCTTATCAAGCTTCAGGCGTTTGACCGAATGCGCCTCCCACTCCCGCAATAACCGCACCAAACCGTGCCGGTCATTCGCAGCAATGAGCGGACAGAGCGTTTTCGTAATCCGGTCGTACTCCTCCTCCATCCCGGATGCATATCTCCTCTTCGCACGATCGGTGGCAAAATACGCGCAGACAGCCCGCGCGGCATCAAGATCGCCACGCGCAACATCGACGAAAATTTTGCGCTCCTCGTAGAGATCGAGATAGGTATCTCTGAAGCGCTCCTTCGAGGTGAACGCAACGAAATCGTCGATGCTCTGGATCGGACGCAGGAGCGGCAATGCGACCCGCTCGATTTCCTCGCACATGGTCGCGGGCGTGCGCAGGTCGGAGATATCCCACACACCCGGCCCAGGCGGCGGCCTGTAGATCCTCTGGCCCCAATTGTACGAAAAACTCTCTGATGGCTCGAAGAGGAAGATAACTGCCCAGGTCGGGACGAAAAGCAGCGGATCGAGGCTACGACCGATGTAGATGCCACGCAGGATATGGTGCACGGGTTTGATCACCACCAAACGCCCGACCAGCACGAGATCGGGGTTGCATTGAAGCAGCGGCTGCACTGCTTGCCGGACCTGTGCGACTGTCGTCATCGCTTGGGCTTTATTTCGCTGACGATAATGCGCTGCGTTCTAGGATAGGCCCCAAATACATTCTTTGCGATTTCGACCGTGCGGGGCAGACTTAAACCGCGCTGGCCGGTCTTGATATCGTACACGCAGACAGTACCATCGCCCACGTTTTCAAGCACATCGATACGGATCGAGTCCTTTGTGCCGTAGTCCTCCTCGCGTGCCTTCACATATGAGACTTCGGCCCGAAAAATAGGATTGCGTAGATTGTTGATTTGCGACTTGAGATTCGTATGCACAGCTGTGCCAAATTCCGCAGGTGGCAGGTCTCCTCGGCTGCGCCTGATGACCTCAGCCGCGATGTCCGTTCGCTCTTGAACCTCGCCGAGGCGCGGGCAGGCGGCGTCCGCCTTGGCGATTGAGCGACTTTACTGGTCGGATCCTCGTCCTCGTCAGAACTAGCTTGGCACTCTGTCGGCCTCTCCAAGCGAGGAACTCGCGTCCACCAATCAACCGGCTGCCCCGCTCCTTGAAGATCGAGGCTTCGCAAGCCGAGACATAGCAAGTCGAGGCTTCGCAGTTCTCGGCTTCGCGGCGACCGAAGTGCAGCTTCACACACGTGACACATATCGCAGCTAGGCCCACGCACATCGCACTCGGAGGCAAGTGCGATCGCCCGGCCGGTTGCGGCCGGACTGGACAACGGTCCGGCACCTGAGGCGCGAAGACCGCCGGACCGCCGCCGCCATGAACCGACTGCCGGGTGCAATGGACCAGGGGCCGCGATACGCGATCTATTTCGTGCCGCCGGCCGATTCTCCCCTCTACCGATTCGGCAGCGCCGTGCTCGGCTACGACAGCCGTGCAGCATCGGGTGTACCGCGCCCGGCCGAGGCCGCTGGCGAGGCCGCGATCTGGGAGTGCCTGACCGCGGAGCCGCGACGGTACGGCTTTCACGCCACGCTCAAGGCGCCGTTTCACCTGTCGCCATCATGCCGTGAGGCTCAGCTCGTCAGCGCTGTGGAAAGCTTCGCGGGCCTCGGCCATGCCATACCCCAATTCACTCCGGAACTCCGGCTGCTTGGCGGGTTCGCGGCCGTCGTGTCGCAGCAGCCGATCCGCGCCATCGACGAACTCGCGGCGAATTGCACCACGCTGTTCGACGCTTTCCGCGCGCCGATGTCGGCGCAGGAGCGCGCCCGACGCGTCGCGTCGGGGCTCAACCGGAACCAGATCGAGAATCTCGACCGCTGGGGTTATCCCTATCTGTTCGACGACTTCCGATTTCATATGACGCTCACCGGCAGACTCGAGGCGACGTTGTACGAATACGCCCTCGCAACTCTGCAGACGGTATTCGCGCGGCTCGGCGCGGACGCCGATATCGCCGTCGACCGGCTCACTCTCCTGAAGCAGGAAGGCGCGAACGCGCCGTTCCGGGTCATTGCCGAGGCGCCGCTGCGCAAGCCGGGTTGACGGGCGGGACGGCCGCCGGATTGCGCGATGCACCGCAGGCTAGGTGACCAGGAACACACCCGCATCGCGGATCGCATTCACCAGACGCCGGATGCCCGCGTCGGGACGGCCCGCGTTGTGAATGACGAAGTCCGGTTCGAGAGCCGCCTGCAGGGCCGGCTCGCGCTTCAGACGCTCCTCGACAGCCTCGCCGGATTCGCGCCCGCGTCCGGCGATGCGCGACTCAAGGATGCCTCGCGGCGCCGTGACCAGCACCACGGCAACATGGAGATAGCGGCGCCGCGCATTCGCGACGATTGCGCGCGAAACATTGCACACGACCGTGCACCCGGCACGAATGTCGTCGTCTACGGACTTCGGAACGCCATAGCTGTGGCCGTGCGCATCCCACGACAAGGCGAACGCGCCACCTGCCGCTGCGCGCGCACACTCCTCGCGCGTCATCGCGCCGTTGTCTTCGGCATCCGAGGCCGGACGCGTGACGGCGAGGCGGGGGAACCGGACGTCCGGACAGTCGCGAAGCCACACGCGCGCGCCGGCGATCAGCGTATCCTTTCCGGCGCCGCTCGGGCCGACCACCAGGACCAGCCGGCCCGGCCTGAGCAATCCCGCACGCGCCTGCGTCGCGCCGCGCAGGTCGATCAGCCAGTTCATGCCACCCGGGTCCCGCGCAGCCAGACGCTGCGCACTGCGGGAATGTCGTTGGCCACGCGGACACGGATCAGATCGGCACGCTTTCCGGGCGCGATCTCGCCGCGGTCATGCAGCCCGACCGCCTCGGCCGGCGTCTTGGTCACCGTACGGACCGCCGCCGGCAGATCGTGGTTGGACGCGGCGGCCGGCAGCCCGAGCGCCGCCATCAGAAGGCTGGCGGGAACATAGTCCGACGACAGGATATCGAGCGTTCCGGCGCGCGCGAGATCGGCCGTCGCGACATTGCCCGCGTGGGAGCCGCCCCGCACCAGGTTGGGCGCGCCCATCAGGACCCGCACGCCGGCGGCGTGGAGCGCCTCCGCGGCCTCGACCGTTGTCGGAAACTCGGCGATGGCGACACCGTCGGCAACCGACTGCTGCACGTGATCGAGCGTCGTGTCGTCGTGACTCGCCAGCGGCGTTGCGTGGCGGGCGGCCAGCTCCACCAGCGCCGAATAATTGCGCGAACCGTGCGTTTCCTGGTTCCGAATCCGCTGGGCGAACAGGCGGTCCAGCTCCGCGTCGCTCAACCCGCCCTTCTTGCCGCGGTAGTAGTCGCGAAGCTTCCGTTCGTCCCGGAACTGCCGCTGGCCGGGCGTATGGTCCATCAGCGAGATCAGCCTGACATCCGGCCGGCCGAGCAGCGAGCGCGCCTCGGCGACCACCCCCGGCATCGGCACCTCGCAACGCAGGTGCAGGAAGTGCTCGATCCGGAGCAGCCCGTCGCTGCGCGCAGCCGCAATGGCCCCGGCCAGGATTTCGGCCTCGCCATCGGCCTCCGCGATCCCCTCCTCGCGCCAGACACGGAGCGAATCGAGCACGGTCGTGATCCCCGAGGTCGCGAGCTGTCCATCATAGGACACGACCGCAGCCACGGGATTCCAGTGCACCTTGGGACGCGGCATGTAGTGCGCCTCGAGGTGGTCGGTGTGCAATTCGACCAGTCCGGGCAGCAGCAGGTCGCCGCCGAAGTCCTCGCCGCGCTCCGGAGGCCGGCCCTCGCCGACCTCCGCAATGGTTCCATTCGACAGCGCAATCCAGCCAGTCTCGATGACATGGTCCGCCAGGACGACGCGAGCATTGCTCAGAACTCCGTCGTTGCGGGTCATGTTGGTCCTCAAGCGGCGGCGGACGCGGAAAAGCGGCTCACGTCGACGATATCGTCGGCAATGGCGTCGCGAACGGCTTCGTCATGCACGATCGCCACTATTGCGGTTCCGTGGCGCTTCTTCTCGGCAATCAGGTCGATGACGACCTTCCGGTTGGCCGCATCGAGAGACGCAGTCGGCTCGTCGAGCAGCAGGATTGGCAAGTGGTGCAGCAAGCCTCGCGCGATATTGACGCGCTGTTGCTCACCGCCGGAGAAGGTCGCGGGCGGCAGCCCCCACAGCGGGCCCGGAACGTTCAGCAAGCGCAGCATGTCGGCGGCGCGGCGGCGGGCCTCTTCCCTCGACGCGCCTCCTGCCACCAGCGGCTCGCTCACGACATCGATCGCAGCCACGCGCGGCACCGCACGAAGAAACTGGGTGACATAGCCGATAGCCGTCCGGCGCAACGCCAGGATCTGCCGCGGCAGGGCGGTCGCCACGTCGATGGTGTCGGCTCCAACCCTGACCCTGATGGCGCCGCGTTCGCACCGGTAGCTGCCGAAGATCATCTTCAGGATCGATGACTTTCCGGTCCCCGACGGGCCAGCCAGGACCACGCAACGTCCCGCCTCGACCGAGAAGCTCACGTCGGAAACGACCGACAGGCGGACGCCACCCTGCAGGTGCATGATGAACGTCTTTTCGACCTTGGTCAGTTCGAGCACTGCAGGCATGGGGCACCTCACGGCGGCAGGATCGACGAGACCAGAAGCTGCGTGTATGGCTCCCGCGGGTCGTCGAGCACCTGGTCGGTAAGCCCGGCTTCGATGACCGCGCCGCCCTTCATCACCATGATCCTGTGCGACAGCAGGCGCGCGACCGCGAGATCGTGGGTGACGACGACCGCGGCGAGATTGAGTTCGGTCACCAGCCCGCGCAGCAGATCGAGCAGCCGCGCCTGGACGGACACATCGAGTCCGCCGGTCGGCTCGTCCATGAACACGAGTCTTGGCTGGGTCACGAGGTTGCGCGCGATCTGAAGCCTCTGGCGCATGCCGCCGGAATAGGTACGAGGCGTGTCGTCGATGCGCTCGCGGGCGATCTCGACCCGGTCGAGCCAGTTGATCGCGGAACTGCGGATCCGCCCGTAGTGACGCCAGCCGACCGCCATCAGGCGCTCGCCGACATTGGCGCCGCCGGACACGCCCATGCGCAGCCCGAGCGCGGCGTCCTGATGGACGTATCCCCAGTCGGTGCGGAACAGAAGCCGCCGCTCTGCCTCTCCGATCGCGGCCAGATCGCGCGTCACGCCGTCGCGCATGCGATAGCGCACGCGGCCGCCGTCCGGAGCGAGCTGGGCCGACATCAATTGCAGCAGTGTCGACTTCCCCGATCCGGATTCGCCGACCACCGCGATCACCTCGCCTTCGAACAGCTCGAACGAGACGTCCCGGCACCCGACGTGGCGCCCGTACCGCTTGCACAGCCCGTCCGCGATCAGAAGCGGCGCATCCGGAAAATCCGCGGAAACGGTCATGCCGCGCGCTCCTCCAGATCCATGCAGAAGCTGAAGCCGTGCCGCTCGAATCCCAAATCCTCGTAGAACCGGTGTGCGCGTTCGCGCCGGGCGTTCGACGACAGCATCAGCTTGTAGCAGCCCTTGTCGCGGGCCCGCTCGACGGCAAATCGCATCATCGTCCGACCGATGCCGCGTCCATGCAGGGCCGGATCGACCACCACGTCCTCGACGATCGCCGACGGGGCGCCGAGATGGCCGAGGTTGTCCATCACCAGCATGGCGAAGCTGCCGGCAATCGCACCGCTCCGTTCGGCCACGTAGAGCACGTAATCCGGATAGCTGGCGAAACGCGCATGCAGCCGCGCGGCATCTTCCGGCGGAAGGACCCGACCATCGTCGATGTCCGGCTGGGCGTAAAGAGCGAGCACGCCGGGGAGATCGGCCGCGTCCGCCGGCCTGATCCGAAGCGTGTCATCCATGGCCGCCCTCCGGCCCGTCGCGGCGAAGCTGCTCGCAATGGTCGGTGTCGGAGCACACGAACATGCGGCTGCCGCGGTCGTCGGTGACGACCTCGTCGAGAAAGCTCTCGCTTGCGCCGCAAAGGGCGCAACTCGCGTCGTGGCGGTAGCGCTCGAACGGATGGTCCTCGAAGTCGAGGGACACGACCCGGGTGTGGGGCGGTATCGCGTAGATGCGCTTCTCCCGGCCGGCGCCGAAGAGCTGCAACGCGGCGCACATGTCCATCTTCGGATTGTCGAACTTGGGCGTCGGAGAGGGATCCATCACATAGCGGCCGTCGACCTTGACCGGATAGGCATAGGTCGTCGCGATGTGGCCATGACGGGCGATGTCCTCGTACAGCTTCACATGCATCAGTCCGTATTCGGCCAGCGCGTGCATGCGGCGCGTCTCGGTCTCGCGCGGCTCGAGGAAGCGCAGCGGCTCGGGGATCGGCACCTGATAGACCAGAACCTGGTGCGGCTGGAGCGGGGCTTCCGGGATGCGATGACGCGTCTGGATCACGGTCGCGTCGCGCGTGCGGGTGGTGGTGCGCACACCCGCGGTCCGCGCGAAGAATTTGCGGATCGAGACCGCGTTGGTGGTGTCGTCCGAACCCTGGTCGATGACCTTCAGGACGTCGTGCGGCCCGAGAATCGCCGCCGTGACCTGCACGCCGCCGGTTCCCCAGCCGTAGGGCATCGGCATTTCACGGCTGGCGAACGGGACTTGATAGCCGGGGATCGCGATCGCCTTGAGGATCGCACGGCGGATCATGCGCTTGGTCTGCTCGTCGAGGTAGGCGAAGTTGTAGGCCGGGGCGTTCATTCGGCGGCCTCCGGCATCTGCTGCCCGCGCGCCGCCGCCTCGAAATCGGCGCGCATCTTCCGCACCAGTCCGAGCTCGGCCTGGAAATCGACGTAGTGCGGCAGCTTGAGATGCTCGACGAAACCCGTGGCCTGTACGTTGTCGGAGTGCGACAGCACGAACTCCTCGTCCTGGGCCGGCGCGCAGGCATCCTCGCCAAGCTCGCGGGCGCGCAATGCGCGGTCCACAAGGGCCATGGCCATCGCCTTTCGTTCGGCATGGCCGAACACGAGCCCGTATCCCCGCGTGAAGCGCGGCGGCTCTGCGGCGGAGCCCCGGAACTGGGTCACCATCTGGCATTCGGTCACGGTCAAACGGCCGAGCGGAACGGCGAACCCTGCGTCTTCGGCAACAAGCTCAATCTCCACTTCGCCCAGCCTGATTTCGCCGGCGAAGGGATGATTGCGGCCATAGCCGCGCTGCGTGGAATAGCCGAGCGCGAGGAGAAAGCCCTCGTCGCCGCGGGTGAGATTCTGCAGCCGGACCTCGCGCTCTGCCGGAAACGACAGAGGCTCGCGGGTCAGGTCGCCCGGCTCGCGGGCGGCATCGGTCTCGCCCGGCCGCTCGATCAGGTCGTCGGCGGCAAGCAGATCGTTGACCCGCGGCATCGCGCCGCCGGCCGCGGGCGAGGCCGCAGGCTCGGCCACCGGGCCGCCCGACGCGAGTTCGTGGTCGAGCAGGCGGTGGGTGTAGTCGAACGTCGGACCGAGCACCTGGCCGCCGGGCAGGTCCTTGAAAGTTGCGGATATCCGCCGGCGGATCGTCATGGCGGCGGTGTCGAGCGGCTGGGTCGCGCCGAAGCGCGGCAGGGTGGCGCGGAATGCGCGCAGCAGGAAGATCGCCTCGATCAGGTCGCCCCGGGCCTGCTTGATCGCGAGCGCCGCGAGATCGCGGTCGTAGAGCGACCCTTCCGCCATCACGCGGTCGACGCCGAGCGCGAGCTGCTGGGAAATCTGGTCGAGCGAGATTTCCGGAACCGCCGGGTCGCCCCGCCGCTCGTGGGCGAGCAGACGGTGGGCGTTGTCGATGGCGCGTTCGCCGCCCTTGACCGCGACATACATCTCAATGCCCCTCCACGGCGATTCGCGCCGATCGCGGGATCGCGGCGATCTCGGTTTCGGTGACGAAGACGAAGTCGAGACCGCGGGGAAACAAGCCGCGGTTGATTGTCAGACGCTGCCGCATGTCGTCCGGCAGCGGGCTGGCGCAAAAAGCAGCGCGGCCGTCGATGCCCGGACCCGACAGCGTCAGCGAGGTACCGCGATTCAGGCTCTCCACCTGCAGCACCAGGGTGGTGGAGCGGTCCGGATACTCCTGAGTGCCCGTGTTGAATGCTGCGAGCGGGACCAGATTCGCGGGATCTCCGATCAGTGCGAAGGCTGCGCGCTGCGGATCGGGCACCACGGACGCGCCGGTGTGGAAGCGCAGCCAGTGCGCGACCGGATCGGAAGCCAGCGCGGCGTCGAGCCACACCGGAGTTTCGTGATCGCACATGGTTGCGGCGAATGTCGCGGCGGCTGGCGACAGCGGGCTTGGCGCCGCCGTGGCAGCAAGACCGTAGGCGGTGCCCGGCCGCGCCATCGCCGACATGACGGCGCGGAAGGCCGCCTGGGCCGCAACGGCCTTCTCGTATGCATTGTCGGCGGCGGGGAGGCTCACGATTCGTCCTCGCCGCGGACCATGGTGAAGAAATCGACGCGCGTTGCGGCCGTACGTTCGGCTTCGAGCTTGCGGCCTGCGTCGCGCCGCGCGCGCAGCGGATCGAGCACGCAGGTCTCGAGACCGGGCCTGTGCGCGCGGGATTGCAGCAGAGCGTCGCACAGCGCGATCAGCCGGGCCTTGTTGCGGTCACGGCCTAGAACGTAGGCGAAGCCGGTCTCGCCCGACCCAAGCCGGACCGCTGCACGGGTGACCGTCG
>VFQU01001868.1_pt1 | contig 11159 bp, 2 predicted proteins | sample 3512311 | NCBI WGS metagenome assembly VFQU01 (sample SAMN10412377, study PRJNA504923) | tailings metagenome | isolation source: Relicate 3 Philex TSF3 active mining site | place: Philippines: Tuba, Benguet | collected 2017-08-29 | reverse complement strand
ACCGGCTACGAGCAGGTGCGCAGCATCGCCGCGGCTGTCGGCCGGCCCGAACGCGGCGAGGCACTGGCCGCGCGGATTACCGCCGCTGCGGCCCGCGCCCGCACGGCTGCCACAGCCAAAGGCACCCCCGTCCCTGCGCTGATCTGGCTGGGCAGCGGGCTGGTGCCGGGCAAGGGAACGCTCGCCGATGAAATGCTGCGGGTTGCAGGCTTTCGCAACATGAGCGCGGATTATGGCCTTCAGCAATGGGATGTGCTGCCCTTGGAATATCTCGCCGCCCGCCCGCCGCGCGTGCTGCTGACCGACACCGCCGATGCCGACCGCATGAGCGGCCATCGGGTGCTGCGCCGCTATGAAGGCCGGATCGCGCGCGCGGTCTTCGACGAGCGCTTGCTGAGCTGCGCCGGGCCGGTGATCATCCGCGCGCTTGATCGTCTTTCCCAAGTCAGGGCCACGCAATGACGGCGCGGCGGTGGCTGATCCCCGCGCTGCTGGCGGCGCTGGTGGTGGCAGCGGGCCTTTCGCTGCTGGCGGGCAAGGTGTGGATTGCGCCTGCCGCAGTGCTTGCAGGGGATGAACGCTGGCCGATCATCGCCGAACTGCGCCTGCCGCGCATGGTGCTGGCGCTGCTGATTGGCGCAGGGCTCGGCATGGCGGGCGCAGCGATGCAAGGGTATCTGCGCAATCCGCTGGCGGACCCCGGCCTGTTCGGGGTTTCGGCCACCGCAGCACTGGGCGCTGTGATCTCGATCTTCTTTGGGCTTGCGGCGACGCCCTTCGTGCTGTCGGGCTTTGCACTGGCAGGCGCAGCGCTGGCGGTGCTGCTGCTGGCGGCGATTGCCGGGCAAAGCGGCAGCATGATCGTGTTCACGCTGGCGGGCGTGGTGATTTCGTCGCTGGCAGGCGCGCTGACGGCGCTGGTCATCAGCCTTGCGCCCACCCCCTTTGCGACCGGGCAGATCATCGAATGGCTGATGGGCGCGCTGACCGATCGCAGCTGGGATGAGGTGATGCTGGCCGCCCCGCTGATCGCTGCGGGCATGGCCGTGATTGCCAGCACCGCGCGCGCGCTCGATGCGCTCACGCTGGGCGAGGCGGCAGCGCGTTCGCTGGGGGTGCGGCCCGTGGTGCTGCAAGCGCAGATCGTGGTGGGCGTTGCGCTCGTAGTGGGGGCAAGCGTGGCGGCGGCGGGGATCATTGGCTTTGTCGGGCTGATCGTGCCGCATCTGGTGCGCCCCTTCACCACCCGGCGACCGGGCGCGGTGCTGCTGCCTTCAGCGCTTGCCGGAGCCTTGCTGCTGCTGGTGGCAGACAGCGCGGTGCGCGCCGCCCCGACGGTGAGCGAATTGCGGCTGGGGATCGCGATGTCGCTATTGGGCGCGCCGTTCTTCCTCGCGCTGCTCCTCAAGATGCGGCGGCAGATCGGATGAGTGCGGCCCTGGAAGCCCGCGATCTCTCGCTCAGTCTTGGCGCGGGCGCAGCGCGCGCCGCGGTGCTGCATCGGGTGAACCTTGGCTTGCAGCGCGGCACGGTCACCGCGATCATCGGCCCCAATGGCGCGGGCAAATCGAGCCTGCTCGCCTGCCTTGCCGGCCTGCGCGCGCCCGATAGCGGCGCGGTGCTGCTGGGCGATGTGCCGCTCTTAACTGTTCCGGCGCGCGAGCGGGCGCGCACAATCGGCTTTCTGCCGCAGGTGGCCGAGGTCAACTGGGACATTGATGTGGCGACCCTCGTCAGCCTTGGCCGGTTGCCGCATCAGGGGCGCTGGGGGCCGAGTGCGGCCGATGCCGCCGCGATCGGCGCGGCGATGGCGGCCACCGACACCGCCCATTTTGCGCACCGCGTCGTGAGCACCCTGTCAGGCGGGGAGCGCGCCCGCGCCCTGCTGGCTCGCGTGCTGGCGGGCGAGCCGCGATTCCTGCTCGCCGACGAACCGCTCGCCAATCTCGATCCGCGCCACCAGTTCGAAAGCCTTGCGCTGCTGCGCAGCGCAGCGGCGCGCGGCGCGGGCGTGGTGGCGGTGCTGCATGATCTGGCCCATGCGCTGCGCCTGGCTGACCGCGTGGTGATGATGGAAGGCGGGCGGATCATCGCCGATGACGCCCCCGCGGCGGTGCTGACACCCGAGCGGATCGCTGCTGTCTATGGCGTTGTGAGCCATGCAGTGACCCTGCCTGACGGATCGCGCGGATTGGTGCTGGGCGGCCCTTGCTGAAGCGCTTGACCGGCCGCCGCGACACTGCCTTGGCCGACCGCCAGCAAACCTGTGATACAATGGTGTAAATCTTGCGCGATTACTGCCAAATCTGCGCTATTCACGGGCACTGGAAACATCGGCGCAAGCTGTGGCAAGTCGCTGATTGCCCTTGCATATTTTTCAATATCGAGTAATTGTTGTTGGTTATTCGATAGTTAGCCTGAATATTCGCAGTTTCCCCTAGAAATCGTTTGCTATTCCCACCTGTCCAACTAATTTGACGCTCACAAGACAAAGGGCTCGTCTCGGGGGGGGGGTGAAGCCAGCATGACTAACGGTGTAAAGCGCGCTTGGGCGCAGGGATTACTGGCCCTTTATCCAGCTCCGCGCTGGCGGATGCGGCATTTCCGGCCTGATCCCCACGGGCCTGTCCCCATGTTCTTCATCACCATGACAGCGACCGATCGGAGCGCCCTTGCCAAGGCGCTCCTGATGCTGCGCGCCCGCCACACATGACAGGTCGCAGCAACGCGATGCGGCCGGTGTCACCCAAGAATTTCTCGTAAGGACCAAGCGATGACTGCTCAGATTGACAAACAAGCCAAGGCTAGCATCCGGACTTCGCTTGAACCTCTCCGCGCTGTCCGCCCCGCCGTGCCGTCACGCGTTGTCCGCCTGAGTGTTGGCGCAGCGCTGCTGGCCAGTTCGGCGATGGTGCCGCTTCAAGCGCAGACTTTTAACATCGGCGGCGGCACAAGGGTTGTAGCCGATTTCACCGGCCCGCCGCTCAATGGCGCTACCGAGATCACCAATGGCGAGTTGTTCATCAACACAACTGTCGATCTGCCGCCGTTTACCGGCACCTTGAACGACAGTCTGGGGCAGTTGAGGCTCACCAAGTCGGGTGGCGGCAGCGCCACCCTGTCAGGCCCTAACAGTTACACAGGGCGCACAACGGTTCAAGGCGGCACATTGATCGTCGCAAGCAGCGCCGCGTTAGGAACTCCGGCGCAAGGCACCATCGTGGACACCGGTGCCACGCTCGCACTGCAAGGAGGGATCACAATTGTCGATTCTCTGATACTTGCCGGGGCCGGGGTGGGCGGCAATGGCGCATTGCGCAACAATTCCGGCACGAATAACGTGAACGGCGACATCGTGATTGGTGCCGGCGGGGCTACCATCGGTTCGAGCAGCGGTTTTTTGGTTATCCGCGGTGCGACCAATAACAATGGCAATTTGCTCACCTCGACCGGCAGCGGAAGCACTACTTTTGTCGGAGCCATTTCAGGCACGGGCGGGTTCACCAAGACTGGCAGTGGCCAGACCGACCTTAACGGCACCAACACCTATACCGGCACCACCACGGTCGAAAGCGGCATTCTGATCCTCAATGGCGGTTCGGGGATCATCGATACCGGCCGCGTGGTTGTGAACGGTGGGGCATTCGGCATCTTCAACGATGAGACGATCGGCTCGCTCGAAGGGACCGGCGGGTTTGTGTCGGTGAGCGTCAGCAGCGGCACCCGCCGTCTGACGGTGGGCGGCAACAATCTTTCCACCAGCTATGCAGGCGATCTGCGCAACAATGGCGGCGGCCTTTTGGGGCTGATCAAGACCGGCACCGGCACGCTCACCCTGACCAGCGCTAGCACTTACAGCGGCGGAACCACGATCAACAACGGCACAATCGTGGCGGGCAACAGCACGGCGCTGGGCACCGGCAATGTAAACTTCTCGGGCACGAGCGGCAAGGTGGTGGCCGATTTTAACGGCACCTTCGCCAACCCTCTGTTCGTTGTCGGCATCGCGCCGTCGGGCACTTTTGCCGCCGCCACCGGGCGCACGGTCACCATCACTGGCGACATCACCACGAGCACGAATGCCGTGGTGAACTTTGGCAGTGCGACCGAAACTGGCACTATTGTTTTTAATTCAGCGGTTTCCGGCAATCTTACTTCTGATAGCAGGTTTGCGATCAACGGCGGCACCTTGCGGCTGGCCAATGCAATGAGTGCAGATACCGCGAGCGTTCTTTTCAACCTGACGCAGGGCCTCACAATCGGTTCGGACGGCACGTTCGATCTGGGAGGGGTAGGCTTCACCGGATGGAAGATCGGCGGCACCGGAACGATCCTCAACAGCGGCGCGGCAAGAACGCTGAGTTTGAACAATTCGACCTTCGCCGGAACGCTGAATACTGGCGCGAATGGCATCACGCTGACAGGCACCCTCGCCGCCGGGCTCGGCGCGCTCACCAAGCGCGGCACGGGCACGCTGACGCTCTCGTCGGTCCTAACTACCACCAACCACACCGAAGGGCTGACGCTGGCTGAGGGCACCCTGTCGCTGCAAGGCAATCTCGCCAGCACTTTCGGCGCGATCCGCACCACCGGATCGGCGATCGACTATGGCGACGGCGTTATCGTCGATGCGCCCCTCGTGATCGATTCGAACACCACCCAGCTCCAGGTGCTCAGCGGGGCCGCCGTCCAATCGGGGGTCATCTCCGAGGCCGGCGGAGCGCGCGGCTTTGAAAAGATCGGGGGAGGCACGCTCGTGCTGCGTGCAAACAATACCTACACTGGCATCACCACTATCACCGGCGGAACACTGCAAATCGGCGCCAACGGCACCCTTGGCACGCTGGGCACCGGGAATGTGGTTAACAATGCAACCCTCGCCTTTGACCGCTCGAACAATCTGACGGTCAGCAACGTCATCACCGGCAGCGGCGCGCTGGTCAAGCTGGGCGGCGGCATAACCACACTGCTGGGCGAAAACACCTATGCCGGCACCACCACCATCACCGGCGGCACCTTGCGGATCGGCGATGGCGGCACCACCGGCACGCTGGGGACCGGCGATGTTGTGAACAACCTGGTGCTCGAATTCAACCGGTCGGACGATATCACGGTTGCCAACGCCATCGGCGGCACGGGCACGCTCAGCAAGCGCGGCACCGGCATTTTGACGCTCACCGGAAACAACACATACTCCGGCAATACCTCGATCAATTTCGGCACCTTGCAGGTCGGCAATGGCGGCACCACCGGCACGCTTGGCACCGGGGATGTGGCGCTCACCTCAGCTCTCGTATTCAATCGGTCCGATGATATTGTCGTGGCCAACACCATTTCCGGGTTCGGCACGCTCAGGCAACAGGGCACCGGCACCCTGATCCTGACGGCCAACAACGGCTACACCGGCACAACCACGATCAGCGCGGGCACCCTGCAAATCGGCAATGGCGGCAACACCGGCACGCTTGGCACCGTCAATGTGGTGAACAATGCCGCGCTGGTGTTCAACCGGGCCAACAATCTGACGGTCGCCAATGTCATCAGCGGCAGCGGCACGCTGACCAAGCAGGGCGGCGGCGTGCTGACGCTGTCGGGCGCGAACAGCTATGACGGGGTGACGACAGTTTCGGCCGGAACACTGTCGGTCAACAACGCCGCTGCGCTCGGAAGCACGACCGGGAACACGATTGTGTCCAGCGGCGCGACGCTCGAAAACCGCGTCAACGGGACGATTGCCGAGGCGATCACGATCAACGGCAGCGGGGTTGCCAACGCGGGTGCGCTGCTTTCGGCCACGAATGCAACCTTCAGCAACGCAATCACCCTTGGCAGTGCTTCCCAGATCAATATTGCTCCCGGCAGCACCGTGAGGTTCAATGGCGGGATATCCGGCACCAATCATGATCTCACGATCGGCGGGGGCGGCACCGCCAGAGTGGAGTCGGTGCTGTCGCTCGGCAGCGGCAATCTCATCAAGGATGGCAGCGGCGGTCTCCTTCTGACGGGCAACAACACCTATGGCACTACCACGATCAACGCGGGTCAAATCGCGGTTGGCAATGGTGGCACCACGGGCACGCTGGGCAGCGGAAATGTGGTTAACAACGGCGCGTTGTCGTTCAACCGTTCGAACGACATCACCGTTGCCAACACGATCAGCGGCACCGGCAGCGTCAGTCAAGCTGGCGCCAGCTCGCTCATTCTTACGGGCAACAACTCTTATGCGGGCGGCACATCGGTGTTTGGCGGCCGCCTTGTGGTCGGCAGCGACACGGCGCTGGGCACGGAGGTCGTGCTGATGGCAGGCGGCGCGTTGCAACTCGGTGTGGCGACCACTCCCGGAGTGAGCGCCGGGCCGATCACCATGGGCAATCGCATTAATCTGCTCGCTGACACCGAAGTCAATCTGGTGGGCGTGACTGGCGTGATGAACGTGCAAACCGGCGTGTTGACGACCACGGGCACCACCGCCACGCTGAATGGTGCGATTTCGGGCGGGTCAAGAATGACCTTTTCGGGCTCGGGCACGCTCACCCTCAACGGGAACAACACCTACTCCGGAGGCACCACTCTCAACCCACTGGCCGAGATCGGCAATGCCAATGCATTTGGCACTGGTGCAGTGACCCTTAACGAAATCGCCGGGCTGCGCAACACCAGCGGCAGCGCGCTGACGCTTGCCAATAACTTCGTTATGAACGGCTTTGGCAATACCGTCGGCGGCACGAGCAATCTCGCCTTTACTGGCAATCTTTCGGGCAACGGCTTCCTCTACAAGGTGCAGGGTAACACGCTGGCGATCAACAGCGCGGTCAACGATTTCAGTGGTGCCCTGATCATCAACGGCGGCACGGTGCTGGTCAACGGCACCATGGGGAATGCGGGCGCTTCGGTCGTCGTCAACAGCGGCGGCACGCTGGGCGGCACCGGCACGATCGCAGGTGCGGTGATAGTCGCATCCGGCGGCACGCTTGCTGCCGGGCAGAGCGCGGGCACGCTGCGACTGGCGAGCAATCTCAGGCTCAATGCCGGATCGAACACGATCTTCGAACTGGCGCAGGCAGGCGTTGCGGGCGGTGCGAACAACGATCTCATCCGCGTTACCGGCACGCTGGCGCTCAACGGCGGCGGGATCAGCGTGGTGCGGGGCACCGGCTTTTCGGCCGGGGAATATACCCTCTTCGAATTCGGCACGCTCAGCGGCGCGATCGGCAATATGACGCTCAATCCGCTGGGTGGCGGGTTTGCCGGAAGCCTTGCGCTGGGCACCAATACCGTGCTGATGAATGTTGCAGGCGCGGCCGATCAGGTGCGCTGGAACGGTTCGACCCTTGCCCCCACCGGCTCGGTTGTGGGCGGCAGCGGAACGTGGGATCTCGTCAACGGCAACTTCAGCAATGCGGCTGGCACCGTCAGCGGGCCGTGGGCGGGCAATGGCGCGCTCGCCATCTTTGGCGGCGCCACCGGCGGGACTGTTACGATTGCCAACGACACGGTGCTCTCGCCCTCGGGCCTCACCTTCGAGACCAATGGTTATACCATTGCTGCGGGCAATGGCGGCTCGCGCCTTGATTTGACCGGGCCGACCGGGATCGAGACGCTGGCGGGCATCAGCGCGACCATTGCCGCCCCGATCACGGGGGTGGGATCGATCACCAAGAATGGCGATGGCACGCTGGTTCTGACCGGCGCCAACAGCTATGCGGGCGGCACCAGCATTCTGGGCGGCACGCTGCAAGTGGGCGATGGTGGCAGTTCGGGCTCGCTCGGCTCGGGCAATGTGCTGAACAATGCGGCGCTGGTGTTCAACCGCGCCGACGAGATCGCTGTCAATGGCGTGATCAGCGGCAGCGGCACCCTCACCCAGCAGGGCAGCGGCGGGACCATACTGACAGGCGCCAACACCTATGACGGCCTCACCACGGTGGCAGCAGGCACGCTGACGGCGGCGAACAACACCGCGCTCGGCAGCACCGCTGCGGGCACGGTCGTCAACGCGGGAGCAACACTGGCTGTTCAGGGCCTGCTGACAATCGGCGAGGCGGTCACGCTCAATGGTGCGGGCGTTGGCGGCGGCGGCGCGCTGCGCGGTATTCCGGCTGGCAAGGTCGGCAACGAGACGAGCGAGCTGCAAGGGCTGATCACGCTTGCGAGCGATGCGACCATCACGGTGGTTGACCGGATGGGCCTGATCTTCACCGGCCCCGGCATTCAGGGCTCAGGCACGCAGACCCTGACCTTCGCCAGCGAAGGCACTGGCAATTCCACCATCCGCGCGCTCGGCCCGATCACGAACATCGCAGGGCTGATCAAGAATGGCCCCGGCCTGCTGGAACTGGGCGGCATCAACACCTTCACCGGCCCTGTCACCATCAATGGCGGCGATGTGAACCTGACAGGCGGCGCGGCGCTGGCCGATAGCGTTGCGGTCACCATGAGCGCGCCTGCACGCCTTGCCATCGCCGCATCGGAAACGATCGGCTCGCTCGCCGGATCGGGCAGTGTGCTGCTGGGCGCGAACATGCTCACCACCGGCGGCAACAATGCCTCGACCAGCTTTGGCGGCGTCATCAGCGGCTCTCTTGGACGCCTCACCAAGGTCGGCACCGGCACCTTCACGCTGACGGGCGCGAACACCTATACCGGCGCAACCCGGATCGAGGGCGGCACGCTGGCGCTGGGCGCGAATGACGTGATTTCCAACAGCTCGGAGGTGCAGATCGCAGGTGGCACGCTGGCACTGGGCACCTTTACCGATACGGTCGCCAGCGTGAGCCTGTCTTCGGGCAGCATCACCGGCAGCACCGGCGGCGCGCTGACGGTCACGGGCACTTACTTCCAGTCCGGCGGCACGCTGGCGGCGGGCGCGACGGTCAATGCCGGCGCGCCGTTTCGGCTGGATGGCGGCACGATCGCCGGCACACTCAACAGCACCGCCATTGGCACCAATGCCGGAGTTGTGGGCGTCGGCAGCGCGCTTGTCACCGGCCGCGTGCTGATGGTGGGCGATCTTTACGTCGGCCAGGGCGGCGCAGGCGCGATTGCTGTCAATGCCGGCGGCCTGATCCGCTCCAGAGACGGCGTGATCGGGTCTGCCGGGGGCACCGGCAGTTCGGCGACGGTATCGGGTGCGGGCAGCCGCTGGGAAGCGAGCTCGGCGATGGCTGTGGGCTTCACCACCGCTGGCAGCCTGCTGATCGAGAATGGCGGCGTTGTCAGCAGCGCCTCAAGCTTTGTCAGCTTCACCGCGAGCGCTCCGGGGTCGGTCGTGGTGACGGGTGTGGGCAGCCGCTGGGAGAATACCGGGCTGCTGCAGCTCGGCGCGCGCGGCGCAGGCACGCTCACCATTGCCGATGGCGGCGCGGTGACGGCGGCCAATGTTGTGATCGCGCGCGATGCGACCGCCACCGGCGCGCTGATCTTCGGCGCGGCCGAAGGCAGTGCGGCAGCGGCCACCGGCACGCTTGCCAGCCCGACGATCACGCTGGGCGCGGGCGCGGCGAGCATCATCTTCAACCACACGGCGGCCGATTTTGAACTGGCCGCAGCGATCAGCGGCAATGGTTCGCTGCGCCAGCTGGCGGGCACCACCACCCTGTCGGGCGCAAGCACCTTCACCGGCACCACCAGCGTGCTGGGCGGCAGTTTGGGAGTGACGGGCGCGCTGGCTTCGGCGGTGACCAACAACGCCGCGCTCACCAACACGGGCACGATCAGCGGGCTTGTGACCAACAACGCCGCGCTCACCTCGACCGGCACGCTGGGCGGCGGGCTGGTCAACGCGGCGGGCGCGAATGCGAACAACAGCGGCACGATTGCAGGCGCGGTCACCAACGCAGGCACGCTGACGAACAGCGGCAGCATTGCCGGGCTCCTCACCAACAGCGGCGCGCTCACCTCCACTGGCACACTTGGCGGCGGGCTCGACAACAGCGGCACCGCCAGCCTTTCAGGCGCGGTCAATGGCAATGTGCACAACAGCGGGACGATCACCCTCACCGGCGCAACAACCGGGATCGGGGCCTTTACCCAAGCCGCAACCGGGGTGTTCGCACTTGGCGGCAACAGCACTGCGATCGGCAGCCTGGCAGGCGCAGGGGCGGTGCAATTGGGCAGCGCTGCGCTGACAGCGGGCAGCAACAACGCCTCCACCCTGTTCAGCGGGATCGTCTCGGGCAGCGGCGGCCTTGCCAAGGTCGGCACCGGCACGCTCACGCTGAGCGGGGCGAACACCTTCACCGGGCTGACGACAGTGAGCGCAGGCACGCTGGCGATCAACGCAGGCGGCGTGCTCGCGGGCGGGGTGACCAACAATGCCGCGCTGACCAACGCCGGGACCATCGCGGGCGCGGTGAGCAATGCAGGCACGCTGACGAACAGCGGCACGCTTGGCAGGACGCTCGCCAACGCGGCGGGCGCAAATGCGAGCAACAGCGGCACGATTGCAGGCGCAGTGACCAACGCAGGCACCCTTGCCAACAGCGGCACGATCAGCGGGCTGGTTACCAATAACGCCGCCCTCACCTCCACTGGCACACTCGGCGGCGGGCTCGACAACAGCGGCACCGCCAGCCTTTCAGGCGCGGTCAATGGCAATGTGCACAACAGCGGGACGATCACCCTCACCGGCGCAACAACCGGGATCGGGGCCTTTACCCAAGCCGCAACCGGGGTGTTCGCACTTGGCGGCAACAGCACTGCGATCGGCAGCCTGGCAGGCGCAGGGGCGGTGCAATTGGGCAGCGCTGCGCTGACAGCGGGCAGCAACAACGCCTCCACCCTGTTCAGCGGGATCGTCTCGGGCAGCGGCGGCCTTGCCAAGGTCGGCACCGGCACACTCACGCTCAACGGGGCCAACACCTACACTGGCACGACGACGATCACCGGAGGGGCGCTGCAACTCGGCAATGGCGGGACAACCGGCAGCATCGCAGGCGGCAGCATCGTCAATAATGGCGCGCTCATCATCAACCGCAGCGATGCAGTGACGCTGGCCAACGCAATCTCGGGCACGGGGCTGCTGGTGCAGGATGGCACCGGCACCACCCGCCTCACCGCCGCCAACCGCTACACTGGCGGCACGCTGGTGAGCCGCGGGCGGCTGGTGGGCGATACCGCCGCGCTGCAAGGGACGATTCAGAACAATGCGGTGCTCGAAT
>VFQU01001867.1_pt1 | contig 11160 bp, 9 predicted proteins | sample 3512311 | NCBI WGS metagenome assembly VFQU01 (sample SAMN10412377, study PRJNA504923) | tailings metagenome | isolation source: Relicate 3 Philex TSF3 active mining site | place: Philippines: Tuba, Benguet | collected 2017-08-29 | reverse complement strand
ACCTGCAACCGTCGGCTTAGAAGGCCGATGCTCTATCCGGTTGAGCTACGGGCGCTCAACCTCGAATTCTGCACCAACCGCCCCTGGTGCGCCCGCCGCTCGGCTTCCTGCCTCGCCCTCGCCCGCTGCGCGACAGTCCACCGGACTGTCGCAAGCGCAGCAGGCTCGGCCTGCAACCGTCGGCTTGGAAGGCCGATGCTCTATCCGGTTGAGCTACGGGCGCTCAACCTCGAATTCTGCACCAACCGCCCCTGGTGCGCCCGCCGCTCGGCTTCCTGCCTCGCCCTCGCCCGCTGCGCGACAGTCCACCGGACTGTCGCAAGCGCAGCAGGCTCGGCCTGCAACCGTCGGCTTGGAAGGCCGATGCTCTATCCGGTTGAGCTACGGGCGCTCAACCTCGAATTCTGCACCAACCGCCCCTGGTGCGCCCGCCGCTCGGCTTCCTGCCTCGCCCTCGCCCGCTGCGCGACAGTCCACCGGACTGTCGCAAGCGCAGCAGGCTCGACCTGCAACCGTCGGCCTGGAGGGCCGCCTGCCTGGCGTCGCGTCGACGAGGAAGTAACGCTTCGGGATGAACTGGTCGGGGCAGAGGGATTCGAACCCACGACATCCAGCTCCCAAAGCTGGCGCTCTACCAGGCTGAGCTATACCCCGCCGGACCTTGGGCCCGCCGTCGCCGGCGGCCCTCGGTGAGGCGCGGAATAGTAGGGGCGCACCTCCGCTGCGTCAATCTGGCCCGCCAGGTAGTCCCTGGGGCAGGTGCGCTCGCGTTCAGAAGAACGCGCGCACGCCGAAGGCGACCCCGCGGCCCGGCAGCGGCGCGAGGTCCTTCAGGAACGAGGTGTGGGCCCGCGCTTCGCGGTCAGTCAGGTTGGTGCCGTCCAGGAACACCTCCCAGCCCACCCGCGGCGTGTCCCAGTGGTAGGACAGGTGCGCGTTGACCAGCGTGTAGCCGGGCGTCTCGCTCTCTGACGACGCCACCCGATCCTGGCGGGCGTGGTGGACGGCACCGAGTCGGGCGCGCCAGCCGTCACGCTGCCAGGCAAGGTCCGCGCCCGCACGCGCCGGCGCGATGCGCGGCAGGTTTCCGCCCGAGTCGAGCCTGCCGCGGACCAGATCACCGAATGCGCGCAGGTCCCAACGCCCGGCATCCGAGTCGGCCAGCCGCCACTTCCCTTCCGCCTCGAGCCCGTTGAACCGAGCATCCTCCTGCGTCCAGACGCGAACCGGGAGGTCGTCCTCCTCCTCGTCGGTGTCGCTCAGGTAGATGAAATCGTCGAAGCGCGAGTGGTAGGCCGCGAGCTTCGCCTCGAACCCCTCCACATGCCAGTGCAGCCCGGCCTCGACGCGATTCGCCAGCTCGGTGCGCAGATCCGCGTCGCCGACCTCGTAGCTGCGCGTGGCGATGTGCGGCCCGTCCGAGTACAGCTCCTCTGCCGTCGGCGCGCGCTCGGCGCGGTCGAGCGCGAGCTGGAGGTGCATTCGATCGTCGACCGTCCAGCGGCCCGCCGCCGAGAGGCTGAGCGTGTCGAAGGTGCCGCGCGGGCCGTCGTCGGGCGTCACGCGTACGCGATCGGCGCGGGCGCCGAGCTCGATCTTGAGGCGATCGAACTGCTGCTCCTCGACCACGAACAGACCGATATCCCTGGTGAGCGACGGGGGAACGAAGGCCTCCTCGCCGACCGCGGAAAAGTCACGGCGGCCGTACTGCAGGCCCCACGCCCCCTTCCAGCCCGCGATCGGCTGGTGGATCGACTCGAGCCGCGCCTCGCTGCCACGACTTTCGAAGACCGTTCCGACCTCGTCTCCCTCGAGTTCCGTGTGTTCGTAGCGGCTGCCGCCGATCCGCAGGGTGACGCGCTCGTGGCCCGCGAAGGGATCGTCGAGTCCCATCTTCAGGTCGGTGCGTCGCTGCCTGAGGTCGATCCGAACGGCCTCCTCTTCGCTCCCGTGCTCCTCGTCCTCGCCGTCCTTGACGAGCCCGCCGGCGTGTTCGTGCTCCTCGTCGTGCCCGTGCTCGTGAGCGTGCCCGGGAACACCGTACAGCGTGTCGTAGAAGCTGAATGCACCACCGATGAAGCCGCGCTCGCCGATCAGCGAAGCGCCGACGGCGGCACTCTCGGTGCGCACCGCGCTGTTCTCGAGCACGCCGCGCGTGTCGGGGTCGGGGGTCTCGCCTTCTTCGGCCAGAAGCTCGGCACTCTCGGCGAACCCCGGGATCGACGCGTCGTCGGTACTGCGGCGAAACAGGTCCGCGTGGAAAGCGAACGGGCCGCCACCACCGTCGAGGCGAAGCATGCCCGTGCGCTCGTCGTCGACCGAGTTCCCGCGCAGCTCGGCGCGACCCGAGATGCCCTCGGACGACTCGTGCAGCCTTTCCGGGATGCGTCCGTCGACGACATTCACCGCGCCGCCGATCGCGCCGCTGCCATAGAGCAACGTGGCCGGCCCCTTCAGCACTTCGATCTGGTCGGCGAGGAAGGGCTCGATGCTGACGGCGTGGTCGACGCTGACCGTGGAGGCATCCTGAGAGGAAATGCCTCCCGCAAGCACCTGCACGCGGGCGCCGTCCAGTCCCCGCACCACGGGCCGGCCCACGCCCGGTCCGAAGTAGCTCGACTGCACGCCAGGCAGGCTCTCCAGCGTCGCGCCCAGCGAGTTCGCCTTGCGCTCGTCCAGCGCTGCGCCCGCCAGCACCTCTACCGGCTTGGCGACTTCTTCGACGCCTTGCCCGAGCGGCGTGGCGGTCACCACCAGCTTGTCCAACGCCTTGGCCCGCTCGCGGTCGTGGTCGGGCGTGGCTTCGCGGTCGGCCGCGCGGGCCGGGCCGACGCAGGCCATCGATGCGGCGATGGCAATCGTCAGGGCCGCGCGCTTCGAGGACGGATGCTTTGGGATGCTATAGCGTTGCATTTTCGAGTGCCAGGAGTAGGGAGGAAGTCGGTTCGCTGCCGTGGAGCGTGGGCACGGCGGCCCGCCCGGCGGTTTGCCGATCGGGATTGCATTCCAGCTCAAACGTTATACTATTGCAACTCCTGAGGTGACCGCACACCCCCGTGACCCACTCCCCACCCCGCGCCCCGCTCGGAACCATGGCCCGCCGCGGCGACCAGATCGGCGTCGTAGGCTCGGTGGTGTGCGCGCTGCACTGCGCGATGGCGCCGATGCTGGCGAGCCTGCTGCCGGCACTTGGACTGGGCGTGTTCGTCGGGAGCGACCTCGACCAGGCGTTCGCCGTGTTCGTCGGCCTGCTCGGCGTGAGCACCCTGACGCTGGGCTACCGCAGGCACAAGGCGTTCCATGCGTGGCTGCTGCTGGTGCCGGGAATCGCGCTGATCTGGGCGGGATCGTTCACCTCCATCCACGACCATTCGCTCACCCACGTGTCGGTGATGGTCGCCGGAGGCCTGATGGTCGCCGCTGCACACCTGACCAATCTGCGGCTCACGCACGGCTACGCCGTGGTTCGCGACGCCCAGGCGAGCCCGGAAGCTGCCTGATCGGTGAAAATGACCGGCCCGGCGCAGACTGCTATCCTTCGCGGCCGCTTCGGTTGATCCGATCACCAGTCCGGCCCGCGCCGGACGCAATTCGAGGAGTTTCAGAGATGGGCAAGGGCGACAAGCGCACCCGCAAGGGCAAGATCTACGCCGGCAGCTACGGTAACGTTCGGCCGCACAGCTCCGTCGTCACCGACAAGGTCGCGGCCAAGCCGGCACCGGTAGCGAAGAAGGCGCCCGCGAAGAAAGCCGCCGCCAGAAAGGCCTGATCGGCGGCAGACTCGACGAACCCCGCCTGCCGGCGGGGTTTCGCGTTTTCAGGGCGATGCCGCACTGCCGGCGACACGGCGTCCGGCGACGAGAACCTGCCGCGGCGGCAGGGGCCCGAGCCAGTAGGGCAGCGCCGCGGGCTCGCTCACCGGCCACACCACGAGGTCGGCGCGCATCCCGGGAATCAGGCGGCCGCGATCGGACATTCCGAGCGCACGCGCCGACTCGACGGTCGTACCACGCACCACCTCCTCGACACTCAGGCCGAACAGGGTGCAGGCCATGTTCATCGCCAACCGCAGCGAAGTCAGCGGCGACGTGCCTGGATTGAGGTCGGTGGCGACCGCCATACCCACGCCGAGTCTCCGAAACGCCGCGACCGGCGGCAGCCGCGTCTCACGCAGGCAATAGAAGGCGCCGGGCAACAGCACGGCCACCGTGCGCGCCCGCGCCATCGCGCGGATGCCTTCCTCCGACGCGTACTCCACATGGTCGGCCGACAGTCCGGCGAACTCGGCTGCCAGGCCTGCCCCGCCGAGATCGCTGAGCTGGTCGGCATGAAGCTTCACCGCAAGCCCGAGCTCGCGGGCACGGACGAACACCTGCCGGATCTGCGCGGGACTGAAGCCGATGCCCTCGCAGAAGCCGTCGACCGCATCGACCAGGCCTTCGGCTGCGAGTGCCGGCAAGATCACCTCGCACACATGTCGCACGTAGCCGTCGGCGTCGCCGGCGAACTCGGGCGGCACCGCGTGCGCACACAGCGCCGTCGTCGCGACCGACACGCCCAGCGTCTGGCCGATCCTTCGCGCGACCCGCAGCATGCGTGCCTCGCTCTCCTGCGCGAGTCCATACCCGGACTTGATCTCGAGCGTGGTCACGCCCTCGTCGCGCAGCGCACGAGCCCTCGGCAGCGACGCCTCCAGCAGCGAATGCTCGTCGGCGGCGCGCGTCGCGCGCACCGTGGCGGCGATGCCGCCGCCGGCGCGCGCGATCTCGGCGTAGCTGGCGCCCGCCAGTCGCTGCTCGAACTCGCCGGCCCGGTCGCCGCCGAAAACGAGATGGGTGTGGCAGTCGATCAGACCGGGCGTCACCAGCGCGCCGTTCGCGTCGGCGGCGAGATCCCGCAGATCGGCCGGCAACCCATCGGTTTCGCCGATGTGCGCCAGCACACCGTCGCGCCAGCCGATGGCGCCGCACTCGATCATCCCGTAACCGGTATCGCCGGCGAGCGTGCACAGCCGGGCATTGAACAGGGCGCCGCTGTCGCCGCGCATGTCGTCACCTCGGAGAATCGTGACCCGCAGTGTAGCCGGCCGCCGCTCGCCCCCGGCGGCCGCGCAGGCGAGAATGCGCGGCATGACCATCCCCGCCGCTCCCCGCTACTGGCAGCCGACAGGCTGGTCGCACGGACCGCTCGCGGGCAGCGACCGCATACCCTCGGCGCGCTGGGTGCTTCCCGGCGTGGCCAACCTGCATTCGCACGCCTTCCAGCGCGTGATGGCCGGACTGGCCGAACGTCGCGGCCCCGGCGACGACAGTTTCTGGACCTGGCGCGAGACGATGTACGCCGTGGCCGAGCGCTTCGATCCCGACCGCCTGTTCGCGGTGGCAGCACAGCTTTACGCCGAGATGCTCGAGGCCGGCTACACCTCGGTTTGCGAATTCCACTATCTGCACCACGCACCCGACGGTTCGCCCTATGCCGATCCTGCCGCCATGTCGCTGGCGCTCATCGAGGCAGCACGCGAGACCGGCATCCAGCTCTGCCTGCTGCCCGCGCTCTACATGCAGGGAGGCTTCGACGGCCGGCCGCTGTCCGCGAGGCAGCGCCGCTTCGGCCACTCGACCGAGCGTTTCATCGCCCTGCTGGAGCGCCTCGACCGCGAGCGCGGCCCGGATGTGGATGTCGGCATCGCGCTGCACAGCCTCCGCGCTGCGCCCACCGATGCGATCGTGGACGTGCTGACGGCGCGCCGCGCCCGTGGCGGACCGATTCACATCCATATCGCCGAGCAGCCCGCGGAAGTCGCCGACTGCGTCGCGACGCGCGGTGCGCGTCCGGTCCAGTGGTTGCTCGATCACCTGTCGGTGGACGCGCGCTGGTGCCTGGTCCACGCCACGCACGTCGAACCGGCCGAGAGCGATGCGCTGGCGGCGAGTGGCGCCACGGTCGCCCTGTGTCCGACCACCGAAGCCAACCTGGGTGACGGCATTTTTCCGCTGGCGCGCTACGCCGCGAAGGGCGGCCGCTACGGCATCGGCTCGGACTCGCACGCATCGGTGTCGGTAGTCGAAGAACTCCGCTGGCTCGAGTACGGCCAGCGGCTGGCCGGACTCGCGCGAAACGTCGCGCCGCGTTCACCCGGCGAAAGCAGCGGCGAGGCGCTGTTCGCGGCGGTCCAGGCGGCGGGCTGGGGACCGGTCAACGGCCACGGATTCAGGCGCGGCTCGCTGGTCCTCGACGGCGACGCGGTCGAGCTTGCCGCACGCGACGCCTCGCGCATCGCCGACGCCTGGCTGTTCGGCAGCAGTCGGGCGCTGATCGACGAGGTGTGGCTGGCAGGCCGCCGCATCGTCAGCGGCGGCAGGCACTTCGGCCGCGAGACCATCGCGGCACGCTATCGGCGCGCACTCGACGGGCTGATCGAGGGCCTCTGACGTCGGCGTCAGCGCCGCCCGGGCCGATCGAGATCCGCTCGGGTCCATCGACGTCCGGGCGCGGGCGTTTGCGAGCGACCGCCTCCCGGCCGCATCCCGCCGACCTGGGGTGCGAGATTCGCCCTGCTCGTGACACCTTGCTCAGGACAATCCGCAAGGAGGACACCGGTGAGCCGATTCACGCAAGCCCTGGCCGCCGAATACCGCCGCCTCTTCGACACCCTCGAGGTACGCGAGGCGCGCCGGCGCGAGGTCGACCGCCAGGTCGACGCCGCACTGCGACTCCGACCGCGCTACCAGGCCATCGGCGGACCGATCGGCGTGCCCTGGTACTTCATAGCCGCCGCACACATGCGCGAAAGCAGCTTCCGCGTCGACCGCCATCTGCACAACGGCGATCCGCTCACCGGCCGCACGACGCGCGTACCGGCAGGTCACCCTGCATCCGGCCATCCGCCCTTCACCTTCGAGCAGAGCGCCGAGGACGCTCTCAGGCTGAAGAAGCTCCACCTGCAGACCGACTGGTCACTGCCGCGCCTGCTTCACACGCTGGAAGCCTACAACGGCTTCGGCTACCGCAGGCGCGGCTTGCCGAGCCCGTATCTGTGGAGCTTCTCCCACCACTACCAGCGCGGCAAGTTCATCAAGGACGGCGTGTTCGACGAAGCAACCGTCGATGCGCAATGCGGCACTGCCACCCTGCTGCGCCGACTGGCCGAGCGCCAGGAGATCCGCTTCCCGGACGAACCCCTACCCGACAGCGGCACTCTGGTCGTCCCCTTCGCGGCGAACAAGCCGCGCAACGCCGAGATCCTCGCGCGGGCCGAGGCGCTGCAGCATTGGCTCAATACCTTTCCCGGCGTCTACCTCAGGGTCGACGGCTGGCCGGGGCGGCGCACGTCGGATGCCTTCCGCGCGGTGACCGGGAGCTACCTGCCCGGGGATCCGAGGTCGGCCTGAGAGCTGGTCGATGAACAGGCTGTCGCAGATTCGCCTGGCGAACCCTGGCCGCCGGGCGAGGCGGAAGGCGCCTGCGAACCCGATTGCCTTGAGACCCGACCCCGCGCACGCCACGAACGAAAGGCGTCATGTGCCCCCCTTTTCGCCCTTAGGTGTCACCGGGAGGCGAGTTATCGCAGGGGCGCCCCCAGGGGCGGCTGCGCCGGCGGTGATGCGCAGCACGGCCGGCCGCCAACCGATCGGCAATGGTTCCTCGGGACAGCGGTACTGCCGGGTGTGGCATTCACGGGCATCCCGCGATGGGCATGTTCCGGGCCGCGCTCCGGAATGCCCCTGCTGCCCGGCAGGCTAGCGGTCGATCCGGTCGATCCGCATCGACAGGTCGACCGCGCGCACATGCTTGGTGATCGCACCGACCGAGATGCAGTCGACGCCGGTCTCGGCGATCGCCCGCAGGGTCTCGAGGTCCACGCCGCCCGAGGCCTCGAGGGGCACCCGGCCTGCGGCGCGGGCGACCGCGGTGCGCATCGCGTCGAGATCGAAGTTGTCGAGCAGGATGCGGCTCATGCCGCCGCAGTCCAGCGCCTCGGCGAGCTGGGCGAGGGTCTCGACCTCGAGGATGATCGGCAGATCCGGGTGGCGATCGCGCGCGGCGCGCAGCGCCGCGGCAACGCCGCCGGCCGCGGCGAGGTGGTTCTCCTTCAGCATCACCGCATCGTGCAGGCCCATCCGATGGTTGTCGCCGCCGCCGCAGCGCACCGCGTACTTCTGCGCCGCGCGCAGCCCGGGCAAGGTCTTGCGGGTGTCGAGGATGCGCGCCCGGGTACCGGACACGGCGGCGACGTAGGCCGAGGTGGCCGTCGCGGTGGCGGACAGCGTCTGCAGGAAGTTCAGCGCCGTGCGTTCGCCCGACAGCAACGCCCGGCTACGCCCCTGCAGGCGGCAAACGACGTTTCCGGCGGCCAGCCGGTCGCCGTCCTCGACCTGCCATTCGAACTGCACGTTCGGGTCGAGGTTCCGGAAGCAGACCTCTGCCCAGCGCCGGCCGCAGAACACTGCCGGCTCCCGGCAGACGATCCGTGCGTCGGCCGGCACGTCCGGCACCAGATCCGCCGAAACGTCGCCGCTGCCGATGTCTTCGGCCAGCGCGCGCTCGACGTCGGCCGCCACCCGGGGCTCCAGGTCGATCGACGCCACCTCAGGCGCTGCCTGCATCGTCCCTGCGGGCGATGGACGCGCCCTGCAGTTCGGCCATGACCGCCGCGGTCGCGCGCTGCACCAGCCTCGCGTCGGACACCGTGCGGGCAATGCCCCGTTCGATGTAGGCCGCCATGTCCTCGGGCGGGAGATCGGCGACCTTGCGTCCGGCCCAGTTCACGAGCAGCCAACGTCCGCTCTGCGGGCTCACCCAGATCAGCTTGCCGCGCTCGGGTTCGTCCCGCTCGGCGCGCAGCTCGAACCAGGTGCCCGGCCGCAGGCCGCGGACATGCCGCATGACGGCGGGGTCGATCGCTTCCTGCCGGGGCTGGTCCTCGAACGGAAGCATCGCACCACCGGTCTCGGCGCCGGGGTCGGCCCGGCGGCAGCCGGCGAGAATGAACGCCTGCAGTTCGCTGCACAGTCGCAGGATTTCCTCGTCGGTGTACGCCAGCGTGGCGAGCCCGCGGCGCAACTGGCTTTCCAGTTCGCGACGGCGGGCACGGAAGCTCGCCGCATGGAACGGATTGGCCGCATCCCGCTCGCCGGCCAGCATCTGCTCGACGAATTGGAGCGCCTCGCGGTAGTCGTCGGACACCGGCCCGTGGCGCAGCAGGACGAGCACCAGATAACCGAACCAATGGCGTCCGAGCAGCTCGCGCATCCAGCCCGATGGCCGCAGGCCGCGCATGCGCGTCTCGAGGGCGAGCGCTGCCTCGCCCTGCGCCTGGCGCAGCGACTCGCGACTGCGGCTGCTCTCGATCTCGCGCAGCTCTGCCTGGTCGGCCAGCGAGCGCTGTGCATCGACGAACTCGCGCAGGGTCGCCAGCGCCTCGTCGAATCCGCCTGCCTGCGCCGCCGGCCCGGCCACCAGCCGCTCGACGATCATCGACACCTGCCGGCGCAGGCGCTGCCCGGGATCCGCCGACGGGCACCAGCCCACCGCCACTTCGCCGAACTCGTCGATCAGCTGCTGGGCCGGATGGCCCGGCTGCTCGATCACCAGCGGATCGACCAATGCGGCCCGGAGGAATGGCAGCTCGAAACCACGCAGCAGCGCGCGGGCCGCCGGCGCGAAGTCGCCGTCGCGGTCGATGCGCTCGAACAGCGCATCGACGAGATCGATCGCGACGGCTTCGTCGCCGTCCGGGGCCACGCCGCCGGCAGCGAGGCTGCGCCGCAGGGCCTGCAGGGGTCGCTCGCCGGGGAGCGCCGTGGTCGACTGCATCAGTGCCCGGATCGATTCCAGCAGGCGCTCGCGCGAGAGCGGGCGCGTCGGACGTTGCCCGCGCAGGGCAGCCGCGGGCGGTGGCGCCGACCGCGCGCGACGGGCCTGCATCAGCCGATGCAGCATCGCCAGGTCGGCATCGCCGATCGGCTCCTCGTCGCGGTCCCTGCCCGAGGCCGGATCGACGTCGCCGCGCGTCGCGCCGGGCATGGGCACGGGAGCGCAAAAGCCGGCCGCATCGAGCCGGGCCAGGAACTTCGCGTAGAGCGCGCCGAGCGCTCCGAGCAGCAGGGGCTGCAGCGACTGCAACCCCAGGATCCGGAGGTCGCTGTCGATGTCCAGCGCCAACAGCGATTCCCGGTAGGCATCGACGATCGACAGCGGACCGAGCGGGTCATCCTCGTCACGTTCGACGGAAACGCCGAGCAGGCTCGGCAATCTCAGCCGCAAGCCGTGCAGCACCTCCTGGTGGCGCGCCGCGACACTGCTCGCCAACGCCTCGACCGCGAGTTTCTCTTCGAGCTCGTCGCGCGCATAGAGGCTGAGCGGCCCCGCGCGCGATGGCCGTCGAACGCCGGGCTGGACGGGCAACAGCGCACCGCCGACGCGCAGCGCGAATTCGCGCGCGATGCCCTCCCGCTGCCGGCGGACCGCGCGCAGCGCCTCGAACAGGCGGCGCTCCTCGACCGCGCTCCCGGCGCGCGAGGCACGCTGCAGCAGTTCGGCATCCAGGCGCTGCAGCGCCTCCGCCACCAGCGGGGCGAGGCCCTCGCGCAGTTCGCGCCTGAGTTCCACGCACACCGCATCGGCGGTGGCGCCGGGTTCGCTCACGCGGGCAGGCCTTCCAGGCAGGTGAGGTCGAGCGCCTGGTCGGCGAGCATCACCGGCATGCCCTCGACGATCGGATAGGCGCGCCGGAGATCGCGGGTCACGAGCGCCGCCTCGGGCGCCGCGGCCACGACCACGCCCTCGACGGTCTTCAACTCACCCACCGCACACGCGCGGCGCAACGCGTCGAGCTGGGCCGCGCTCGCCGGCAGCACCGGCTGGCGCGTTACCGGACAGCACAGAATCTCGAGCAGACGCTTGTCCAGGGCCATCGATTCCCTTCCACTGCCGATCCGGTGGTCGTCCTTCCCCCGAGGGCGATTCTGTCAGCACCGGCGAGGCTCTACAATACGATTTTGCGAGGCGATCATGACCGATTCGCTGGAACACCTGCCCCGGGTCGGCGTCGTGATGGGCTCGAGGAGCGACTGGGAAACGATGCAGCACGCGGTCGAGCGCCTCCGCCAGCTCGGCGTGCGCCACGAAGTCCGCGTCGTTTCGGCGCACCGGACGCCC
>VFQU01001866.1_pt1 | contig 11167 bp, 10 predicted proteins | sample 3512311 | NCBI WGS metagenome assembly VFQU01 (sample SAMN10412377, study PRJNA504923) | tailings metagenome | isolation source: Relicate 3 Philex TSF3 active mining site | place: Philippines: Tuba, Benguet | collected 2017-08-29 | reverse complement strand
ACCCCGGCGCCCTCGAGGCGCTCGAGGCCGACCTTCAGGGCCTGTCCGGCCGCGGCCGCGCCCGCGGACCCGACGGGCTGCACGACCTGCTGCGCCGCATCGGCGACCTGACCGAGGCGGAGATCGCCGAGCGCATCACCGAGCCCGCGTCCGCCGGCGCGTGGGTGGAGGCGCTGATCTCCGAGCGCCGCGCCACCCGGATGCGGATCGGCGGCGAGCAGCGGGTCATCGCCGCCGAGGACGCCGGGCGGTACCGCGACGGCCTCGGCGGCATGCCGCCCTCCGGCCTGCCCGAGGCCTTCCTCGAGACGGTCCCCGACGCGCTGCGGACCATCGTCGCGCGGTACGCCCGTTCGCACGGGCCCTTCCACGCGGTCGACGTCGGCGACCGGTACGCGCTGCCGGCCGGCGTGCTGGAGGCGCCGCTCGCGACGCTCGAGGCCGACGGCACCCTGGTGCTCGGCGAGCTGCGGCCCGGCGGGTCGGGGCGGGAGTGGTGCGACGCCGAGGTGGTGCGGCGCCTGCGCCGCGCGAGCCTCGCGGCCCTCCGCCGGGAGATCGAGCCGGCCGAGCCGCGGGCCCTCGGGCGGTTCCTGCCCGACTGGCAGCGCGTGGACCGCCCCGGCGGCACCCACGGGGTCGAGGCCCTCCGCGACGCGCTCGGCGCCCTCCAGGGCCTCGCGCTCCCGCCGGCGCAGTGGGAGGCCGAGGTCTTCCCGCGCCGCGTGACGGGATACGCGCCCGCGGCGCTGGACGAGCTGGCGGCGCGGGGCGAGATCGTCTGGGTCGGCGCGGGCGCCGGCGGGGTGGGCGGCGGACGCGTCGCGTTGTACTTCCGCGACGACGCGCCCCTGCTCGGGGCGCCCCCCGCCGACCCGGCGCCGGAGGGCGCGGTCGCCGACGGGCTGCGCGCCGCCCTGGCGTCGGGGGCGAGCTTCTGGGAGGACCTGCTCGCGGCGGGCGAGGCGACCCGCGAGGACGTCTTCACGGCGTTGTGGGCGCTGGTGTGGGCGGGCGAGGTCACCAACGACCTGTGGCTGCCGTTGCGCGCGGCGCGGCGCCTCCCCGCGCCGCAGCGGACGAGCGGCATCGGGTCGCGGCGGCGGCTCGGTGCGCGCCGGGCGGCGCCGTCGGCCGTCGCCGGGCGGTGGTCGCTGGCCGACCGCCTGTTCCGCGGGGACGTCGACCCGGCCGAGCGGCGGCGGGCGACCGCGGAGCTGCTCGCCCAGCGCCACGGGGTGCTCACCCGCTCGGCGGTGCTGAGCGAGGGCGTGCCGGGCGGCTACTCCGGCGTGTACCCGGCGCTGACCGAGCTGGAGACGCTCGGCACGGTGCGGCGCGGGTACTTCGTGGACGGCCTCGGCGGCGCCCAGTTCGCGATGCCCGGCGCGGTCGAGCGGATGCGCGACCTGCGCGACGCCCCGCTCGACGAGGAGCCGCGCATCCTGGTGCTCGGCGCCGCCGACCCGGCGCAGCCCTACGGGGCGGCGGCGCCGTGGCCGAAGCGCGAGGGCGCCACCCGGTCGCCGTCGCGCGTGTTCGGCGCGCAGGTGGTGCTGGTCGACGGGGCCCCGGCGCTCTACCTGGAGCGCGGGGGCCGCGGGCTGCTCACGTTCGACGCCCCCGACGAGCGGGCGCTCGAGCGGGCGGTGCCGGCGCTGGCCGACTGGATCCGCGCCGACCGCCGCCGCCGCGCCACGATCGAGCGGGCCGACGGGGAGCCGGTGTTCGGGACGCCGGTCGAGCGGCTGCTGCTGGAGGCCGGGTTCCGGACCGACCTGCGCGGGCTGGTGCTGCGGGCCTGACGGCGGGCCCCGCCCGCCCGGGCCCGCGCGCCGGCGCGGGTTCAGGCGTACCGGCGGACGACGCGCTCCACGGAGGCGGCGTAGCTGCCGCCGAAGAGGACGACGTGGACGAGCAGCGGGTGGAGCTGGAACAGCTCGACGCGGTCCTCGTGGCCGGGCGCGAGGGGGTGGTCCTCGGCGTACGCCGCGAAGGCGGCGGGGGGGAAGCCGCCGAAGAGGCGCCTCATCGCCAGGTCGACCTCGCGGTGGCCCCCGTGGACGGCGGGGTCGAGGATCACCGGACCGCCGTCGGCGTCGAGGATGGCGTTGCCCGACCAAAGGTCGCCGTGCAGCCGGGCGGGCGGCTCCGGGGGGCCGCAGAGGTCCGGGAGCCGGCCGGCCAGCGCCTCGATCGCCCGGGCCGTCGCCGGGCCCAGCCCGCCCCCGTCCACCGCCATCCGCGTCAGGGGCAGCAGCCGCCGCTCGGCGAGGAACGCCGCCCAGGTGTCGCACGGGGTGTTCGACTGGGGCAGGGGCCCGATCATGTTGTCGCGGTCGAGCCCGAAGGACGGGGCGCCGTACCGGTGGAGCGCGGCGAGGCCGCGCCCGAACCGCTCGGCGGGCGTCGCGCCGGCGCCGCGGCGGTCCACCGGGGGGGCGGGGGCGATCCACTCGAGCGCGAGGAACCGTGCGCCCGGCTCCTCGCCGACCCCGAGGACCTCCGGGGTGCGGAGCGCGCCGGCCGCGGCGAGCCACGCCAGTCCGTGGGCCTCGGCGGCGAACGCGCCGGGCGGGGCGCCGGGGTGGTGCTTCACGAAGACCGTCCGCCCGTCGGCGAGGGTGACGCGGGCGGCGTGGTTGATGCTGCCGCCGCCCACCGGCACGGCGTCGGCGGGGGCCGCGCCGAGCGCCGCGGCGACGGCGGCGGAGACCGCGGGCGGGAGCGGGCTCACGCCCGCGCGAGCGGCCCCGCGAGCAGGTGGTCGAGCAGGCCGCGGCACGCGGCGTCGACCATGTCGAAGACCTCGGCGAAGCCGTCGGGCCCGCCGTAGTACGGGTCGGGGACCTGCGTGTCGGCGGGTCCCGCCGCGGGGTCGTATCCCCGGAGCAGCCGCACCCGGTCGCGGGCCGCATCGTCGGGCGCGAGGGCGCGGAGGTCGGCCGCGTTCTGCGCGTCCATCGCGAGGACGAGGTCGAACCGCGCGAAGTCGTCCGGCGTGAACTGCCGCGCCCGGCCGTCCATCAGGATCCCGCGGCCGGCGGCCTCCGCGGTCGCCCGGCCGTCGGGCGGGTGACCGGCGTGCCAGGCGCCGGTGCCGGCGCTGTCGATCAGGATCCGGTCGCCGAGGCCCCGCTCCTCCACCAGCGCGCGCATCACCGCCTCGCCCGTCGGCGAGCGGCAGATGTTGCCGAGGCACACGAAGCAGAGCCGGACGTCCGCCAGCTCAGGCACCCCGCTCGGCGCGCTCGGCCTCGTCCCGGGCCTTCGCCTCGCGCTCGTCCTCCTCGCGCCGGCGACGGAGCTCGTCGCCGAGCTCGGAGGCCCGGCCCTTCGCGCGCCGCCGCGACGTCATCAGGTACCGCACGCCGATGACGGCCGCCGCGCCGGCGATGGCGCCGACGAGGGTGAAGGCGCGGAAGTTCGGCCCCTCGACGTCGAGGATCCGCTCCCCGGCGTGCGACGCCGACCCGGTCCCCAGCACGATGCCGAGCGTCATCAGGTTCGGCAGGGCGAGGAGGATCGCCGCGCCCGCCAGCCAGCCGCGGAGCCGCCACGAGCGGCCCCGGTGGAGCGCGAACGACAGCACCAGCAGCGGGACGAACGTGAAGACGAACCCGTAGAAGAGCCCGATGCCGGTGCCGGCGGCGATGCTGCCGTCGACCTGGTCGGCGATCCGCTGGGCCCACCACCGCGGCACGGTCGCCGCGGCGATGAAGTACGCGACGACGATGCCCGCGAGGATGCCGACGAGGAGGAGGGCGCGACGCGCGAGGGGGTTCCCGTGCCCGGGTCCACGGTCGGCGGTCTGCTCGCTCACGCCGCGGAGTCTGACCGGCCGCGACCCCCGGCGCCAGGTCTCACGCCCGGGCTATCGTCGACGGATGCCGGAGGGACAGGTCAGCCACCGCAACGCGATCCGCTTCGGCGCGGCCCTCACGGGGCGGGAGCTCGTGCGGGTCGACGCCCCCGACCCGCGGCTCGCCGACCGGGGCATCCCCGCCCTGCTGACGGGCGACCGGGTCACCGCCGCCGAGGCGGTCGGCAAGCACCACCTGCTGCGCTTCGCGAGCGGCCGCGTGCTGCACTCGCACCTGATGATGAGCGGGGTGTGGCGGCTCATGCCGGTCGGCCGCCCGCCGCGGCCCGGCGGCATGATGCTGGCCCTCTGGACGTCCTCGCACGTCGCGGCGCTGTACCGCTGCCCGAACGTCCGGCTGCTGGAGCCCGGCGAGCCGCTGCCCCGCGGCCTGCGCGCGACGGGACCGGACCTGCTCGACGACGCGGTCGACCCGGCCGCCGCGACGACCGCCGCCCTCGCGCGGCTGGAGCCGACCCGCGAGGTCGGGGAGGCGCTGATGGACCAGCGCGTCGTGGCGGGCATCGGGAACGTCTACAAGAGCGAGACGTGCTTCCTCACCGGCATCGACCCCTGGCGGCCGGTGGGCGGGCTGACCGCGGACGAGGCGGCCGCCCTCGGCGCCGAGGCCGCACGGCTGCTGGCGCTGGGCGTCAGCGACCGCGGGCCGATCCGCACCTGGCGGCCGCCCGACGCGCCGCCGTGGGCCCGCGAGCGCACCTGGGTCTACAACCGCCGGGGGCGTCCCTGCCGCCGCTGCGGCACGCGCATCCGCTCCCGCGGGCAGGGCGACGCGAACCGCACGACCTACTGGTGCCCGACCTGCCAGCGGTGACGGGCTACATCACCCGGGTCGCGTCGGCCGCGGCGGCGCGCGCCTCGCGGTGGCGCTGGCGCATCGCGTAGATCTGCTCGTTGACCTCCGCCCCGATGAGGAGCGACACGCAGGTCAGGAACAGGAAGATCAGGTAGATCGCGGCGCCGGCGAGCGCCCCGTAGACGGTCTTGTACGAGTCGAAGTTCTCGATGTAGAGGGCGAACAGGCGGGTCACGCCGATCCACAGGGCGACGCCGATCAGCGCCCCCGGCACCGACGCGAGGATGCGCCGGCGCGGCGCGTTCGGCCCGAAGTGGTACACCGCGACGGTGAAGAGGAGCAGGCTGCCGGTGCCGATGAGGTAGAGGATGCGGCCCGCGACGTTCGGCGCGCCCTTGCCGAAGATCTGCTCGGCGACGGCCTCCACCAGGCGCGACCCGCCGATCAGCGCCAGCGTCGTCGCGACGACCAGGACGCTCGTCGCGATCGCGATCGCGAGCGCCGCCAGCTTGCCGCGCACCCACGGGCGGTGCGGGACGCCGCGGATGCGGTCGAGCCCTCCGACGAGGGACCCCATGACGTTCGCCGAGACGTACAGGGCGGCGATCAGGCCGATCGTCAGGAACAGGGCGGCCTGGCCGGTGTTCGCCGTCGCGGACCGCAGCGACGAGCGGAGCAGCTCGCGCAGCTCGACGGGGATGGCGTTGTCGGCGTCGTCGACGAGGAACTCGTCGAAGGTGTCCGGCTCCGCCACGAGCCCGACGATCGAGACGAGCACGAACAGGAACGGAACCGTCGCGAGGAAGGCGTTGTAGGCGAACTGGCTCGCGACGCCGGTGATGTCGTCGGCGACGGACCGGCGGGTCGTCCCGCTGACGACCTGGACGACCCATCCGGAGAGGCGGCGCAGCGGGCCCGCGACGGATCGCACGCGCGAGGCCGTGGTGGGGACGGTGCTCACGGGGTGATTATCCGCCGTCGGGCCGGATCCCGAACCGGGATCCCGCCGCGGGGGGCCCGTCGCGACCGCCCGCCCGCCCCCCGGGGGGCACCGATACTCCCCCTTCGGCGAGTCCCCGCACCGCGCCGACTCGCCCCCCGGGGGGCGAAAAGGCCCATGACCGTAGTCATGCTCCTGCTCGAGGGTCGTCCTACTGCCCCCGCGCGGCAGTTCGAGGATTCGAGGAGCTCGGGCACAGCGACTCGGATCTTCTGGGCACCGCTCCCACGGCGACGTGGTCGAGCGCCGGGACGACCCTCGAGTCTCCCGCCGCCCCCGCTATCGTGGGGGCGATGCGGATCGGCTTCGTCGGCGCGGGACTGATGGGATCCGGGATGATCCGCAACCTCGCGGACGCCGGGCACGAGGTCGTCCTCCACGCCCGGACGCCGTCGCGGGCCGCGGGACTCCCCGTCACCCTGGCCGGATCGATCGCCGAGGCGATGGACGGCGCCGACCTCGCGTGCTCGTGCGTCACCGACTCCCCCGACGTGCGGGTCGTCGTGGACGGCCTGCTGGACGCCGCCTCCCCGCCCCCGGTGCTCGTCGAGATGAGCACCATCGCCCCCGCCGTCGCCCGGGAGCTCGCGGAGCGCTGCGCCGCGCGCGGCGTGGCGTACCTCGACTGCCCGGTCAGCGGCGGCCCCACGGGCGCGGCGGCCGGGACGCTCGCCGTCATGTGCGGCGGCGACGCCGACGCCCTCGCCCGGGCCGTCCCCGCACTCGACGCGATGGGCGACCCGGAGAAGCGGTTCCACTGCGGACCCGTCGGCCTCGGGCTCGTCGCGAAGCTCGTGAACAACATGCTCGTCGCGACCATCACGACGGCCACGGCGGAGGCCCTCGGCCGCGGTCAGCGCGCTGGCCTCGACCCGGCGCTCGCCCGGGAGATCGTGATGCGGTCCTCCGGCGACTCGTGGCAGCTGCGCAACCTCTTCGCGCGGGTGCTGGAGGGCGACCACGTCCCCGGCTTCACGGTCCGCAACCTGCTGAAGGACTTGGGGCACGCCCGCGACCTCGACGACCGCGTGCCGCCGCTCGCCGACGTCGCGGCGGATCTGCTGCGACAGGTGCCCGCCGATCTCGACTACGGCGCCGTCGCCCGCCTCACGATGGACCTGCCGGGGGAGTAGGCCGGGGCCTACTTCGACTGCGACAGCAGGACGGCCAGGTCCGCGTACGACAACCCGTCGGGCGTGACGGGGAGGCCGAGGTCGTGCTCGATGGCGGCCGACAGCGCGCGGGCGCGCTCCAGGACCGCCTTGTGCACGGGCTGTCCGGGCGCCGACTCGGCGATCCGCTTGGCCTCGTTGCGGAGCTGGTTGAGGTCGGCGGCGGGGCTGTTGAAGCTCGGCTTCGCCGGAGGGGTCCACGTGGGGGTGTCGCTGTTCATCGACCCAGGTTACCGCACGCCCGGCGGGCGGTGCCGGTGTCGATCAGCCCGCCCGCGCCTGGCGCGCCGCGAGGTCCATCAGCGCGTCCTGGGAGTTGAGGGGCTCCTCCCCGGGGGCGGGCACGACCCGCGCCCACGTCCCGTCGGACGCGAGCTCCCACGCGAGGGCGGTGTCGGCCATCTGCAGGTCGAGGACCGTCTGGATCTCGGCGCAGGCGTCGGGGTCGTCCACCGGCGCGACCAGCTCGACGCGGTTGTCGAGGTTGCGGGCCATCATGTCGGCCGACCCGATCCAGTAGGTCGTGGCCCCGCCGACGGTGAAGGCGAACACGCGGGCGTGCTCGAGGAACCGCCCGACGATCGACAGGACCCTCACGTTCTCGCTCAGCCCCGGGACGCCGGGTCGAAGGCCGGTGATGCCCCGCACGATCAGGTCGACGGGGACCCCCGCCTGCGAGGCGCGGTAGATCGCCGCGATCACCGGCCCATCGATGATCGAGTTCATCTTCATCACGACCCGCGAGGGGTGCTCGGCGCTGTGCCCGTCGATCGCGCGCTGGATCTCGCGGATGACGCCGTCGCGCAGGTGCGCGGGGGCGACCAGGGCGCGCCGGTAGCTCGGGGGCCGGGCGAAGCCGGTGAGGTGGTTGAAGAGGTCGGCGACGTCCTCCACGAGGTCCTCGCGGCAGGTGAAGAGACCGAGGTCGGTGTAGAGCCGCGCGGTGGACGGGTTGTAGTTGCCCGTCCCGATGTGGACGTAGCGCCGCACCCGGTCGCCCTCGCGGCGGACGACGAGGGCGAGCTTCGCGTGGGTCTTCAGGCCCGTCAGCCCGTAGACGACGTGGACGCCGGAGCGCTCCAGCGCCCGCGCCCACTGGATGTTGCGCTCCTCGTCGAACCGGGCCTGCACCTCGACGAGGCAGACGGTCTGCTTGCCCTGCTCGGCGGCGCGCATCAGCGCCGGCACGATCGGGGAGTCGCCGCTGGTGCGGTACACGGTCTGCTTGATGGCGAGGACGTTCGGGTCCTCCACCGCCTGCTCGACGAACCGCTCGACGCTGGAGGTGAAGTCGTCGTAGGGGTGGTGCACGAGGATGTCGCCGGAGCGCATCGCGGCGAACATGTCGATGCGCTCGCCCTCCTCGGGGCGCAGGCGCGGACGGGTGCGCGGCTCCCAGCTCGTGTCGCGCAACGCGGGCCGGTCAAGGGACGCGAGGGCCCAGAGCGCCGTCAGGTCGAGCATGCCGGGGATGCGGAACGTGTCGCGCGCCCCGACCTCCATCGCCTCCATCAGCTCGTCGACGAGGGAGTCGGACGCCCCCTCCTCGACCTCGAGGCGCACGACGTGGCCGAAGCGGCGGCGGCGCAGCTGCGCCTCGACCGCGCCGATCAGGTCGTCGGACTCGTCGGAGATCGAAAAGTCGGCGTCGCGGGTGACCCGGAAGCGGCTCGTCCCGACGACCCGCATGCCGGGGAAGAGGCGGTCGAGGTGGGCCTCGATGATGTCCTCGAGGGGCACCATCCGCGGCCCGACGGGCAGCAGCCGCGGGAGGCGCGGCGGCACCTTGATCCGCGCGAACCGGCTCTCGCCGGTGACGGGGTCGCGGACCCGGAGGCCCAGGTTGAGCGAGAGCCCCGAGATGTACGGGAACGGCAGGCCGGGGCCGACGGCGAGGGGCGTCAGGACGGGGTACACGGCGCGGTCGAACTCGGCGTCGACCTCCCGCCGCTGGGCGGGCGTCAAGCCGCGGTACGACGCGACCTCGATGCCCTGCTCCGCCAGCTCGGGCCGGAGGTCCTCACGCCAGATGCGGCACTGCTCGTCGGTCATCTCGCGCACGCGGGCGGCGACCCGGTCGAGCACGGCCTCCCGCGGCAGCTGGTCGGGCGTGGAGGGCAGGCGGCCCGCCTCCATCGCGTCCTGCACGGCCGCGACGCGGACCATGAAGAACTCGTCGAGGTTGCTGGAGAAGATCGCGAGGAACTTGCACCGCTCGAGCAGGGGCGTGCCCGGCTCCCGGGCGAGCGCCAGCACGCGCTCGTTGAAGTCGAGCCAGGAGAGCTCGCGGTTGATGTAGAACGCCGGGTCCGAGAGGTCGGGGACCGGTCGCGCCTCGGGTGCCGTCGTCATCGTGCGCCCATTGTGGACGTCGCCCCGCCCCGGGCATAGCCCCGGCCCGTCACTGTCGCGCCCGGCTGACGTCGAGGCGGTACGGGAGCGTGCCGCGGCCCGCGCGCGACTCGCCGCCACGGATGCCGCGGACCTCGAGGGAGTACATGCCCGTCGTCGGGGCGGCCACGCTGATGCGCTCGTCGGCGCGGGGGCCGAGGGAGGCGGCGACGAGCCACGTGCGCGCGACCGCGGGGCCGCGGCGCCCACTGGGCGTGCCGGGACGCCACAGGAGCAGGTCGAGGTCGCCGCCCTGCGGCGCCCCCTGGGGCGCGAGCGTGGCGGTGACGGCCTCCCCGGCGCGGAGGGCGACGCGGAAGACGTCGGCGGGGTCGCTCCAGCTGCCGGTGCGGCCGCGGCGGACGGCGGTGTCGGGTCCGGTCACGGTGAGCAGCGGACGCGTGCCGGCGGCGATGTCGATGTCGTCGTTCGGCTCCGTGTCGCCGGGGACGGGCGGCCGGGCGGCGAGGGCGGCGGCGAGGTCGAGGGCCCCGGCGCCGGTCGCGCTGTCGACCCCCGTGGGCGGCACGTCGCGCGCCGAGTCCTCCAGCACCATGCGGACCTGCTGCGCCGAGAGCCCGGGCCGGCGGGCCATGAGGCGGGCGGCGGCGCCGGTGACGACGGCGGCCGCCATCGACGTGCCGGTCCGGGTCACGAGCCCCTGGGCGCTGACGCCGGGCAGGCCCCGGGGCGGCGTCGACGCGACGTCCTGCCCGGGCGCGGCGATCGCCACCTGGTCGCCGCGCTCCGAGATGCCGAGCGCGCGGCCGTCGGCGCCGAGCGCCGCGACGGCCAGCACCTGGCGGTAGGCGCCCGGGTAGTCGGGGCCGCCGGACCGCCCGCCGGAGTTGCCGACCGCGGCCACGACCAGCGCCCCCTGCCGGGTTGCGTCGTCGATCGCCCGCTGCTCCTGGGCGGAGAACCCCCGCCCCCCGAAGGAGATGTTGATGACGCGGGCCCCGCGGGCGGCGGCGTACCGCACGCCGCGCACCAGCGCCGAGGTCGTGGTGCGGCCGTCGGCGTCGGCGATCGTGACGGGGAGGATGCGCGCGTCGGCGACGCCGCTCCCGCCGACGCCGTTGCCGGACGTCGCCGCGATGATCCCCGCGACGTGCGTGCCGTGCCCCTCGGGGTCGCGGAGGGGGTCGGGCGACCCCGGCACGAAGCTGCGGCCCCCCTGCGTCACGACGACGCCGGCGAGGTCCGGGTCGGTGCGGTCGACGCCGGTGTCGAGGACGGCCACGAGGGGGCGGCGCCCGCCGGTCGCCGGCGGCGTCCAGTTGATCTGCGCCAGGAAGCCCTGACGCGACGTGAGGGGGTCGGTGCCCGGGATGGCGGGACCCGGCCGCGAGAGGGCGGGCACCGGAGCGGGCGGGAGGTCGGCCGGGCTCACACCCGCCAGCGAGCGGCGATGAGCACGAGGCCGACGATAAGGACGATCGCGACGATCAGCCCCGAGACGAGGGACAGCCCGACGACCAGCGGGATGACGACGACGATCGCCTGCGCGATGGCGACGATCCAGAGCAGGTCGCGCAGCAGGCCGGGGCGCACGCGCGTGGCCCCCATGACGCTCAGGGCCAGCACGACGACCGCGAGGGTCGCGAGCAGCACCGCGCTGGGGCGCCAGATCAGGAAGCCGACGACCTCGACCAGGGCGAGGACGCCGGACAGCATGAACCGGCGTCCGCGGATCCTCTGCCGGAGGCGCTCACGGGCCGACGAAGGACGGGCCTCGATGATCAGCGGGTCGTTCACCGGGTCCGAGTGTAGCGCCGTCCCCCGGCGGCTCCGCCGCCGCCGGGGGACGTGTCGGCGGTGTTACCTCGTGACGAGCACGCGGACCGTGGTGGCCGTGCGCGCGCCCTTCTCGTCGGTGACCCGCACGCCGATCGTGCGGAGGCCCGCGGGCAGGCCGAGGCGGA
>VFQU01001864.1_pt1 | contig 11172 bp, 9 predicted proteins | sample 3512311 | NCBI WGS metagenome assembly VFQU01 (sample SAMN10412377, study PRJNA504923) | tailings metagenome | isolation source: Relicate 3 Philex TSF3 active mining site | place: Philippines: Tuba, Benguet | collected 2017-08-29 | reverse complement strand
TCAGCTCGGCCCCAGACGGTTCAACCAGGGTCCACTGCGCCAGATCCTTGGTTTCGGTATCAAAAATCAGCGATACCTGCACAGTGCCGGCCACGGTCTGGTCGCTCACCGTGATGCTGATATAGCCATCCGATGTGGTGACATCGAGCACATTGGCATTCATCAGGTTGATCTGGCTTCCCAGAAACTGGCGCAACGGGATCGAGTCCTGCGGATAGGCGTAATAGGTCTCCTCGCGCCGGTCGAGCACGTAAAAGCCGCTGCCGATCGAGACGATTTCTTCGCGGCTGGGCGGGGCGTAGCGGAAAGCGATGCGGTCGGGCCGTTGCAGGAAGAAGGTGCCTTCCGTGCGCCCGCCATTGGTGTCGATCTGCAGGAACCGGCCAACCATGGTGTTGATGGCGGAATTGTGCACATTGATCTCGTTGATCAATTGCTGCTCCTCTGCCGTCAGGGCACGATACAGTGCCTGTGCCGGCAGAAATGCGGCAAGGCCGGCGGCAACGCCGAGCAGGAGGGCATGACGTCGAATCATCGTCGGTCTTCCTTGCGAAAAAGTCTTCTGAGACTAACCTAGCAAGCAATTGCGGCAACAGGTGGAAAGTTCCACCGCTGGAGATAGAGCTATGCGCGCCTTAATCATCATCCTGCCGGCACTGCTGATGGCGACGCCCGCCCTGGCGGCTTTGCCGCCCCATTTCCAGCGCCAGGCGGAACTGCAGGCCGTAGTGGCGGTCGCTGCCGACGCCCTGGGCATTGCCAATCCCATCGAGGCGATAGAGCTGGTGGCACCAGACACATTTTCGGTGCGCGGCGGCACTTGCACGCTCACGGTCAATATTGTCGACAAGGCGGTAAAGCAGGAGCCGGGCTGGGTCGGGCCCCGCCAGTTCGAAGCGGTGGCCGGCGAGAAAGTCTGCCAATAGGCCATAAGAAAACACCCCGGGGATGGCCCGGGGTGTCGCGCTGATCAGCCGGACATTTAGCCCTGGTCAGTATCCATCGGCATTATTGCCGACGAGGATTTCGCGCTTGCCGGCATGGTTGGCGGGGCTGATCACCCCTTCCTGTTCCATGCGCTCGATCAGCGTTGCGGCCTTGTTGTAGCCAATACCCAGACGGCGCTGAACATAGGAGGTTGAAGCCTTCTTGTCGGTCAGAACGATATGAACGGCCTTGTCGTAAAGCTCGTCGCCCGAGCCGCCCATGCCTTCGCCACCGGCCTCGCCGCCAAATTCGCCGCCTTCCTCGTCGTCGGCGGTGACCGATTCGAGATAGTCGGGCGCGCCCTGGCTCTTGAGGTGGGCGACCACGGCCTCGACCTCGCTATCGGCCACGAAGGCGCCGTGCAGGCGCTTGGTGCGACCGCCGGAAGCCATATAGAGCATGTCGCCATTACCCAGCAGTTGTTCGGCGCCCTGCTCGCCCAGAATGGTGCGCGAGTCGATTTTCGAAGTCACCATGAAGGAGATACGGGTGGGGAAATTGGCCTTGATCGTACCGGTAATGACGTCGACGGACGGGCGCTGGGTTGCAGTGACCATATGGATGCCGGCGGCGCGGGCCATCTGGGCGAGGCGCTGGATGGCCCCTTCAATATCCTTGCCAGCCACCATCATCAGGTCGGCCATTTCGTCGACGATGATGACGATATAGGGCAAGGGCTCGAGATCGAATTCTTCCGACTCGAAGATGGCTTCGCCGGTTTCGCGGTCAAAACCGGTCTGCACGGTGCGGGTAATGGTCTTGCCTTCGGCCGCCGCTTCGGAGACGCGTTGGTTGAAGCCGTCAATATTGCGGACGCCGATCTTGCTCATCTTGCGATAGCGATCTTCCATCTCGCGCACCGCCCATTTGAGCGCCACTACCGCCTTGTGCGGATCTGTGACGACGGGGGTCAGCAGATGCGGGATGCCGTCATAGATCGAGAGTTCCAGCATTTTGGGGTCGATCATGATCATGCGGCATTGCTGCGGCGTCATCTGATAGAGCAGCGACAGGATGAAGGTATTGATACCCACCGACTTGCCCGAACCGGTGGTGCCGGCGATGAGCAGATGGGGCATGCGCGCCAGATCGGCGATGATGGGTTCGCCGCCAATAGTCTTTCCGAGGCAGATGGGCAGCTTGCCCTTCATTTTCTCGAAGTCGGATGACGCCAGCATTTCGCGGAAATAGACGGTTTCGCGATGCTGGTTGGGCAGCTCGATACCGATAGCGTTGCGGCCCGGCACGACGGCGACGCGGGCGGAAATGGCGCTCATCGAACGGGCAATGTCATCAGCCAGCGAAATGACGCGGCTCGATTTGATACCGGGGGCCGGTTCAAGCTCGAACAGGGTCACGACCGGGCCGGGGCGGACATTGATGATGTCGCCCTTGACGCCGAAATCGGCCAGCACCTCTTCCAGTCGCCGCGCCATTTCCTCCAGCCGCTCGGGAGCGTGTTCGGGGGAAGGGCCAAGACGCTTGGGTTCGGCCAGGAGGCTGAGCTCGGGCAGTTCGAACCCGCTCGGCTCGTCCAGCAAGGAACCCTGAGCCTCGCGGAAGACGCGCTGGCCCTGGGCGGGACGCGGGGCCGGGGCGGTGACGCGGGGCGCGGAATGATCGACGGGGTTGAAGCGCGAATCCCCGCGCTGAGTGCGCGCGGCCACCGGCGCGTCCGGGACGAAGGGGACGTCCTCAACCTCGGTTTCTGCGGGATAGTCGATTTCGGTTTCGTCATAGACCGGTTGGGCATTGACCCGCGGGGTGGCAAAGCCGGGCTCGATGGCCGGTTCGATATGGGGCGCGACCGGCGCGTGGATACGGCGCTGAGTGGCATAGGCCGGCGGCTCGGCCATGGGCTGCACATCCGGGGCGCGACCCTGGCTCATGGAGGGTTCGGTTTCGTGACCGAATTGCGGCATGTCCTCGGCGGCACGGCGCGCAGCATGTTCGGCGCGGGCCCGCCGGAAGGCGGTGCGGATCGAATAGCCGGTATGGACCATGGCGCCCAGCACCACTTCGACCACCGGATTGGGCTCGGGCTCATTGGCAAGGTCGGCCTGGCGCTTGCTGCCTTTGACGGGCGCGGCGGGTACTGCCGTGCCGAGACCCATGGCCTGCCAGAACAGATAGAGCGCCGGAGCGGCCAGAATAACGGCGAAGAGCGTCGAGGTGATGGGCTGGGGATCGGCACCGGCGATCATGGCCGCCAGATTGGTGAACATCATGCCGGCAAGGCCGCCCAGACCTGTGGGCAGCGGCCAGCTTTCGGGCATAGCGATAAAGCTGAACATGCCTGAAGACAGCAGCACGGCGCCCAGCCAAGCGACGAGACGAAGGCCCATATGCGTGGGCCGGCAGCGCCGCAGCAATGCCCAGCTCCAGAGGGCCAATGGCACGACTATGACGAGGCCGGCTAGGCCCAGGAACTGGAACACCAGGTCGGACACAACGGCGCCCGGGAAGCCCAGCCAGTTGGCGGGGATCTTGCTCGTCGCATAGGACAGCGACGGATCATCGACTGACCAGGAGGCCATCGATGCCAGAAGGATCACGACAATGCCCATCAAAATGACGCCGGCCAGCCGCAGCGGAATGCGGATGGCTATGGCCGGAGGCGGCATCGGCGCGGCGCTGACCTTGCCGCGCGGGGCCTTGCTGGCGCGCGCGGGGGCGCTGCGGATTTCGTCGAGAATCGGAACGGGATGGCTGGGCATTGGCACGCATACTCGTTGCCGGACCCAGATAAGCGGGCCCGAAGTGCCGTCATGCTAGCTCGGTGTGGTTAATCGCAGGCTAACCAAGGATATTTCGCGCTTGCTTACCATTCATCCCGGTGTGCGGCCCATGCAGTTTGCGAGTGGGAAGCCTCTGTGGCGGGCCAAGAGGGCAGGAGCCGCACGCCGTGATCAACGGCGGAGGCGGGTGGCGCCGGAGCGCCACCCGCAAGCATCAGTTGTAGGCGCGTTCGCCATGGCTCGAGAGGTCGAGACCATCGCTTTCGCCAGCCTCGGCGACGCGCAGGCCACCAAAGAGTGCCTTGACGATCAACAGAGCCACCAGCGTGACCACGGCCGACCAGACAATCGCCACCACGACGGCCAGAACCTGGGTGACGAGCTGGCCGCCCATGGAGTAGCCCTCGGCGCCGAAGCCGCCCAGCGCCGGATCGGCGACAATGGCCGTGCCGATGGCGCCGACAATGCCGCCAATGCCGTGAATGCCGAACACGTCGAGGCTGTCGTCATATTTCAGCATGGGCTTGAGCGAAACCACGGCCCAGAGACAGACGATACCGGCAACGGCGCCCAGCACGATCGCACCAACCGTACCGGAGAAACCGGCGGCCGGAGTGATGGCAACCAGGCCGGCAACGGCGCCCGAGAAAGCACCCAGGGCCGAAGCGTGACCACGAGTGACCTTTTCGGCCAAGGCCCAGGCGAGGGCTGCGGCAGCAGGAGCGGTGATCGTGTTGAGGAAGGCCTGAGCGGCAGTGCCGTTGGCGGCCAGGGCCGAACCGGCGTTGAAGCCGAACCAACCGACCCAGAGCAGGGAAGCGCCGACAAACACGAAGACGAGGTTATGCGGAGCGATCGGCTCCTTCATATAGCCAAGACGTGGCCCGAGGACGATGGCAGCGACCAGCGCGGCCACACCGGAATTGATGTGAACGACGGTGCCGCCGGCAAAGTCCAGTGCGCCCATGTTGAAGAAGAGGCCTGCGCCCGACCAGACCATGTGGGCGATGGGCAGATAGGAGAAGGTGAACCACAGGGCCAGGAACGCCATAACCGCACCGAACTTCATGCGTTCGGCAATGCCGCCGACGATGAGGGTAGAGGTGATGCAGGCAAAGGTGAGCTGGAAGCAGATGAAGACCAGTTCGGGGATCGTGCCCGAGACGGCATCGGGATTGGTGGCGCCCAGCAGGAAGTTGGAGAAGTCACCGATAAAGGCCGAGAGACCGCCTTCGGTCGGGCCGGCAAAGGCCAGAGAATAACCATAGGTCACCCAGAGCAGGGCGATCAGGGCGAAGCCGGCAAAGACCTGAGTGAGCACCGACAGAATGTTCTTGGAGCGGACCAGACCGCCATAGAACAGGGCCAGGCCCGGAATGGTCATCAGGATGACGATGATGGTGGAGACGAACATCCATGCGGTATCGCCGGTATCAATGGTGGCGACTTCGGCTACGGCTTCTACGGCCTCGGCGGGGGCAGCATCCTGCCCAAGGGCTGGCAGCGCCAGCAGCAGGGATGCCAAAGCGGCAGTTCCCAGAATTTTTGACGTCTTGAGTGACATTTGTGAGCTCCGAAAGGGAACGTGGCTTAAAGCGCGGCGGCGCCGGTTTCGCCGGTGCGGATGCGGGTGACGGCAAGCAGGTCGAGCACGAAAATCTTGCCGTCGCCGATGCGACCGGTCTGGGCGGCATCGCGAATGGCCGTGCTGACGGCATCGGCCAGACCGTCATCGACGGCGATCTCGACCTTGAGCTTGGGCAGGAAATGCACGGCATATTCGGTGCCGCGATAAATTTCGGAATGGCCCTTCTGCCGGCCATAACCCTTCACCTCGGTCACGGTCATACCGTGGACATCGAGCGAGTTGAGCGCCTGCCGGACCTCTTCGAGCCGGGATGGCTTGATGATGGCAACCACCAGTTTCATGTGACCCCCTTGGCGCCAGGACGGCGCAATCTGGAACGACACATCACACTCAAGCCGCGTGCCAAATGATCTGGCACGAAAAAGTCCTTTATTTACAAAGAATTAAAAAGCCATCGCGCAAAGCGACTCGGAATTGGGCACAAATCTGCCTATTCCGTGGGCATTAACAGGGCAATCTGCACGCAATTTGTGCTTTCTTGCCGGGGGTGTGCAGCCTCGCGCATTTTGCGAGTGGGAAGCCTCTGTGGCGGGCCAAGAGGGGCGCGGGGCTGCACGCCGCCGGCAAGCTTTTGGCAGCCGGGCAAATTGCCCGACTGCCGGCTTGGTCTATTTGAACTGCGGGTAGGCTTCCACGCCCACTTCGGCAACGTCGAGACCGGCATCTTCGTCCTCGGCACTGGGGCGGATGCCCACGGTGAACTTGAGGATGGCCCAGACGACGAGGCTGATGATGAAGACAAACAGGCCCACAACCACGATGGCCAGCAACTGCGTGCCGATATTGGCATCGGGATTGGTGAAGACCACGGCAATAGTGCCCCAGATACCGGCAAACAGGTGAACCGGAATGGCGCCGACCACGTCGTCGATCTTGAACTTGTCGAGCAGCGGCACCGAAAGCACCACAATCACGCCGCCGATGGCGCCGATGAGCGAGGCAGTACCCAGGCCGGGGGTCAGCGGCTCGGCGGTTACCGAAACCAGACCGGCAAGAGCGCCGTTGATGACGAAGGTGAGATCGACCTTCTTGTAGATGATGGCGGTGAGCAGGGCGGCGGCAAGAGCACCACCAATGGCACCGGCATTGGTATTGGCCATGACGCGGCCCACATCGGCGATGTCGCCAACGGTGCCCATTGCCAGCTGGGAGGCGCCGTTAAAGCCGTACCAGCCCATCCAGAGGATGAACATGCCGAGCACGGCAAGCGGCATGTTGGAGCCGGGGATCGGGTTCACCGAACCATCGGCATTATACTTGCCCTTGCGCGCGCCCAGGATGATGGCGCCGGCCAGAGCGGCCCAGCCACCCACCGAGTGCACCACCGTGGAACCGGCAAAGTCGAGGAAGCCCATCTGGTCGAGGAAACCGCCGCCCCACTTCCAGGAGGCCTGGATGGGGTAAACCAGAGCGGTCAGCACGGCCACGAAGGCCAGGAACGGCCAGAGCTTGATACGTTCGGCCACGGTGCCCGAAACGATCGAGGCGGCGGTGGCACAGAACATGATCTGGAAGAAGAAGTCCGAGCTTACGGTGGCATAGGTGAGGTCGGCGGCGTCCGCGGCGAGCCCGACAGGCTCCAGAACAGCAATGCCGATAGCGCCAATGACGCCGTCCACCATCCAGGCATCGCCCGGATACATGATCATGTAGCCGATGACATAATAGGCCAGGCACGCCACCGAATACATGGTGACATTCTTGAGCAGCTGCATCGAGACGTTCTTGGTGCGCACGAAGCCAGCTTCGAGCATGGCGAAGCCGGCAGCCATCCAGAACACCAGAATGCCGCCGAACAGCATGAGGAAGGAATTGAGGATGAATTGGGTCTGGATGGCGGCTTCGCCGCCAACCACGGCTTCTGCCACCTCGTCGGCGACCTCAGCATCCTGTGCGAAGGCGGGAAGCGCCAACAGCATCGACGCCAGGGCAATGCCGCCGGCAATCTTTAGGGGAGTGTTGAACCCTGTCATTGTTTTGTTTCTCCTGAAGTGGTGGTGCATCAGAGCGCCGAGGCGCCGGTTTCACCGGTGCGGATGCGCGTGACGGCAAGCAGATCGAGGATGAAAATCTTGCCGTCGCCGATGCGGCCGGTCTGGGCGGCATCGCGAATGGCCGTGCCCACGGCGTCGGCCAGGCCGTCATCGACGGCGATCTCGACCTTGAGCTTGGGCAGGAAGTGCACGGCATATTCGGTGCCGCGGTAGATTTCGGAATGGCCCTTCTGGCGGCCATAGCCTTTCACTTCAGTCACGGTCATGCCGTGCACATCGAGGGAGTTCAGCGCCTGGCGCACCTCCTCGAGCCGTGATGGTTTGATGATTGCAACCACCAGTTTCATGGATGCCCCTTTCTTGCCTTGCTTATGTTCGACACGGCCAAAGGACTCAAAAGCCGTGCCAAACTGGCGTCGGCGCTCAAAAAACGCCTAAAAACAACAGCTTCGACAATGAGAACCTGTCCAGAACGCTTTGTGGCAACTCCGTGGCAAACCAGTATTTGTCTATCTTTTGTGCATTTTTCAAAATTTGCCCGATAAAGAGACAGGCAGGAGGCGCGACATTGCAGCACTTGCCTGGGATAGGCGTGGAGGCAGAGAATGGCGCCATAAGGAGGCCGCCATGCCCGCACAGAAAGTGGAACAGAGTGATGTGATCATTGTCGGGGGCGGGCATGTCGGCCTGACGCTGGCTCTGGCGCTGGTGAAATCGGCGCCAGGCATAAAGGTGTCGGTAGTGGACCGTCGCCCGTTGAGCGTGCCGCGCGACAACCGGGCCTCTGCCATTGCCGCCGGCGTGCGGCGCATTTTCGATACGCTGGGCGTCTGGGGGCCGATGGAAGGTCAGTCACAGGCCATACTGGCGATGCGCATCACCGATTCGAGCCACAACGATCTGGCGCGGCCGCTGTTTCTGCAATTCGATGGCGAGGTGGCGCCGGGCGAGCCTTTCGCCCATATGGTTCCCAATAGCGCCAGCGCCGCCGCCCTGCTCGATGCTGCCAGCGGCATCGAATTCGTTGCGCCGGCCGAAATCATTGGCTGGCAGGGTGAAGGCCGCCAGGCTAGGCTGGAGCTTGCCGATGGCAGGACCCTACAGGCGCCGCTGATCGTGGCGGCCGATGGCGGCCGGTCCGACCTGCGCGAGCGCGCGGGCATCACCACGCTGGGTCATGATTATCACCAGACCGGGCTGGTGGCGACAATCGCGCATGAATTGCCCCACAATGGCGTCGCCTACGAGCATTTCCGCCCCTCCGGCCCCTTTGCCAGCCTGCCCCTGCCCGGCAATCGAAGCTCGCTGGTCTGGACCGAAAAGACCGACAATGCCCCAGGTTTTCTGGCGATGGACCGCGACCGACTGGCGCAGGAAATCGAGACAGTCATGGGCTCGACGCTGGGCACGGTCACGATGGAAGACGACCTGGCCGGCTTTCCTCTACGGCTACAGGTGGCGCGCAGCTTTATCGGCCCCCGTCTGGCGCTGATTGGCGATGCCGCTCATGTGGTGCATCCCATCTCCGGTCAGGGCCTCAATCTGGGCCTCAAGGATGTTGCGGCACTGGCAGAGGTCGTCGTCGACGCCCTGCGGCTCGGCCTCGATCCCGGCAGCCCGGATGTGCTCGGCCGCTACCAGAACTGGCGCCGTCCCGATATTGCCTCGATGGCCATGGTCACCGACGGCATGAACCGGCTGTTTTCCAACGATATTCCGCCCCTGCGCGCCCTGCGCGATTTTGGGCTGGGCCTCGTGGACCGGTCAGGCCCGGTCAAGTCGGCACTGATCCGGGCGGCATCCGGACTGGCCGGCAATCCGCCCAAACTGCTCAATGGGCTACCGCTTTAGCCAGAGGGCCTCAGTCCTTGGGATGGGAATGCCGAAAAATTTCATCGGCATCGATGCTGCGCGCCTCGTCGAGGCTGAGCAGCGGCACACCCCGCACGATGGGAAAGGCGAGGCGGCCGGCGATCGATATGAGTTCGCCCCGATCGGCAGAAAGGATCAGGCGCGTCTTGGTCAGCGGACAGACCAGCATTTCCAGCGCCCTGGGATCGAGCATATGGCGGGGATTTGGCGCCGTGTCCGCCATCAGTTGAGCGGGGCGCTGCTGCCCGAGCCGCGCGCCATTTCATATTCGGTGATCGCGATCAGCGTCTCTGCGCGCGCTTCCAGGGTCGGGGCTTCCAGCAGAACCTGCTTTTCCGCCGCCCCATAGGGCGACACCATGCAGCAGAAGTTGACGAGGTCGGCCGTGCCAGTGCTTTCGATCTCCTCCCAGTTGAGTTCGATACTGGCAAATTCGGCATAGTCGCGCATCATCTTGACGAAGCGGACCCGGTCCACAGCTTCCTCGCCATGATTACGCAGGAAATCGGCGGCAAAATCCTCGGCCGAAATCACGCATTGCCGATAAGGCGTCGTGACAGTGAGTTCCTCGACGATGCGGAACCGCGCAACCCCTTCGAGAATGATGAAATAGCGGCCATCACCGCTTTCCTCGAAATGGGTAAGCCGGCCGATGCAGCCCACTTGCTGCAGCGCAGCCCGGCCCTTGGGGCTTTCCTCGGTGGTATCTTCAGGCTGGATAAGGCCGATCAACCGGTCCCCGCTCAGGGCCGCATCCACCATTTCGACATAGCGCGGTTCGAATATATTGAGCGGCCGGTGCGAAAACGGCAGCAGCAATGCTCCGCTCAGCGGCATGACCGGGATGGAGGCGGGCAGATCGGCCGGGCTGGTCGGTCGAATGGGCATTGGCTCTTCCCGTCAGGAGAACAGGGCAGCGGAGAGAAGACGGCGGCCCTTGAGCGTCGCCGGATCCTTAGGCCCCCAGGCCTCGAAAAATTCGAGCAGCTTCTTGCGCGCCGCATCCTCATTCCAGGTCCTGTCGCGCTTGAAGATCGCGACGAGAGCCTCGGCGGCCTCGAGCTTGAGCCCTTCGGCATTGCGCACGATGGCCAGATCGAAGCGGGCCTGATGATTATCCGGATCGGCTGCAATGACCGCTTCCAGCGCCGCCGCCTCGGAAAGGCCGGCCGCTTCTTCCTGAAGACGCAGGGCGTTGGCCAGCGCCATATAGGCATCGCCACTGCGCTTGTCCTCGGGCACCATGTCCAGCGTCACCTGTGCCTGCTCCGGCTCGCCGGCGGTCATATAGACACCGGCAAGGCCAATAAGGGCATCGGCATTGTCCGGCGCATGCTGCAGCACCATGCCGAAAATCTGCGCGGCCTGCCCCAGTTCACCAGCCTCGACCGCGGCCTGGGCGGCCTTTATCGCATCGGCAATCTGGGCTTCGAGAGAATCGGCAGGCGGCTGCCCCGCGGGGGCGGCAGCGATGACGCGATCGGCAAACCGGCGTACTTCGCCTTCGGGCATGGCCCCCATGAACCCGTCTACCGGCCGACCGCCGGCAAAGGCGAAGACCGCGGGAATGGACTGCACGCCCAACTGCCCGGCAATATGGGGATGCTCGTCGATATTGATCTTGACCAGACGGATCTGGCCGGCCTTTTCGGTCACCACTTTTTCGAGCGCCGGGCCGAGCTGGCGACAGGGTCCGCACCAGGGCGCCCAGAAGTCGACCAAGACCGGCACATCGAGCGAAGCATCGATCACGTCGGCCTTGAACGCCGCGTCACTCGAATCGCGAACAAGGGCGGCGGGAACGGAGGCGGCGCTCTGGGCGCCGTTGAGTGGCGTGGTCATGACTTCCTGCTCTTCAGCTTTGCCGGCAAATGCGGCGCTCGGGCCTTTTTGCCCCTGCCCGACCATAGGATGCAAGTCCAGATTCCCACAG
>VFQU01001863.1_pt1 | contig 11172 bp, 4 predicted proteins | sample 3512311 | NCBI WGS metagenome assembly VFQU01 (sample SAMN10412377, study PRJNA504923) | tailings metagenome | isolation source: Relicate 3 Philex TSF3 active mining site | place: Philippines: Tuba, Benguet | collected 2017-08-29 | reverse complement strand
CGTGGCCGCGGGCGCGCAAACGCTCGCCGCATTCGATCATCAGGGACTGCTCGCCCAACAGGACGCAGCGGAAGCTCGGGCTTGTGGACACGGCGGGGCTCGAATCTGGGGTGGGCGTGGGCAGGGTCTTTCGGCGCGTGGCGCCCCGGCTTGCGCCGGACGGGCCCTGCCGGGCGGTGCGTTTGGCGATGGAAAAACATTGGTGAATCAGAGGTTTGCGATGGAGCCGGCGTGCGTTCCGAATCCGGGGAGGCCCCGGAGCGCGGCCTCAGCACAGACCATAAGTGCGATTCTAATCACACTTTCACGGCGTTTTGGCTTAGATTTGTGATGCGCAGCACGTTGCGTCAAGCCTTTGACCCATGAGCGATCTCGACCCTCACGCCCATATCGCCATCGTCGGCCTGGCCTGCGATTTCCCGCAGGCGGCTACGCCCCAGCAGTTCTGGTCCAACCTGGTCGAAGGACGCTGCGCGGTCGCCGATCTCGATGAGGCCGCACTGCTCGCCGCCGGCGCCAGCGCTGCCGATCTCAGCCAGCCGAACTACGTCCGCGCCGGCATCCGGCTCGATGGCCACGACGAGTTCGACGCCGCCTTCTTCGGCCTGTCGCCGCGCGAGGCCGCGGTGATGGACCCGCAGCACCGGCGCTTCCTGCAGTGCGCCTGGAATGCGCTGGAGGACGCCGGCTACCGGCCCGACGCGCACGACCGCCAGACCGGCGTGTTCGCGGGTTCGGGCATGCACTGGTACCTGCTGCGCAACCTGATCGGCCACCGCGAACTGCTCAGCGACATGGGCGAGTTCCTGGTGCGTCACCTGTCGAACGACAAGGATTTCCTGTCGACGCGGGTGTCCTACCAGCTCGATCTGCGCGGGCCCAGCCTCAACGTGCAGACCGCCTGCTCGACCTCGCTGGTGGCGGTGCATCTGGCCTGCCAGAGCCTGCTGGCAGGCGAGTGCGACATGGCGCTGGCCGGCGGCTCGACGATCGAGGTGCCGCAGGGCCAGGGCTATCTGTATCGCGAAGAGGAAGTGCGCTCGCTGGACGGCCGCTGCCGCGCCTTCGACGCCGACTCCAGCGGCACCGTGTTCGGCAGCGGCTGCGGTCTGGTCGTGCTGCGTCGCCTGGGCGATGCACTGCGCGATGGCGACCACATCGTCGCGGTCATCCGCGCCACCGCGATCAACAACGACGGCGCCGGCAAGGCCGGCTACCTCGCGCCCAGCGTCGACGGCCAGGCCGAGGCGATCGCGACCGCGCTGACGCTGGCAGGCGTCGAGGCCGACAGCATCGGCTACGTCGAGGCCCACGGTACCGGCACGCGGCTGGGCGATCCGATCGAGGTCGCGGCGCTCAGCCAGGCTTTCGACGGTGCCACAGCGCAGGGCTGCGCGCTGGGTTCGGTCAAGACCAATATCGGCCACCTCGACACCGCCGCCGGCGTGGCTGGCTTGATCAAGACCGCCCTGTGCCTCAAGCGCGGTGAGCTGCCGCCCTCACTGTTCTATCGCCGGCCGAATCCGGAGATCGACTTCGCGCGCAGCCCCTTCTTCGTCGTCTCCGAGCGACGCGCGTGGCCGAAGACACAGGGGCCGCGCCGGGCCGCGCTGAACTCGCTGGGCGTGGGCGGCACCAATGCCTTCGCCGTACTCGAACAGGCGCCGCCGACCGCAGCAGGCACCGATGCGGAAAGCGCCTTGCCGGTAACCCTGCTGCTGTCGGCGCGCACGCCCGAGGCTCTGCGCCGGCGCGCCAGCGAACTCGCTGAGCATCTGCGCCACCACGCGCCCCTGCTGTCGGATGTCGCCTACACCCTGCGCGAGGGGCGCGTGCCGATGGGCCAGCGTCTCGCGCTGTCTGCGCGCAACGCTGCCGAGGCCGCGGATCAGCTGGCCGCACTCGCTGCCGATGCGCATGCGGTCCGCACTCCCGCCAAGTCGCCGCCGCCGATCGTCTTCGCGTTTCCTGGCCAGGGCGCGCAGCGCGTGGGCATGGGGCGGGCGGTGGCCGCGCTCGACGCCGGCGTCGCAGCGGCCCTGCAGGACTGCGTCGCGGTGCTGCGCAGCCTGGGTCGCGAGGACGTGATCGCGCTGCTGCTCACCGCAGACCACACGCCCGAGAGCAGCGAGCGCCTGCGCCGCACCGAGTTGACCCAGCCTGCGCTGTTCTGCGTCGAGTACGCGCTGGCCCGCGGCCTGCTGGCGCGGGGCCTCACGCCTGCGGCCCTGGTCGGACATTCGCTGGGCGAGTACGTGGCGGCGACGCTGGCCGGCGTGTTCGAGCTGGCGGCGGCGATCGCACTCATCTGCACGCGTGGCCGTCTCTGTGCCGAAGCCGGCGCCGGCGCGATGCTCGCGGTCAATGAGGGCGTGGACGCCCTGCGCCCGCTGCTGGACGACAGCGTCGACGTTGCCGGGCTCAACTCGCCGCAGCAGACCGTGCTGGCCGGCAGCGTCGACGCCATCGATGCCGTGGCCGCGAAGCTCGAAGCCGCGGGTTTTGGCCTGCGAAAGCTCCAGACCTCGGGCGCCTTCCACTCGCGTCTGCTGGACCCGCTGCTCGACAGCTTTCGCGCGGCGGTGGAAGCCGCCCAGCCGCGCCCGCCGGCGAACGGCCTGCGCATCGTCTCCAGCCTGAGCGGCGACTGGCTCGGTGCCGAACAGGCCACCAGCGTCGACTACTGGGTGCAGCACCTGCGTCGCCCGGTCGACTTCCTCGCTGCCACATCGCGGCTGGCCGAGCTGGGCGAGCACGTGCTGCTCGAGCTCGGCCCCGGCCGGGCCCTGATCCGCTTCGCCGAGGCTTCCAACCCGCTGGCTCGCGGCGTGGCAACGCTGGAAGCGCCCGGCGGCGACGAGGCCTGCGCCTGGTTCGCCCTGCCGGGCGCGCTGTGGGCGCAGGGTCACGCCTTGGATACGCAGCGCTGGCCGCAGCCGCCGGGTCGACGCCTGCCGCTGCCGACCTATCCCTTCGCGCGGGAGCGGCATTGGATCGAGCCGGCGCGGGCGCCGCAGGCGCCGCAGGCGCCGCAGCGCGCGGCCGAAACCGGCTTCGGCGACTGGCTGCAGGCGCAGGACTGGCAGAGTGCCCCGCTGCCCTGCACCGAGTCGACGCTCAGCGGCTCCGCCCTGATCCTGCTCGACGCGCACGGTGTCGGGCTCGCCCTGGCCGAGTCGCTGCGCGCGACCGGGCTGTCGGTGCACTGCCTGCAGCGCGGCGCCGAACTGCAGCTCGAAGGCGATGCCCTGCGGATCGATCCCGAGCAGGACGCCCACTGGCAGGCGCTGGCTGCGCTGCCGGCGCCGGGCCATCTGATTGATTTGTGGTCGCTGGATGCGCTCGATGCGTCCGAGCGGGAACAACAGCGCCTGTGCTTCGAGTGGCCGCTGCGCATGGCGCAGGCGCTCGGCCCCTGGTGCGAGCGCGAGGGCGGTGTGCAGCTGCTCGGCGCCAGCGTGCTCGCCCAGGCCGCGGGCGATCCCGCCGCCGTGCAGCCGCTGCAGGCCCTGCGTGCCGGCGTGCTGCGCACCTGGCCGCAGGAGACCAGCGGCCTGTGCGCGGCCTGGGTCGACCTCGACCTGGGGCACCTGCGGCAGCCGCAGTCGGGCGCACGCCTGCTGCTGGCGGAGCTCGCGGCGGGTCTGCCCGAGGACACCGTTGCCCTGCGCGGCCGGCGTCGGCTGCGGCCGGTGTGGACGCCGCTGCAGCTGCAGCGCGCTGCACCGCATGCCGCGTTCAAGCCAGGCGGTCGCTATCTCGTCACCGGCGCGTTCGGCGGTGCCGGCCAGACTCTGGTCGAACATCTCGCGCGTCTTCCCCGCGTGCAGCTGAGTCTGGTCGCGCGCACGCCCTTGCCGACCGAGGCTACGCATCCGCGCCAGCGCTGGCTGGCTGCGCTGCGCGGCTTGGGCGCACGCATCGAGGTCTGCGTGGCCGATGTCTGCGACGCTGCGGCCTTCGCTGCCGCCACGGCGCACATCGAGGCGCTGGAGGGTGTCTTCCACGCCGCCGGCACGCTGGATGATGGCCTGATCGCCCGCAAGTCGATCGAGGCCGCACGACGCGTGCTGGCGCCCAAGCTTGACGGTGCGCGCGCCGTCGCCGCGCTGGCCGAGCGCTGCGGTGCCGACTTCGCGCTCTACTTCTCCTCGCTCAGCGCGCAGATGGGCGCCTCGGGTCAGGTCGACTACACCGCCGCCAACGCCGCGCTGGATGCCTTTGCGGCGCACGCCGATGCGCGGAGCGCGCACACCCGGCACGTGGCCCTGGCCTTCAGCATCTGGCGCGAAGCCGGCATGGCGGCGCGGCTGGCCGCCGAACTGGGCCTGGCGCCGGCGCCGCTGGCCGACGCGGTCCCCACCACGCATCCGCTGCTGTCGCGGCGTCTCGATGAAGCCGGCGGCCGCGCTCGCTTCGCTGGCGTGCTGGATGCGCACAGCCACTGGGTGCTGGATCAGCACCGTCTGGCCAGCGGCGAGGCCCTGCTGCCGGGCACGGGCTATCTCGACCTGCTGGCCTGGGCGCTTGCCGAATACACGGGAGCCTTCCAGGGCTTCGAGCTGCGCGAGCTGCGCTTCTCGGCGGCCTTCAAGCTGGGTCTCGATGAGCAGCGGAGGCTCGAGCTCTGCCTGCAGCCGCTGGCCGAATCGGTGTTCGAGGTCTGCATCGAGAGTCAGGGGGCGGCCGCTGAGGATCGCATCGAGCACCTGCGCGTGCGGGTCGACTGCGCGCCAGCGGCCGAAGCCCCCGTGCTGATGTTGGCGCGGCCACGCAGCGCGCGCGCGCCGCGCTATGCGCATCCGCAGCTGCGGTTCGGCCCGCGCTGGGATTGCCTGCTGCGCTTCGAGGCGGGCGAGGGCGAGGCTGAGCTCGAGCTGCGCCGCGCGGACGACGCAAGCAGCGACCTGCATCCCCTGCATCCGGCGCTGTTCGACATGGCGATCGGTGCCGCCCAGGGCGCGCTCGCACCCGAAGGCGTCGACGCTGCGCGCCTGCTGCCCTTTCGCTACGGCTGCCTGCAGGTGTTCGCGCCGCTGCCCGAGCGCGTCATGAGCCGGCAGCGAGCCCGCGCCGAGGGCGCGGATCTCGTGCTCGACATCGACCTGCTGGATGCCGAAGGCCGACGCGTGCTGGCCCTGCGCGACTTCGTGCTGAAGCCTGCGCGCGCGCGCGCCGTGGGCCCCGCGCCCCCTGGCGCCAAGCGATCCAACGCCGTCAATCGCCTGCTTGAGGTCGGCTTCCGCGACGGTTTCAGCCACGTCGATGCGCTGGCCGCGATCGAGGCCGTGCTGCGCCAACCCGGTCCCGCGCAGATCGCGCTGGCGCGGCGTCCTGTCGCCGAACTCGTCGCGGCGACGCGTGCGCCCGCGGTCGAAGAGTTAGCGAGCCCCGATGCCGCGCTGCCGTCCACGCCGGTGCAGCGCCTGCCCGGCGGCACGCCTTTCGTGGCGCCCGAGGGCGAGCTGCAGGAGCAGCTGGTCGCGCTGTGGGAAGGCCTGCTCGACCTGACCGGCATCGGAACAGCGGATGACTTTTTCGCACTCGGCGGCCACAGCCTGCTGCTGACACGTGCGCTGTCCCGCCTGAAGCGCGAGCGCGGTCTGGTGCTGCCGGTCGAGGCGGCTTTCGAGACCCCGACCATCGCCGCGTGGTCGGCACTGGCGCCAGCGTCGTCCACGCCCGCCGGGCCGCAGTTGAAGCGCATCGACCGCAGCCGCTTCCGCGCCTGAGCGTCTGCATTCGCCACTCCACTCCAGCTCCCATCCGATGACCTCCGCCATGAGCGAAGCGCCCGCGCTGTACCGCTTTCCGACCACCTTCAGCCAGCGTCAGCTCTGGTATGTGCAGGCCACGGCGCCGCAGGCGACGGCCTACAACATTCCCTTCGCGTTCACCCTGCGCGGTGCGCTCGACGTGCCGGCGCTGGAGCGGGCGTTGGCGGAGCTGGTGGCCCGCCACGACGCCCTGCGCACGTTCTTCGAAGTGCATGGCGAGGAAGTGCGCCAGGTGGTCGACATGGGCCTCGCAGTGCCGATCGAGCACATCGATCTGAGCGCGCTCGCGGCCGAGGCACGCGCGCAGGCGCTGGCCGAGCAGCGCGCGCGCATCGCCTGCCACGTGTTCGATCTCGCGCGCCCTCCGCTGATCGTGCTGCGCCTGTTGAAGCTGGGCGAGCGTGAGCACGCGCTGCTGCTGTGCATGCACCACATCGTGATGGATCACCTGTCGGTGCTGGCCTTCGGGCAGGAGCTGAGCGCGCTGTACGCCGACTACCGGCAGGGCCGCACGCCCGCGCCCCCGGTCGAGGGCCTGCAGTACCCCGATTACGCGGTCTGGCAGCAGGAAGCGCTGGATACCGCCGCGATCGAAAGCAGGCTGCCGCACTGGATCGAATCGCTGGCCGGCTTTCCGCATCAGCTGGAGCTGCCCACCGACCATCCGCGCCCTCCGCTGCAGAGCTTCGAGGGCGAGGAGCTGCGCGTGGCCTTCAGTCCCGAGCTGAGCCGTGCGCTGCGGGTGTTCGCGCAGGCCGAGCAGCAGACCCTGTTCACCGTGGTGCTGGCCGGCTTGGGCGTGCTGCTGCGGGGCTACACCGGCCAGGACCGCGTCATCGTCGGCTGCCCCTTTGCCAATCGGGGTGCCGAAGAGCTGGAGTCGGTCATGGGCCTGTTCATGAACCTGCTGCCGGTGGGCCTCGCGATCGATCCACAGCAGGGCTTCAGCGCGCTGGTGCGCGATGCGCGGCGGCAGATGATGAAGGCGCAGGGCGTACAGGACACGCCCTTCGAGAAGATCGTGCAGGCGCTGGGCGTGCAGCGCGACGCCGCGCGCAATCCGCTGGTGCAGGCCTGGTACACCTTCCAGGACGCGCCGATGGCACTGGCGCTGGACGGGCTGGAGATCGACAGCGAGCCCTTGCCCAACGGCGGCGCCAAGCTCGATCTCTCGTTCTGGTTCTGGGACGACGGCGCGCGCATCCAGAGCCTGATCGAGTTCGACAGCGCGCTGTTCGAGCGCGCCAGCATCGAACGCCTCGGCCAGCGACTTGAGAGCGTGCTTGCCCAGGCCGTGGCCGACCCGCAGCAGCCGGTGGCGCAGATCAGCCTGATTGCCGACAGCGAGCGTGCGGAGCTGGATGCGATGAGCGCGGGGCCAGCCGCCGCGCGCGACTGGCGCAGCCCGCACGCGGCTTTCTTCGAGCGCGCGCTGCGCGAGCCCGAGGCGCTCGTGCTGGAGGCCGTCGATGGCAGCTTCACTGCCGCGCAGCTCGCCGCACGCGCCGATGCGGTCGCTGAGGCGCTGACCGCGCGCGGCGTGAGGGCAGGCGACATCGTCGGCGTGGCGCTGGCGCGACGTAGCGATCTGCTCGCCGCCCTGCTCGGCGTGCTGCGTGCAGGCGCGGCCTGGCTGCCCCTGGACCCGGATCTGCCGGCCGAGCGCCTGCGCTACCTGCGCGAAGACGCCGGCGCGCGGCTCGTGCTGGTGGATGCCGACAGCGCCGGGCGGTTCGATACCGCCGAATCGCTGTCGGTCGACACCCTGCCGCGCGCGCCGAGCGCCGGCTTCGCGGCCGCCGCCGAAGCGCCGGACAGCCTCGCCTATGTCATCTACACCTCGGGCAGCACAGGCCGGCCGAAGGGCGTGCGCATTCCGCGCCATGCGGTCGGCAACTTCCTGGCCTCGATGGCCGAGGCGCCGGGTTTTGCCCCGGGCCAGCGGCTGCTCGCACTCACCACCTGTGCCTTCGACATCAGCGTGCTCGAACTGCTGCTGCCGCTCGCGGCCGGCGGCTGCGTGGTGCTGGGCGAGCGTGCCCTGCTGGAGGCGCCGGGTCGCCTGGCCTCGGCCCTCCGCGAGCAGCGCATCGATGTCTTCCAGGCCACGCCCTCGACCTGGCGCCTGCTGCGTGCGGAAGACTGGTCGGGTCAGTCGAATCTCACCGCGCTCACGGGAGGCGAGGCGCTCACGCCGGAGCTCGCGCAGTGGCTGCGGCCGCGGGTGGGCGCGCTGTGGAATCTGTACGGGCCGACCGAGACGACGGTCTGGTCCAGCCTGCAGTGCATCGACGCAGGCGAGCTCGACCGCTGTCCGATCGGCCGCCCGATCGCCGGCACCGCCCTGCACGTGGTTGATGCCCAGCGGCGGCGCCTGCCCAGCGGTCTTCCGGGCGAGCTGCTGATCACCGGCGCGGGCCTGGCCGAGGGCTACCACGCGCGACCCGAGCTCACGGCCGAAAAGTTCGTCACCCTGCCGGAAACCGGCGAGCGCGCCTACCGCACCGGCGACATCGCCCTGCGCCTGCCTGGGGGCGAGCTGCTGCACCTCGGGCGTCGCGACCACCAGATCAAGCTGCGCGGCTATCGCATAGAGCTGGGCGAAATCGAGGCCGCGCTGGTTGCGCATCCACAGGTCGAGGCCGCGGTCGTCGGTGTGCACGGCAGCGAGGACGACCAGCGCCTTCTGGCTTGGGTGGTCGGCAAGAGTCCGATACCGACGGCCGCGGAGCTGCGCGCGCATCTGGCGAGTCGGCTGCCGGCCTACATGCTGCCCCAGCAGTTGCTGAACCTGGAAGCGCTGCCTTTGCTGCCGAACGGCAAGCTCGATCGCAGCCGACTGCCGCTGCCCGCTGCGCATGCGTCCGAGGCTTCGCAGACGCCCGCGATGCACGCATCGAGTGCCGCGCCTTCGGCGGCCGCGGGCGCCGTGCTGGCCATCGCTCGCGAGCTGCTGGGCAGCCATGAGGTGCAGCTTGTCGACAACTTCTTCGACGCCGGTGGCCACTCGCTGCTGGCGCTGACGTTGGCGACCCGAGTCGAGAAGCAGCTGGGCGCCAAGCTGTCGCTGCTGGCAATCGCGCAGGGAAGTCTCGGCGCGCTGGCAGCACAGATTGAAAGCACGGGCCCGGGTGGGACAGGGGCCGTTTCGGCCGCCGAGGCACAGCGCTCGCAGCGCCTCGGCGCGCGGGTTGCGAGGCTGTTCGGCTTCGGGCGCTAGGCGCCGGGGGGGGCGGGTCTGCTGGCCTGCCGGGCAACGCAGGCGGTTGACGCCTGATCGCGCTCGCTTCAGGGCGAGGCGGTCGGCCCCACCGCGCCGCAACCCTGGCCTAGAGCAGCGCGTGCGGAATGTCGTCGTAGCGCTTGGAGTAAGTGAGGCGCTCGGCGCGGCAGAAGCCGCTGCCCATGGTGAAGCTGCGGCAGATGCTCGGCCTCTGGCTGTAGATGCTGCAGCACATCTGCATGCGGTCCACCGCCACGCACCAGCCATCCTCGTCGCGCGCCATCACCTCCAGGCCCTGCGGCGTGCGCTCGGTCAGGTGCCGCGGCACGATGTCATCGGGCATCACCACCACGGTCAGCCGGCAGCACACGGCTTCGCAGTCGTCGCACTGCACCTTGGGGTCGACCAGATGGTCGTCAGGGAGGATTTCGAAGGGCACGCGCGGCTCCGTCAGGGTGGGACGCACTCGGCGCGGGCCGAACACGGCGTGCAGGGTCGCACGTTGAGGCGCCTCGCGGGTGAACGCTGGCCGCGCTTTGGGGGGCTCTCAACGCCCTTGGCTGTGGAGTGATGCGGACTGCATCGACACCTGCTTGCCGTTGGCCTGCTGACGACCGATCTCGCGAAAGCCGAAGCGCGCGTGGAAGGCGGCCGAGACCGGGTTGGGCGGATCGAGGTCGTACTCGCAGACCACAGCCTCGAAGCCCGCCGCGCGGGCGTAGGCGAACAGGGCCTCGTAGAGCCGGCGTCCGCAGCCCCGACCCTGCGCCGACGCTGCGACCACCACGCGGTCGACGTAGAGGAGGCGCCCGGCTCTAGCCTCGAACCAGCGGTAGTTGGGGCTGTCGTAGTCGGCGCCGGGTGCGAAGGCGAGCAGGAAGGCGCAGACGCCCGCGTCGTCTTCGATCACCTGGTGCCAGGCGGATTCGGCGTGCAAATGCGCAAGTCGCGGGGCATCCAGCGGGCTCAGGAATCGCACCTGCTCGGCGTTCAGCGTGAGCAGGGCGGGGAAGTCCTCGGTAGTCGCGGGGCGCAGCCGCACGCGGCGCTTACTTGACCTGCGCGCCGGCCGTGGCGCCGGCATCCACGTCGAGCAGGAACAGGTCATCACCGCCGGTGCCGGCGGACAGGATCATGCCCTCGCTCACACCGAAGCGCATCTTGCGCGGTGCGAGGTTGGCGATGAACACGACGCTGCGGCCGACGAGCTTCTCCGGATCGGCATAGGCGGCGCGGATGCCGCTGAAGATCTGGCGCTCGCCCAGATCACCGGCGTCGAGCTTGAAGCGCAGCAGCTTGTCGCTGCCGTCGACGAAGCCGCACTCCAGCACCTTGCCGATGCGCAGGTCGAGCTTGGCGAAGTCGTCGATGGAGATGGGATTCGGGATTGGGGATTCGGGATTCGTGGGCGGCGGTGTGGGGGTCGCGGGCGTGGACTCAGCCTTCGCGGGTTCAGCGGCGGGGGCGAGGCTTTCCTTGCTGTTCTCGATCATGGTTTCGATGTGCTTGGGGTCGATGCGGGTGGCGAGCGCGGCATAGGGCGCGATCGCGTGGTGCAGCAGGGGCTGGGCCAGCGCGTCGAAGGCAGCCAGCGGGCTCTGCAGGAAGGTTTCGATCTTGGCCACGGTGGCCGGCAGCACCGGCGCCAGGAAGCCGGCCAGCAGGCGGAACATGTTGATCGCCAGGGTGCAGATGGCGTGGAGCTCGGCCTCGCGGCCGTCCTGCTTGGCCAGCGCCCAGGGCGCTTTTCCGGCAATCAGTTCGTTGGTGGCGTCGGCCTCGGCCATGATCCGGCGCAGCGCGGCGTTGAAGTCGCCGCTGGCGAAGGCGCCGTGCTCGCCCAGGCAGGCCTGCGAGAGTCGATCCCAGGCGCCGAGGTAGTGTTCGAGGTCGGCATCGCTCATCGCCTCGGCCAGCTGGCCGCCGAAGCGCTTCTCGATGAAGCCGGCGCAGCGGCTGGCGATGTTGACGAACTTGCCGACGATGTCGGCATTGACGCGCTGGGCGAAGTCATCGAGGTTCAAGTCGAGGTCATCGACGCCGCCCGAGCTCTTGGCGGCGAAGTAGTAGCGCAGGTATTCGGGGTTCAGGCCGGCGTCGAGGTAGGTGCGGGCCTGGATGAAGGTGCCGCGCGACTTCGACATCTTGGCGCCGTTGACGGTGAGGTAGCCG
>VFQU01001862.1_pt1 | contig 11181 bp, 10 predicted proteins | sample 3512311 | NCBI WGS metagenome assembly VFQU01 (sample SAMN10412377, study PRJNA504923) | tailings metagenome | isolation source: Relicate 3 Philex TSF3 active mining site | place: Philippines: Tuba, Benguet | collected 2017-08-29 | reverse complement strand
GGGCGCGCCGTTCGCGCCGGCGGACTAGCCGATAGCGGTGGCCTGCATGGTTTTGACTCCCTTCGCCGAAATCACGGGAAAGCCAGCCAGAGATACCGATGGTCGGCGCCGCCGGCAACTGGTTGACTGACGGTGGGTGAAGGGTCGGAATCGGAAGCCATGGACGATCTTCAAAAGGCCCTTGAGCCCATCGCCCCGCAGCTGGACGCCGGGGCCAGGACGGTGGTCAACCTTCGCCGCCTGTCCGGCGGCGCGAGCCAGGAAACCTGGGCGTTCGAGACCGACACCGGGGCGCCGATGATCCTGCGCCGCAAGCCGCCCGGATCGACCGGCAGCGGCAACGCCGTGCCGCTGGCCACCGAGGCGGCCCTGATCCGCGCGGCCGCGGCGAACGGGGCGGCGGTCCCGCGCGTGCTGGCTGAAAGCGCGCCGGGCAGCGAGATCGGCGAAGCCTATGTCATGGCCAGGCTTGAGGGCGAGACGCTGGGCAAGCGCATCGCCCGCGACCCGCCCTTCGAGGCGGTGCGCCCGAAGCTGGCCGCCCAGTGCGGAACGGCGCTGGCGGCCATCCATGCGGTGCCGACCGAAGGCCTGCCGGAGCTCGTGACTTCCAGCGCGCTCAGCGAGATCGAGAAATACGAGGGCGTCTACCGGACCTCGGGCGCCGAGCGGCCGATCTTCGAGGCGGCCATCCGCTTCCTGAAGGACCGCACGCCCGCCCTGGACAAGCCCGTGCTGGTGCATGGCGACTTTCGCAACGGCAACATCATGGTCCACCCGGACAAGGGGCTGGTCGGGGTGCTGGACTGGGAACTGGCGCACCTGGGCGATCCGGCCGAGGACATGGGCTGGATCTGTACGCGCAGCTGGCGGTTCGGCGGCGGCAAGCCGGTCGGCGGGTTCGGCGAGTACGCCGACCTGCTGGACGCCTACCACGCAGCGGGCGGGCGGGAGATCTCGCTGGAGCGGGTGCTGTTCTGGGAGATGCTTGGCTCGCTGAAGTGGGGCTGCATGTGCCTGACCATGTACATGGCCTACGCCAGCGGCGCCGACGCCTCGGTCGAGCGCGCGATGATCGGCCGGCGGGCCAGCGAAACGGAAATCGACCTCGTCGCCCTGCTGGAGCAAGCCGCATGATCAGCCAGCCCACCAGCATCGAGCTGATCGAGAGCGTCATCCGCTTCATCGAGGAACGGGCCGCGCCGCAGCTGAAGGATCGCGACGCCTTCCACGCCAGGGTGGCCGTCAACGCCCTGGCCGCCATCAAGCGCGAGATCGCCGGCGGCCAGGCGGCGGAGGACGCCCAGACCGAGCGGTTGGCGACGCTGCTCGGCCATGACGGCGAATGGGCGGCGCTGAACAGCGAGCTTTGCGAGCGCATCCGCACCGGCGCGATCGCCCCGACCGACCCGGCGCTCCTGGCTCACCTGAAGGCGTCGATCATCGACCAGGTTCGGATAGACCAGCCGCAGTACGCCGGTCTGCGCACGCTGGCGGGTGCGGAAACGCCCTAGTCGATCTTGTGGATCGGCGCGGTCCCGACCGGGATCGACCGGGTGATCGGGGGCGCCAGTTCAGGAAACTCGACGAGCCCCATGCGGGCGGCGACGCGGGCGCGGGCGTCGGCCTCGAGGTCGCCGTAGAAGAGGTTGTAGGGCGTGGCCTTGAGACGGTCGGCCCAGCCGCCGGTGGGGCGCAGGGTCCGGGCCTTGGGGCGGGACACCTTCAAGAGGCCGCCCTCACAGGCCGTCTCGACCTCGCGAGTGAGAAGTCCGGGCCGATCGCCCCATTCCAGCCGGGTTGCGTTGGCGGCTCCAAGGTTCATGCGCGCCGGCGCGGTCGGTCCCGACGTGCCGCCGGTCAGCGGGTTGACGCAGAGCGCGGGCCGGTCGCCCAGGTTCACCAGTTCCTGGCGGGGGCCCCAGACCAGCGAGCGGTCGAGGATGCGGCCACGATCCACCGCGCCGCCCGTCTTCCAGGCCACGACGCAGCCGGCCTGGGCTCGGCGCTCGCAGGCGGGGATGGTCGCGCCGGGCGCATAGGCGTCGGCAGGAACCACGGTCTCGATGAGGTAGACGCCGGCAAGGCGGGCGACCAGTTCGGGATCGGGCGCGATCTCCTCCGCCACCAGGCGCGCGGCCAGCAACCCGCCCTGCTCCACCCCGACGATGATGAAGGGCCTGTCGCCGCCGTAGCGGGTCTTCCACAGGCGAAAGGCCGCCAGGATGTCGCCGTAGGCAAAGCGACGAGCGTCCCGCGCGTCGTCGCGCAGGGTCAGCTGGGCATAGAGGCTGGCCTGGCGATAGCGCGGCGCGAAGACCCGACCGGCGCGCTCGAACGGGCCGGCGTGATTGGGCAGCATCACCTCCTCGAGCTGACGGCTGGCGCGGGCGTCGCGGAACGGCGCGTTCCAGTGCTCGCCGCCGTCATAGGTCGTGGGGTGGATGAAGAAGACGTCGGCCGGCCCGTCGCTGACCATCGGCCGGTCCGGAGGCTGGGGCAGCAGGGCCCAGGCCCGGGCCTCGGCGTAGTTGGGCGCCTTTGGCGGCTCGTAGATCTGGAAGGGAGTCTTGGGGTCGAGGGAGGTGCGGAGAATATCCACGCGGAAGACAAGGAAGGCCGCCGCCAGCACCGCGAGGAGCAGCACGCCGGCGACGAGACTCCAGAACTTCACACCCTTGATGGCCATGCCCCAGCCTCGCATGGCCGGCCGGCGGAATTAAGCCCCTTCCCGCCCGACGATGGCCACCGAACAGACATTGGTCGAGGGTGAGCCGCCAAGATTGTGGGTCATGCCAAAGACCGGGTCGCGCAGCTGGCGTTGGCCGGCGCGGCCCTGAAGCTGCAGGTACATCTCGTACAGCATGCGAAGACCGGACGCCCCGATGGGGTGGCCGAAGCACTTCAACCCGCCGTCGATCTGGCAGGGAATGCCGCCGTCGGCGTCGTAGAAGCCGTTGAGCACGTCCTTCCAGCCCTGGCCCTCGGCCGAGATGTGGAGGTCCTCCATGGTCACCAGCTCGGTGACGCTGAAGCAGTCGTGCACCTCCATCATGCTGATCTGCTCGCGCGGCCGCTCGATGCCGGCCTCGCGATAGGCCTTGGAAGCGGCGATGCGGGCGGTGTGGAAGTAGCTGCCGTCCCAGCCGTTGTACTGGCTCTCCCAGCCGTTGGAGACCGACAGCTGCAGGGCCTTGACGGTGACGAGGTCATGCTTGCCGAGACTGCGGGCGATCTCGGGCGTGGTGACGATGGCGGCGGCGGCGCCGTCGGACACGCCGCAGCAGTCGAACAGGCCCAGCGGCTCGGCGATCATCGGCGCGTTGAGGACCTGTTCCTCGGTCACCGGCTTCTGCAGGTGCGCCTTGCTGTTCTTGGCCCCGTTGGCGTGGCTCTTGACCGAGACGTGGGCGATGGCCCGCTTGAGGTCTTCCTTCGAGACGCCGTGCTTGGCGCGGTAGGCGCTGGCCAGCTGGGCGAAGTTGCCGGGGGCCGAGCCGTTGGGCATGGTCTGCGGCGCCAGCGTGCCGGGATTGGCGACCGGCAGGCCGCCGTAGCCGGTGTCCTTGAGCTTTTCCATGCCCACCGCGATGGCGATGTCGGCGGCGCCAGCGGCCACGGCGTAGACCGCACCCCGGAAGGCTTCGGAGCCGCTGGCGCAGAAGTTCTCGACCCGGGTGACGGCGATGTTGGGCAGGCGCAGGGCCATGGCCAGCGGCGTGCCGCCCTTGCCGGCGCCGATCTCGTCGATGTGGGTGGAGAACCAGGCCGCATCCAGCTGCGTCGGCTCGATGCCGGCGTCCTGCATGGCTTCGAGATAGGCCTCGACCATCAGGTCCTCGGGACCGGCGTCCCACCGCTCGCCGAACTTCGAGCAGCCCATGCCGAGAATGGCGACCTTGTCCTTGATGCCGCTGGCCATGACTGATCCTCCTATTCGGCCGCGATCGCGGCGGGTTTGGCCTGGGCCGAGCGGTCGGGCGCCGCCTTCCAGAAGTAGCGGCGGAAGCCTCGCTTCTCGTCCACTTCCTTGAGGCGGAAGACCATCTTCACCGGCAGCCCGGTGTCGACGTCGCCCTGCTCGACATCGGTGATGTCCATGAAGATGCGGCCGCCGCCCTCGAAAACGATGGTGCCGTAGTGGTTGGGCGGGCTCATCGAATAGGTCAGGAAGTCGGCCGAGTAGGTCAGCACCTGCGCCTTGCGCTCGGCGAAGCGGTACGGCTCCTGGGTGTCGACGGCGGGATTGTTCGGCGCCACGGAGATGCGCGTGCGCGGGTACTGCACCACTCCCGTCTCACGGCAGCGACCACCGACGAGGCCGAGGATCTGGTCCTCGTTGCGATAGAGGGTCGTCAGCGCGGTCTTGTTGTCCTTCTCGGCGCGCATGCCCTTGTCCCATTCGACCAGGCCGTTGAAGAACAGGAACTTGAGGTAGTTGGTCTCTTCCTTGCGGTCGGCCAAGGAGCCGGTGACGCCGCGCGCCGGCCGGGCCTGATCGATGCGGTCTGTAACCCGGAAGACCAGCGCCTCGGCGCCCTGGCCGAACTGGGCGACCAGGATGACATCGCCGGCCTTCGCCTCCTCGAGCGCATGGGCCAGCATGATCGGACCATGGGCGGCGCCGGCCTCGCCCATGACGGCGGCGAGGTTGTCGCGCACTGCCTCGGCCGGGACGCCGAGGCGCTTGGCCAGGTTGGCGGCCATGCCGCCGAAGACCGAGGGAAAGCAGAAGTGCGTCACGGCCGAGGGCTCGATGCCGGCCTGGGCCAGCGCCGCCTCGATGGCCGGGGGCACGAGCTTGACGATGCCCTCGTCACGGATCCAGCGCTCTTCCCACTGGTAGTCGAACTCGGAATCGGCGCCGCGGAAGTGGTCGACGAAGTCGTCGGTGACGACGCCATGACCCAGCAACTCGGCGGCCGGGGCCTCGGCCGAGACGACGAAAGCAGCGGCGCCGTCGCCGTTGTCCAGTTCCTGGGCCGAGGCGGCGCGGGCGCGGCGGTGCTCGCCAACGGCCACCAGGCCGGAGGCGGCCGCCCCGGCGCGCACCGCGTTCAGCGCCTGGCCGAGGGCCGTCAGGCCGCAGCGCTGGGAGCCGGTGATGTCGGCCGCCGCGATGGTCTTGTCGAGGGTCAGGGCCGAGGAAACGATGCCGGCGTTCAGCCGGTCCGCGAACGGCGCGGTCGTGGACGCGTACCAGAGGGCGCGGACATGGCCTCGCTCGTCCGCCGGACCCAGCGCGTCGCGCGCGGCCTCCACAGCCATGGTCAGAGCGTCCTCGTCCCAGTTGGCCATGGCGCGCTCGCCCCTGGCCTTGCCCATCAGGTTGGGAGCGACCCAGGCGTTGGCGCTGGCGGCGGCCTTGCGGCTCAGACGCAGGCGCGGGACATAGGCTCCCCAGGCGGCGATGCCGACCATGACTGATCTCCTCCGGACGCTTCAGGCCGGGGTCAGTCTATGCCCCTCTAAGCGCCCCGCAAGGCTGACCCAGGGTGACGCCGGAGCGGCAGGCCGGGTTCAGTAGATCAGATACGGCCTGCGGACCTCTGCCCAGTCGGCTTCGTCCGGCAGGGTGATGGCGTCGAGATCGCCCGGTGCGGCCGCCGGGTCATCGACCCATTCGCGCAGGCCCGGGCCGCCGTTGATGACGTCGATCGCCAGGCGGTCCAGCACGTACTCGTACGGGAAGTCCCGCCACAGATCGTAGTCGGGATGGAGCCGCCGGATGGCCTTGAACGCCAGCGCCTGCAGGCGCCACGGGCGGAAGGCCTCGTGATCGTACTCCGGCCCCTCGGTGTGGATCTGCACGCCGCTGCAGAGCTTGTGGACGTGCTTGTGGAAGGTCGGCTCGAAGCTGATGTCCCGCAGGGTGCAGCCGGCCAGCCATTGGGGGGCCAGCGCGCGCATTTCTGCGATGATCGCCCGGCCGTCGATGTCGGGCGCGCCGAAGAGCTCCAGGGGCCGGGTCGTGCCGCGCCCCTCGGACAGGGTGGCGCCTTCCAGCATCACCGTCCCGGCATAGGCGCGGGCCATCCAGAGGTTGGGCGCGTTGGGGCTGGGGTTGACCCAGGTGCGCTCGCCCAGCGGCCAGCCGAAGCCGGGGCCCTCGTCGGGACGATAGCCTTCCATCTCGATGACGCGGTAGTCGACGTCCAGCCGGTAGTGGTCGATGAACCAGCGGCCAAGCTCGCCCAGCGTCAGGCCATGGCGCATGGGAATGGGGCCCGCGCCGACGAAGCTTTCCCAGCCGGGACGGAGAGTCAGCCCCTCGATCGGGCGGCCAGCGGGGTTGGGACGATCCAGTACCCAGACCGACTTGCCGTGCTCGGCGGCTGCCTCCAGCACGTAGAGCAGCGTGGTGATGAAGGTGTAGATGCGGCAGCCGAGGTCCTGCATGTCGATGAGGATGACGTCGAACGTCCCCATCGACTGGCCGGTCGGGCGGCGGACCTCGCCGTAGAGGCTGAAGACGGGGATGCCGTGCACCGGATCGGTGAAGTCCGGCGACTCCATCATGTTGTCCTGCTTGTCGCCGCGCATGCCGTGCTGCGGCCCGAACGCGGCAGTCAGCTTGATCTCCGGGCAGGCGGCCAGGGCGTCGAGGCTGTGGGTCAGGTCGGCCGTGACGGAGGCGGGATGAGCCAGCAGGGCCACGCGCCGCCCCGACAGCGCGCGGCGCAGTTCCGGGTCGGCGATCAGACGGTCGAGGCCGAACTTCATGGGGACTCCGGGGGCAGGATGGCGGCGAAGGCGTCGGGGTGATGGAAATCGGGCGGGCCCGGCGCGTGAGCCAGCGCCCAGTAGGACTTCGATCCGTCGTTCAGTTCAATGACGGCCGAAAGGCCGAGCGCCCAGGGACCGGGGCCGGGCGTGGAGAGCCGGTCGAGATCGACGGTCGCGGCGAGGGTGAAGCGATCATCGCCGGCATCCATCGCGACGTCGCGGCGCTCGACCCCGTCGGGCGATGTCATGCCCTCGCGATAGCGCTCGAAGGCGTAGACGGCCCACTGGTTCGAGGGCGACAGGTTGATCTCGGCGTACCCCGCGCCGCCTGTAGCCGGACCGACAAAGGCCTCGAAGCAGGTGTGCCGCCAAAGCTCGTCCGCCCGGGACGCCTTGCGCCAGGCCGGAAAGGCGATGTCTCCGACCGCGCCCGCCACCGCGTAGACCAGCGACAGCGACTGCCCGCGGCGCGCCACCCGGACGGTGATCTCGCGCACGGCGCCGCAGGGCGTGTCCGGGTGTGGCGAAAGGGCCAGCATCATCCTGCCTTGGATAGCGGCGGGTTGACGCTGGTCAATGGGCGAGGCTAACCAGCCGCCATGATCGCCAAGGCCGCCCTCGCCGCCCTCTATTACGCCCGCTCGTTCTGACGAGCGGCGTTGCGATCGCATGCCGCCCACCCCCGGCGGCATGACCTGACACCATCAGACCTCAGACGCGTCGCCGGCCTTCCAGACAGGAGACCTTCGATGCCCGATGACTTGCAGACCCCGCTCGCCGTGCTAGACGCGCGGCCTCAAAGCGAGCCCCCGACGATGACCGCCCCGACCGAAGCCCAAGAGTTCAAGTCCGCCTTCCTGCAGACGATGCGGGACCGGGGGTTCATTCACCAGATCACCCACCCGGCCGAGCTGGACGAGGCGGCCGCGAAGGGGGTCGTCACCGGCTACATCGGCTTCGACGCGACCGCGCCCAGCCTGCATGTCGGCAGCCTGATCCAGATCATGCTCCTGCGGCGGCTGCAGCAGGCCGGCCACAAGCCCATCGTGCTGATGGGCGGGGCGACGACCAAGGTCGGTGATCCGACCGGCAAGGACGAGTCGCGCAAGCTGCTGAGCGAAGCCGACATCCAGGCCAACATCGCCAGCATCAAGTCGGTGTTCGAGAAGTTCCTGACCTTCGGCGACGGGCCGACCGACGCCATCATGGTCGACAACGACGAGTGGCTGTCGAAGATGGGCTACATCGAATTCCTGCGGGAGTTCGGGGTCCATTTCACGGTCAACCGCATGCTGGCGTTCGACTCGGTGAAGCTGCGGCTCGAGCGCGAGCAGCCGATGACCTTCCTCGAGTTCAACTACATGCTGATGCAGTCGGTGGACTTCCTGGAGCTGAACCGCCGTTTCGGGACCAGCCTGCAGATGGGCGGCTCGGACCAGTGGGGCAACATCCTGAACGGGGTGGAGCTGATCCGCCGCGTCGACCAGAAGCCGGCCTTCGGCCTGACCACCCCCCTGCTCTCCACGGCCAGCGGCGCCAAGATGGGCAAGACGGCGCAGGGGGCGGTCTGGCTGAACGCCGACATGCGCAGCCCCTACGACTACTGGCAGTTCTGGCGGAACACCGAGGACGCAGACGTCGGCAAGTTCCTGCGGCTGTTCACCGACCTGCCGCTGGACGAGATCGCCCGGCTGGAAGCCCTGCCCGGCGCCGGCATCAACGACGCCAAGAAGGTGCTGGCCGACGAGGCGACGCGGATGCTGCACGGCGAGGACGCGGCGAAGGCCGCCCGCGACGCCGCCACCAAGGCGTTCGAGCAGGGCGCGCTGAGCGACGACCTGCCGTCCATCGAGATCGCCGCGGCGAGCCTCGACGAGGGGATCATGCTGGCCGCGCTTGCCGTCGACGCCGGGCTGTCTACCTCTCGCGGCGAGGCCCGGCGCCTGGCCCAGGGCGGCGGCCTGCGGGTCAATGACGTGCAGGAGATGGACGGGATGAAGCTGATCACGCGCGCCGATATCGTGGGCGGGGTGATCAAGCTGTCCCAGGGCAAGAAGAAGATCGTTCTGGTCCGTCCGGTCTGACCGGACGCGCCATCAACATCGAGGGACCGAGCATGACCATCGAACTGAAGGAGGGCGAGCCCGCCCCCGACTTCGAGCTTCCCACCGACGACGGAGAGGTTCGCCTGGCCGATCTTCGGGGCAAGACGGTGGTCCTGTTCTTCTATCCCAAGGACGACACCCCCGGGTGCACCACCGAGGCAAAGGCCTTCTCCGCGCTGATCGACGACTTCGCGGCGGCCGGCGCCGCGGTGGTGGGCGTGTCCAAGGATACGGTGGCGGCGCACGCCAAGTTCCGGGCCAAGCACGACCTGAAGGTCATCCTCGGCTCGGACAAGGACAGCGACGTGATCGAGCGCTACGGCGCCTGGGTCGAGAAGAGCCTCTATGGTCGCAAGTACATGGGCATCGACCGTTCGACCTGGCTGATCGACGGCCAGGGCGTGCTCCGGCGCGTCTGGCGCAAGGTCAAGGTCGCGGGCCACGCCGAGCAGGTCCTGGAGGCGGCGCGGGCCCTGACGAAGGGTTAATTGCGACCTGTCGGTAACTGTGGCCCCGGCGCCGCGCCCCGGTTGCAATCCGTGAACGGAAAGGGCTGGGGCGCGCAAAGCGCTGGCGGGCAGCTCGCTGTTTGGTTAACCGTTGAGCGACATGGGATTTCCGCGCCCGGCGAACACGCCTGCGACGCGAAGTCCCTTGCACCCCTGCTTGAGATCGTTGCATATGCCGGCCTGGACAGAAATCCGGGTTTCGGGGGCGATGGCGTATTCACGCTGGCGACGGATTCGCAGGGCTCTGGAAGAGCTATTTCCTGAAAGGCACCTCTACGTCCGCTCGGGCGGCGAAATGCGGGGGTATGTCCTTTCGACCGGCAAGCAGCTGGCCGTGGCCGGGGTTGTCGCCATGGCCTCGCTCTGGATGGGCGTCTGCACCGCGGCGATGATGGTGAACGCCCTGTCGGCGGGCGCCGCCGACCAGGAGCTGGTCCGCCAGAAGGCCTACTACGAGCGCGTCAACGCCGATCGCCAGGCGCGGCTGAACAGCGCCATGGCCCAGCTGAACGCCACCAACGGCTCGTTCGGCGAGATGGCCGAAGGGGTCGAGAAGCGCCACGCGGCGCTGGCCCTGCTGTTCCAGGAATTCAAGGGCGTGCCGGGCGCCGCCGAGGCGCTGGCGCCGGGCAAGCCCTCGCTGCTGGCCCAGAGCCCGATCGAGCGCGTCCAGTACACGCGGATGGACCAGGAGCGGCTGATCGAGGCCGCCGACAGTTTCGCCAAGAGCCGGGCCGAGCGGCTGCGCGCCGCCTTCCGCCTGGCCGGACTGTCTCCGGAGAGCTACGCCGGTCGCGGCGGATCGCTGGGCGGGCCGCTGATCGAGGCCAAGGACCCACGGGCGCTGGCGGTCGTGCTGGACGTGGACGAGGACTTCGCGCGCCGGATCCAGCGCGCGGCGACCAACGTCAACGACATGCGCGGCCTCGGCGTCGCCGCCCGCGAGATGCCCTTCTATCGCCCGACGACCGCCGGCGCGGCCTCGTCGAGCTACGGCGTGCGGCTTGACCCCTTCACCCGGCGGCCGGCCTTCCATTCGGGGCTCGACTTCCCCGGCGCCTATCACACGCCGATCTATGCGACCGGCCCGGGCGTGGTTTCGTTTACCGGCGTTCGTTCAGGCTATGGCAACACGATCGAGATAGACCACGGCAACGGCTTCAAGACCCGTTACGCCCATCTGCAGACGATCTCCGTCCGCGTGGGCCAGCGGGTTGGCGTCGGCACCCGGATCGGCGCCATGGGCTCCACCGGTCGGTCGACAGGGCCGCATCTGCACTACGAAATCTGGGTCAACGGACGACCCCAGAACCCCAACCGTTTTCTGAGAGCCGGTGAATATGTTCAGCAAGCCCGCTAACAAGACCGCCCAGCCGGTCAAGTCCTCGGCCCCCGAGCCGGCGCCGACGCCCGCCAGCGCGCCGGTCGACGCGCCCAAGCCGCGCCCCAAGGTGGCCTCGCTGATCTCCAACGGCATCACCATCGAAGGCGGCGTGACCGGCGACGGCGAGCTGCAGATCGACGGCGTGGTCAAGGGCGACGTGCGCGTCGGCCGCCTGACCGTCGGCGAGACCGGCCACATCGAGGGCAGCGTCTATGCCGAAGCCGCCGAAGTGCGCGGCCGCATCGTCGGCGCGGTGACCGCCAAGCAGGTGCGCCTGTACGGCACCAGCTACATCGACGGCGACATCACCCATGAGCAACTGGCCATGGAAACCGGCGCCTTCTTCCAGGGCCGCAGCCTGAAGTTCCAGCGCCCGGCCCCGCCGCCGGCGACGCCGGTCGCAGCCCCTGCCCCGGCTCCGGCCCCCGCGCCGATGCCGACCAGCGGGCTGGACATG
>VFQU01001860.1_pt1 | contig 11187 bp, 6 predicted proteins | sample 3512311 | NCBI WGS metagenome assembly VFQU01 (sample SAMN10412377, study PRJNA504923) | tailings metagenome | isolation source: Relicate 3 Philex TSF3 active mining site | place: Philippines: Tuba, Benguet | collected 2017-08-29 | reverse complement strand
GAGGACATCATGCACCCGAGGTTGACGGGGGGCTCCCTACGGCATAGTTAGATGACAGGCCGGGAAACCAATGCTTTGCTGTACAAGACACCCGATAGCCGGACGCGCTCAGACAGCCGCGGCGACTGCAGCGGGGACGAGGAAGCGTCAAGCCCGCGGCTACTCGATGCTACTACCCAAAGACTGCGCCAGCCAGCCGAACACCGCTCGCATAGCGATTGAGCGGAGAACGCAGTAGACACTCGCCGGCGCAAGGACCGCGAAGCGCTCGGAAATGCCGAACAAACCACCCAGAAACACCGAAAAGTGCCCGCAGCCTTTGCGCCGCCGCTCGGCGTCGACAGTGCGCCCGACCAACCTAACCGCAGGCGAAGAAACGCAGACACTAAGCCGCCTCGGTGCTCACCCCTGACATCTAACGCCGTGGTAAGCGGCCTGCGGCCGACAGTGTTCGGTTCACTCGAAGCTTCTCCCCGCAGGTCCGCTTGACCACATAGTTAGGTTGCGTCTCCGACAGACTGGTTGATGGCTCTGAGAAGACCTGCAATTGACGCGCAGGAGGCTTGATATGAGGCAGCAAACTCATGCAGTGCCTCTTCTCGCTTGCGGCGCAAGACGCGACCCGAACTCGTCAAGATGTGGAGCTCATAATGAATCGATGTGTCTTGAGGTTGCAGGCCTACGGTGATTACGGGATGAGACGCTGTGGGATGGTGTGCAAATGCATTTCTTGCGGCGATGAGGGAATGAAGCGCCTTGGTGTCGAGCTTGAACTTCACCGCCTGCGAGATGGCAGCGACGATGCGAACCTTAGACCCAAGGGGCAGTACCGAACTATCCATCAGCACATCCCGAAAGAATCGACTTGCACCTCGACGTGGGGACAAGAAGAGTTCGATGGCATCGTTCAAACGACCCTCGACTGACGCGGTGAGGTCGACAATGTGAGCGAGGTCGATGTCTATCGGCTCTTCGAGCGGATCGGGTCGCTGAGGGTCAGTCATCCGAGCAACCTAACGCCGTGGTAAGCGGCCTGCGGCCGACAGTGATCGGTTCACAGATGACTTCTCCCCGCAGGTCCGCTTGACCACATAGTTAGACCGACCGACGCCATGGCAGAGCGAAGCGCAACGGACGGCGGAACCGGTGGTGGTAAAGATGCAGACCATGGCCGAAGCATAGACCGGCACCGGGCCGCAGTGGGATGACGCGACGACGAAGCGGAGCAGCCGGGCCCGCAACCCGATGGGCGGGTGTTCGCCGAACGCTCAGTGAGCAACTCGACCGCAGCGCTGGCGACTAGGCCAGTTGCGGGCATACGCCGAACACGATGCCTGCTTTCGACGCTGCAACCGAAGCGCGGACCACGAGCACTCGGGAAGCCAACGAAGAGAGGAGACCAACCCCGAAGGTCTAACGCCGCGTTAAGCGGCCGCCGGCCGAGATCACATCAATAAACATCGAAGCACCTCCCGGCGGTCCGCTTGAACGCATAGTTGGACATCACTACTGATCAACCGTGAAGATCACGGTGCGACCGGCCTCTGCCGCACGCTTGAAGAACTCTGGGAGCCCACTAAAGTACTCCAAGGTGTACTTGAAATCCTCCTCGGACATACATTCCTCGTAGTCGGTTTCGTCAAGCGAGAAGTAGCGATCCCGAAGCATAGTCTCAGTGATTCCCGCGAGGTGCTCCGCAGTTGCTTGCAGCTTCTCTGCCGGAACAAGGGAAACGACGTAGTCATCCCCCCCATAGAGCTGCTTGCCGCCCAGTATCGCGAGCGATCCTGGGTATGGGCCGTCATCAGGAATCAGGTAACCGGCTGCTAGACAGCGGTGAATTGCGTCCCATGCCTTGTCGGTCTCGTAGCACCACTCCTGAGACGCGAAGTACCTCTCCTCAATATCACTTTGGATGACTTCAAGTAGCGCTTGATCGGAACTACAACCAAGCAGCAGGGCTGCATCTTCAGGCGACAGCGCAAAGTGAACGCCACGACATGCCATAGTCACTCCATTGTGATGTCCAACTAGAAGTAGACCCCACAAGCGGGGTGTTGCACCGTATGGTGGGAGTGGCGCGGGGCGCCGTCAATCAGACAATTCCTACGTTCCGACAAGCACTTGCCCGACTGTGCGTCGCTCGGCGTGACGCGGAGGATGCGACGTTATTCCTCATGGGTGAGGGTGTATGCGTTTACGTCGCGAAGATGGGGGTGTAACGGGCAGGGGCGAGGCTCGTCCGGTTCCTCGCCTGATGGACGAAGTTCGCCGCGTGTTGCGGGTGAAGCACTACAGCAAGCGTACCGAGCAGGCCTACGTGGGCTGGATCCGTCGGTTCATCCAGGCGCACGGGCGACGCCATCCGCGCGAGCTGGGTGGTTCGGAGGTCGAGGGGTTCCTCAGCGCGCTGGCAGTGCAGGGCAACGTTGCGGCGGGGACGCAGAACCAGGCGCTGTCGGCGATCCTGTTCCTCTATCGAGAGGTGCTGAAAGCCGAACTGCCGTGGCTGGATGCGGTGGTGCGGGCGAAGCGGCCGCAGCGGGTGCCGACGGTGCTGTCGCGCGAGGAGGTGCGGTCGCTGCTGGCACGGATGGACGGTCGTGCCGGTCTGATCGCCAGCCTGCTCTACGGTACCGGGATGCGCCTGATGGAGTGCCTGCGGCTGCGGGTGAAGGACGTCGACTTCGCCCGCGCCGAGATCACCGTGCGCGAGGGCAAGGGCGGCAAGGATCGGCGGACGGTGCTGCCGCGGGCGCTGGTCGAGCCTCTGCAGCAGGAGGTGGCGCGCGCGGCGGCGCTGCACGCCGCGGACCTGGCTGCGGGCGCGGGCGAGGTCTGGTTGCCGCATGCGCTGGCGCGCAAGTACCGCTCGGCGGCGCGCGACTTCGGTTGGCAGTACGTGTTCCCTGCCTTGCGCTTGTCGCGCGATCCGCGCAGCGGCACGCAGCGCCGCCATCACGTCGACGAAGCGGTGCTGTCGCGGGCGCTGCGGCGGGCGCGCGCCCTGGCGGGCATCACCAAGCCGCTGGGCGCCCACACGCTGCGTCACAGTTTCGCCACGCATCTGCTGGAGGACGGGTACGACATCCGCACCATCCAGGAACTGCTCGGCCACAGCGACGTGGCGACGACGCAGATCTACACGCACGTCCTCAACCGCGGAGGGCGCGGGGTGCGAAGTCCGTTGGACCGCTGAGCCTCGCCGGCGACGCCTCGCAGGTCCCCGCGGTCGCTCAGCGGGGCGCGCCGCGGCGGCGTCGCGGCATTCCCGCGGCCGCCGCGGCCGGGTCGTCGCCGGCATGCATAATCGCCGCCATGCACGGCGCCCACGCACTCGAACTGGCTCTCGTCTTCCTGCTGGCGGCGGTGCTCGCGGTGCCCTTGTTCCGTCGCCTCGGGCTCGGTGCGGTGCTGGGCTACCTCGCGGCGGGCGTGGCGATCGGACCGAACCTGCTCGGGCTGGTGCCGGATCCGGAGAGCGTGCTGGCGGCGTCGGAGTTCGGCGTGGTGATGATGCTGTTCGTCATCGGCCTGGAGCTGTCGCCGGCGCGGCTGTGGGTGATGCGGCGCCAGGTGTTCGGGATCGGCGCGCTGCAGGTCGCGGTGAGCGCGCTGATGCTGGGCGGGCTGGTGGCGGTGTGGGTGCTCGATGGGCCCGCGGCATGGATCATCGGCATGGCGCTGGCGCTGTCGTCGACCGCGGTGGGCCTGCAGCTCCTGGCCGAGCGCCGCGAGCTGACCGCCGAGCACGGTCGGCTCGCCTTCGCCATCCTGCTGTTCCAGGACATCGTGGCGATCCCGCTGCTGGCGGCGATCCCGCTGGTCGGCGGCGCCATCGACGCCGAGCAGGCGCTGGGCTGGCAGGCGGTGGCGAAGGCGGTGCTGACCATCGCTGCGGTGGTGATCGGCGGTCGCTTCCTGCTGCGCCACCTGTTCCGCGCAGTGGCGCGCACGCGCACGGTGGAGGTGTTCACCGCCTCGGCGCTGCTGGTGGTGGTCGGCACGGCCTGGCTGATGGCCTGGGCCGGGCTGAGCATGGGCCTCGGCGCCTTCCTCGCCGGCGTGCTGCTGGCCGACTCGGAGTTCCGCCACGAGCTGGAATCGCACATCGAGCCGTTCAAGGGCCTGCTGCTCGGACTGTTCTTCATCGCGGTCGGCATGAGCATCGACCTGCAGCTGGTGGCGCAGGATCCGACGCTGGTGCTGCTCGGCGTGCTCGCGCTGCTCGGCCTGAAGGCGGCGATCCTGTTCGCGCTGGGTCGCGGCGTCGGGCTTGCGACGCGCTCGTCGCTGGCGCTGGCGGCGGTGCTCGGCATGGGCGGCGAGTTCGCCTTCGTGGTGTTCGCAGAGAGCTTCAAGTTCGGTCTGATCGATGCGGCGATGCGCGACCGGCTGGTGGTGGTGGTCGGCCTGTCGATGGCGGCGACGCCGCTGCTGCTGCTCGCCTTCGATCGGCTGTGGCCGGCGGCGGCGCGCTCGGTCGAGCGCCAGCCCGACGCCATCGACCACGAGCACCCGCGGGTGATCATCGCCGGCTTCGGCCGCGTCGGGCAGATCGTCGGCCGCATGCTGCGCGCCCAGCACATCCCGTTCACCGCGCTGGAGAACAGCCCCGAGCAGGTCGACATCTCGCGCCGCTTCGGCAACAAGATCTACTTCGGCGATCCGGGTCGACCCGAGCTCCTGCGCGCCGCGCACGCCGACCGCGCCGAGGTGTTCGTGCTCACCACCGACGATCCCGAGGCCAACGTGCGCACGGCGCGGCTGGTCAAGCGGATGTTCCCGCACCTGCGCGTCTATGCCCGCGCGCGCAATCGCCAGCACGCCTTCAGGCTGATGGACCTCGGCGTCGACGGCGTGGTGCGCGAGACGCTGGCCAGCTCGATCGAGCTGGGCGAGCAGGTGATGCAGGCGCTGGGCATGCCGCAGGAGCAGGCCGCGCAGCGCGCCCGGCAGTTCCGCGCCCGCGACGGGGCGCTGCTGCGCGAGCAGCACCTGGTCTACGACGACGAAGCCGCGCTGGTGGCCAGCAGCGAGGAGGCCCTGCGCGACCTGCAGGCGCTGTTCGAGGCCGATGACCGCGCCGCGCGCGAACAGGCCGGCGACGATGCCGCCCGCCGTGCCGGCGAGCTGTCGTAGAGCCGGGCTTGCTGGGCTGATGGTGTGTCACCAGGCGTGCCGCCGAGCGCAGCGAGCTGCGTTCCAACGGTGAGGTTGCGCAGCGCGCCTCAGCGCGAGGGGTCGCGCAGCAGGCGGGCGAGCGAGGGCGGTGCGGCGCCGGCGGGGGCGAGTTCGCGGGCGATGTCGACGAAGCCGCGCATCACCGCGATCTCCTGCGGCCGGCGGCCGAGCGTGTCGCGGGCCTCGCGGTCGGCGCCGGCGGCAAGCAGGCGGCGGGCGACCTTGAGCTGGCCGTGCAGGGCGGCGAGGTGCAGCGGGGTCGCACCGCGGCCGTCGCGCACGTCGAGCGCGACCTTGCGCTCGAGCAGCAGCTCGAGCTGGGCGGCGAGGCCGTCCTCGTCGGCGCTGGCGCCGGCTTCGACGCGGCTGCCGAGCAACAGCAGCAGCGGGCTCAGTCCGTCGGCATTGCGAGCGTCGGCATCGGCGCCGGCGCCGAGCAGGCAGCGCCAGGTCGCCAGCACCGGGGCGGCCGGGCGCGCGGCGAAGCCGCTCTGGGCCAGGGCGTGGAGGACGCCGTTGCCCTGCTGGTCGACGGCGCGCGGGTCGGCGCCGGCCGCGAGCAGCACCTTGCAGACGTCGGCCAGACCGAGTGCGGCGGCGACCATCAGTGGCGTCACCGCCCCGGCCAGCGGCTGGTCGGCGGCGACGCCGCGGGCCAGCAGCACGTCGATCACGCCGAGCTGGCGGCGGCTGACCGCGGCGGTCAGCGGGGTGGCGCCGCTGGCGGCGGCGCGCGCCGGGTCGGCGCCGGCGTCGAGCAGGTCGCCGACGATGGCTGCGTGGCCGCTGCCCGCGGCGCGCAGCAGCGCGCTGGCGCCCTGCGCATCGCAGGCGTCGACCGGCAGTCCGAGGCGCAGCAGGCGGCGCACGGCTTCGCGGTCGCCGGCGGCGGCGGCGGCGACCAGGTCGGACGGGCGCAGCGGCCGTTCGGGCAGGCGCCAGCCGCGCCAGTCGAGCCAGTCGATCAGTTCGGCGTCACCCGATGCCAGCGCCAGTCCGCGCGGCGTGCGGCCGTCGGGCAGCGGTGCCTCGATGTGCGCGCCGTGGCGCAGCAGGACCGGCAGCGCCGCGGCCCAGCGACGCCGGATGGCGATGGCCAGCGCGCTCTCGCGCTGCGCGTCGATGGTCTGCGGATCGGCGCCGCGGTCGAGCAGCGCCTGCAGCAGGTCGCGCCACCCGAGTCGGGCCGCGAGCGTGAGCGGAGATGCGCCCTGCCAGCAGCCGAAGGCGTCGGCGCCGGCTTCGAGCATGCACAGGGCGAGCGCCTCGAAGGTGGCGTCGCGCTGCTTCGCGCGCAGGCAGGCGGCCGCCCAGCGCGCCAGCCCGCCGGCCCCGCCGGGACCGGCGCCGCGCGCCAGCAGGGCCTCGATGGCGATGCCGTCGGCGGCGTCGAGGCTGCGCAGCCAGCGCGGCCGCCCGTGTGCGTCGAGCGCGTCGGCGTCGAGCGCCGCGGCGAGCCGCCGCAACGCCGGCAAGGCGAGCTGTGGCCGCAGCGCGTCGTAGGCCTCGTCGAGCACGGTGCCGTCGGGGCGGCGGCGCAGCAGGCCGTCGAGCGTCGCCAGGTCGCCGTCGAGGGCGGCCTCGCGCAGGCGCTCGTCCCAGGGGCGCATCAGCGCATCGGGCGTTTCGGCGAAGGGGGCGACGGCGCGTCGCTCGTGCGCCGCCGGCAGCGGATGGCCCGGATCGAGCCGCGCGACCAGGGGCCAGCGGCCGTTGGCGACCGCGAGGTCGAGCGCGCGACGGCCGTCGTCGGCAGGTTGCTGCGGATCGACGCCGAGCGCGAGCAGGGCATCGATCGTCGCCGGGCCGGACTGCGCCGACTGGCAGGCCAGCATCAGCGCGTTGCGCCCGCTGTGGTCACGCGCGGCCGGGTCGGGGCCCGCCTTCGCCAGGCGCACGACCACGCCATCGGCGCCGGCGCGGGCGGCCTCGAGCAGCGGCGTGACGCCGTGCTCGTCGGCGGCGTCGGGATCGGCGCCGGCCGACAGCAGCGCGTCGACGATGCGCACGTTGCCCGCCAGGCAGGCGTTCATCAGCGCGCTGCGGCCGAGCCGTCCGCGCGCGTCGACCCGCGCCTTGTGCCTGAGCAGGAGCTGCACGCCGGCCGGGTCGTCCTCGCCGGCCGCGGCTGCGAGCAGAGCCGGCTGCCCGCCGGCCGGTTCGGTCCGGGCGCGCCGCTCGACCAGGAAACGCGCGAGTCGCCAGTTGCCGGCGCCGCAGGCCACGCCCAGCGGGCTGTAGCCGTCGCGGTTGCAGGCGTCGATGTCGGCGTTGGCGTCGAGCAGCAGGGCGGCGACTTCGGGATCGGCGAGCAGCGCGGCGAAGTGCAGCGGGGTGCGACCCTCGGCGTCGGCGACGCGCGGGTCGGCGCCGTTGGCGAGCAGCGTCATCACCGCCTCGGGGCGGCCGTGCAGGCTGTCGCGAGTGGCGGCGAGCAGCGGCGTCAGGCCGGCGTGGCGGCGGTTGAGGTCGACGCCGCGGCGGATCAGCGCGCGCAGCAGGCGCAGGTCGCCGAGCACCGCGGCCAGCATCGGCAGCGTGCGCTGGTCGCGCTGGTACGGGTCGGGCAGGGCATGCGGATCGGCGCCCGATTCGAGCTCGGCCAGCGCCGGCTCGACGCGGCCGGTGCGGGCGGTGGCGTACAGACGCGCAGTGGGATCGAGGCCGGCCGGCAGCACCAGCTCGGGTTCGCCGGCGCGGGCCGACAGCGGTGCCGGCGCCTCGCCCACCGGCGTGCGCGCCGAGGCCAGTCGCGCCGGCTCGACCAACGCCACCAGCACGAAGGAGAGGAACGGCGCGACCAGCATCGCCCAGCCCAGATAGACGCCGGTGCGCGTCGCCACGCCCAGCAGCTCGCCGCCGAGGCCGAGCGCCAGCGTCGCCGACAGCAGCACGAGCAGCAGCACGGTGGCCAGCAGGCCGCGCGCTGCGGAGGGATCGGATTGCGCCAGCACACGCCCGGCGCGCAGTGCGCGCACGGGGTGGGTGGCGGCCCGCTGGGCCGGCAGCTCGACCAGCGGCAGCAGAGGGGCCGGCCAGGCGCGCCAGATGGCGAGGCCGGTCAGCCCCACGGCCATGCTCGCCAGCAGGGTCGCGCCGAGCGATGGCGAGCGCAGCAGCAGGACCAGCGGCCAGGCCGACAGGGCTGCCAGCAGGGCCAGCGCCGCGAACAGCCAGGTCGCCGACACCCAGGCACGGCCGCGCAGCACAGCGAGCAGCCCGCGCTCGGGTCGATGGCGCAGCGCCCAGGCGGCGCCGACGAGCTGCAGCGGAAGTGCGAGCAGCAGCGGCAGCAGGTTCCACGGCGACGGCGGCAGCGCGGCGGGAATCGCAGCCACGACGGCGGCGATCAGGAAGCCGGCCAGCGCCGGTGCGCCGTGCGAAGGCGGCGACTCAGCCGCGCCCACGAGGCCGGATCCGGTCGAGCGCCGCCAGCGTCGCCAGCGGCGGCATCTGCAGGTGGAAGCCGCAGCGCGCGAGGTTGGCGCGGACGACCTCGGCGTCCTCGCGGGCCAGCCGGCGCCCGGGCGCGAGTTCGAGTTCCATCACCCACTGCAGTCCGCCCAGGCCCTCGCGCAGAGCGTCCGGCAGCGGCGCGAAATCGTCGCGCGCGGCGAGGTACAGGTAGGTGTCGGCGCGGCGCAGGCTCTTGTAGACGTGGCAGCGCATGGCGGCGGGCGAGGGCGCGGAAGCGGCAAGCATAGCGGCGAAGCGGGTTCGCCGCGCGGCCGCCTCAGGAGCGCTTCATGAAGCTGAAGAACTCCTCGTTGGTCTTGGTGTTCTTCATCTTGTCGAGCAGGAACTCCATCGCCGACAGCTCGTCCATCGGATGCAGCAGCTTGCGCAGGATCCAGATCTTCTGCAGGTAGTCCGGCTCGATCAGCAGCTCCTCGCGGCGGGTGCCCGAGCGGTTGATGTTGATCGCCGGGTAGACGCGCTTCTCGGTGATGCGGCGGTCCAGGTGCACTTCCATGTTGCCGGTGCCCTTGAACTCCTCGTAGATCACCTCGTCCATCTTCGAGCCGGTGTCGACCAGCGTGGTGGCGAGGATGGTCAGCGAGCCGCCCTCCTCGGCCTTGCGCGCGGCGCCGAAGAAGCGCTTGGGCCGCTGCAGGGCGTTGGCGTCGACGCCGCCGGTCAGCACCTTGCCCGACGACGGCACGACGGTGTTGTAGGCGCGGGCGAGGCGGGTGATCGAGTCGAGCAGGATGACCACGTCGCGCTTGTGCTCGACCAGTCGCTTGGCGCGCTCGATCACCATCTCGGCGACCTGCACGTGGCGCGCGGCGGGCTCGTCGAAGGTCGACGACACCACTTCGCCGCGCACGCTGCGCTGCATCTCGGTGACTTCCTCCGGACGCTCGTCGATCAGCAGCACGATCAGGTGGACGTCGGGGTGGTTGTGGATGATCGCCTGGGCGACGTTCTGCATCAGCATCGTCTTGCCCGCCTTGGGCGGGGAGACGATCAGGCCGCGCTGGCCCTTGCCGATCGGTGCCATCAGGTCGAGGATGCGGCCGGTGATGTCCTCGGTCGAGCCGTTGCCGCGCTCGAGCTTGAAGCGCTCGCGCGGGAACAGCGGCGTGAGGTTCTCGAACAGGACCTTGTTCTTCGACGCCTCCGGCGGCTCGGCGTTGATCGTGGCGACCTTGTCGAGCGCGAAGTAGCGCTCGCCGTCCTTGGGCGGACGGATCTTGCCGATGATGTAGTCGCCGGTGCGCAGGTTGAAGCGGCGGATCTGCGAGGGCGAGATGTAGACGTCGTCCGGGCCGGCCAGGTAGCTGGCGTCGGCCGAGCGCAGGAAGCCGTAGCCGTCGGGCAGGATCTCCAGCACGCCCTCGCCGGCGACGCCGTCGGAGGTGCGGGTCAGCGCCTTGAGCAGAGCGAAGGTGACGTCCTGCTTGCGCATGCGCGCCACCGCGTCGCCCAGGCCGATCTGGTCGGCGATGTCGAGCAGCTGCGCCGCGCTCATCCGCTTGAGGTCGGTGAGCGAGTAGGTCGGGAAGTTCGGTGGCACCTGGAACGGCGGCAGCGGTTCCTGGCGCTCGCCGCGCTCGTCGCGGTTGCCGCGCTCGGGCCGGTGCTGCTCTTCGCCCTGCGGGCGTCCTTCACGGTTCTCGCGGTTCTCGCGATTGCGGTTGCGGCGGTCGCGATGGCGGTTGCGGCCTTCGCGCGGACCGCGCTGCTCGCCGCCTTCGCCACCACCACCTTCGCCGGGCCCGCCGTTCTGTCCCCCGCCATCGGCGGAGGCGGAAGCGTTGGACGATTCGGCAGCGTTGCTCACGGGCGCGCTTTCGCGCTCGGTCGGCGCAGCGGCGCCGGACTCGGGGACATGTTCTTGCACGGAAATCCTCGCGGGGTGCGAGCGATGGGGGAGGGAATCAGGGGGATTGGGAGCAGAACGCGCCCGAGATGCGCGAAACGTTAGCATCGGGGTGGAGGCGCAGTAAAGCGCTGCGAGGGCGCTTTGTTCAGCGGGGTGCGGTCGCTCCGCCGCCCTTGGCGCTTGCACAAAGCGTTTTCGAGTCGCCCTTAAGCCGGGTTGCCCTCGAGCAGAGCTTTCACGGCCCTTCGTCCTGCGGCGGTGCTTCAGCGCGGCGGCGCCGGGGGCACGATCAGAGCTTTCGATCCGGCTTTCAGCCGGCTCGAGTTACTTCTCTTTGACTCGCCAAAGAGAAGTAATCAAGAGAAAGGCGACCCGACTGTCGCGCTGTAGGGCTTCGGTATGGTCGAGGCGAGCATCCGTCCATGGAATGCCTCCCGGCCCGCACATCCGTGTGCGGGCGTTCGCCGGGTTGCTTCGCCTGAGGGCGAAGCAACGATTCCCGGCTCACCCCTGCGTTGCTCGGAATCCGGCGGCCGGCGCGAACTCGCACATCCATGTGCTCGAACATGCGCGCCTTTCCCCGCCGGCTTCCTGCGCTACTCGGCGCGACAGACGGGGCCCGAACGCCAGCACACCGAGTCGCTTCGTGCTTGCGGCTTCTGCGGCCAGGATGGCCG
>VFQU01001859.1_pt1 | contig 11188 bp, 8 predicted proteins | sample 3512311 | NCBI WGS metagenome assembly VFQU01 (sample SAMN10412377, study PRJNA504923) | tailings metagenome | isolation source: Relicate 3 Philex TSF3 active mining site | place: Philippines: Tuba, Benguet | collected 2017-08-29 | reverse complement strand
CGCCAGTCTATGTTTGACGACGGTTTTACTTGCGGTTGTCCTTTTGCAGAATGGCTCTTCCGTTTCAAAGGGTGTCCTTCCGGAATCTTCTGAAATAGAAGTTTCCGGAAATCTAAATTGGCATCGATCCGAGACGGAAGTGTATTCACTTGCGAAAAAGGAAAACAAACCAGTCTTTATCGATTTTTATGCGGATTGGTGCACGAACTGCAAAGAGTTTCAAAAGCTGACATTGGCGGATGAGGAATTGAATCAGGTATTGGAGAAGGAAGCGGTTCTTTGGAAGGTTTATGATACGGATCCGATTTTCGAAATATTTTCAGATGATCCTCGTTATGCGGAGTTGAAAATCGGACTTCCTTTCTTTTTAGTTTTAGATTCCCAAGCCGGCCTTATTTTTAAAACGAATGACTACCTTGATACAAAAGGAATGATCGAAGCGATTCGAAGGCATAATCAATAAGCCTTCGAATGCAACTCAGCTAAAAATGTAAAACTATAGTTTCGGTTTTTCGTAACTCAGAACCGGTTCTAAAGGAGAAAAAAGTTTTAAGAACCCGATCAACTGGAGGACGTTCCCTTTTTTGTATTCGAATCCAGGCAATGTAGTGAGAGGATTTCGAATGCGAACCAGCATTTCTTTCCAATCCTGTGAGTTTAAATGAACGATGATTTCCGAATCGGAATGATAATCGGGAATCACTTCTGCAACTCCTCTTCTAACATGGACAGTGATCTTTTCGTTCGAATCCGTGAATATGAAACTCACCTTTTGGTTCGTATCTGCGCTGGCAACAGGATCCAAATTGGTGACAAAGCTGGAGAATATTACAGAAATCGGATATCGTTTCAAAAGCTGTGGATTCGGCTTTACTTGTAGTTTGGCGACAAAATCTTTCTTTAACTCCAATGCTTCCGTTAAATAATAATGCCGTGAATTCGCATTCTCTTCCTTTTTTGCCAAAGCTTCCAAGGATTGAATTCTCAATTCTCTTGCTCTGGAATCTTTACGATCGGAGCGAAGTAAATAACCGCTCAATGTCAAAGCGGATTGATGATCTCCCGCATCGAATTTGGATTTCGAATATTTGAATAAATTCTCTCTTCCTCCTGCCAAATCGATGATCAATCGTGCAGTTTCATCTCTACCTAATGGATGTAAGTCTGTTGCATCTCCGCTGAACCATCCCAAATTCCCGTTGAATAAGGATCTTACGGACCAGGATACTTTTCCGTAAATCTGCTGAAGGTAAGGGGATTGGGAAAGATGAGGAGGGAGTTTCACGTATTCCACTAAATCATCCGGATTTAAACCGGCATTGATTCCTCGTAAGGATTGGTCATGTACAAATTGAACGGCATCCCTGTAATCGGTGATGATGGAATTGATTTCGGAAGCGCCGGAAAGAGGTTTCCCATGACTCGGTACTAAATGTTCGGGATGAATGGAGCGGATAATATCCAAAGATTTGTACCAATTTTTTAAACTGCGAAACCAAGTTCCTCGAATTGTATACAAATTCGGGAACGCCTTATAAAAGTTATCTCCTGTCATAAGAACTTTTTTTTCAGGAAGATAAACGTAAATTTGATCGTCCGTTTCTCCGGGAGCATGGATCAGTTTCAAACGAACTCCAGAGATCTTTACTTCCAAGCTGTCTCGAAATGTTTTTGTGGGAGGAGCGAAGTCTAGTTTGCTTTCAGAGTTGTATCCTTGGTAAGGACCGATTCCCACATTCACTAGTTCGCTTTCGTTTAAATAATTGCCGAACATTCTGGCACTTCTCGTGCCGATGATGGGAGTTGTTTCTCCTGCAAGTCTCTGCACGGTAGGAAGAAGAGTTTCGTGTGCATAGATCTCCGGCTGGTAACCTTCAACAAACGATTGTGATCCGAAGATATGATCCGGATGGCTGTGAGTGTATATGATTGCTTTTATAGGAAGAGAGGATATTTTTTTGAATTCCTCTAAGACCTCTTTGCCGGATTTCAGATCATCCATCGTATCGACGATGATGAGTCCGTCTTCTCCTACGATCAGGATCGAATTAGCAATACCGAATCCTACTGCTGAGTAAACGCTCGGTGCGACTTCGTATATTTTCTTCTCAAACTCTTGATTAAAATGTTCTAATTTATGATCGGGAGTGATTTCCTGCTTCGATTTTGCTGTGCGGCATTGCTGCAAAAGAAAGAGCGCGGCAATCAAAAGAACGATGCCGAATCGAATGTTCATTTTGTACAATTTATGAATGGGTTGTTTCATGTTCTTAATTGGATCAAGGGAAAGTTCCCGATTGATAAATCCTTATGTTGACTCAAAGGAAACCTGCCTCAAAAAGCAATTAAAATAATTCAATATAACATAAATATATCTTTTATATTGAATTGAAGTTGTTTTGCTAGAATGCAATGCGAATTGGAATTCTGAACTTTCAACTTAGCTTTGGAAGAATAAGCAGTAGGATTTCTTAGCGGAACTAGAGAACTTATAGAGGAAGTTGTTAAATTTTATAGACTTTGAGCTTATCCTTCAAATGTAGTACCTCCTACCGAATTCTCAGATTTATCCCAACTCCTATCAGGCAAAATTCTTTTGGTAGGAAAACTTATTGTTTTGTGCCAACACACTGACAATTTATTCATTATAATGTATTTTTAATTCGTAATAACGGATATAACAATTGGTGATTTCATCGCACTGAAAAGTTTAGTTCCTAACGCCTCTTTCAGGAACTTCCGCATGAAATATTTTATTTCCTCACTCTTCTTGCTAACAACGATTATATTACCTGTTTTCGCTCAAAAAGCGGAAAAGATTACAACTCCGATATCCGCTCCATCGGATGACAGCTCTTCCAAGAATTCAGATGTTTCGGAAAAAGAACGTTGGAGACTGATTTTGTATGCGGGTTACGGAGGAGCTAATATTCAGAACAACCCGAACATTCCTTTCGCATATAGGGATCCGAATTCGGGGCAAATCAATAACACTGCTTTAGGTAGAAGAACCGGTCTAACGAATACAGGAAGTACGTTTTTCCCTTCCGAAGGACAAGGAAATAACAGAGGTTCGTTGATTTCTTTCTCGAATCACAAATGGTTTTTCAGTTACGGATATACTTCCATTCACTTCAATATGAGTCCTTCCCAACAAGGAACACTTCCTTTGGAGCATTTTCAAGCAGGATCAGATCACATCGTTCATAATTCTAGGATCGATTATAATCAGAAAATATCGGATTATTTTACAGCGGTTTTTTCCTTGAGACAGTTTGTCCGCTCAGGAACGTATCAATGGGATAATGTATTGGAATCCACATATGCGAATAATTATTATGTGGCTTTTCCGAAAGTAGAAGCAAATGATAAAATGACGATCAATATGTTTTCAGTAGGATTAAAATTTAATCCTATCGAATCGTTGGAATTGGAACCTTACTTGCAGTATAGAGATGCAAGATATTTCGTGAATGTCTTTTCTACCGTAGGTTCGATTCAAAACGCATCTAATTTTTTGCCTGTTGATCCTGGCGCGATTCTCAGCACATGGGGCTATCAAAATTTAGGAAGTGCCTATGCTGTGCCTTTGTACAATTCCATCTCGAAGGATTTCGGAAACGTAGGGCTTCGATTGCAATATACTCCTCTTAAGTTTTTGATTTTTAGATCGGATGTTAGGCGAAATCCTGTTTTAGCTGCTTGGGAAGTCAGAGGATCTTTTACGGTTATGCTTCATAAAAATTTCGGAATTACTTTGGGTGGGGTGTATGCAGAACGAGAAATCAATCCGCTCAATCTAAGAGGTTGGGAAATAGGGCCGACCTACACATATTTGTTCTAAGGAAGTATAAGTGACATAATACGGGAGAGAATCTTTTCGCCCCCACCCGAGTTAGGGTGGAGGGGAGTGGCTCGTGGGCCTTCCCTTCCGACCTCTAACAGAAAATCCCTTTTTCGTCGTTTTAAAATCGGGATTTTCGATTTTTTTTTAGTTTTGTTTCACCTTTTTACCTGGGTAGGGCGCCTACGATTTCCAAATACTCTTTGGCCATCTGGTGTACGATTTCTTTCGCAGGTTTGACATCTTCGATCTGCGCCACACCTTGTCCAGCCGACCAAATATCTCTCCAACGTTTGTATTCTTGTTCGATCGCTTGTTCTCCGCCCGCATGACCTGCAGCGATTTTTTTAGGACCGTCTTCCAGAATGTCGGGAGATTTATGAACGGATTTGCTCAACCAATTGGCTGGAATTCCTGAAATCTTTTCTGTATAGATGATTTCATCCGGCTCAGATTCAATTAACATTTGTTTGTATTCATTCTGCGCTCTTGATTCGGGAGTAGCGATGAATTTAGTCCCTACATACACTGCATCTGCACCTAAGGAAAGTGCGGCGGCCATCTGAGCTCCGCCTGAAATCGCTCCTGCGGCAATGACAGGAAGGCCGGTTTCTTTTTTCAGATAAGGAATGAGGGCGAAGGGAGTGATGTTCCCTGCGTGTCCGCCTGCTCCTTGTGCGACAGTGATTAAAGCATCCGCTCCCGACTTTGCTACAATATTTGCATGTTTTAATGTAGTTACGTCGCAGAAAAGATGAGATCCGTTCGATTTGATTTCTTTGGCGATGGTTCTGGGAGTTCCAAGACTTGTGATGATCAATTCGACTTTCATTTCCATAACGATTTCGAATTGTTTGGCCCAGTTCGGATTATGTTCCTTATGAAGGATCAAGTTTACTCCGATCGGTTTTTTCGTCTTGGAACGGATTTCTAATAATCCTTCCTTTAATTGTTCCGGGGTTCTATAGTTGAGAGAAGGGAAACAGCCGATTCCGCCTGCTTCGGAAACTGCAACAACTAACTCCGGATAGGAAACTAAAAACATCGGAGCCGCAATGATCGGCAAATCGATGTTCAACATCTCTGTGATTTTGGTTTTGATTTTCATTCTTTAACCTAGTATTTTGGTGAGGGATTCAAATTAGGAAGGCTTTCGGAGTATTTTCCGTTTCGAGGCACACAGCTCAAACCTACGCCGCGAATGACGTAGCAGATAGAGTCTTTGGTGATGCATTTCAAACTCTTCTCAAATTCTAAGCCGTCGATTTCCGTGGGAATCGAATGGCACTCCATTTTGTCTTGTATGAAGGTTTCTTGCGGGGTGGGAGTCTCTTGAGCGAAAACTGTTCCCGAAAGAACAAAACTAACTAGGATCAGATAAAAAAAGATTGGGAATCGAAAGGGATTCATGTACATTTATCCTGCTTCTCTATTATGGAATGATAAATTGTTAGAAGTCAAACCTATTACATGCGAAAGAATCGGAAAGAAATCCATCTTCCTTTGGATGTTCTTTTTATGTTTGCTTTCCTTGTTCGATTGTCGTAGGGAAAACAAAAACTTTTTAAAGGAGGATTCTTCCCTTTCCCTCTTCGATCGCAAAAGGGAATATCTCTGGATCGATCCTAACAAGAACATCAATTCCCCGGAAATTCTTCCAACGGAAGGATGGCAGGAGTTCTCCAAATCTACTTTAGGTTTTGAAACAGAATCTGACCAAGACCTTTGGCTTCGCTTTTCCGATCGGGGCTTAAACACATTTAAAAATCCGGTGCTCTTCTTTGAAATCGGCTTGGAATATTTGGATGTGTATCACGGAAACAAACTAGTGTATCGTTTTCAGGAAAGAGACTACGTTTTTCCGCATATCATTCCTGTCGAAAACGAATCAAAAGGATACATCTATATTTTATGTAAATCATCTTACAAAGGTTTTATCGGAGTGGATAAGGGGCTGAAGTTCCAAGAACATTCCGAAGCGCTCGTACATTTATTTCTGGAGAATGCTGCCAGATCTTTTCTTTCTCCGGTACTAATCGTCCTTAGTTTTATATTTTTGGGTTTGTATTTTCTAAGGAGGCAGGAGCGTCTTTATTTATATTTTTCCGCTTTATTGTTTTCCTGCGCCATCATTGAGGCAATGAACGGGTTTATCGGTTTTTCTTTGAAATCGTATTCCTATCTTACGATTCCCCTAATGTATGTTAATTTGACTCTTTGTCCGGTTTTGCTTCTTATTTTTTTGAGAGAAATTTTCCCGTTATTTTTCAAGAAGATCTTTCAGATCCTGATCATCATCCATCTTTTCGTTTATTTACAATCGGCCATTCACAATTGGAACAAAGGAATTTCTTTTTTGAACAATGAATGGGATTACAGTTGGTGGGTGATTGTGGAAGGGATCATCGCTATTTTAGCTTCTGCCTATGTTCTCATCAAAGGGGAAACAAAATTAAAGCTCATTACTTACGGGCTTCTTGCGGTCATCGTCACAGGATGCCATGATACTCTCGTCGATATGGAAATTTTACCTTATCAATACAAACTGATCCATATCGGATTTTGGGCAATGATCTGCCAATTTGGATATTTCGTATTCAATTACTATTGGAACGTTCTTAAATCCGTAGACACATACAATCAGGAATTGCAAAAAAAAAATAAAGACCTAGAGAGGCTGATCGCCATCGACAAGGATTTGATTCTTGCTAAGGAATTACAAAGATCCCTCCTTTCCGACTTACATAAAGAAGACGAACAAATCCGGTTGATCGCATTCAGCCAGTCGCTTCACAGCATAGGAGGCGATTATTTCGATCACAACAAAGACAGCCTGGGCAATTGGGCGGTTTTGATGGCGGATGTAGCAGGGCACGGAATCTCTTCCGCCGTCGTAGCCGCTATGACAAAAATGGCCTTTGCCGGCACATCCGCATATCTTCAATTCCCTTCCAGAGTTTTTAATTCTATGAACCGTCATCTGGCAGGGAAAACGAAAGGACTTTTCATCACTGCTTCGTATTTGTTTATAGATACGGAAGCATCTACTCTGTCTTATGCGAATGCAGGGCATCCTGGATTTTATATTTTACGAAAATCTTCTCCTCGTCTTTTGGAATACAAAGCAAAGGGAAGACCTTTGGGGATTTTTTCGGATATGGCCTATTCGGAAGAAAAGATAAGTTTGGAAGAGGGTGATAAGATTTTTCTTTATACGGACGGAGTTTTGGATTTATCCGATGATCATAAATCCAATTTCGGGGAAGAAAAACTAAAACAATTGTTATGGGAAAATAAACATCAGTCGATCAAAAGTCTGAGATCCATCGTCCAAGACTCCCTGGCATCTTTTTCAAGGTCTTGGAAGTTTCAGGACGATGATGTTTCATTTTTAGTGATAGAATATAAACATTCTAGCCTAATTCAGGATTCAGAATGAATCGAATCGGATTTCCTTTTTTATCCTCTAACGCATGTAGGTATTCATTCGCTTCTTCCAGTTTATGAATTCCGCTGATGGATCGAGTCAGATCCAATTTTTTTTCAGAATACAATTGAATGAGTTCGGGAATCGCCCTTCTGTCGGAGCCGTAAGAACCGGTGATTCTGATTTGTCTTTCGATGATGAAAAAAGGCATAGGGATTTCCAACTTGATTCTGCCGATTCCTACTAGGACGATCCTTCCTCCTCGGTTCATGCTTCGGATGCTGTTTTCGATATTGGGCATAAAACCGGAAAAATCCGCTAAAAGATCGATTCCTCCCGATTTCTCTTTCAGAATCTTTCCCACTTGCATATTTTTTTCCAAAAGAATCACTTCGTCTGCACCGTAAGAAACAGCATTGTCCAAAGAACCTTTGTCGATATCCACTGCGAAGATCTTTCCTGCACCTAACGCTTTTGCTATGGCAACGGCATGAATTCCCAAACCTCCGCATCCTATGATGGCAACGGTTTCTCCCGGTTTTAGATCTCCTTGGTATTTGATGGCATGATAAGGAGTCGAAACGGCATCCGCTAAAATCGCTCCTTGCGCATAAGGAATGTCATCCGGTAGTTTGTGAAGGTATCGTTCTTCTACGATGAGATATTCTGCGAATCCTCCTCTTTGGTTGAATCCTAAAACTCCGATTTCTTCGCATAAATTGTCTCGATTCGCCAAACAATGAACACATTTTCCGCAGGAAGTTCCCGCACTGACTACGACTCTGTCCCCCAATGAGAATCGGGAAGTGTTTTCCCCCAGTTCGACGACTTCCCCGGATGTTTCATGACCGGGAATGCAGGGAGAATAAGTCGCTTTCATTTTTCCATGTAGGATGAAGTGGATGTCGGATCCGCAGATCCCGCAGGCTTTTACTTTAATTTTGATTTGATTCGGAAGAACGGGAGGAACATCCACTTCTTCGATTTGCAGGGATTTTGTTGCGCTGTTTAAGATTGCCGCTTTCATTAAAACATTCCGTCCAATTGATTCAATAGATCTGCAGATGCATCTTCTTTCACATCGAGATAATCCAAAGTGATTTCGATCGTATCCACCAAATAGTATTTATGATTTCTGTAAGATCCGAAAAAGTCTCGAACCTTTTCTTTTTCATCTTCTGTTAGGCGGCCTTCCAAAGTCAGTTTGGACAAAGCCATCACACCGAAGGCGGATTTAAGTTCGTCGGAATGATTTGCGATTTCGAATAATTCTTTCGTATCTAGTTCAGGAAAAGTGGGAAGCATATCCGAAATCAATTCCATGGCACCGATGGGAATCGCTCGATCCAGAGACTTGACATAATTCATGAGAATTCGATAACTTTTGCTGTCTCCTACATACGACAAAAGATATACCAAACCGCTTAGGATCGCTTTATGAAATCCCCAGCTCAATCTGCCTGAGTCGGCTTCCCGAACCAATTGATAGACCAGCGCCCAGGTATTCTTTTCCCCTTTCGCCGCCAATTTCATCAAATCCAGAATTCTTTTTTCCCAAAGGGGGGAATCCATCTCGGATTTCAAAATTTCTATGGATTCCAAAGGGGAAGAGGGGAGTGGTACGATCGCAGAAGCCATGGTGTATGACATAATATGACGAAAGGATACGAAGATGTCTTTTCTTTTTTATCTTGCTAAGGTTTTCCATGAGAATCCGAAAATAAGGACATAAATGCTAAGATTAGGATCTTTTCTCATCCTGCTCCTTTTTGCCTGGTCGGAGTCTTCTCCGGATCAATCCAGTTCAAAGGCAACCCAGCTAATTCGCGTTAGTTATGGATTGAAGGACAATTATGAATTTTTGAGAATTTTAAACTCTACGATTACGAACAGAGGGACGGAAGATCAAAAAAAATATTTCAAACGCTGCATACAACATCATATCGAATCGGAAATTCTACATTTACAAATGGACTTGGGAAGATCGTATGCGGAGCTTAGGCGAACTCAAGGTCTTTTGATCAAATTGTACATTCTCGTTTTGGAGGATGAAATCGCGGACTTGGATGTGGAGTTGGGAAGATTGGCCAGACTCGCCAACGGAAAGGAAAAAACGGAAACCAAACTCTATTTGAGATTAGGATACAGAGAGATTGCCGTTGCGAAACAAAAATTCATCATAGGAAAAAACATCCGTCCCTATTTGTATTTGATGAAATTACAAGAACTAGCATTCGCTTTAAAGTCGCTCAAACAAACGGAAAAATACATCGTTCTATTGGGACTTTTGCACGACTCCGTCGATGAATTCGACAGAGAAGCCCGTTCTTTTGCAGGACTTGTAGGTGAAGTGAATCGAATCATTGTCAATGATCGCGAGAAATACCTGAAGTTATTGTACGACAGTCAATTCGATTCTTATAATGCGATCAGTTTTTACGAAGGAGTTTGGAAACAGCCGGATCTATTCGAGTTGGCGCAAGGAATTCCTAATTTTGATCCTAAGTACGAACGTAATCCGGAAGAGGTAAAACCTGCCGGAGAAAAAACAAATACCAATCCATGAGATCTTTTATCTGGGAATTTCCCCTAACTGCAAGTTTTGCGGTATTTATGATCATTTTATTTCCGGTGATCAATATCTTTTTTCCAAGTTCGGTAGAGGAATATTTTATCTCCACTCCCGGAGAACTTCAGCCGATCAATTGGGTTCTAAGCACTTTTTTTCACGGTTCTTTCGGCCATTTGTTTATGAATATGTTTTTCCTGTTGATTTTGGGAAGAGTCGTCGAATTCAGAGTGGGTAAATCGAAATGGCTCGTATTCTACTTTATGGCAGGCATATTGTCAGTATTAGGTGACTGGTTCGTAAGAGGATTGATTTTAGGAGACCGCACTCCCGTTCTAGGAGCCAGCGGAGCGATTGCAGGCCTTGCTTCCGTTGCTGCCTTACTTTCTCCTTTCCGTTTCCCGATTTCTAAAAAAACAGCCATCCCTTTTCCGGTTTTTCTTTTCGCCTGGATGATGATTTATTCCGACATCACCAATTTATTTGCAAAAGACAATGTGGCCCACTGGGCTCATTTAGGCGGATTTTTTTCCGTATTCGTAACTGCTTATCTTTTGGACCAACACGAAAGAAAAGAAATCCGGCAGGGCTTTCTCATTAATTTGACCTTTTTTACATTGACTGTCATTCTTCTATTTTTTATCAACAATAGGTAATGCAGATTAAATTTAAGGCCTTTGACTATACCTCTGACGATACATTCGAAGAATCCGAATACGAATATTCGGGAAGCCAGGAGCAGGGTTGGGAGATCCGCAGAAACGGTTCTACTTACCTCCATTTAGGCCCGGGCTATAAAGTCCTTAAAACGAAAGCGTGCGGTGTTTGTTCTACGGACATCGACAGAAGATTTTTGCCTCATCCTCTTCCACAAATCATCGGTCATGAAGTTTTAGCGGAAAGCATCGATGAATCTCCCCAAAAACAATATGTAGTCGAAATCAATGATACTTATGAAGCGAGAGGGGATCGAAATTTAGATTCTTTCTGTTTGGAAGGAATTCCGACTCACTCTCCTGAGAGAAAGGTTTTGGGAATCGACAGGCTTCCTGGGGGATTCGGCCCTTACATTCTTGCTCCTCAACATGCAGCCATCGATGCAAGCGGAATCTCTTCCAAAGCTGCCGTGCTGATGGAACCATTCGCTGCCGCTTTGCAAGCGATACTTGCTTCTCCTCCTCAAGCGGGAGATCATGTTGCCGTTTTAGGCCCTCGTCGTTTGGGAAGTTTAATCTTAGCTGCATTGAGAGCTCACAAACAGTCTCAGAAAGTTGACTTTCGCATAACTGCGATTACTAGACACGATCATTTAGTGGCTCTTTCCAAAAAGATGGGAGCGGACGATGTG
>VFQU01001858.1_pt1 | contig 11193 bp, 10 predicted proteins | sample 3512311 | NCBI WGS metagenome assembly VFQU01 (sample SAMN10412377, study PRJNA504923) | tailings metagenome | isolation source: Relicate 3 Philex TSF3 active mining site | place: Philippines: Tuba, Benguet | collected 2017-08-29 | reverse complement strand
GAGGTTGAATCACTTTGGGCCCGCTTCGGGAATCCCCTTATGAGTACAGAACCTAATCCGGCGCGCGGAAGGACTTCAGCCGTCCGTCCCGGAACTCGTAGACCTTCCCGGTTTCCTGGAAGGCGGGCAGACACATCGGCACGATCTTGCGAGCGACGTCTTCCGGAGTCGGGAGCGTCATCGGATCCTCGCCCGGCATCACGGCGGCCCGCATGCGGGTGCGCGTCGGTCCCGGCGCGAACAGGTTGACGCGGACCGGCGTCGACTCGGTCTCGTTGGCATAGGTGCGCGCGAGAACGTCGAGCGCCGACTTCGACGCCGAGTAGAGGCCGCGATAGGCGCGGGCGTTCCAGGCCGAGCCCGAGGTCATGAACACCACGCGGCCGGCGTCCGAGCGCCGCAGCAGCCCGTTCATGAACCGGATCAGGTTCCAGTTGGCGGTCACGTTGACCGCCATCACGTCCTCCCACTCCTTCTGCTCGAAATGGTCGAGCGGGGAGTTCGATCCGCCGAGAGCCGCATTGCCGACCAGGACATCGAGCCGGCCGTAACGCTCGCCGAGCACCGCGGCGAGGCGCGCGATCCCGTCGGTGTCCTTCATGTCGAGCGGCACCAGCGTGGCCGAGCCGCCCGCAGCCTTGATCGCGTCGTCGATCTCCTCGAGGCCGCCAACCGTGCGGCCCACCGCCACGACGTGGGCGCCGACACGCGCCAGCTCGAGCGACAGCGCCGCGCCGATCCCGCGCGAGGCTCCGGTGACCAGTGCAATACGCTCGGAAAGGGGCTTGTCGTTCACGCGCCGGCTCCGTTGATCCGGCGTCGTGTATCAGGCTTCGTCCGGCCGCACCACCGTCCGCGGGGAGCGCCCGTCAGCTCGCCTCGGCGAGCAGCGAGAGCTGCCGCGGAGCGGCGTCCTGACCGTTGCGGTCGGTCAACGGCGTCGGATAGTCGCCGGTGAAGCAATGGTCGGTGAATTGCGGGTGCAGCGGATCCCGCCCGGGATAGCCCATCGCCTTGTAGATGCCGTCGACCGACAGGAATGCGAGCGAATCCGCGCCGATGAACTGGCGCATCGCCTCCAGATCGTGGGTCGCCGCCAGCAGCTTGTCGCGCTCGGGCGTGTCGATGCCGTAATAGTCGGGATGGGTGATCGGCGGCGAGGAAATGCGGAAATGCACCTCGCTTGCGCCAGCGTCGCGCATCATCTGCACGATCTTCACCGACGTCGTCCCGCGCACGATGGAATCGTCCACAAGGACGATGCGCTTGCCTCGGACCACAGCGCGGTTGGCGCTGTGCTTGAGCCGCACGCCGAGCGCGCGGATGTGCTGGGTGGGCTCGATGAAGGTGCGGCCCACGTAGTGGTTGCGGATGATGCCGAGTTCGTAGGGGATGCCGCTGGCCTGCGAAAAGCCGAGCGCGGCGGGCACGCCGGAATCCGGCACCGGGACGATGACGTCCGCGCCGGCGGGCGACTCCTGGGCGAGCTGCGCGCCCATCGCCTTGCGCACCTCGTAGACCGGCCGGCCGCCCAGGATCGAATCCGGGCGCGAGAAGTAGATGTATTCGAAGATGCAGGGCCGCGGCGCCATCGGCGGGAACGGCTTGTGGCTGTGCTCGCCGTCCTCGTCGAACACCAGCACCTCGCCGTTCTCGACGTCGCGGACATATTGCGCGCCGATGATGTCGAGCGCGCATGTCTCCGAGGTCAGGATCGGATAGCCGCCGAGCTTGCCCAGCACCAGCGGCCGGATGCCGAGCGGGTCGCGCGCGCCGACCAGCTTCTTGTTGGTCATGCCGACGAAGGCATAGGCGCCCTCGATCTGGCGCAGCCCCTCGATGAAGCGGTCGACGAAGCGGTTGCGGTTCGATTTGGCGACCAGATGCAGGATCACCTCGGTGTCGGTGGTCGACTGCATCATCGCGCCTTCGCGCACGAGCTGGCGGCGGAGCGATAGGCCGTTGGTCAGGTTTCCGTTGTGGCCGATCGCGAAGCCGCCGCTGTTGAGTTCGGCGAACAGCGGCTGGACGTTGCGCAGGATCGTCTCGCCGGTGGTGGAATAGCGCACGTGGCCCACGGCCACGTTGCCGGGCAGCCGGTCGATCACCTCGCGCCGGGAGAAATTGTCGCCGACCAGCCCCATGCGGCGCTCGGAGTGGAAGCGCTTGCCGTCGAATGAGACGATGCCGGCGGCCTCCTGGCCGCGGTGCTGCAGAGCGTGCAGGCCGAGTGCGGTGATCGCCGCGGCGTCAGGATGGCCGAAGATGCCGAATACGCCGCATTCCTCGCGGAGCCGGTCGGCCTCGGGATCAAACAGGTCGGCGTCGGTGATTGCGCCGGATGCGCTCTGGTCCATCGCTTCGCCCGCTCCTTGCCGACTCATCGCCTGGTGGCATCGATCAATTGTCGCATATCGGTCCGGTCCTCGCGCGGATAACCCACAGGTTCCCGCACCGAGCCCGTCACCGAGGGCGGTCGCGTGCCCGAACGCTGGTCCGGCGGCGCGGCGTCCGGCGGCTCCTGCTCGTCGCCGCGCGGGCGCCTGCGGAACCATTGCGACAGATAGTTATCCATGTCCTGCGGCAAAAGGGCCTGCAGCCACTCGCCGGTGCCCTGGAGCACCACACGCGACTTGGCGTTGCGCACCCCGTCGGGCTGCTTGTCGGCCGGGACCAGCCAGGCGAAGAACAGGAACGCCACCACGACAATGATCAGGCCGCGACCGAGGCCGAACAGGAAACCGAGCGTGCGGTCGAGCGCGCCGATCCGGCTGTCGAGGATCATGTCGGAGATGCGCACGGTCAGTGCCGAAACAATCAGCAGCGTGATCAGGAACACGCCGCCCACCACGACTGCGGCGGCCAGCACGTCGCTGGCGATGTTGGCTTTCGCAATCGGCAGCAGCCGGCCGTAGAGCAGAACGGTGGCGATCGCGGCCGCAGCCCACGCGGCGATCGACAGGATTTCCCGCATGAAGCCGCGGATCATCGCCAGCAGGCCGGAGATCAGCATCACGCCGAGCAAGAGAAGGTCGAGCCAGGTGACCGGCATGGTGGTTCGGGTCTGCCGCGGTTAGGAGACGGAACGGGGGCGAATCGAAACGGGCGGGCGATCACACTTGCTTGGGCCGCGGCCCGGCCGCAAGCGCCGGCTGGGGCGGTCCGTTCGTTTCGGTTCCGTCTCGATCCGCACCGCGCCGGACGCCTGCATGCGGGGCTGTATAGCGGGCGCCGCAGGCCCCGTCACCCCGCAATTTCCGGCCCTAATCCGCCTCTTCGGCGGGCGGGTGGACGCCGCGTCCGGGGCGTCCACGCGCGGCGATGTCCGCCACCAGCGCGGCGAGCGTTGTGACCGGTTCGACCGCCAGGGCGGGCTCGGAGGCGTCCTTCTGCGACGGCTCGGGAAAGACTGCGCGGGCGAAGCCGAGCTTCTGGGCCTCCTTCAGGCGCGCGGCCGCCTGCGCCACGGGGCGGACCGCGCCCGACAGCGAGACCTCGCCGAAATAGACCGCGTCGGCGGGGAGGGGAGAATTGGCGAGCGAGGAGACGAGCGCTGCGGCGGCCGCCACGTCGGCCGCGGGCTCGTGCACGCGCAATCCGCCGGCCACATTGAGATAGACGTCGTGGCCGCCCAGCCGGATGCCGCAATGCGCCTCGAGCACGGCCAGGACCATCGACAGCCGGCTCTGGTCCCAGCCGACCACCGCGCGGCGCGGCGTGCCGAGCGAGGAGGGGGCCACGAGCGCCTGGATTTCCACCAGCACCGGGCGCGTCCCCTCGATGCCGGCGAACACCGCGGTGCCGGCGGCGCCGAGATCGCGCTCGGAGAGGAACAATTCGGACGGGTTTGCGACCTCGCGCAGCCCGAGCCCGGTCATTTCGAACACGCCGATCTCGTCGGTGGGTCCGAAACGGTTCTTGACCGAGCGCAGGATGCGGAACTGGTGCGAGCCCTCGCCCTCGAACGACATCACGGCGTCGACCATGTGCTCGACCACGCGGGGACCGGCGATCTGGCCGTCCTTGGTGACGTGGCCGACGAGGATCACCGCGGCGCCGGAACGCTTGGCGAAGCGGATCAGCATTTGCGCCGTGCTGCGCACCTGGGTCACGGTGCCGGGCGCGGAATCGACCATGTCGGTCCACATGGTCTGGATCGAGTCGACGATCACGAGCCGGGGCGTGCGGCCCTCCGAGAGCGTGGCGACGATGTCCTCGACCGAGGTTTCCGCCGCGAGCTCGACCGGCGCAGCGGCGATTCCGAGCCGTTCGGCGCGCAGCCGCACCTGCGCGACCGCCTCCTCGCCGGAGATGTAGACGGCGCGCTCGCCGCGGCGGGCCAGCGCGGCCGCGGCCTGCGTCAGCAGCGTCGACTTGCCGATGCCCGGATCGCCCGCCATCAGCAGCACTGAGCCGCGCACGAAGCCACCGCCGGTGACCCGGTCGAGCTCGGCGATGCCGGAGGCGATGCGCGGGGCGTCCGGCGCCGCCCCCGTCAGCGGCTCAAGCGCGAACAGACGGCCCTTGCGCGGCGGCTTTCCGCCTGCCGCCCGCGCGCCGATGCCGGCGCTCTGGCCCTCTTCGGCCAGCGTGTTCCATTCGCCGCAGCCGTCGCATTTGCCCTGCCAGCGGCTGTGAGAGGCGCCGCAGTTCTGGCACAGGAAGGTCGGATTGCGGCGCGACATGCGGATCCCCCGAACTCGGCCAATCGCCATCCCCCGGCGCGGCGCAAAACACGCCGCGCCGCCGGAAAAGCCGGCCGAATCCCCTGAAACTCAGTGAGGCACTTTACCGAAGCGGGGAGAACAATTCAAGAACATTATGAACCGGTATGAACCGGAACGTGCGCCAGGTGCCCTGCGCGCTCGAGCCTTCGGGCCTCAAGCGCTTGGCGCGCGGGGCATCGGCCAGCCATTCGCCCGGAGTGCAAGGTATCGCACCCCGGGCTTCTTGCGGGTCAGGAATTGGACTTTTCGTCCTGCGCTCCGGCTTCGGCTTGCCCGGGATTCTCGAACAGCGCCGCTGCCTGCGCCGCGAGCGCAGCCGCCTCGGCCTCCGCCTCGATCTCGGCCTCGTCGCGCACCGTGAGAACGTCCTCGCCGCGGAGCAGTCGCTCGGCCTCATCCGGGCTGCGGGCGACGCTGACCTCGATGCCGACCGACAGTTCGGGATGCAGCGACACCGAGATCTTGTGCAGGCCGATGGTCTTGATCGGCGTGTTGAGCTCGATCTGGTTGCGGCCCACGGAAAAGCCGGCCTGGCCCAGCACGTCCACGAGGTCGCGCGCGGTAACCGAGCCATAGAGCTGTCCGGTCTCCGACGCCTGCCGGATCACCATGTACTTCTGCCCGTCGAGCTTGGCGCCGACCTTCTCGGCTTCGCCCTTGGCGGCGAGGTTCTTGGCCTCGAGATCCACCTTCATGGTCTCGAACGTCGTCTTGTTGGCGGCGGTGGCACGAAGCGCCTTGCCCTGCGGCAGCAGGAAATTGCGCGCGAAGCCGTCGCGGACGCGGACCACCTCGCCCATCTGTCCAAGCTTTGCGACGCGTTCCAGCAGGATCACTTCCATCGTGGTTCTCCAGTTCGATCTTCGGTTCGATTGTCAGGTCGGGTTTTGCGGAGGCTGCGGCGGCGAGGGCGGTCCGTAGCGGCCTCGGATGTTGAATCCCGCGTCGGCCAGTCCAAGCAGCGACACCGCGAGGATCGGCCAGCCGAACACGGCGACCGCCCCGTACAGGCCGCCCAGCACGAACGGGCGCCCGCCGATGCCGCGGGTGACGGTGTGCACGACGGCGAAGCCCAGAAGCGCGTAGGCCATCAGCATCGCTGCGCCGAGAACGCCGGCGATCGTGCCGGGCAGGCCCGGAACGAACGAGCCAGCGATTCCGGCAGCCGCGAGCGCAAGTGCATAGGGCGGAAATTGCATCGACGGAATGTAGGGCTCGGGCCGGCGCAGCCGCCCGGATACGCGCACGATCCGCGCGGCCAGCCACAGGTTGACCACCTGCGTGAGTGTGGTCAGGACGGCCGCGGCCGGCGGCAGCGCGCCGACGAGGAAGGTGACGAGGCGCTCGCGATCGGCCGGATTGACCGGCGTTCGCGTCTCGCCCGCGAGCATGCGGTCGAGGCCGCTGCGCAGCGCGTTGCGGAACGTCTCCTGGTCGGCGCCGAAGTTGATTATCGCGGCGCCGACGATCAGCGCCGCGAGGATCGCAGCCCATACCACGAGGTTGCCGACCGGGTACCATTCAAGCCCGCCCTCGGCCGGGCCCGGCGCCGGACGCGCCAGCAGGGCGAGATAGCCGAGCCACCAGGCCGGCAGGCCGATGCCGATCAGGAAGGCGATGAAGAAAAAACTGCCGAACACGGCCGCAAGGCTTGCGGAGGCGGTTACCGCCGCGACCAGACCCGCCCAGTGGCTCCATCCGAGCGCAGCGATCAGGATCGGCAGCGGAGCGAGATAGAACAGCGCGACGGAAATCAGCGATCCCGACGCCACCGAGGCGAACAGGAGCGCCGTCGCCGCGCCCGCACCGATACCGACCAGAACCAGTTGCACCATCGAGCTGTCCCGCTGCTTTCAGCGGTTAGAGGCGGATCGCTTCGTCCGCCCCAACCATCGGCCCGCCGGTCGTTACGCCGGACCTCGATTTTCCATCGTCCGGTCCGGGCAACGGTGCGCCGGACAATTCCGCATCAGCGGATCACGTAGGGCAGGAGCCCCAGGAAGCGCGCCCGCTTGATCGCCTGCGCGAGCTCGCGCTGCTTCTTGGCGGACACCGCCGTGATCCGGCTCGGCACGATCTTGCCGCGCTCCGAAACGTAGCGCTGCAGCAGCCGCACGTCCTTGTAGTCGATCTTGGGCGCGTTGGCGCCGGAGAACGGGCAGGTCTTGCGGCGGCGGAAGAACGGACGACGCGCCCCGCCCTGGGAGGAACCGAAAGCCATGATGGTTTACTCCTCTCCTGCTTCGGCGCTGTCGTCGCCGTCGCGCGGCCCGCGCTCTTCGCGGTCGCGGCGCGGACGGTCGCCGCGGCGGTCGTCTCGCGGCCCGCGGTCGTCGCGGTCGCGATCGCGGTCGGCCTTGCGCATCATCGCCGAGGGGCCTTCCTCCAGCTCGTCCACACGCACGGTGATATAACGCAGGACGTCCTCGTTGATCCGCTCCTGGCGCTCGATCTCGGAAAGCGCGGCCGGCGGCGCGTCGATGTTCAGAAGCGTGAAATGCGCCTTGCGGTTCTTGCGCATGCGGAACGTGAGCGTCTTCACGCCCCAGTACTCGGTCTTGGCGACCTTTCCGCCCATCTGCTCGACGACGCCCTTGAGTTGGGCGGTCAATTCCTCGACCTGCTGCGCGCTGACGTCCTGGCGCGCAAGATAGACATGCTCGTATAGCGGCATGGTATGCCTTTCCTACAGTTGCCGTCGTCTCCCGGCGCCAAGCCCTTCGAGCCCCTTTCGGAAAGGCTCGAACGCTCTGAAGGCGGGAACACGGGACGCCGGACCGATCGGTCCTGCCGTCACGCAAGGCGCGACGGCCGTCCGTTCAGCTCCCGGCCGGGAACGACGAAGTGGCGGTGTTATAGGGGGTTTCGCCCCGAACGCAAGGCCGCGGCAGGGATGGGGCATTTGCGCCGGGGCCTCGCCCGGCCGCCCCGGATCACCTATTTTGGGCCCGCAATCCTGCGAAACCGAGCCTGGAGCCGCAATGCTGGCGAAAGTGGATGCCTCCGTCGCACTGGCCGATCAATGGCTTGGAGAGTTCGAGAGGGCGCTGGGCGCGCCCGGAGCGGCGCTGGAAGGCCTGTTCCATGCCGAGAGCCACTGGCGCGACCTGCTGGCACTGACCTGGGACATCCGCACCATCGAGGGTCGAGATGCCATCGCCGGCGAGCTCCGGGCCCGGGCCGCGAAGGCCGGGGCGAGCGGCTTTCGGACCGATCCCGCGCGGACGGCGCCGCGCAAGGTGACGCGGGCCGGCACCGAGGCGATCGAAGCAATCTTCGCCTTCGAAACCGCGCAGGGCCGCTGCAGCGGCGTGCTGCGGTTCACCCCCGGCACCGACGGCGCGCTGAAGGCGTGGACGCTCTCGACCGAGCTCGAAGAGATCAAGGGCCACGAGGAACACGTCGGAAGGTTGCGCCCGTCCGGTCAGGCCTATTCGCGCGACTTCCGCGGACCGAACTGGCTCGACCGCCGCATCGCGGCGAACACCTATAACGACCGCGACCCTGCGGTGCTCGTGGTCGGCGCGGGGCAGGCGGGCCTTTCGATCGCGGCGCGCCTCAGCCAGCTCGGCGTGGACACGCTCACTATCGATCGCTGGCCGCGGATCGGAGACAACTGGCGCAAGCGCTATCACGCCCTGACGCTGCACAACCAGGTGCACGTCAATCATCTCCCCTACATGCCGTTTCCGCCGAACTGGCCGACCTACATCCCCAAGGACAAGCTGGCCAACTGGTTCGAGGCCTACGCCGAGGCGATGGAGATCAACGTCTGGCCGGCGACGGAGCTGGAGCGCGCAGCTTTCGAAGATGCGTCCGGCCGCTGGACCGCGGAGCTGCGCCGAGCCGACGGCACGGGCCGCACCGTTCGGCCGCGTCACCTGGTGATGGCGACCGGGCTGAGCGGCGTGCCGAACGTGCCAACGATCCCGACGCTGGAGAATTTTGCGGGCACGGTCATGCACGCAACGCAGTTCGACTCCGGCGAGGCGTGGAAAGGCAAGCGCGCGATCGTTCTCGGCACCGGCACCAGCGGGCACGACATCGCGCAGGACCTGCAATCGAGCGGCGCGGAGGTCACGATCGTCCAGCGCAGCTCGAGCATGGTCGTCAACATCGAGCCCAGCGCGCAACTTCCCTACGCGCTCTACGAGGAGGGGCCGCCGCTTGAGGACTGCGACCTCGTCACGACCTCCATGCCGCTGTCGCTTTCCCGCAAGAGCCACATCGCGCTCACGCGCGAGGCCGCCAGGCTTGACCGGCCGCTGCTCGAGGCGCTGGAGCGCAAGGGCTTCCGGCTCGATTTCGGCGACGACGGCTCCGGCTGGCAGTTCAAGTATCTCACCCGCGGCGGCGGGTATTATTTCAACGTCGGCTGCTCCGACCTGATCGTCGAGGGTAAGGTTGCGCTGATGCAATACGCCGACATCGAGACATTCACGGCCGAAGGCGCAAGATTGCGCGACGGCCGGAGCGTGCCCGCGGACCTGATCGTGCTGGCCACCGGCTACAAGGGTCTCGACACCATCGTGCGCAAGCTTCTGGGCGAGGGGGTCGCCGGGCGGATCGGCCCGATCTGGGGCTTCGGCGAGGACCAGGAGCTGCGCAACATGTTCCGGCGCACGCCGCAGCCGGGCCTGTGGTTCATCGCTGGCAGCTTCGCGCAGTGCCGCATCTATTCGAAGTATCTCGGATTGCAGATCAAGGCGTCCGAACTGGGGCTCCTGCCGGTCGCGCCTTGACAGCGGCCGCGCCGGCGTTGTCTGTCGGCGCGATTTTCAACGAGGACGGGCGGACATGGCGGTTGCTTTCGTGTTTCCGGGCCAGGGCAGCCAGGCGGTCGGCATGGGCAAGGCGCTGGCCGATGCGTTCGCGCCGGCGCGCGCGGTGTTCGAGGAGGTGGATGCGGCGCTCGGCGAGAAGCTCACTGCGACGATGTGGGAGGGTCCCGCCGACCGCCTCACGCTCACCGAGAACGCGCAGCCCGCGTTGATGGCGGTGTCGCTGGCCGCGATGCGGGTGCTGGAGGTGGAGGCCGAGGTCTCGCTCGCGCGCGATTGCAAGTTCGTGGCCGGGCATTCGCTCGGCGAATATTCCGCGCTTGCCGCCGCCGGCGCGCTGTCGCTGTCCGACACGGCGAAGCTGCTCCGCATCCGCGGGCGCGCCATGCAACAGGCCGTGCCGGTCGGCACCGGTGCGATGGCGGCGCTGCTCGGGCTCGAGTTCGATGCGGCCAGCGCCGTCGCCGCGGACGCAGCGCAGGGCGAGGTCTGCCAGGCGGCCAACGACAATGGCGGCGGTCAGGTCGTGGTCTCCGGGCACAAGACCGCGGTCGAGCGAGCGGTGGAGATCGCCAAGGGCAGGGGCGCGCGGCGGGCGATGCTGCTGCCGGTGTCCGCTCCGTTCCATTGCGCGCTGATGCGGCCCGCGGCCGATGCGATGGCCGAGGCGCTCGCGCGCACCGACGTGAAGCGTCCCGCGGTGCCGGTTGTGGCCAATGTGGTGGCCGGCCCCATCGACGATCCGAAGGAAATCGTGCGGCGGCTCGTCGAGCAGGTGACCGGCACGGTGCGCTGGCGCGAATGCGTGGCCTTCATGGCGGCGCAGGGTGTGACGCAATTTTACGAGGTCGGGTCTGGCAAGGTCCTGACCGGTCTGCTCAAGCGGATCGCGGAGAACGCGTCCGGGTCCGCGATCGGCACACCGGACGACGTGGCCGCGTTCAAGGCCGCGCGCAACAGCTAGGGGCGAGAGCACATGTTCGATCTGTCAGGCAAGACTGCACTGGTCACGGGCGCCACCGGCGGCATCGGCGGCGCGGTTGCCCGCGCTCTCCACGCGCAAGGTGCCACGGTCGCCGTGTCCGGAACGCGGCGCGAGGTGCTGGACCAGCTTGCCGCCGAGCTCGGCGGCGGGCCGGTCCTGCCGTGCGACCTGGCCGACAAGGACGCGGTCGAGGCGCTGGTGCCGAAGGCCGAAGAGGCCATGGGGAAAGTCGACATCCTGGTCGCCAACGCCGGCATCACCCGCGACAACCTGTTCGTGCAGCTTCGCGACGAGGACTGGGAGCAGGTCCTCAACGTCAACCTGACATCGACCTTTCGCCTGGCGCGCGCCGCGGTGAAGACCATGATGCGCCGCCGCTTCGGCCGCGTCATCGGCATCACCTCGGTCGTCGGCGTGACCGGCAACGCGGGACAGGGCAATTACACCGCGGCGAAAGCGGGCATGATCGGAATGTTCAAGTCGGTCGGCAAGGAATACGCCAAGCGCGGCGTGACGGCGAACTGCGTTGCGCCGGGCTTCATCGCGACGCCGATGACCGACAAGCTCAACGAGAAGCAGCGCGAGGCGATTTTGCAGATGGTTCCCGCAGGCCGCCTGGGCAGCGGCGCCGATGTCGCCGCGGCGGTCGTGTACCTGTCCTCCGACGAAGCGGCCTACGTCACAGGACAGACGCTGCACG
>VFQU01001857.1_pt1 | contig 11202 bp, 10 predicted proteins | sample 3512311 | NCBI WGS metagenome assembly VFQU01 (sample SAMN10412377, study PRJNA504923) | tailings metagenome | isolation source: Relicate 3 Philex TSF3 active mining site | place: Philippines: Tuba, Benguet | collected 2017-08-29 | reverse complement strand
GATTCAGGGAGGAACAGCGGTCCGCACGCGATGCCCCCAACGGGATTCGAACCCGTGCCGCCGCCTTGAAAGGGCGGTGTCCTGGGCCGCTAGACGATGGGGGCCCGGCAGAGCGGATCAAACCAGAAAGAAGGGCCCGGGACGGCTTTGAGAAAGCCGATCCCGGGCCCCGGTGGCAGAAGAGGTTTGGCTCGGGGCGTGGTTCCATCCCCGTTGCTGCAGCTGCGCATCAGGGGCACGCCCCTAGCTACTGCCACCTCTACAGTCACTATGCAATAGGACCACCTCCCTTCCGTAGTAGAGCGAGATTAGCGGGACCGTCGGCTGTCGGCCACCCGTCGGTCACGGGGGGTCCGGGGGGGCCGGGAGGCGGGCGCGGAGGGGGCCGCCGCTGCCACCATCCACGGGTCCCGCCCGTGCCGGCCGGGACGTCCCACGCGAAAGGACCCGACATGCCGAAGGCCGTCTGGAACGGAGCGGTGATCGCCGAGAGCGACGACACCGTCGTCGTCGAGGGGAACCACTACTTCCCCGCCGACTCCCTCGACCGCAGCATCCTCGCCGACAGCTCCAACACGTCGGTCTGCCCGTGGAAGGGCACCGCCAGCTACTACGACGTCGTCGTCGACGGGCAGGTCAACGCCGGGGCCGCCTGGTACTACCCCGCCCCCAAGGACGCGGCCGCCGAGATCAAGGACCGCGTCGCCTTCTGGCGTGGCGTGACGGTCGAGCCGTAGGATCGCCGCCGTGCCCGCCCTCGACCTGATCGTCATCGGCGCGGGCATGGCCGGCATCAACGCCGCCGGCCGTGCCGCCGAGGCCGGCGCGCAGGTCGCGGTGATCGAGCGCGGGCGGATCGGGGGGACGTGCCCCACCCGCGGGTGCATCCCCTCGAAGGCGCTCATCCGCAGCGCCGAGATCGCCCACGAGGTCCGCACCGCGGGCGACTACGGGATCGTCGTCGACGGCTACCGGGTGGACATGGGCGCCGTCATCGACCGCGTCCAGCGGATCGTCGACAAGGGGTCGGCCGGGGCGACCGCGTACCTCGAGTCGCTCGAGACCGTCCGCATCGTCCGGGGCGAGGCCCGCTTCACCGAGCCGGGGGTCGTCGTCGTCGGCGACGAGCGGCTCCGGGCGCCGCGGGTGCTCGTCGCCACCGGAGCCGAGCCGATCGTGCTCCCCATCCCCGGCCTCGCGGAGACCCCCCACCTCACCAGCGACGACGTCCTCCTGCTCCGCGAGGTGCCGCCCCGGCTCGTCGTCATCGGGGCCGGCCCCATCGGGCTGGAGCTCGGCCAGGCCCTCTCGCGGCTCGGCTCGTCCGTGACGCTCATCGAGGCCGCTCCGACCCTGATGCCCGGCGCCGACCCCGAGATCGGCGAGGCGCTCCACGAGCTCCTCGAGGCCGAGGAGATCGCCATCGCGTGCGGCGCGGACGTCGAGCGCGTCGGGACCGGACCGGACGGACGCCCCCGCGTCGCGTTCACCGCCGGCGGCGTCGCCCGCGAGGTCGACGGCGACGCCCTCCTGCTCGGGGCGGGCCGCGGCCCCTCCGTCGCGGCCCTCGACCTGGCGGCCGCCGGCGTCGACGGCGGGCCGAGGGGCATCCCCGTGGACGCGCGCCTCGCCACCTCGCGGGAGGGCCACTACGCGGCGGGGGACGTGCTCGGCGCGCCCTGGGGGGCGTACACCCACGTCGCGCGGCAGCTCGGCCGCGACGCCGCCGAGAACGCCCTCGACCTCGGCGCCCACGACGTCACCCCCGACCCCGGCCCCCGCGCCGTCTTCACCGACCCCGAGTTCGCGACCGTCGGGATGACCGAGGAGGAGGCCCGCCGCGCCGGCCACGACGTCGGCGTCGGCCTCACCCGCTTCTCCGGGGGCAAGGCCCGCGCGTGGGGGCAGGAACGCGGCCTCGTGAAGGTCGTCGCCGACCGCGCCACCCGCCGCATCCTCGGCGCCCACGTGCTCGCGTACCACGCCGCCGACCTCGTGCACCCCGTCGTCGTCGCGATGCGGGCGGGCAGCGCCGACCCCCTGCTCGACGCGTTCCACATCCACCCCACGCTCGGCGAGCCGGTCCAGGGGGCTGCCCGGAGCGCGTTGGCCGGGTAGCGTGGCCCTGCTCCCGGCACGGGAGCTGGGACGGTGAGCGAGACGAGAGGGGGCATGGCCGAGCACCCGCCGGGACCCGCGCCCGCCGCCGCGCCACCCATCCTCAACGGCCGCTACGTCGCGCTGCTGGCGATCTGCGCCCTCATGGGCATGCCGGTGGCCATCGCCGCCGCGGGGTTCACGTCGCTGATCAACGAGCTGCAGGAGGCCCTGTGGACGGACCTCCCCGACGCGCTGGGCTGGTCGGAGCCCGCCGCCTGGTACGTCATCGTCCTGCCGGTGGCCGGCGGCCTGATCGTGGCCGCGGCGCTCCTGCTGCCCGGCCGCGGCGGGCACTCGCCGATCGACGGGCTCAGCCTCACGGCGCTGCCGCTCTCGACCCTGCCCGGCATCCTGCTCGCCGCGGTCGGCACGCTCGCCTTCGGCCTCGTGCTCGGTCCCGAGGCGCCCCTCATCGCGCTCGGGTTGGCCCTCGGGCTCCTCGTGGCGCGGCTCCTCCGCATCGAGGGCGACGGCGCCAAGGTGCTCGGGCTCGCCGGCGCGTTCGCCGCGATCAGCGTCGTGCTCGGAGGCCCGCTGCCCTCGTCCCTGGTCCTGCTCGAGGTGGCCGTCGCCAGCGGCATGGTCGCCGGACCGGCCCTCCTGCCGACGATCGCCCCCGGCTTCCTCGCGGCGGGCACCGGCGCGCTGGCCTTCACCGGCATCGACGACTGGCCCGGCCTCTCGCGGGGATCCCTCGCGATCCCCTCCCTGGCCGACTACGCGAGCGTCCGGATCGTCGACATCGCGTGGTGCATCGTGAGCGCCCTCGGGATCGCGGTGGTCGTCGCGTCCGCCCGGCCCGCCGCGCGTCGCATCGCCGCGGGGACCGCCGCGCACCCCGTCGCGGCGCTCCTCGTCGGCGGCCTGGTCGTCGGCGTTCTCGCCGTGGCCGTCCGGGCGAGCACCGACCAGCCGGTGGACCTCGTGCTCTTCTCCGGCCAGTCCACGGTGCCCGCGACCGTCGCCGAGACCTCCGCCGGGGTCCTCGGCCTCGCGATGATCCTCAAGGCCGTGGCCTACGCCATCACCCTCGGGGCCGGGTTCCGCGGTGGCCCGATCTTCCCGACCATCGCCATCGGGGCCGGCGTCGGCGCGTTCCTCGCCATCGTCCTCCCCGGCTTCGACACGACCCCCGCCGTCGTCGCGGGCATCGCGGCCGCCGGGGCCGCGGGCCTGAGGCTGCCGATCTCCGGCGTCGTCCTCGCGGCCTTCGTCGTCGGCGGGAACGTCTCGGAGACCCTGCCGATCGCCGTGATCGCGTCCGTCGCGGCCTGGCTCACCGCCCTCGCCGTCGATCGCGCGACCGGGCGCCGGGCACCGGCCTGATGCCGCCCCCGCCCGGGCGCCCCCCGCTCAGCCGGCGCGCCGCCGCCGGTCGCGGTGGCGCTTCGCCGCGATGCGGGCCACGTACGCCCGGCGCAGCGGACCGGGCAGCCAGCGCCCGATCAGCTTCATCGCGAACGCCATCCGCCGCGGGAACGCGATCTCGTCGTCCCCCGCCTCCAGGCCGTCGGCGATGATCCGCGCCGCCTCGTCGACCTCGATCACGAACGGCATCTCGAAGTCGTTCTGCTCCGTCAGCGACGTCGTCACGAACCCGGGGGCCACCACCGTGACCCGGACGCCGGAGCGCTCGCCGGCGAGGTCGGCGCGCAGGCTGTCCGCCATCGAGATCAGGAACGCCTTCGTCGCGCCGTAGGCGCTCGCCATCGGGAGCGCCGCGAAGCCGGTGACGCTCGCGACGACGGCGATCCGCCCCGCCCCCCGCCCGCGCATCCCGGGCAGCACCGCCTCGATGCAGTTGACCGTCCCCATCACGTTCACCTCGACGTGGGGGCGGAACAGCTCGGCCGTGAACTCGTCGGGGAGCACCGGCCGGTACGTCCCGGCGTTCAGCAGGGCGATGTCGATGCGCCCGTGCTCCGCCGTGATCGCGTCGACCACGGCGTGCATCGATTCGGCGTCGGTGATGTCCCCCGGGTGCGCGCTGATGCCCGGCTGCGACGCCGCCAGGGCCTCCAGCGCGTCGGCGCGGCGGGCCGTGACGCAGACCCGCGCACCGCGCCGCGCCAGCTCCCGCGCCACCTCCTCGCCGATCCCCGACGAGGCCCCCGTGATCCAGACGACCGTGCCCGCGAGGCCCATCAGAACGCCATCCGCGGGGTGGGGCCCGCCGGCAGGCGGTCGTTGAACGGCCGCGTCAGCACCAGCTGGTAGTCGTGCAGGGCCCGGGTGCGGAACCCCGCCTCGCAGAACGCGAGGTAGAACTCCCACGTCCGGACGAAGCGGTCGTCGTACCCCAGGGCGAGGACCCGCTCGCGGTTCGCGAGGAAGTCCTCCCGCCAGATCTGCAGCGTGCGGGCGTAGTGGTAGCCGATGTTCTCGACGCCGTGCACGATCAGCTCCGACGACCGGGTCATCGCGCTCGTGATCGCGTCGAGCGACGGGATGAGGGCCCCCGGGAAGACGTACTGGCGGATCCAGTCGTTGCCGCGCCGGTACCGCTCGTACCGCTGGTCGGGGACCGCGATCGTCTGGATGCACGCCACGCCGCCCGGCGCCAGCAGGCGGTCGACCGCCGCGAAGTAGACGGGCAGCTCGCGGTGGCCGATCGCCTCGAGCATCTCGATGGAGGCGACGTGGGTGAAGGTGCCCTCCATCGTGCGGTAGTCCTGCAGCAGGATCTCGACGCGGTCGGTGAGCCCGGCGTCGGCGACCCGCTCCCGGGCGAGCGCCGCCTGCTCCTCCGAGAGGGTCAGGCCCGTCACCCGGGCGCCGTACTCCGACGCGGCGTGCAGCGCGAAGCCACCCCACCCGCAGCCGATCTCCAGCACGTGCGACCCGGGGCCGAGGTCGAGCTTGTCGCAGATGCGCCGGTACTTGGCGGCCTGCGCCTCCTCCAGCGACATCCCCGGGTGCTCGAACACCGCGCACGAGTACGTCCAGCTCGGGTCGAGGAACAGGGCGTAGAGGTCGTTGCCGAGGTCGTAGTGGTACTGGATGTCGCGCTTCGCCCCCGGAAGGTCGGAGCGTGCGGGCAGGCGCGGGCGCCGGCGCTGCGCCTCCATCAGCAGCGACGCCGGCGGGCGGCTGCGGACGTCCTCCGCGGTCACGGCGAGGATCTCCAGCAGGCCCACCAGGTCGTCCGCCCACCAGTCGCCGGCGACGTACGACTCGCCGATCGCCAGCCGCCCGCGCGTCGCCAGCCGCCGCCACAGATCCTTCGACCCGACGGTCACCTCGACGTCCGGACCGGTCGACGGGTCGCCGGCGCGGCGCACCGTGCCGTCGGGGAGCCGCACCGAGATGCGGCCCCGCGCCGGGGAGCCGAGCCCCCACAGCGCCGCGCGGCGCGCGAGCGGGGTCAGGGGGGAGCGCCGCGGGTCCGGCAGCGGGCGCAGGGCCCGCCGCGACGGCTGCCGCGGCTCCCCCTCCGCCACCGCCGTCGTGACGGAGCCCTCACCCGGCGAGAACCGGGGCTTGCGGTGGAACGGGACCTTCTTCATCGCGAGCTTCACCGCCTGCCAGTGGATGAGTCCGGACACCTGCTGGGACATCAGGGGATAGCGCACCAGGGCGCGGGCGATGCGGGCATCCGTCAGCGGGTGCCGCACGCCGGTCAGCTCCGCCCAGAACGGCTGCTCGCCGCCCTCGGCGATGCCGACGCCCGCGTGCATCCTCTCGCCCGGCCCCTCGAACGAGAACCGGTACGTCTGGTCCATGCCGAAGAACGGCGAGACGTGCATCACCTTGCGGTGCTCGTACACCTGCCGCGCACCGTCGCGCACCCGGTTCTCCGCCGTCAGCAGGTAGCTGTGCCGCTCCCCGAACGTGTTGGAGACCTCCGCGACGATCGCGGCGAGCGACCCGTCGGCGGCGTAGCAGTGGAAGTAGCTGACGGGGTTGAACACGTAGCCGAGCAGCCGCAGGTTGGTGATCAGCAGCACCCGGCCGCCGGCGAGGTCGATGCCGCGTTCGGCGAGGAACGCGACGACGTTCTCCTTGCACGGCCGCTGCGGGTCGCCGAGGTGGTCGCCGTCGCGGAACGTCAGCACCGCCGGCCGGTTGTAGCCGAAGAGGGTGAGCCGCCGGTCGAGCTCCGGCAGCTCGTCCAGGTCGAGCCCGTAGAAGCAGACGGGGTACCGGAACGCGTTGTGCGCGGGGGCGGTGCGGGCGTGCAGCAGCGACCCCTCGTAGAGCCCCGACCTCACCAGGGCGCCCCGAGCCCCGCGGCCGCCCGCAGCCCCGACGCGAGGCCGTCCTCGTGGAACCCGAAGCCCTGGTAGGCGCCGCAGAACCACGTGCGCCGCCGCCCGTCCAGCTCGTGCAGGCGCCCCTGCGCGTCGAGCGAGGCGAAGGTGTAGAGCGGATGGGCGTACTCCACGCGGCGGATCACCCGATCCTCGGCGATGCGGTCGTCGCGGTTCAAGGTCACGCAGTAGTGCTCGGGCTCGTCGAGGGCCTGCAGGGTGTTGAGGTGGTAGGTGACCGTGGGGGACGGCGAGGGGTCGCGGCAGTCGTCCACCAGGTAGTTCCACGACGCCCGCGCCGCGGGGCGGGCGGGCAGCAGCCGTTCGTCGGTGTGCAGCACCGTGCTGTTGCGCGTCGTGCGGAACGCCCCCAGCACCTCGTGCTCCAGGGGGTCGGCGTCGGCCAGCATCGCGAGCGCCTGCGGCGCGTGGGTGGCCACGACGACGGCGTCGAAGCGCTCCCGCGCGTCGCCCGCCGTCCGGATCGTCACGCCGTCGGCGTCCCGGGCGATCGACCGGACCGGGGTGGACAGGCGCAGCCGGTCGCCCATCGGCGCCGTGATCGCGGAGACGTACGTGCGGCTGCCCCCGACGACCGTCCGCCACTGGTGGCGGCGGAAGCCGAGCAGTCCGTGGTTCTGGAAGAAGCGCACCGCGTAGGCGACGGGGAACTCCAGCGTCTCGCCGGGGGCGGTCGACCACAACGCCGCCGCGAAGGGCACGAGGTAGTGGTCGCGGAAGTCGCGCGAGTACCCCTCGATGCGCACGTAGTCGCCGAGGGTGCTGCGCGCGTGGCGGGGGTCGAGGCCGCCCTCCCCCTCGCGCAGGAACCGGATGATCTGGGCGAGGAGCCGCAGCATCCGCGGGCTCATCAGCGCCCGCGGCTGGCGCCACAGGCCGACCGCCGAGTACTCCACGCCGCAGCGGCGGCAGCTCACGCCGAACGACATGTCGGAGTCCTGCACCGCGACGCCGAGCTCTCGGAAGAGGCGGCTGAGGCGCGGGTAGTTCGGCTCGTTGTGGACGAGGAACCCGGTGTCGAGGTGCAGGTCCCCGCGATCGCGCGGCAGGGTCACGGTGTTCGCGTGACCGCCCGGGCGGGCATCAGCCTCGAACACGGTGACCTCGTGCACGCGCGCGAGGGCGTGGGCGGCACCGAGTCCGGCGATGCCGGCGCCGACGACGGCCACCCTCATCGCGTGCCCACCCGTCCCGCCGTGTCCGGTCTGAACGTCATCTCATCCGTATACGGTCCGCACCCGTAGACGGATGAGGAGGCCCGAACCCGCGGGACCCCACTACGCTCCATCCGAATGGGAGAGCCCACATCGTGAACGAAGCACGCGCCGCGTCCGGACCCCCCATCGCCACGGTCCGGACGAGCACGAGCATCCCGAGCCGCGTCATCACCCTCATCGCGGTCCTCACCCCTCCCATCGGCGTCCTCTCCGCGATGGGCCTCCTGTGGGGCGTGGCCGTCCGTCCGGTCGACATCATCCTGCTCGTCGTGCTCTACACGGCGTGCGGGCTCGGCATCACCGTCGGCTACCACCGGCTCTTCTCCCACAAGGCGTTCAAGACGACCCCCGCGATCCGCGGCCTCCTCGCGATCCTCGGGTCGATGACGATCCAGGGTCCCGTCACCCAGTGGGTCACCGACCACCGCAAGCACCACGCGCTGTCGGACCGCGAGGGCGACCCGCACTCCCCCCACGGCCACCGCGACGGCGTCTTCGGCGGGCTCGCGGGCTTCCTGCACGCCCACATGGGCTGGCTCGTCACGACGAAGGGCATGGAGCGCGGCCGCCGGTACGGGCGCGACCTCTACGACGACGACGTCATCCGCCGCATCGACCGCCTCTACATGCTGTGGGTCGTCCTGTCCCTCGGCATCCCGTTCGCCGTGGGCTTCGCGGTCGACCCGACCCTGCGCGGCGGCCTCACCGGCCTCGTCTGGGGCGGCCTCGTCCGGATCTTCCTGTTCCACCACATGACGTGGAGCGTCAACTCGATCTGCCACACGTTCGGCCGCCGGCCCTACGCGACCGACGACGAGAGCCGCAACAACTGGCTGATCGCGCTCCCCACGTTCGGCGAGGGCTGGCACAACAACCACCACGCGTTCCCCGGCTCGGCGATCCACGGCCTCGGGAGGCTGCAGATCGACATGAGCTGGTGGACCATCCGCACCCTGGAGAGGCTGGGCCTGGCGTGGGACGTGAAGGTCCCGACCGCCGACCGGCTCGCCCGTCGCGCCGCTCAGGCGGCCGCCTCGGCCTGAGCGCCGGCGGTCCGGAAGGCCTCGAGGCGGACCGCGACCCGGTCCGCCCACACCTCCGCCCGCGGCATCGGCACGAGACGCCCCCCGAACCGGAGGGCGATGGGGTGCACGGCGCCCTGGATGAGCTCGTAGGTGGCGGGGACACCCGCCGCGAGGACGCGCTCGTAGCCGCGCCGTGAGCTCGCCGGGCTGATGCCGGGGATCCCCGGCAGCCAGCCGTCGAGCGAGCCCTGCACGACCGTCAGGTCCCGCCCGCGCAGCGTCGTGACGGGCATGCGGTCGGGGATCCACGGCGCGAGCCCCATCACCCCGACGACGCTCGGGTGGTCGGCGGCGCCGATGGCGACGGCCCCGCCCATGCTGAAGCCGATGAGCAGGGTGCCCCGGCCGCGGGGGTCGCGGGCGGCGTCGAGCGCCGACCGGGCGTCCTCGATGCACATCTCGAGCCGGTTCCACGACTTCACGCGGTACCGCACCTCGTGGAAGCGCAGGCCGGGGAAGCGCGGCGCCAGGCGACGCACGAGGAGCTCGATCGACCCGCCCCAGTCGCCCGGCAGCAGCCCGCCGCTGCCGCCGCTCATGCAGACGACCGGCAGTCCGTCCTCGGGCCCGGTGCGGCGCATCGCGGCGCCGCTCGCGAGCTCCTCCGCGACGCTCAGCGGGGCCGCGCCAGGAGGCCGAGGGCGCCGAAGGCCGCCGCGCCCGCGGTGATGGCGAGGACCTTCCGGTCCCTCCGGCCGTACCGGGCGGCGTCGGCCAGGTCGAGCGCGACCCGCACGCCGATCGACGTGCGCGTGTCGGGGGAGAGCGCCAGGGCGAGGCCGCTGCCGGCGTCGCGCACCCCGAGGGCGCGGACCTCCGACGGGGGGATGCCGAGCATCTCCGCCATCCGCTCGGTGCGCAGGACCGTCAACGCCACCCACCACGCGCAGCCGCCGGCGAGGACGAGGGACCACGTTCGCTGCGACACGGGGATCACGGTGTCCAGGATAGACCCGCCCCCGCCCCCGGGGACCGCGGTCGGCGTCCGGGCGCTACGCGCGGTCGATCAGGACCGGGGTGCCGGCCTTCGCGTACCGGGCGACCGCGGCGAGGGCCGGCTCGGCGAGGATCACGCAGCCGAAGCTCGACGCCGTGCCCACCCGCCAGCTGCGGCCCGTACCGGTGCCGTGGATCGCGACGAGGGCGTCGCCGCCCATGAACGTGCGCAGGGTGGGGGAGTGCGCCGTCAGCGTGAGCGTCCACGCGCCGTACACCGAGCGCCACGCGGGCAGCGTCGGCACCGGGTCCTGGATGGCGAAGCGGCCGACGGGCGTCGGCGTGCCCGGCCGGCCGATGCCGGCGGGGTGGCTCGCGAGGCGGGTGCGGCCACGCCAGACCTCGAGGCGGCGCGACCCGAGGTGCACCTCGATGCGTACGCGCCGTCCCTGCAGCTGGACCGTGTCCGCCCGCACCCACCCGGCCGTGCCGTTCGGGCGGACGGGGAGCTGCACGCGCACCCACTCGTGCCCGCGCGCGTCGCGGTGGCGTCCCGTCACCAGGAGCTTCTGCGCCGTCCCCGACCACGTCGTGGAGCCGATCAGGCGCATCCGTGGCCGGCTGCCCGGGCGCGGCGCGCTGCGCGCGACACCCGGCACGACCACCCGCGCCGTGAGGGCCGGGCGGGCGCGCACCTCCAGCGACTCGGCGCCGGCGCCCGGGCCGGGCGCCAGCACCGCCAGCGCCGCCGCGCCGATCGCGAAACCACAGAACCTCCACATGCATGTGGTGTCGTCGCCGCGTCCGCGGGGCTTGAGGGCACGCACCCGGCGCCGTGCAGCGCCCGCCCGGCGGGGCCGATGAGGGGCGCATGACGATCCCCACCACGCCGCCCCCCGCCGACGTCGAGGCGGGCACCCTGCTCGCCGTGGTCCCCCCGGGGGCCGCCGGGACCGCCGGCGCGGGGGTCCTCGCGCTGGCGCGGCCCGAGGGGGGCGTGGAGCTCCGGGCCGCCCGCGACGGCGTCCCCGCCGTCGCGGGGGGTGTCGTGGCGATCGACCCGCGCCACGTCACGGGCGACGCCCGTGACCGCGGCGACGACCACGACGTGTGGGGCGCCCTGCTCGTCGAGGGGCACGTCGGCGCGGGACGGGAGGTGGGCGCGACCGGTCCGGTGCGGGTCACCGGCATGGTCGACCGGGCGCACGTCCGCGCCGGCGGGGAGCTCACCGTGGAGGGGCGGGCGAGCGGCGCCCGGCTCGCCGCGGGTGAGGTCGCCCGCATGCGCCGCTCCCTCCACGGCGCCCTCGCCGGGGTGCCCGACGACCTGCTCGTCCTGGCCGCCCTCGCCCGTCAGCTCGTCGCGGCCGCCGACCGGCGCGGTGCGCCCGCGGCGCCCGGCCGCGCCGTCGCGGCGCTCCGCGACGGCCGGTTCGCCGACCTCGACGACCGGCTCGCCGCCGCCGAGCGGGTCGTCGCCTCGGCGCGGCGGTCGTGGCCCGGCCTGGTGCCCGCGATGGTGTCCGAGCTCGC
>VFQU01001855.1_pt1 | contig 11223 bp, 11 predicted proteins | sample 3512311 | NCBI WGS metagenome assembly VFQU01 (sample SAMN10412377, study PRJNA504923) | tailings metagenome | isolation source: Relicate 3 Philex TSF3 active mining site | place: Philippines: Tuba, Benguet | collected 2017-08-29 | reverse complement strand
TCTCCCGCGCGCAGATACTGCCGCTCCCGCATCTGCTTCACCAACTTCTCCGCCCGCCCCCAATCCCGCGGCAGCAACTACTCCGGCACCCCCATCACATAACCCAACACCGACCACAAGTGCAGATAGTCCTCCGCGCCCGCCCGGTCCAACTCGCCCCGCCGCATCGCCTGCATTGCCTCCAGCGGCTGCCACGCAAACGTGTACAGCACAAATGCGTACGCCTCCTGATTTACCGGCGTTCGCATATCCGCCGCCCAGCCCAACTTCTCATTCACCTGTTGCCGCACTCCCAGATGCAGCCGCGCCAAGGCCAGTGCCCGCCGCGCGTTCCGCTCCTCAAACGTCTTGTAATCCGCCGCCGGCGCCAGGATCGGCCCCATCCACCGCGCCGTTTCTTCCAGCCGTTTCCCGTAATCCGTCGCCAATCTCCCCGTTGCCATCAGCACCGGCAGCACATCCCGCATCACGTAAGTGGAAAGTAACGACGTCGAGCCCAGTATCTGCTCAATCATCCCCCGGTGTTGCTCGCGAAACTTCAGCCCGCGTAATACCCGTTCCGGCTCGGCCCAGGCCGGCATCTTTTCCGGCGGCGCCAGCGGCATCCGCCGGTAGTGGTCCCAGTCCGGCGTGGCCGCCTGCCAACCCGCCACCGGCAACGCCATCATCAGACATAGTAAGGCTCGCATGTCCGCGAGTATAACTGACTAAATCAGGTGGCCCAGCTTCTCCCGCTTCACGTCGAGATACTCCCGCGAATACTCACTCCCCACCGTGATCGCCGGCACCCGCTCGGCCACCTCCACCCCAGCCTTTTCGAGCGCGGCAATCTTGTCCGGGTTATTCGACATCAGCTTCACCCGGTCCGCTCCGAAATACCGGCAGATCGCCCCCGGCAGCCGGTAATCCCGCGCATCCACCGCCAGCCCCAGCGCCTCGTTCGCCTCCACCGTATCCGCCCCTTCATCCTGCAACTGATATGCCCGCAGCTTGTTGATGATCCCGATGCCCCGCCCCTCTTTCATCTCATAAATCACCAGCCCCCGCCCTTCACTGGCCACCGCCCGCAACGCCAGCTCCAACTGCTGCCGGCAATCACACCGCAGGCTGTGAAATACGTCCCCCGTTAAACATTGCGAATGGATTCTCAACAGCGGCGCTTCCCCGCCCCGCAGGTCCCCCATCACCACCGCCACGGCCTCTTCGCGCTGCCCGTCCACGGTCCATTCGAATCCGTGTATCCGGAATTGGCCAAACTCGGTGGGAAAATCCGCTTCCGCGGCGTGAACTAGCTCCATAATCGGGTGACAATTCCATTATGGTCGAACCCGCCCTGGTCCTGCTGCTGCTCAACCTCGGCGTCGCCGCGGCCCTCGCCTCCATCCTCTCCCGTATTCCCGCTTTCCAGCGCATGCTCCTGCGCGAAGAACGCCTCCTCACCCAGCGCCTCGAAATGTCCCTGGCCTTCGGCGCCATCTTCGGCGCCGGCGCCGCCGCCCGCGTTTACACTGGCACCTACCAGGCCGCCGACCTCACCGTCGCCGGCGCTTTCCTCGCCGGCCTCCTCGGCGGCTATGTCACCGGCATGGTCAGCGGCATCCTCATGAGCCTCCCCGCCATGTTCGGCAACGAACTCCTCGCCATGCCCCTTTACGCTGGCATCGGCGTCCTCGGTGGCCTCATCCGCGACCTCGCCCCCGACACCGAAGAAATCTGGCGCTACTCCCCCGTCTTTGACCTCCTGGGGCTGTGGCGCATCCGCCGCCGCCCGCAAACCGCCTACCGCCTCCTCATCAGCGCCGGCGTCCTCTGCGCCGAAGCCCTGCGTCTCAGCGGCCAGTACCTCTTCCGCCCCAAATCCGTCTTCAGCCCCATCCTCCTCGATTTCGACCCCCTCTTCCCCTGGCTCGCCGCCGTCTGCGGCACCTCCATCATGTGCACCTTCCTGCCGCTCAAAATCTGGAACACCACCCGCATGGAAAGCAAGCTCAACCGCCAGCAGCGCCTGCTGGCCGAGGCTCGCCTTGCCGCCCTCACCAGCCAGATCAACCCTCACTTTCTCTTCAACACCCTCAACAGCGTCTCCTCCCTCATCCGCCAGGACCCCGACCGCGCCCGCACCATGATCTACAAGCTCTCCAACGTCCTCCGCCGTGCCATGCGCAGTCCGGGCAATTTTGCCCCTCTGCGCGACGAACTCGCCTTCATCGAAGACTACCTCGCCATTGAAATGGTCCGCTTCGGCGAAAAGCTCCGCTTCCAGCGCGACGTCACCCTCGATGCCTTGAACTTCCCGGTACCCACCATGGTCCTGCAGCCCCTGGTGGAAAACTCCATCAAGCATGGCCTGGCGGGCAAGGTGGAAGGTGGCACCATCCAGATCCGCGCCCGTCTGGCGGACCCCACCCGCCTCATCCTCTCGGTGGAAGACGACGGCGAAGGCATCCCGGAGGAAACCATGGAGGACCTCTTCGGCGCCAGCTCCGGCATTGGCGTTTCAAATGTGAAGGAACGGCTCGATGTCCTCTTTGGCGAACACTACCGCATGTCGGTCGACAGCCGCCTCGGCCAGGGCACCCGCACCGAAATCGAAATCCCCGTCCAGCCCCTGAACTCCTGACGGCTCAGCTCACCAACGCACGCGCAACCAGTTCAGCACCCGGAACCCTACGAAAAGAGCAAAGAGGTAATAGAGGAATCTTTTGCCCACCAGCCACATTAACCACGGGCCCTCAGTCTCGCTCAGCCACGGCTGCCCGGTTTGGCAGGATTCATAAACCTTCCATCCATAGCTATTTATCGTCATAAGAACCGCCCATGAAACGGCAAATCGAATCGACAGCGGCGGCAACGGCCGAAACCTGCCGCTAATCGACCCCGCTGCAATATTGGCCTGCCGTTCCTCCAGACTCAGACCCATATCGATTCCTCAGTGAATTAGCATAGCCCACCCCCCCTGGGCCATTTGGGGCCAATTGGGACAGTAGACTCTGCCACCACTCGCAAACCCCATGGACGTCCCGCCATTGCTAAGTTGGTGGCAGGTACACGAACTTGCAGCCCAATCAGAACTCGGTCAGCCTCAGCGTAAGCCTCCAGGTGCAATTACGCCAGGAGGATGACGCCTGGGTGGCATGGTGTCCTGCCATTGACGTGGCCTCGCAGGCCGACAGTCCGGCCGAAGCCGAATCGGCTTTGCGCGAAGCAATTGAACTCTGGTTCGATGACTGCCTCGAACGCGGTGTCTTGCAGCAAGCACTCGAAGAAGTCGGCTTCCACCTCGCTACTCCACAACCTCCGCCACCCCATTGGGGCCAATGGGGACAGTAGACTCTGACACCCCCTGCGATAAGATAGCCCCAGACCGGTAACCCCCCGGCCTGAAAATCCAGTCCTCTTCAATATCCCCATGGCAGCTCTGTTCCGCTCCCTTTTGTTCCTGGCCCCCGTCACTCTACTCGCCGCCCCCCCGGCCACCGAACCCTTCCTCCGCCAGTACTGCACCGGCTGCCACGGCGCCAGCAAACCCGCTGCCAATCTCAACCTCACCAACCTCCCCTTCGACTCCGCCACCCACCCCACCTGGGTCAAGATCCACGACCGCGTCGCCGCCGGCGAAATGCCCCCCAAGCCCCTCCCCCGCCCCGCCGACTCCTCTTTGAAACCCTTCCTCTCCACCCTCTCCACCTCCCTCACTCAGGCCGAACTCGCCACCTACGCCAAATCCGGCCGCGCCACCCTCCGCCGCCTCAATGCCTACGAATACGAAAACGCCATCCGCGACCTCTTCTCGCTCCCCTACCTTCGCATCAAGGACCAGCTCCCCCAGGACGGCATCGCCAACCGCTTCAACAAAGCCGGCCGCGCCCTCGATATCTCCCACGTCCAGATGGCCCGCTTCATGAGCAGCGCCCAGCTCGCCATGCGCGAAGCCCTCACCCGCAAACTCCTCCAGCCTCCCACCACCACCACCCGCATCTACGCCCGCCAGGAGCCCTCCCTCACCCGCAACATGTGGCCCCGCGAAGGCAACACCCGTACCGACCGCATGAGCTTCCCCGTGCTCGATTCCCAGGCCCAGCCCGACGTCCGCGCCGGCCGCGCCCCCATCTCCAACCCCGCCACCAAAGAGCGCGAAGCCATGGGCCGCGTCTCCAGCATCTTCTCTGACGCCGGCGGCTTCTCCTGGTCCAGCTTCCGCGTCCCCGTCGCCGGCCGCTACAAGGTCAAGGTCAAGGGCTACTCCATCTGGGTCAGCGGCGGCGGCATTGACCATTGGAACTTCACCGGTTTCGGCCCCGAAAAGACCGCCTATCTCTACCCCCCCCGCACCGCCCGCCCCAACTCTGACGAAGTCTGGCCCGGCCGCCGCAACGAGCCCATCGGCCTCTACGCCCAGAGCGCCGGCCAGTCCCGCCCCCTCGGCGCTTTCGATTTCACCCCCAGCCCCACCGAACACGAACTCGACGTCTTCCTCGCCGCCAACGAAACCCTCCAGACCGACACCATGGGCCTCTTCCGCACCCGCGTCAACGGCACCGAACTCGAATACACCAACCCCCTCGCCACCAAAGACGGCATGCCCGGCGCTGCCTTCCAATGGCTCGAAATCACCGGCCCCTTCTACGACACCTCCACCACCGCCGGCTACCAGCTCCTCTTCGGCGATCTCCCCCTGCGCCGCCTGCCGCAAGGCCAAACCGGCGGCCTCACTCTCCAGATCCCCGCTCCCCCCGCCCCGCCCGATCCCAACGCCCCCTTCCGCAACCGCCTCCCCCGACTCGTCCCCGTCGACGTCGAAGTCGAGTCGGCGAACCCCCAGGCCGACGCCCGCCGCCTCCTCACCGCCTTCCTCAACCAGGCCTACCGCGCCCCCGCGCCCCCCACTGACCTCCAGCGCTACCTCGCCCTCTTTGATCAGCAATTCGCCGCCGGCCGTGGCTTCACCCAATCTCTCCTCGCCGCCTACACCGCCGCGCTCACCTCCCCCGGCTTCCTCTTCCTCGACGAAGCCCCCGGCAAGCTCACTGACTACGCCCTCGCCACCCGCCTCTCGCTCTTCCTCTGGAACTCCCCACCCGATGCCGAACTCCGCGCCCTCGCCGCCAAAGGCCAGCTCCGCCAGCCCGCCACCCTTCGCGCCCAGACTGAGCGCCTTCTCAACCATCCCAACGCCCATCGCTTCGTCGAAGCCTTCACTGATTACTGGCTCGACCTCCGCAAGATCGACGACACTTCCCCCTCCACCACCCTCTATAACGATTACGAACTCGACGACCCGCTCAAACTCGCCGCCGTCGAGGAAACCCGCCTCTTCTTCGCCGACCTTGTTCAGCGCAACCTCCCGGCGCGCAACCTCATCCAGTCTGATTTCACTTACCTCAACGAACGCCTCGCCCGCCACTACGGCATCCCCAATGTAAACGGTGTTCACATGCGCCGCGTCGCCCTTCCCAAGGACTCCGTCCGCGGCGGCCTCCTCACCCAGGCCAGCGTCCTCAAGGTCACCGCCAACGGCACCACCACCTCACCCGTCCTCCGCGGCGTCTGGATCATGGAACGCATCCTCGGCTTTGAAACCGCCCCGCCCCCCGGCGTCCCCGCCGTCGAACCCGACATCCGCGGCGCCGTCACCATCCGTCAGCAGCTCGACAAACACCGTGCCGACCCCTCCTGCGCCTCCTGCCACCGCAAAATCGATCCCCCCGGCTTCGCCCTCGAAAGCTTCGACGTCATGGGCGGCTGGCGCGACCGCTACCGTGCCGCGGCTGATGAGGCCAAGCCCGAACCCGGCATCGGCTTCTCCGGCCAGCGCTTCGCCTTCCACTACGCCCTCCCCGTCGATGCCGCCGGCACCCTCACCGACGGCGCTTCCTTCCAGAACATCCGCGACTTCAAGCAACTCCTGCTCACCCGCGAAGAGCCCACCGTCGCCCGCAATCTCGCGCAGCAGCTACTCGTCTATTCCACCGGCGCGCCCATCGGCTTCTCTGACCGTCGCGCCCTCGACGACATCCTCGCCGCCACCCGCCCCTCCGGCTACGGCGTGCGCAATCTCATCCACGCCATCGTGCAGAACCCCCTCTTCCAGGCCAAGTAAACCCATGACTCCCACACCCCTCTCCCGCCGCACTCTCCTCCGCGCCGCCGGCGTCGCCCTGGCCCTGCCCCGGCTCCACGCCATGGCCCAGTCCAAAGCCGTACCCCGCCGCTTCTTCGGCATCTGCAACAACCTCGGCCTCCTCCCCGGCGAGTTCTTCCCCACTGGCGCGGGCCTCCAGTATCAGGCCTCTCCCTATCTCAAACTCCTTGAGGCCCACCGCGGCAAGTTCACCGTCCTCTCGGGCGTCTCCCACCCCAATGTCGATGGCGGCCACCCGTCCGACATCAGCTTCCTCACCGCCGCGCCCCACCCCGCCAGTTCCTCCTTCCGCAACACCATCTCGCTCGACCAGTTCATTGCCGAACGCATCGGCAGCCAGACCCGCTTCCCCTCGCTCACCCTCGCCGTCAACACCGGCTTCCGCTCCCTGTCCTGGAGCGGCACCGGCGTCGCCATCCCGCCCGAACAAAGCGCCACCAACGTCTTCCGCCAGATGTTCATCCAGGGCAGCGCGCAAGAAGTCGAAGCCAAAATCGCCGAGCTCGAAACCGGCCGCTCCATCCTCGACGCCGTCACCGATCAGGCCCGCCGCCTCACCGCCAAGGTCGGCGCGGAGGACCGTGCCCGCCTCGACCAATACTTCACCAGCGTCCGCGAACTCGAAGGCCGCCTCCTCGCCAGTCAAGGCTGGGAACGCAAACCCAAGCCCGTCGTCAAGGATCCCGAGCCGCCCGAAATCCCCTCCCCGGCCCTCTACATGGCCAAGGTCGCGCAGATGTACAGCCTCGTGCGTCTGGCCTTTGAAACCGATTCCACCCGCGCCGTTACGCTCATGCTCGATAGCGTTTCCTCGCCCGTGCTGCAGATCCGCGGCGCCAATCTCAACGACGGCTATCACAACCTGTCTCACCACGGTAAGTCCGAAGACAAGCTCTCCCAGCTCCGCGTCATTGACACCATGCACATGCGCCTCCTGGCCGATCTTTTCACGGGCCTGGCGGGCGTCAAGGAAGACGGCGAGACCCTGCTCGACCGTTCGATGGTCCTCTACGGCTCCAACTTGGGCGACGCCAACGCCCACTCCACCACCAACATGCCCACCCTGTTGGCCGGCGGCGGCTTCCGCCACGCGGGCCATCTGGCGTTTGACCGCGAGCAGAACTATCCCCTGCCCAACCTCTTCGTTTCCGTTCTGCAGCGCCTCGGCCTGGAAGTCGACAAGTTCGCCTCCTCCACCAGCACCATGACGGGCCTGGACTGGAAAGCATGACTCCCGTCTTCTTCTTCCTGCTGCTCTCGCAAACCGTTGTGGACTTCGAATCCCCGGCGGTCTTATTGGAGAACGACAAGGCCCACCGCATCGAAGAATGGAAGGAGCAAGGCGTAGTCTTCCGTCTGGCACACGCCCCGACGAAGAACAAGGGCAAAGGCCTCCTCATGTTCTTCGAACACATTGCCACCGGCCGCAAGGGCATTGGCAGTGCGATGGCGCTGGAGTCAATCCCCGTCCGCGCCACCCTCCCCGCTCCGGCCTCAAAAGTCTCGGTAACCTTCTGGGGCTCCACTGGCACTCCGGTGCAACTGGTGGCTTATGATGCCGCGGGCAACAAACTCACTGAAGCCACTCTCCCATCACTCCCTTTACGCAAATCCCCCGCCGACCCCGAACCACAAATCACCCTCACCGTCGAAGCCAAAGCAATTGCTTACATCGAATTCTCCGGCCCCCGCCCCGGCGAATTCCTCGCCGCCGATTCCCTCACCTTCCAGCAATAAATGCGCTCAACGGGTTACAGCAGTTGCTCAGCGTAGCGAATCAGTACGTGCGCAAACGGGACCGAGGGAGACCCGTCGGCATTTGTGTAGATCTCTCGGATTTTCGCCAGTTCCCGGTCTGTAACAGATTCAAGGAAGTCTGGATCAAATACGTTGAGCAAAACACTTGCTCGATCATCGTTCAACACCCTGGCATCCAGCTTCAAATGCTTGATCATGGCTTGCGCCGCTGCATCTAGGCCTTCTATCTCTCCATTCAATTCGTACCGAAATCGATTTTCACAACCAGGGTCCAATGGGCTAATCGCCATTGCTTCATCGAACCAATCGCCCTTGGCATGTCCGCAATGAATTTCCGCCGGGCGTCCATTACAGGATGCATGCAAATTGTTGTACTCCAGCGCAAGCTGCGTATAGGGATGAGCCTGAGGCCGAAAATGCTCAATATGGGTATCGTCACGCTTTACCGGCCTGCCGCAGTAGCAACAGCAGTGGTGTTGCTCAACCAGTAAAGCCTGATGCAGATTTGCTTTTACGGGATTTGCGAGATCTCCATATGTCGGTAGCCAGTCTGCAGTACCACTTTCTTTCCATTGACGGAAATTGTCCGGCTCCGCCCCCTTCTGGAAATGCCTCACCGCCCCAACCGCTCCTTTCGGCGCATCAAGGCTAGCGCCGCATCCAGCTCCCTTAAATCGCCGATCAAACTCTTCGCGCTTTCAATCTCTGCCTTGGCTTTGACAAAATCTCCCGCTTCGACGAGTCCAAAAACTTTGGAGATTCGGTCTTTTGCCTCTTGGGGCCGCTCAGGAACACCTAACAGTTCCACCAGCACTCGGTTCGAGTCCAGGCCAAAACTGCGTTCCGGATTCTCCGCAGTTATCTTTCCATCCGCCCCGCGCTGCAGCAGCCATACGCTCTCGGCCTCAACATGGCTCAGCACTTGGGGTGAATGCGTTGTCACGATGAACTGGCAATTCGGAAAGGTCTTCGCCAGCTTCGGCAAAATCTCTCTTTGCCATTGTGGGTGTAGGTGCAGTTCAATCTCGTCAATCAACACCACACCCGTGCCATGCATCACTTCCTCAACCGGTCGCTCTGGATTCAGTATCGACAGGCGTCTGGCAATATCCCCCACCATCGCCAGCGTGGTCTTTTCTCCGTCGGAGAGCTGATTGATGCTCAACTCTTCACCCAGTTTCTCCACCGTCATCCGCATCGGCGTCTGCCGCCGGATCCGCAGCTTCTGAAACCCCGTAAATCTCCCCACCGCCACCCGCACCGCCTCCAGCGCCGGGTCACGGTAGCCACTATCCTTATTGACGCGGTGTTCGTTTTCCGCGTCCTCCCTCTCCCGGAACCACGCGAAGAACTGGCGGAAGTCCGTAGTCCCATCCTCCTGGATCTGGTAGCCAGCATCCACGCGGTCCGCCTTCGCGCGGCTCAAACGGATTCGCTCGGGAATAGCCACCACTCCTCGCCGCACCGAGTAAGCAACCAGCACCGGCATCGCGAGCGTTGGCGGCATCTGCTGTCCAGTCAGATTCGGAAAGAAAGGCAGTCCCTGGTCCACTTTCAACTTCTTAGTTCTGCCACTGCCAGACACTCGCTCCGCCGCTACACCCCAGGGATAAACGTTCCCCCGGTGACTCAATTCCGCCTTCAGAATTGCCTTCTGCGCATCATTCTTGACATCTTCAAAAGCAGGATAGGGCGCCTTGAAGTCTGGCTGGAAGGAACAAACGATTCCCCCCATCAACATGGCAATAGCGTCCAGCACCGCGGTTTTACCCACCCCGTTCACCCCGGCGAGCACATTACACCCGGGGCGCAACTCCAGCGCCAAGTCTTCAATCCCGCGGAAGTTCTGTATGTGTACGCTTGTCAAATACATGAGGTCCTTTTGCCGGCTACGCCACGATCACTCAACCCATCAAGGAAACGGTTCAATTCGCTGATCGCCGCAAACGACAACTTATACATTCTAAAGGAGTCCTTGAACCTCCTCCACTCTCAGGTCCGCCGCGCGAATCAGTGCTCGCAAAGTCCCAGGCGACAACTCCCAGTGCAAGGGCATGAAAAGCACCGCATCCGCTGTCGGTTTCACAAGAATGGCATGGCTGCCCACTTGCCGATCTTGCACCCCACCGCCTTGCTGGAACGCTCTCACCGTCTGCTATCCGGACAGCACAGGCAGCCCTACTAAGCCACCTCTACCTCCACTTCCCGCACCTCAATGCCCACTGGCCACCCATTCGCCCGCCGCGCCGCCAGGCACCCCACAATCGCTTCCCGAATATTCTCCAGCCCCTCTGCTTCCGTCTCTCCTTGTGAGATACAACCCGGCAACGCCAAACACTCCACCACCACCATCCCCAATTCATCCCGCTGCAGCGTAACCAGCAACTTCATGCTCCGAGCTTGGCTTGACCTCTCTCTGTTATTCATAAGCCTCTCCCTCCTAAATGCTCCACCAGATTGCCTCTTGCATCAACCTCCACCCTGGGCACGTCCCGCCGCACAATCGCGATGTGGTACCGCGCATGCCGCCGATGCCCCCGTAATCGTCGCGTAGTTCCCCGCGCTCAGCCCCCCAAGAAAACCCTCGGGTCCCTCCCGCAACATACGCAGCATCGCCTTCTCCTGCCGGGCGTTCAGTTGCCCCCGCAGCCGCTCCAACAACCGCGCCTTGTCCATCAGAAACTCCACCTGCGCCGTCGCGCGCTTCTGCGCCTCCAGGCAAAGCCCCGCAAACCAGCAGAGCCAGCGTGTCACCTCGTTACTCTTGTTGGCAGCTTCGAGTTCCGCATAGTATGCCGTCCGGCGCAGCAGAATCGTGGCCGCCAGAGCCATCAGCGTTGGATGCCCCACCGCCTGCGCCACCGCCTTCTCGGAAATGGCACGCCCAATCCGGCCCTTTCCATCTTCAAAAGGATGGATCGACGCAAAGTACAGGTGCGCGATGCCAGCGCGCGTCAACGCGGGCAATGGCTCACGACCATCCGGCGCTGTCCGGTCGAACCACTTGACAAACCCCGCCATCTCCTTCGGCACTACCCTCGACGGCGGCTCTTCAAAATGCACCTTCGGCGCTTGGAGCCGGCCCGAAACCACCTGCATCGGCTCCTCCCCCCTTCGATAGCGTCCAATGTTCTGCCGGTCTCGCCGCCCGTTGGTCAGCATCCTGTGCCAGGCGCAAAGCATTTCCTGCGATAGCGGCTCGGCAAAGCTCCGGTAAAGACTCACCATCCTTTCCGCAATACCCTGTTCGGCCGGCTTCACGCGGCGGCGATCCGTGGCCAGGCCGAGTTGCCGCCGAATCGAAGACTGCACGCTGGCCCGAT
>VFQU01001854.1_pt1 | contig 11226 bp, 12 predicted proteins | sample 3512311 | NCBI WGS metagenome assembly VFQU01 (sample SAMN10412377, study PRJNA504923) | tailings metagenome | isolation source: Relicate 3 Philex TSF3 active mining site | place: Philippines: Tuba, Benguet | collected 2017-08-29 | reverse complement strand
GGAAGCGGCTGAAGATCGAGCTCTCGCCGGGCTTCTCGATATGGCTTTCCAGCGCGATGACGCCCTTGGACTTCATCGTCTTGGTCAGCAGGAACAGCAGGCTGAGAAGGTCGCGGTAGTCGCTGGCCTTCCACTTGGGTCCGGCGAAAGCCTTGGCCAGGCCGCCGCCGGTCGCCTTGATGGTGCTCATCGAGTTGGAGATCAGGAAGGCGGCGATGCCGGCCCCGCCGATGGCCATCATCTCGTGCGGCAGGGCGTGGGTGATCACCCCCATATTGCCCCCGGCCAGGATGTAGCTGCCGAAGACCATGCCGAAAAGCAGCACGATGCCGATGATCTGGAACATGGACGGACTCTTCGAACCCCCGGGAGATATCCGGCGGACTGTGGCCGTTAATGCTTAATGCCCGGTGAGCGACCCGCCCGATATTGCCACCCCGGGCGACGCGGCCTAACAGCGTTCAGATGACCGACGCGGCCGTCAAAACCGGACCGAAGCTGGAGCCGCGGTCCTTCGCCATCCTGTTCGCCATCTCCATCGTGGTGGCGATCGGCAACACGGGCCTGATGACCGTGCTGCCGGCCATCTCGCGCGAGATCCAGTTCCAGGACTGGATGAGCGGGGCGATCTTCTCGCTGTCGGCCCTGCTGTGGGCGGTGATGAGTCCCATCTGGGCGCGGGAGAGCGACCGGCGCGGGCGCAAGCCGATGATCCTGCTGGGGCTGGCCGGCTTCATGGTCTCGATGACCTTCTGCGGCCTGTCGGTGACCTCGGGCCTCTATGGCCTCTTCCCCACGGTTGCGGTCTTCATCCTGTTCCTTCTCAGCCGGTCGCTGTTCGGCCTCATCGGTTCGGCCTCCAACCCGGCCACCCAGGCCTATCTGGCCGAGCGCACCAGCCGCGCCGATCGCACCCAGCAGATGGCCGCCCTGGCCGGCGCCTTCGGCCTTGGCACGGTCGTGGGGCCCTTTCTGGCGCCGCTGTTCATCATTCCGGGCGTCACACTGGCGGGGCCGATGTTCGCCTTCGCCCTGATCGCGGGAGCCATGCTGATCGTCGTCTGGCGCATGCTGCCCGAGGACGAAGGCGCCCCGCGCGAGAGCCGCCGCTTCGCCCGCGCCGGCGAGGAGAAGGCCCTGTGGAAGGACCCGCGCCTGACCCCCTTCCTGGTCTACGGCTTCCTGATCGCCTCCTGCCAGACGGCCCAGGGCTATACCCTGGGCTTCATGATCATCGACAAGCTCAAGGTCGCCCCGATGGAGGCGCTGGGCTTCACGGCCGTCGCCACCGGCGCGGGCGCGCTGGCGGGACTGCTGGCCCAGTGGGGCCTGATCCGCATGTTCCACATGGGCCCGCGCATGCTGCTGCGCTGGGGCGCGGGCCTGGCCATGCTGGGCAATCTGATCACGGTGTTCTCGCCGGACTACTGGACCGTGGTGGCGGGTTTCGCGGTCTCAGCGCTGGGCTATGGCTTCGCGCGCCCGGGGTTCACCGCCGGCGCAAGCCTGACCGTGCGGATGAACGAACAGGCCCGCGCGGCCGGGGCCATCGCGGCGGTCAACGGCCTGAACGTGATCATCGCCCCGGTGTTCGTCTGGGTTTACGGCGTCTTCCACCAGGGGCCGTTCATCCTCAACAGCCTGATCCTGGGGGCCATGCTGGTCTTCGCCCTGCGCAATTCGGTCCTGCGCGACGCTGGCGAGACTCCGCCGGACGACGAGGAGACCGCCGCCGCGATGATGGAGCGGCGGGACGAGGGCGGCCCCTAGCGCGCTACGGGTTCAGCTTCCGGCTTCGGCGCGGATGCGGCCGATCAGCTCGGGTGTCAGATAGCCGTCCGCGGGCAGGCCGCGCGACTTCTGCCAGGCGCGCACCGCCGCCCGGGTCTTCGGGCCCACCGCTCCATCGACGCCGCCAGTGTCGTAGCCCAGCGCGGTCAGCGCCTTCTGGGCCTCGGTCCGGTCAGCGAGCGATAGCGGCGTCTCGGTCGGCCAGGGCCGCACCGTCCCGTTCTCACCGCCGAAGCGCAGCGCCAGCAACCCGACCCCCAGCGCATAGGCCGTGGAGTTGTTGTAGCGCATGATCGCCGAATGGTTGGGGAAGATCAGGAAGATCGGCCCGCCGGCGCCCGACGGCGCGATCATCGAGCATCGCGAGGCCTGGTCGGCGGCCGACCAGGGCAGGCCGTCGGCCCGGCGCACGCCGCGCGCCGACCAGGCAGAAAGCGGCTCGCGCTCCTGTTCGATCAGGGCGAAGTCGAAGCCGGCCGGGACGCTGACTTCCCGCGACCAGCTCTCCCCCGGCTTCCACCCGGCCTTGGCCAGGTAGTTGGCCGTCGAGGCCAGCGCATCGGGGGTCGAGGACCAGATGTCCCGCCGCCCGTCGCCGTCGCCGTCGACGGCGGTCGACAGGTAGACGCTGGGCAGGAACTGGGTCTGGCCCATGGCGCCGGCCCAACTGCCCTTCAGACGCGCGCGCGTCTGTTCGCCGGTGGCGATGATCTTGAGCGTCGCGATCAGTTCGCCCTCGGCCCAGGACCGCCGCCGGCCGTCGGCGGCCAGAGTAGCCAGGGAGCGGACCACATCCATGTCGCCCTGGATCCGGCCGAAGTCCGATTCCATGGCCCAGACCGCCAGCATGATCTCGCGCGGCAGGCCGTAGCGGCGCTCGAACTCGGGCAGATAGGGCAGGCTTGTACGGAACTGTCGGCCCTTGGTTATGCGGACGTCGGACACGACACCCCGGACATAGTCGCTGACCGGCTTGGAAAACTCCGGTTGCCGTCCATCAAGGCGCTGGGCCGTGGGGTCGGGGGTCAGCCCGGCCATCTCGCGATCGAAGACCGCCGGCGAAATGCCGCCTGCGATCGCCCGGTCGCGGAAGCCCGCGCGCCAGGCGTCGAAGTTCGGATCGCCCGATGAGCCCAGGGTCGATGTCTGAGCCAGCACGCCGGAGGCCGGCGGGGCGGCGCAGCCGGCAAGAGCGAGGAGGAGAAGCGCACGTCTGTCCATGCCGTATTGCTAGCCGGGGAATGGCCATCCGCTCAATCACAAGCCCGTTGGCGCGATTGTCGATCGCCCCCCTTCCTAGGGTGTTCGCGTGACCGGACGTCGCGATAGGGTGGGCGCAGGCTTCCAAGGACCATCCCATGCGCCCGATACGCAACTTCGCCCTGCCCGCCTCCCTCGCCCTGACGGCCCTGCTCCTGGCGGCGCCCCAGGCGGCGATGTCCCAGTCCGCCACAGCGACCTGCTCGGCCGTCAAGGGCAGGAACGATGTCACCGGGCTGACCTTCGCCGGCCAGGCCGTCTGGAAGGATGGCGAGACCTTCGACTTCACGCGCCTGACCTTCAACGCTGACTGCACGGTGACCTACGGCTACCGCGGCGGTGAATGGAACAATGGCCGCTGGTCGCAGACCGCCAAGGGGGTGACCGTCGACTTCAACAACGGCTTCGCCACCTACACCGGCAAGCGCAAGGGAAAGGTGCTTTCGGGCACGATGAAGAACGTGCGCGACGAGAGCGGGACCTGGAAATTCACGCAGAAGCCCTGAAGCCTTCAGGGGAAACGGGGCGGCCTGATTGACTCCGTCCCCGTCCGCCCCTATAGCCGCCCGCTCAATTCTCAAGAGGGGCCTTGGACGCGCATCGCGCGGCACGGGCGTTCCCCGCAAGGCCAACGGTAGAGACAATGAAGGTCAAGAGCTCGCTCAAGTCGCTGAAGTCGCGCCACCGCGACTGCAAGCTGGTGCGCCGCAAGGGCCGGGTCTACGTCATCAACAAGACGGACCCGCGCTTCAAGGCCAAGCAGGGCTGATGACGTCGGTCGTCGGCGTTCTCTGGGACGTCGGCAACGTCATCGTCCGCTGGGATCCGCGGACCCTCTATTCGAAGATCTTCGAGGAACCGGCCGATCGCGACCGGTTCCTTTCGCATGTCTGCACCCTGGCCTGGCACGCCGAGACGGACAGGGGCCTGCCGGCCGCCGAAAACACCGCCCGGCTGATCGCTCGCTTTCCGCAGCATGAGGCCGAGATCCGCGCCTGGTGGGACCGCTGGGACGAGATGTTCTCCGGGGCGATCGAGGAGACCGCCTGGGCCATGGAGGCGTTGGCGGAACGGGGCGTTCCCCAGTTCGGCCTGACCAATATGGCCGGGCCCGTCTGGCCGACCATCGAACCCATGGCGCCGGCCTGCCGACATCTGAAGGCCGTGGTCGTGTCGGGCGACGAGGGACTGATCAAGCCCGAGCCGGCGATCTACCGCCTGGCCTGCGACCGCGCCGGGCTGGAGCCCGCCCAGCTGTTGTTCGTTGACGACAGCCGGGCCAACATCGACGCAGCCGACGCGCTGTGCTTCCGCACCCTGCACTTTACCGATCCGGCGCTGCTCAAGCCCGCGCTGGAGCGCCACGGCCTGCTGTGACGGCGGATGGTTGAGGCCGCACGGCCTTTCCTCTAAACCGCGCCCTTCCCCAATTCCGCTTCCCGTGAGAGCCTTCCCGCCATGGCCGACGACGCCTCCATCGACGTTCTGAACGCGACCGCGCAGACGCAGCTGAAGACCATCATCGAGCGCATCGAGCGCCTCGAAGAGGACAAGGCCGGGGTGATGGCGGACCTGAAGGAGGTCTATGCCGAAGCCAAGGGCAACGGCTTCGACACCAAGATCCTGCGCAAGGTCATCCGCCTGCGCAAACAGGACAAGGCCAAGGTTCAGGAGGAGGAGGCGCTGGTCGACCTCTACCTCTCGGCCATCGGGGGCCTGTGAGGCGAAAGCCGCCTCCTGACCTCAAGGCGCTGGCCCGCAAGGCCGCCCAGCGCAAGGCTCTCAATGCGCTTCGCCGCACACGCCGCGCCGCCGACAAGGCAGGCGTGGCCCTCTCCGACTGGGAAGGCGAGTTCCTGGGCTCGGTCGAAGACCGGGTGAAGACCTATGGCCGCGCGTTCGGCGACCCGGAACTGGGCGCGCCTGGCCAGGCGCTGTCGGCCATGCAGGCCCGCAAGCTCAAGGAAATCGCCGCCAAGGCGCGCGCCGTCGCCGATGGCGAGCCACCCTTCAAGGCGCGGCGCGGAAAGCCGGGCAAGAGCGACGCCTGACCCTGCCCGCGCCGGGTCCGCCGCACGCCTTCCCACCCAACGCGCCTAGGGCCGCCGGATCGTCACCGTGAAGCGATGGATGGCGTCGACGTCCGCCGCCTGGAAGGTCTGTCCCTTGACGGTGACGCAGAGCACGACGGTGCGGCCGACGGCGTCGGTATGGGTCGCCGAACGGATGACCTGCTCGGGATGATCCTTGGTCTTCAGGGTCCGATCGAACCAGATGAAGTAGCCATCATATCCGCCCGGCGAGGTGAAGGGGCGCGAGCCCAGGAACCGGTTGAAGGTGTCGCCCGTCTCGGCCGTGGCCCGGCGCATCTCGCGTTCAGGATCAGCGTTGTAGATCGCCATGAGCCGGGCCCACTGGCTCTTCTCGACCGACTGCACGGGATTGATGCCGGCGATGCACTCGGCGACCTTGGTCCCGTCACGGCGGCTGTAGCTGAGAAACACCTTCGGATCGCCGGCGACGGCCTCGTCCACCACCATGCCCGGCGGCAGGGCGTAGGCTGAACGGCCGTCCGGATGGACCCAGCGGCTCTGGGCCCAGGCCGCGCCGCCCGCGACGGCGGTGCAGGCGGCGATCGCGACGAGGGCGAGTTTGCGCATCGGTGACTCCTTGGAACTCACGGCAGACGAACCGAGGTGAACATCCTCTCGATCCGGCCGAGATCGGCCGGGCTGAACGGCGCGCCGCCGGTCGTCGGCGTCGCGCACTGCAGCAGGATGCGGGTCTCTGCGTTCAGCATCGTCCCGCCCATCACGGCCGTCTGCTGGATGCCGGTGTCGCGGTTGGCGCGCTCGACAACATGCATGTAGCCCTGCCAGCCAGTGCGCGAGACGAAGGGCTTGCTCGACAGGGTGCGGATCCAGCGATGGCCCTGCTTGCCGGTCAACTCCTGGGCGAAGGCGGCTGGCGCGAAGGCCCGGGTGACGGTCTCGTCCCATCGGCTCATTTCGACCGCGTCGGCGTTGGCGTCGCGCATGACGAAGCAGAGCCCGATCGAAGCGCCGCTCTCGGGCGAGCGGATCGACACCATGATGGCCGAGGGCTGGGCCGTCCCATGGTCGATGACGCTCATGCCGGGCTGCAGGTCGATCGTGAACCGCCGCTGCTGGTCAGTGGCCGCGGTCGTCTGGGCCATCGCCCCGTTCGAGCCCAGCAGGGCCATCATGCCGATGGCCAGGGTGACGAATGCCGATTTCATCTCGGGTTTCCTCTCATTGTCGGCCTGCGGGACAACTCGCTGGAGCGCGATTCCGTCGCCCGGGCAGTTCTGGTTGGTCGGAGACTAGGGCAGTCGCGCCGATCCGATAAAGCGGAACAAGCTCTCGATGCGGGCGGAAGTGAAGCCGTCAGGGTGCGTCAGAGTAGTGTTGCACTGGGCGAGCATCTGCCGGCCCGGCGCAAGCGCGGTGACGCCAAAGACGGCCGTCTGCCGCGCGCCGGAATCATTGCTTTGCCGCTCGATCACCTGGACAAAGCCGGCATAGCCGGCCCGCGAGGTGAACTGCCGGGTCGAGACCAGTCGCAGCAGCTTGTAACCCTGCGCCGACGCCAGTTTCGACGCCATCTCGGGGCTCTGCAGGCCCGTGATGTGTTGCGCCCAAACATCTGGCGCGAACAGTTCGCCAGGCGCCGGGACTATCAGCGCGCAGAGACCCACGGCTTCGCCGGTCGCCGGGTCGCGAACGCGGAAGATGGTCTGCTTGGGGTTCGAGATTTCGTTGGGGATCGGCTCGATGCCGGGCGCCAGGTCGACGCGGATCAGCCCGCCGGGATGAGTCCACACGTTCGACTGCGCGACCGCAGCCGCAGCAGTCAGAACGAGGACGATCGGCGCGATGACCAGCGCCGAGAAGATATTGCGGGACATGAGCACGCTCCTGACTGGACTGTATCCAGCCTAGGCGGAACGGTCGGGCGCCGCGCCCCCCGAAATGGGGGCGCTCGGAACCGGATGTCGACCCCCTACCCGACGTCCTTCATCTCCACGTCGATGCCCTGCTCGCGGACCTTTCGATAGAGGGTCGAGCGACCGATGCCGAGTCGCCGGGCGACCTCGCTCATATGGCCGGCGTAGACCTCGATGGCATGCTGGATCAGGTCCCGCTCGATCTCCTCGAGGGTCCGCAGATGCCCCCTGTCGTCGAGGATGCGAACCGGCACGTCCTTCGGCATCTCGGCCACCAGTTGCTCGGCGGTCGGGATGGGCGTCGGCGCCTGGCTCGCGACGGGCTGGACCAGTTCGGCCGGCGGCAGCTTGACGCCGCTGATGGCCGGGAAGTCATGCGGCTGCAGGTAGGGCGCATCGGCCAGAACGATGGCCCTGTAGACGGCGTTCTCCAGTTGGCGGACGTTGCCCGGCCAGTCGAACGCAGTCAGGAAGGCCAGGGTCTCGGGCGCGGCGCCGGCCACCCTCTTGCCCTCCTCGACATTGAACCGGCGGATGAAGTGCTCGGTCAGCGCCGGGATGTCCTCGCGCCGCTCCCGCAGAGCCGGGGCCTCTATCGGGAAGACGTTGAGGCGATAGAACAGGTCCTCGCGGAAGACGCCCTCCGCGACGGCGCCGGCCAGATCGCGGTTCGTCGCCGAGACGATGCGCACGTCGACCTTGACCGAGCGCTTGGCCCCGATGGGATCGATCTCGCTTTCCTGCAGGGCGCGCAGCAGCTTGACCTGGATGTCCAGCGGAAGCTCGCCGACCTCATCAAGGAACAATGTCCCGCCGTTGGCCTCCTGGAACTTGCCCAAGTGCTTGTCGGAGGCGCCGGTGAAGCTGCCCTTCTCGTGCCCGAACAGGATGCTCTCGACCAGGTTCTCGGGAATGGCGCCGCAGTTCACGGCGACGAAGGGCTTGCCGGCCCGGTCGCTCGAGCCGTGCAGCGCGCGTGCGATCACTTCCTTGCCCACGCCGCTTTCGCCGGTGATCAGGATCGGAATCGAGGACTTGGCCGCGCGCTCGCCCATCCGCTTGACCAGCTGCATCGCCGGCGAGGCGCCGATCAAGTCGGCGAAGGTGGTGCGCCCCGAGACGTGCTTCTTGAGGCGGTCGACCTCGCCGCGCAGTTCGCCCATCGACAGGGCGTTGCGGATCGACACCAGGATGCGTTCGGGGCTGGCTGGCTTGACGAAGAAGTCGCAGGCGCCGGCCTGCATCGCCTTGACGACGGTATCGACCCCGCCCGAGGCGGTCAGCACGACGACCGGCTGCGACAGGCCCCGCGCGCGCATTTCCTTCAGCGCGTCCTGGCCCGAAAGCCCCGGCATCTGCAGGTCCAGCAGCACAACGTCGGCCGGATGGCCGGCCATCAGGTGCCGCAGCGCCGCGTCGCCGTCCTCGGCCTGGGCGACGGTGAATCCGTCGCGCTCCAGCACCGCCTGGATCAGCCGTCGTTGAGTCGGGTCGTCATCGACGACCAGCACCGTCTTGGACATCTTCAAGTCATCCCACCGAACCGGCGTCCGCACATCATGGCGCGGCGCTCGTTGACCCGGATTGATACAGGGCCGGGGTAAAGGCGGGGTGTAGGAGACCTGAGTCGGGGGTTAACGCGGCGGTTCAGGCGGCCAGTCGCGGGGACTGCAGGACGGCCGCCATCTCGGCCAGCAGCGCCTGCGTCTGGATGGGTTTGCTCACCTGCCCGTCGAATCCCAGCGCCTGGTAGTCGGTGCGGTCACGGGTCAGAACATCGGCGCTGACTGCCAGGACGGGCGCGTCCCGGCCAGGCCCCGCGCCGGCGCGCAGCCTGGCGACAGTCTCGATGCCGCTCAGGCCAGGCATCTGGATGTCCATCAGGACCATGTCGAAGGATTGCCCGGCGAGACGCTCCAAGGCCTCCTCGCCTCCTCCCGCGCACACCACCCTGTGGCCGCAAGCGGTGAGGATCCGATCGAGGACGGTCAGGTTCACGCGGTTGTCGTCGACAACCAGGACCGACAGGCTGGGCGTCTCGGACGCTGCCGCTTCCAGCAGCGGAGCCGCGTCGGCCGCGACCGGGGGCTCGGCGAGAGCCGCCGGCATTTCGATCAGGAAGGTCGACCCGGCGCCGGGCGTGCTTTCGGCCCGGATATGACCGCCCATCAGTTCGGTCAGCTGGCGCGAGATCGCCAGCCCCAGGCCCGTGCCGCCGAAGGCGCGTGCGTTGGAGTCCTCGGCCTGGGCGAAGCGCTCGAACAGCCCTGGCAGCACGTCCGGATCGATGCCGATGCCCGTGTCGCGAACCGAAAACCGCAGCCGCGCGGCGCCCTCGGCCTCGGGCTCGGCGGCGATGGAAAGGGTCACGCTTCCCTGGGCGGTGAACTTGATCGCGTTGCCGATGAGGTTGAACAGCACCTGGCGAACCCGGCGGCCGTCGATCATGACGTGGCGGGGCGCGTCGGGCGCCATTTCGAGGTTCAGGACCAGCCCCTTCTGGTGCGCGGTCGGTCGCCAGAAGCCGACAAGCTCGTCGGCCAGGGCGTGCAGATCCTGGGGCGCGGCGACGATGTCCATGCGGCCGGCGTCGATGCGCGAGATGTCGAGGATGTCGTTGAGAATCGACATCAGGAACTCGCCGCTGAGGATCAGGGTGTCGACCTGCTCGCGCTGCTCGCCCCGGGCGGAGGCCTTCAGGAGCTGGGCCATGCCCAGCACACCGTTCATGGGGGTGCGAATCTCGTGGCTCATGGTCGCCAGGAAGGCCGACTTGGCCTGGTTGGCTCGGCGCGCCTCCTCGCGGACCGCCTCGGCCTGGGCGCGCTCGTCCTTCAGCCTCTGGATCAGGCTGTTGTTGCGCTCTCGCAGCAGGTTCCACTCGCCGAGGATCTTGCCCATCCCGCCGCTGATCAGGGCCAGCATGATGCCGATCCCGACCAGCGAGAGGCCAAGAGCCACAGCGGGCGCCAGGGGGAAGCGCAGCGCCACCACCAGGCCAAGGGCCGAAAGCACCGGAACGGCCGAGGCCATGCACAGGGCCGGCCGCAACGTGCCGTGAGCGACAGCCACGCAAAGCAGAAGCGTCGCCATCAGGCCGAGGAACAGCATGTCGGCCAACGAGCCGCCGACGAGGAAGGCGACGGTCGGCCAGACGGTCGCCACGGTCGTGCGCAGGCCGACGACCACGCCGATCCGGGTCATCGCGCCGGGGGTCTCGTCAAATCCGGGCGTGGCCAGCCAGCGGCCATAGAGACGCTGGGCCACCGCGTCGGCCGACATGTTGGAGAGGGCGGCCAGAAGCCCGATCCAGGGATGGCCGAGCAGGGCCATGGCGATCGAGAACGGCAGTGTGGCGATGCAGAGCACCGGCAGGGGGGTGCTGAGACCGGTGAGCATGAGCGTCGGCGCGGTGAGGACGGGCAGCAGCGCGTCCTCTTCCTCCTGGCTCCAGGCGTCTTGCGACATGATGGACTCCCCGCCCGCGCCGCTTCTTCGAACGGCGATATCCCCAATCTAGGGGTCGCTCGGGTAAAGGCCGGGTGTAGGAGCGATGAGTCGGAGATTAACGGACCGCCTCGCCCAGAGCCCGATGACCGGTTCCAACTTGGTCGGACGCGCCTTAGATCAACGCCATGACCGCCATCTCCAAGATCACCGCCGAAGCTCCCGAGTGGAGCCTGTCCGACCTCTACGCCGACCGGAACGATCCGCGGATCGAAGCCGATATCGCCGCCGCCGCCGCCGCCAATGACGCGCTCGCGGCGATGGAAGGCCAGTTCGTGGAAGCCCGGGCAAAGCCCGCCGTTCTCGGCGAGCGCATGGACCGGGGCATCCGGCTGTACGAGCAGGCGACCGATGGCCTGTGGGCTGTCGGGGCCTACGCCTCCCTGGCCGCCTCCACGGCTCGGGATGATCCCAAATGGGCCAAGTTCGAGGCCGACTTCCGGGGCCGGGCGGCCGAGATCGCCTCCAGGAGCCTGTTCTTCACCCTTGAGCTCAACCAGCTGGAGGACCCGGAGATCGAGGCGGCCCTTGCGGCCCATCCGGCCGCTGCGCGCTGGCGGCCCTGGCTGCGCCGGCTGCGCCTCTCGCGACCGCATGAACTTAGCCAGGAGCTCGAGGGCTTCATCCTCGACCGCTCGCCTGCGCTGGCCAACTGGACCCGGCTCTATGACGAGACCCTGGCGCGGCTGAAGGCCCGCGTA
>VFQU01001853.1_pt1 | contig 11241 bp, 8 predicted proteins | sample 3512311 | NCBI WGS metagenome assembly VFQU01 (sample SAMN10412377, study PRJNA504923) | tailings metagenome | isolation source: Relicate 3 Philex TSF3 active mining site | place: Philippines: Tuba, Benguet | collected 2017-08-29 | reverse complement strand
CGCCGCTGGCGCGTTCGACGTAGTCGCGGTTGTGCCGCGTCCAGGCGTAGTAGTTGAGCTCCATCTCGTTGCCGATCGGCTTGACCAGCACGGTGCGCGCGCCGGCATCGGCCGGCCGCGCGTTGAGCGTCAGCTGCACGAGCTGGCCCGGCGCGGTGCGCAGCAGCCGGTACGGGTTGTCGGTCGCGGTCAGCGGCTGGCCGTTGATCGCGAGTACGTAGTCGCCGACGCGCGCGTCGACGCCGACTTCGGTCAGCGGCGAGCGATAGCGCTCCTCGTCGTTGCTGCCTTCGAGAATCTTCGCGATCCGGTAGCGTCCGCTCGCCGCGTCGAGCTCGAAACGCGCGCCGAGCAGGCCGACGTTCGGCCGCGCCGGCAGTCGGAAGTCGCCGCCGCTGACGTAGGCGTGGCCGACGTTGAGCTCGGCGACCATCTGGCCGAGCAGATAGTTGAGGTCGCTGCGGTCGCCGACCCAGGTCAGCATCGGCTGGTACTTGGCGCGGATCGCGTTCCAGTCGTAGCCGTGCATGTTGCGCACGTAGAAATGGTCGCGGTAGCGCCGCCACACCTCGTCGAAGATCTCGGCGTACTCGGCCTTCGGATCGACGCGCGCGTAGAGGCCGTCGAGTCCGACGTCCTTGGGCTCGGGCTTGCCGGCCGTCAGATCGATCAGCTTGTAAGCCTGGCCGCTCTGCACCAGCACGCTGGAGGAGGCCGCCGCGAACGCGAGGCCGTCGACCTCCTCGATGACGTCCTGCGACTTGCGCTCGTCGAACACGTAGGCCTTGAGCTTGCTCTTGTAGGCGCCTTCGCGGCCGTAATAGAAGCCGTCGCCGGTGACGTAGTAGAGCGCCTTGTCGGTGAGGCCGATCCAGGCGACGTTGTCCGGATCGATCGGCGCGCGGATCAGGCGACGGTCCAGGCCGTCGAAGTCGATGCGGTCGTCGACCGCCGCCTTGGCGTCTTTCTTGCCGTCCTTGCCGTCCTTGCCGTCGTTCTCGCCTTTCTTGCCGTCGGCGTCCTCGGCCTGGTCGGCGCGGTCGTTCTTCGGCGCGAACGGATTGGCCGCGTCCTTGCGCAGTGCCAGCGCGAAGATGCCGGCACTGCGGTTCGCCGCGTAATTCCATTCGATGCCGGAGATCTGCGGCGTCCACTCGCGGTCGCCGATGAAGTACAGGTACTTGCCGTCCGGCGAGAAGGCCGGTCCGTAGGCGGTGGCCTCGGCGCCGCCGAGCGGCACGCTGCGCGAGGCGGCGAAATCGTGCACGAACAGCCGGCGCACCTGGCTCTGCGCGTCGGCCAGCGTGTACGCCAGATAGTGTCCGCCGGGCGACCAGGCGTAGTCGCGCCGAGAGATGCCGGGATCGTCGGCGATCACCGGCGCCGGACCGCCGCCGGCGGCGGCGACCACACGCAGGCGGCTCTCGCTGTCGACGAAGGCGATCCGCGCGCCGTCCGGCGAGAAGCGCGGCGCGTAGAGGCGTCCGTAGGACTCGGTCGTCAGCTTCAGCGCGCCGCTGCCGTCGGCATTGCGCACCCAGATCGCCTCGTCGCCGTCCTGATCGGATACGTAGGCCACGCGCTTGCCGTCGGCCGACCAGGCCGCCTCGCGCTCGTGGCGGCCCGGCGTATGCGTGAGGTTCAACGTGACGCCGTCCTTGACCGGCACGCTGAAGATTTCGCCGCGCGCGGTGAACAAGGCGCGCTTGCCGTTCTCGCTGAGCGTGAAGTCCTCGATGCGGTCCTTGACGCTGCGCTCCTCGGCGCGCGCGTGCACGAGGTCGCTCGGTACGCTGATCGCGAGCGCGCGGTCCTGCTCGGTCTTGGTGTCGTAGACGTGCAGCGTGCCGTCGACCTCGTAGGCGATCAGGCCGCCGCTGCCGCCGCTGGCCCAGCGCGCGTCGACGCCCTGGTAATCGGTCAGCTGGCGCGTCTGGCCGGTCGGCACGTCGTAGCGGTAGAGGTTCATCTGGGCGCCGCGGTCGGCCAGGAAGTAGACCGCATCGCCGATCCAGACCGGATCGCGGTCGGTGTTGACGTCGTTGGTGATGTTGACCGCGGTCTTGGCCGCGAAGTCGTAGATGAACAAGTCCTGCGCCCAGCCGCCGACGTAGCGGTTCCAGGTGCGGAAGTCGCGGAATTTCGGCGAGTAGACGATGCGCTTGCCGTCCGGCGAATAGCGGCCGACGCCGGCGCTCGGCATCGGCAGCGCGGTCGGCAGGCCGCCGCTGGCCGGCACCGTGAACAGCACCGGATGCGAGGTATTGATCGAATCGCGCCACGAGCGGAGCAGCACCGAGGTGCCGTCCGGCGTCCAGCCGTAGACCTGATGGTCGAAGCCCCAGCGCTGCGGCAGCGGGCCGATCGTCGGGTAGTAGGTCAGCTGCACTGGTTCGCCGCCGGCGGCATCGACCACGTAGACCTGGTCGTCGCCGCCGTACTGACCGGTGAACGCGATGCGCGAGCAGTCCGGCGAGTAGCGCGCGGACTGCTCGAGTCCGGGCGCCGCGGTCAGGCGCACCGCGCTGCCGCCCTGCGTCGAGACCGTCCACAGATCGCCCGCGTAGGTGAAGACCACGCGCTCGCCGCAGACGTCCGGGAAGCGCAGCAGCCGGGTCGGTTCGGCCGCGAAGGAGGGACTCGCGGCGAGGCCGGCGAGAATCAGCGACAGCAGGCGAAGCGATGACATGGCCGTTCCGGTGCTTGGGGAGCGTATCGATACGCCCGGCGCCGTGCCGCGGCCAGCGCCGGAAGTCATGCCGGGCGGTGCCGGGCCGGGCGAGCGATGCGTACAATGCGGGCATGCGAAAGCCGCCGATCGTCCTCGCCCGCCGTCCCGTCGAGAGCAGCCGCTTCCTGCGCGCCGAGCAGCTGGATCTGGAGTTCTCGAACGGCGAGCGGCGCACGTTCGAGCGCCTGCGCGGCGGCGGTCTCGGCGCCGTGATCATCGTGCCGATGCAGGACCCGGACACCGTGCTGCTGGTGCGCGAGTACGCCGCCGGCCTGGACCGCTACGAGATCGGCGTGCCGAAGGGGCGCCTCGACCAGGACGAGACCGTCGAGCAGGGCGCCGAGCGCGAGCTCAAGGAGGAGATCGGCTTCGGCGCGCGCGATCTGCACATCCTGACCACGCTGTCGCTGTCGCCCTCGTACATGACCGCGATGACGCACGTCGTGCTGGCGCGCGATCTCTATCCCGAGCGCCTGCCCGGCGACGAGCCCGAGCCGCTCGACGTGGTGCCGTGGAGACTCTCGGCGCTGCACGAGCTGATCGCGCATCCGGAGGTCAGCGACGGCCGCTCGATCGCCGCGCTGTTCATCGCGCGCGAGTATCTGGCCGGACGCTATCGGCCGTGTCCGTGAATCTGCAGGCGCTGGCCGGCGCGGTCCGCGCGCTGGCCGACCGCGCGGCGGCGGCGATTCTCGAGGTCTATCGCGGCGACTTCGCGGTCCGCCACAAGGACGACCGCTCGCCGCTGACCGCGGCCGATCTGGCCGCGCACCGCGTCATCGTCGCCGGCCTGCAGGCGCTGACGCCGGACTGGCCGGTGCTCTCGGAAGAGGCCGCCGAGATTCCGTGGGAGCGGCGCCGCGACTGGCGCTGCTACTGGCTGGTCGATCCGCTCGACGGCACGCGCGAGTTCGTCAAGCGCAACGACGAGTTCACCGTCAACATCGCGTTGATCGAGGCCGGCCGGCCGATCCTCGGCGTGATCCAGGTGCCGGTCGGCGGCGAGACCGGCTACGCCTGGCGCGGCGGCGGTGCCTGGCTCGCGACCGGCGGCGATCCGCCGCGGCGGATCGCGACACGCCGGCCGCGCACGCCGCTGACCGTCGCCGGCAGCCGCTCGCACGCCAGCGAGCGCATGGCGGCGATGCTGGCGCGGCTCGGCGAGGTCGATCTGATCCCGCTCGGCTCGTCGCTGAAGTTCCTGCGCGTGGCCGACGGCAGTGCCGATCTGTACGTGCGGCTGGGGTCCACGTCCGAATGGGACACCGCGGCCGGCCAGATCCTGCTCGAGGAGGCCGGCGGCGCGCTGACCGCGTTCGACGGCCGCCCCTTCACCTACAACGCGCGACCGACCCTGCTCAACGGCGACTTCATCGCCTGCGGCGATCGTTCGGTGGACTGGCCGCGCCGCCTGCTCGAGGATGCCGCCCGATGACGTTCCGTCCGCGTCCGATGCGATCGACCGACGACCTGCTCGCGATCATGGCGCGCCTGCGCGACCCGGACGGCGGCTGCCCCTGGGATCTGGAGCAGGACTTCGCGACGATCGCGCCGTACACGATCGAGGAGGCCTACGAGGTCGCCGACGCGATCGACCGCGGCGACTTCGACGATCTGCGCGGCGAACTCGGCGATCTGCTGCTGCAGGTGGTCTTCCACGCCCGCATGGCCGAGGAGGCCGGGCATTTCGCGTTCGGCGACGTCGTCGAGGCGATCTGCGAGAAGATGATCAGCCGCCATCCGCACGTGTTCGCCGCGTCGGCCGCCGACGACGCGCAGGCCGTCGCCGACAGCTGGGAGGCGATCAAGCGCCGCGAGCGCGCGGCCGCCGGCGATGCGGACGTCAGCGCGCTGGCCGGCATCGCGCGCGGCCTGCCCGAATGGCAGCGCGCCGCCAAGCTGCAGAAGCGCGCCGCGGCCAGCGGCTTCGAATGGCCCGGCATCGCGCCGGTGCTCGACAAGCTCGCCGAGGAGCTGGGCGAGGTCCGCGCCGAGGTCGACGCGCAGTCCGGCCCGGAGCGTCTGACCGACGAGATCGGCGACGTCCTGTTCGTCTGCGTCAACCTGGCGCGCCACGCCGGCGTCGACGTGTCCACCGCGCTGCGCCGCGCCAACGCGAAGTTCGAGCGGCGCTTCCGCCGCATGGAGACGCTCGCCGCCGAAAGCGGCGGCGGCCTGGCCGGCCTGCCGCTGGATGCGCAGGAGCGGCTCTGGGACCGCGCCAAGGCCGAAGAGCGCGGGTAGGACGATGGAATCGATTGCGGTCGTACTCGCGATGCTGCTGGCGGTCGTCGCCAGCGGCCTGCTGGTGCGCATGGTGCCGGTGCCGATCCCGTTGCCGCTGCTGCAGATCGCGCTCGGCGCGGCGATCGCACTGGTCGCCAACCACGGCGTGACGCTCGACCCGGAGATCTTCTTCCTGTTGTTCCTGCCGCCGCTGCTGTTCCTGGACGGCTGGCGGATTCCGAAGGAAGGCCTGTTCCGCGACAAGGGCACGATCCTCGAGCTCGCACTCGGCCTGGTCGTGTTCACGGTCGTCGGCATGGGTCTGCTGATCCACTCGATGATTCCGGCGATGCCGCTCGCGGTCGCGTTCGCGCTGGCCGCGATCGTCTCGCCGACCGATCCGGTCGCGGTCTCGGCGATCGCCGCGCGCGTGCCGATTCCCAAGCGCATCATGCACGTGCTCGAAGGCGAGTCGCTGCTCAACGACGCGTCGGGCCTGGTCTGCTTCCGCTTCGCGGTCGCCGCAGCGCTGACCGGCAGCTTCTCGCTGTCGGAAGCCGCGCTGACGTTCCTGTGGCTGGCGATCGGCGGCATCGCGATCGGCGTCGGCGTGACGCTGGCGGTGACGTACGCCAAGAACGCGGTCAGCCGGCGCTTCGGCGAGGAGGCCGGTTCGCAGATCCTGGTCAGCCTGCTGATCCCGTTCGGCGCGTATCTGCTGGCCGAGCACGCCGGCTGCTCGGGCATCCTCGCCGCGGTCGCCGCCGGCGTGACGATGAGCTACGCCGAGCTCAGCGGCCGCGCGCTCGCGTCCACGCGGATGCAGCGCACCGCGGTCTGGGACACCGTGCAGTTCGCGCTGAACGGCGTGATCTTCGTACTGCTCGGCGAGCAGCTGCCGCGGATCTTCTCCGGTGCGGTCGCCTCGGTGCAGGAGGCCGGCCATCACTCGCCCTGGTGGCTGGTCGTCTACGTGCTGGCGATCAATTTCGGCTTGGCCCTGTTGCGCTTCTTCTGGGTCTGGCTGTCGTTGAAGTTCACGTTGTTCCGCGCGACGCGGCGCGGCGAGGCGGTCCGCAAACCGAGCCTGCGCCTGATCCTGGCGATGTCGCTGGCCGGCGTGCGCGGCGCGATCACGCTGGCCGGCGTGCTGACGCTGCCGCTGATGCTCGACGACGGCTCACCGTTCCCGGCCCGCGATCTGGCGATCTTCCTCGCGACCGCGGTGATCATGCTGTCGCTGCTGGTCGCCAGCATCGGCCTGCCGTGGCTGCTGCGCGACCTGGAGCTGCCGGCCGAGCCCGAGCACGAGGCCGACGAGGACCGTGCGCGCGTCGTCGCGTCGCAGGCGGCGATTCACGCGGTGGAGGAGGCCGGTCACCGGCTGGCGCAGGGACAGACCGACGCCGACCTGCACGCCGACGCCTCGGCGCGCGTGATGGATCTGTACCGCCGCCGCATCGACGGCCAGGCGCAGACCGGCGAGGCCGCCGACCGGATCCGCAAGAGCGACGCGATCGAGCGCGAGCTGCGTCTGGCCGGCCTGCGCGCCGAGCGCGACGCGGTCTACCGCCTGGCCCGCGAGCGCGCGCTGTCGGACGAGAGCGCGCGCAAGCTGGTGCGCGAGATCGACCTGCTCGAGGAGCGCTACCGCTGATCCGGACGGCCGCTTGCGGTCGCGCGGCAGCGTGATGGGGCGGCCGCTATAAACCCTGGCGCCTCCCGGTGTATCCAAGGCCGCATTGTCCCTGTCGAGGAGTGACCCGATGCGTGTCCTGTTCCCGCTGTTGCTGGCAGCCGTCTCGTCCACCGCGCTGGCCGATTCGTGCGCGTTCAGCGCCGCACGCAACGTCGAGGTCGACGCGGCCGGCTTGAAGACCGCGCTGTTCCGGCTCGGCGCCAACGATCTGAAACTCGAGGGCGTAGCGGGCCTGGCTCGCATCGAAGTGCGCGGCCGCGCCTGCGCGTCCGACCAGGCCGCGCTCGACGGCCTGTCCGTGTCGCAGTCGCGTGCTGGCGACCGCCTGACGATCAGTGTCGAGGATGCCGCGCGCCCCGGCGGCTGGTCCGGATCGCGCTATGCCTATATCGACCTGTCCGCACGCGCGCCGGCCGCGCTGCTGGCCGAGATCGTCGCCGGCTCCGGCGACGCCGACGTGCGTCGCATCGCCGCGTTGACGTTCACGTCCGGCTCGGGCGATCTGGAGGCGCACGAGGTCGCCGGCCCGGTCACCGTCGAGGTCGGATCCGGCGATGCCGAGCTCGACACGGTCGGCGCGCTGACGCTGCGCTCGTCCGGCTCAGGCGACGTGCGCGCCAGGCGTGTGCGCGGCGGCGTCGAGGTCGGTCGCGTCGGTTCGGGCGATCTGACCTTCGAAGACGTCGCCGGCGACGTACGCATCGAGCGCGTCGGCTCCGGTGACGTCGAGGTGCGCGACGTCGGCGGCAGCGTATCGGTCGGCGCGATCGGCTCGGGCGACGTGATCGCGCGCGGCATCCGCGGTGATCTGACGGTTCAGTCGCAGCGCAGCGGCTCGGTCCAGCACAGCGACGTCGGCGGCCGCGTCAGCGTACCGGACAGCCGCTGACGCGCGGCACCGGTCGCGCTCGCTTGCACGCGAAAGCCGGCGGCGACATGCCGCGGCTTTCGCGCGTCAGTCCTCGGTCTTGTGCGGCCAGCGACACAGATCGCGGATCACGCAGCGCGGGCAGTCCGGCTTGCGCGCCTTGCAGACGTAGCGTCCGTGCAGGATCAGCCAGTGGTGCGCGTCCTGGCGGAACTCGGCCGGCACCACCTTGAGCAGCTTGTCCTCGACCGCGCGCACGTCCTTGCCGGGCGCCAGGCCGGTGCGGTTGGCGACGCGGAAGATGTGGGTGTCGACCGCGATCGTCGGCTCGCCGAAGGCCGTATTGAGCACGACGTTGGCGGTCTTGCGGCCGACGCCCGGCAGCGCCTCGAGTGCCTCGCGCGAGCGCGGCACCTCGCCGCCGTAGCGGTCGACCAGGATCGCGCAGGTCGCGATGATGTTCCTCGCCTTGGCGTTGTAGAGTCCGATCGTCGCGATGTAGCGCTTGAGGCCGTCCTCGCCGAGGTCGAGGATCGCCTGCGGCGTGGCGGCGACCGGATAGAGGCGCCGCGTCGCCTTGTTGACGCCGACGTCGGTGGCCTGCGCCGAGAGGATCACCGCGATCAGCAGCTCGAACGGCGTGCGGTATTCGAGTTCGGTCGTCGGATGCGGATCGAGTTCGCGCAGACGACCGAACAGCTCGACGACGTCGGCACGCTTCACGTATCGCCTCCGCTGCGCCGCGCGCGGCCGCGCGCGATCGCGTCCAGCACCGCACTGCGCGTGATCGGCGGCGACGCCGTCGCGACGGGCGGGAAGGATGCTTCTTCCGGCACATCGGTCGGCGCGGGACCGCGGCGGCGCCGCTCGGCTGCGTCGCGCTCGCGCACCAGCCGCGCGTTGCGCGCCTCGTAGCGCAGCCGCGCATGCGCGGCACGCGCCAGCACCTCGCCGCGCGTGAGCGGCTGCGGCGCGGCCGCAACCAGATCGATGCAGTCGACCGGACACGGCGGCAGGCACAGCTCGCAGCCGGTGCATTCGGCCGCGATGACGGTGTGCATCTTCTTCAACGCACCGACGATCGCGTCGACCGGACAGGCCTGGATGCACTTGGTGCAGCCGATGCAGACCGCCTCGTCGATCAGTGCCAGCAGCGGCGGCGCTTCGCGGCCGTAGTGCGGGTCCAGCGGCAGCACCGGCCCGCCGGTCAGCGCGGCGAGCGCGCGCACGCCATCCTCACCGCCGGGCGGGCACTGGTTGATCGCCGCCTCGCCGCGGGCGATCGCCTCGGCGTAGGGGCGGCAGGCCGGATAGCCGCAGCGCGTGCACTGGGTCTGCGGCAACGCGGCGTCGATGCGTTCGGCGAGGGGCGCGTCCACGGCGGCCACCGGGTCAGGCGCCGGCCGCTTCGGCGGCGTCGCGCAGCTGCGCGAACGGCTCGGCGGCGGCACGCCAGCGATGCGAACAGGCCGCGCAGCGGTAGCGGCCGACCAGTCCGTGGCGCCAGAGCGGCACCACCAGCATCGCCAGCCACGGCGCAAACGCGGCGACGAGGATGACCGGTGCCTCGATGCGGGTCGCCAGGGCGAAGGTCACCACCGACCAGACCAGATAGGCCGCGAACGCGCGCCGGCGGGGCCGCGAATCGCTCTGGCCGCGCGCGTCGCGGCATCGCGGACAGAGCGGTCGGTGCTCCGGCTCGTCGGCGAGGGTCAGCGCGCCTTGCCGGCGGGCGCGGGTCAGCGCATGCGCGGCGTCGAGCTGGCTCGCCGGCACCATCACGCGGAAACCGCCGTAGGCGAGGATCTGGAACCAGTCCTGGCGCATGGTGTACTGGTCGAACAGATGCGCATGGAATCCCTCGGCGCGCAGCAGGGCGACGACGATCTGCCCGTCCAGATACTCGGCTGCCCAGTCGACGCAGCGCATCGCCGGCGCGCCGTGCTCAGCGCACCGTCGCGCCCGGCACGGCGCCGCTGTCGACGTCGAGCAGGAACAGGTCGCTGCCGCCGCTGCCGGCCGACAGGATCATGCCCTCGGACATGCCGAAGCGCATCTTGCGCGGTGCCAGGTTCGCGACGAAGACGACGTGACGACCGACCAGGGTCTGCGGATCGCCGTAGGCGGCGCGGATGCCCGAGAAGATCTGCCGCTCGCCGAGCTCGCCGGCGTCGAGACGGAACCGCAGCAGCTTGTCCGAGCCGTCCACGAAGCCGCACTCGAGCACCTTGCCGATGCGCAGGTCGACGCGCATGAAATCCTCGATGCCGATCGTCGGCGGCGGCGCCGCGTCGTCGCCCGCGGCTGCGCTGGGCGCCGTCGCAGGCGCTGCCTGCGCTGCGATCTTCGGCTTGGCTGGTGCAGCGGCCGGCGCCGGTGCCAGCGATTCGGTCGATGCGGCGACCATCGCCTGCACCTGCTTCGGGTCGACGCGCGTCAGCAGCGGCGTGTACGGCTGCACCACGTGGTCGCCGAGGTGAGCGGCGATGTCGCCGAAGGCGGAGAAGCCGTCCGGCAGGGCCAGGAAGCGCTCGGCGTCGGCCGCGATGCGCGGCAGCACCGGCTTGAGCGCGCAGGTCAGCGCGCGGAACAGGTTGAGCCCGGTCGACAGCACGACGTGCAGCTCGTGCCGGCGCGCCGGATCCTTGGCCAGCGCCCATGGCGCGGCTTCGGCGATGTATTCGTTGGCGCGATCGGCCACCTGCATGATCGCGGCCATCGCCTTGTTGAACTCGTCGCGGTCGTACAGCGCGACCGCGCGCCGCAACTGGTCGGTCGCCCAGACCAGGGCTTCGATCGCGTTGAGCTCGTAGCGCTGCGGCGGCTGCGGCGCGCCCGGCGCGGCGTTCCAGAACGGCGCGATCAGGCGATTCTCGAAATGCGTCTCGAGCAGCTTCGCGCAGCGGCTGGCGATGTTGACGAACTTGCCGACCAGATCGGCGTTGACGCGCTGGCCGAAGTCCTCGAGGTTGAGGTCGATGTCGACCACGCCGCCGGAGGACTTGACCGCGAAGTAGTAGCGCAGCGCGTCCGGATCCAGGCCGCTGTCGAGATAGGTCCGCGCCTGGATGAAAGTGCCGCGCGACTTGGACATCTTCGCGCCATTGACGGTCAGGTAGCCGTTGACGTGCAGCGCGGTCGGCACGCGCAGCGAGGCGCCGTGCAGCATCGCCGGCCAGAACAGGCCGTGGAAATTGACGATGTCCTTGCCGATGAAGTGGTGCAGCTCGGTCGCGCCGTCGGGCTGCAGCCATTCGTCGAACGACAGGCCGGCGCGCGCGCAGTAGGCCTTGAAGCTGGCCAGATAGCCGATCGGCGCGTCGAGCCAGACGTAGAAGTACTTGCCGGGTGCGTCCGGAATCGGAAATCCGAAGTACGGCTCGTCGCGCGAGATGTCCCAGTCGCGCAGGCCGCCTTCGGCGTCCAGCCACTCGCGCAGCTTGGCGATCACGCCCGGATGCGCGACCGGCGCGCCGCCGGTCAGCGTGCCGCCGAGCCATTCGCGCAGGAAGGTCCCGAACTTCGGCAACTCGAAGAAGTAATGCTCGGACTCGCGCAGCACCGGCGTCGCGCCGGACATCACCGAGCGCGGGTTGCGCAGGTCGGTCGGAGCGTAGGTGGCGCCGCAGTGCTCGCAGTTGTCGCCGTACTGGTCGGCGGTGCCGCAGTTGGGACACTCGACCTGGATGTAGCGGTCCGGCAGGAACATGCCCTTGA
>VFQU01001852.1_pt1 | contig 11241 bp, 9 predicted proteins | sample 3512311 | NCBI WGS metagenome assembly VFQU01 (sample SAMN10412377, study PRJNA504923) | tailings metagenome | isolation source: Relicate 3 Philex TSF3 active mining site | place: Philippines: Tuba, Benguet | collected 2017-08-29 | reverse complement strand
TCGGCGAAGGCCTCGACGTCGCCGGACGGCTGGATCGAGACGCCCTCGGGCAGGTTCTTGAGCGAGGCCAGAGCCTTGACCTGTTGATCCGCTTCGCCGAGGGCGATGCCGTTCAGTTCGGCCGTGATGGTGGCGTTGCGGCTACGGTCGAGGCGCTCGATCTGGCTGGGACCGGCGCCGTAGCTGATGTTGGCCACGGCCGAGAGCGGCACGGCCGCGCCGCCGGCCGTCGGCACCCGCAGGTTCTCCAGCACGCCGATGTCCTCGCGCGCGGTCTCTGTCAGGCGCAGGCGGATCGGGATCTGGCGGTCGCCGAGATTGTACTTGGGCAGGAGCTGGTCGATGTCGCCCAGGGTGGCGACCCGCACCGTCTGGCTGATGTCGCCGGCGGAGACGCCCATGCGGGCGGCGATGTCAGGCTTGGGCGTGACCAGGATTTCCGGACGGGCGATGTCGGCGGTGTTGACCACATTGGCCAGCCCCGGCAGGGCGCGCATCTCGGTCTCGACCTGACGGGCGGCGCGGGCGAGAGCGGGGCCGTCGTCGCTGGTCAGGGTGACGTTGTAGAGCGGCGCAGAGCCGTCGACGCCGAAGCGCACGCGCACGCCCGGGATGGCGGCGAACTCCTCGGCCATCTCGCGCTCGAAAGCCTGTTGGCCGAGCTTGCGGTCGGACTTGTCGACGAGGTTGGCGGTGATGGCCGCGCGGCGCACGTCGCTGAGCGCCGCGCCCGAGCCGCCGGGGCCGGTGGCGGCCAGACCGGCGCCGACGCCGCCGTAGACGCTCTTCACCTCGGGACGGGCCAGCAGGATGTCGGACATGCGGCGCACGACCGCATCGGTCTCTTCCAGCGTCGCGCCGGGCGGCAGTTCGACGGACATGGCCGAGTAGCCCTGGTCGCCGGCCGGGATGAACTCAGCCGGCACCATGGCGGCGACGCCGATCGAGCCGAAGAAGAAGACCGTGCCCAGGATGACCGACAGCACCTTGTGGCGCAGCCCCCACTTCAGGGCGACCAGATACTGGGGCATCCAGAACGGGTCCTTGTGCTCCAGCTTGGTGTCGGCCTTGAGCAGGTAGGCGCTCATCAGCGGGGTAAGCATCCGCGCGACCACCAGGCTGAACAGCACCGAGACGCAGGCGGCCAGGGCGAAACTCTTGAAGAACTGGCCCACCACGCCCGGCATGAAGCCCACCGGCGCGAACACCGCGACGATGGTGGCGGTGGTGGCCACGACCGCCAAGCCGATTTCGTCGGCGGCCTCCATCGACGCCTGGTAGGGCTTTAGCCCGTACTGGCGCATGTGCCGGACGATGTTCTCGATCTCGACGATGGCGTCATCGACCAGGATGCCGATGGTCAGGGACAGCGCCAGCAGGGTGACGACGTTGAAGCTCTGGTCCAGGGGGGCAAGGATGGCGAAGGTCGGGATCAGCGACAGCGGCATCGCCACCGAGGTGATCAGGGTCGCGCGCCAGTCGCGCAGGAACAGCCAGACCACCAGCACCGCCAGCAGGGCGCCCAGGCCCAGGGCCTCGACCGAGGCGATGTAGCTTTCCTCGACATACTGCACGGTCGAGGTCACCTCCTCGATGACCAGGTCATTGCGCTCGGCGTCGAGCTTTGCGACCGCCTCGCGCACCGCCTTGCCAGCCTTGACCTCGCTGCCGTCGCGGGTGCGCAGCATCGAGAAGGAGACGACTTCCTCACCGTTGTAGCGGGCGCGGATGCGCGGTTCGGTCCAGCTGTCGGTGACCTGGCCGAGGTCGCCCAGGCGGACGCTGCGGCCGCCGCCGAGCGGAATGCGCTTGTCGGCCAGTTGTTCGACGCTGTCGGCGCCGCCCAGGGTGCGGATGGCCCGCTCCTCGCCGCCCACGGTGGCCCGGCCGCCGGGCAGGTCGGCGTTGATGTTGCGCAGCGACTGGCTGACCTGGGCGGCCGTGACTCCCTGGGCCTCCAGCTTGCGCGGGTCGAGCTCGACGCGGATCTCGCGCGAAACGCCGCCCTCGCGGGTGACCTGGGCGACGCCGTCGATGGCCAGCAGGCGCTTGGAGACGTCGTTGTCGACGAACCAGCTCAGCTGTTCGGGGTTCATCGAGCCGGAGCGGACGACATAGGTGATCAGCGGCTGGCCGGAGATGTCGATGCGCTGGACGATCGGCTCGGGAATGTCCTGTGGCAGGTCGGCGCGGATGGAGGCGACGGCGTTGCGGACGTCGTTCGTGGCCTTCTCCAGGTCGGTGCCGATCTCGAACTCGACGCTGGTGTTGCTGACCCCGTCGCCGACGGTCGAGCGCACATGGCGCACGCCCTGCAGGCCGGTCAGGGCGTCCTCGACGATGCGGGTGACCTGGCTTTCCAGCTCCGGCGGGGCGGCGCCCGGCTGGGCGGCGGCGACCACCACCAGCGGAAAGTCGATGTCGGGGAAGTTGTTCACCCGCATGTCCATGAACCCGCGGATGCCCGCGATGGTCAGCACGATGAACAGAAGGACCGTGGGGATCGGGTTCTTGATCGACCACGCCGAGATGTTGCGGAACATGGCGGCCTACCGCTTCGGCTGGGCGGTCGCGACGCGCACCTTGTCGCCGTCCGCCAGGAAGCCGGCGCCGCCGACGACCACCCGCTCGCCCTCGCGCAGGCCCGAGGTGATCTCGACGCGGTCGCCGACGCGGGCGCCGGTGGTGACCGGGCGGAACCGGGCGGCCCCGGCCGCATCCAGCACGAACACCCCGGCCTTGCCATTGCGGTAGACGACCGACGACTGCGGGGTGACCAGCGCCGGCTGGTCGCCGACATCGATGCTGGCGCGGGCGAACATGCCCGGCCGGAACTGGCTGGCCGAAACCAGGCTGACCCTCGCCAGGCCAACACGGGTCTGGGCGTCGACGCGGGGGGTTACCAGCCGGACCGTGCCGGCGGATTCGCCGCCCTCGTCGCCGGTGATCGTGGCGGGCATGCCGGCGCGGACGCGATCGAGGTCGGATTCGGCGACCTCGCCGGCCAGCTCAAGCCGGCCATCCCGCGTCAGGCGGAACAGCTCGGTTCCCGGCTGGATGATCTGGCCCTTCACGACGCTGCGGGCGGTAATGCGGCCGGCCACGGGGGCGCGGATGTTGGTCTGGTCGAGCTGCGCGGCGGTCTGCGAGCGGGCGGCCTCGGCGGCCGACAGATTGGCGGCGGCGGTGCGCTGGGCGGCGAGACGCTGGTCGAGGGCGGCCTGGGCCAGGTAGCCCTTCTGCTTCAGCTCCTGGGCGCGGGCGAGGTTGGCGTCGGCCTCGGCCAGGGTGGCGCGGGCGGACTGGACCTGGGCGTCCTGCTGGCGCAGGGCGGCGCGCAGGAGCGTGTCGTTCATCTTGACCAGCAGCTGGCCCTGGCGAACCCAGTCGCCCTCGTCGACGAGGACCTGCACGGCCACCAGGCCGCCGGTTTCGGCGCCGACGACGACCTCCTGCCAGGCGGTCACTGTGCCGGACACCTCGACTCGGCGCGGCAGGCTGACCGGCGCAGCGGTGGTGACGCTGACCGTCAAGGCCGGCTTTTCCTTGGGCGGCTCCTCGGACTTGCCGCAGGCGGCCAGCGGCAGGGCTCCCGCCAGGACGGCGGCCAGCACAACGGTCCGAATCCGGTTCGGCCGGTCGGTAAAGGCGCGCACGTCAGGCTCCCCAGTCATTCGCAGCGTGGCTGCTATCTAGGTCGTCGGGGTCATTTCGCAACCGCGAAGACCGATGCTCTCCGCCTAGAACGCGCCAGATGGCCGCTGGCCGACAGGTTGCTGACAAAATGTGGCGCGGGCGCCCCCGCGCACACGCGTTCTCGCACTGGCGCGGTTTTGTGCTAGAGGCGCGCCACCATGACGACCCCGCCTATCGACAAGATCCGCAACTTCTCCATCGTGGCGCACATCGACCACGGCAAGAGCACCCTCAGCGACCGTCTCATCCAGCAGACGGGCGGCCTGACCGCGCGCGAGATGACCGAGCAGGTCCTCGACAACATGGAGATCGAGAAGGAGCGGGGCATCACGATCAAGGCCCAGACCGTCCGGCTCGAGTACAAGGCCAGGGACGGCGAGACCTATATCCTGAACCTGATGGACACGCCCGGCCACGTCGACTTCGCCTACGAAGTCAGTCGCAGCCTGGCGGCCTGCGAGGGCTCCATCCTGGTCGTCGACGCCAGCCAGGGCGTCGAGGCCCAGACGCTGGCCAACGTCTACCAGGCCATCGACAACAACCACGAGATCGTCCCGGTCCTCAACAAGATCGACCTGCCGGCCGCCGAGCCGGAGCGGGTCAAGGCGCAGATCGAGGACGTCATCGGCCTGGACGCCTCGGACGCGGTCGAGTGCTCGGCCAAGACCGGCATCGGCATCGCCGACGTTCTGGAGGCCATCGTCACCCGCCTGCCGGCGCCCAAGGGCGATCCGGATGCGCCGCTGAAGGCGCTGCTGGTCGATGCTTGGTACGACCCCTACCTCGGCGTCGTGGTCCTGGTCCGCATCTTCGACGGCTCGCTCAAGGCCGGCCAGCGGATCAAGATGATGAACGCCGGCGCGACCCATCTGGTCGACCGGGTCGGCGTCTTCCTGCCCAAGAATACCCCGGTCCAGAGCCTGGGCCCCGGCGAGGTCGGCTATTTCACCGCCCAGATCAAGGAAGTGGCCGACGCCGCCGTCGGCGACACCATCACCGACGAGAAGAAGCCGACGACCGCGCCGCTGTCGGGGTTCAAGGAAGTGCAGCCGGTGGTGTTCTGCGGCCTGTTCCCGGTCGACGCCGCCGACTTCGAGGACCTGCGCAGCGCCATCGGCAAGCTGCGCCTGAACGACGCCAGCTTCACCTACGAGATGGAGACCAGCGCCGCGCTGGGCTTCGGCTTCCGCTGCGGGTTCCTGGGCCTGCTTCACCTGGAGATCATCCAGGAGCGGCTGAGCCGCGAGTTCGACCTCGATCTGATCGCGACGGCGCCGAGCGTCGTCTACAAGATCGCCCTGACCCACGGCGGCGGCGAGATCGACCTGCACAACCCCGCCGACCTGCCCGACCCGACAAAGATCGAGAGCATCAGCGAGCCCTGGATCAAGGCGACCATCCTGACGCCGGACGAGTACCTGGGCGGGGTCATCAAGCTGTGTCAGGACCGCCGCGGCGAGCAGCGGGAGCTGTCCTACGTCGGCAGCCGGGCGATGCTGGTCTACGACCTGCCGCTGAACGAGGTGGTGTTCGATTTCTACGACCGGCTGAAGTCGATCTCGAAGGGCTACGCCAGCTTCGACTACCAGATCGAGGGCTACCGCGAGGGCGACCTGGTGAAGATGCAGATCCTGGTCAACGCCGAGCCGGTGGATGCGCTGGCCATGCTGGTCCACCGCGCCCGCGCCGAACAGCGCGGCCGGGGCATGGTCGAGAAGATGAAGGAGCTGATCCCCCAGCACATGTTCGTCATCCCGATCCAGGCGGCCATCGGCGGCCGGATCATCGCCCGCGAGACGGTGCGCGCCCTGCGCAAGGACGTGACGGCCAAGTGCTACGGCGGCGACGCCTCGCGCAAACGCAAGCTGCTGGACAAGCAGAAGGCCGGCAAGAAGCGCATGCGCCAGTTCGGCAAGGTGGAGATCCCGCAGGAGGCCTTCATCGCCGCGCTGAAGATGGACGACAACTGACGCCGTTTCCGTCTCCCTGAGGGAGAGGTTTCACTCAACGAGCAGTTTCCGCAGTTCATTCTTGGCCACCTTCTCCAGCGTGGCGCGAGGGAAGCTGTCGACGAAGCGCACCTCGTGCGGCTGCTTGAAGCTGGCGAGCTGGCCCCTGCAGGCCTCGAGGATGGCCGTTTCCAGGCCTTCCGACCCGGCCGGCGCGATGACGAAGGCGACCGGGACCTCGTCCAGCATCGGATGCCGCTTGGCGACCACGGCCACCTCTCCCACGCCAGGAACCCCGGCTATCACCCGCTCGATCTCGCTGGCGGCGACGTTCTCGCCGCCGACCTTGAGCATGTCCTTGGAGCGGTCGGCGAAGTAGAGGTAGCCGTCCTCGCCCAGCCGCACCCTGTCGCCGGTGATGAACAAGCCATCGGCGGTAAAGGCCTTCGCCGTGGCCTCCGGGTCATGGGCGTACTCGAGAAACAGCGAAACGCCGCGGACGCCGCCGACCAGCAGGTCGCCGGTTTCGCCCGGCTTCACCGGCGCGCCATCCTCGTCCAGCACATGGATGTCGTAGGCTGGCGAGGGTCGGCCCATGGACATGGGCGCGTCGGGCGCGGTGGGCGAGCCGACTGTGCCGTGGGTCATGGTCTCGGTCATGCCCCACCAGCCGACCGTCTTGACCCCGAACAGACGGTCCGTGGCCGGATCGCAGATGCCGTTGCCGAAGTTGCGGTAGCTGTGTCTTGGCACAGGCTGGCCGGCGATGGCCTTCAGGCAGAAGGGCACCATCGAGGTCCAGGTACAGCGGTGCTTCAGCGACACCGGCCAGAAGCGGCTGGCCGAGAACTTCGGCATCAGCACCGCCGTCGCCCCGGCCCAGAAGGCGGCCAGCACGCTGTAGACCTGGGCGTTGGTGTGGAACAGCGGCAGGTAGACCAGATGCACGTCCTCGGGGACCAGCCCTTCGTTCTGGGCGCACATCCGCCCGCCCCACAGGGCGTTGGCGTGGGTCCAGAGCACGGCCTTGGGCCGCGCCGTGGTGCCGCTGGTGTACTGGATGCCGAAATGGGCCCAGGGATCGTGCGGCCGCTCGGCCAGGGTCGCCGGGTCGCCATCCAGCGCGGCGAAGGGCTCGAAACCCTCGGCCGGCGCTGGCTCGCCGCTGTCATTGTCGGTCACCACGAGCCAGGACAGCCCCGGCGCGGCATCCCGCATCACAGGCGCCAGCATCGGCTGTGTGATCGCGCCCACCGCCCTGCTGTGCTTGGCGAAGTAGCGCACTTCGTCGAGGCTGGACCTGGTGTTGGTCGTCACCGGCACGGCGCCGGCGTAGGCGCAGCCCAGCCAGGCGATGACCGATTCCGGACAGTTTTCCAGGTGGACAATGACCCGCTGGCCCGGCGTCACGCCCCGCGCCTGCAGCCCGGCCGCAAGGCGCCGCACCGCCTCGCGGAACTGACTGTAGGACCAGGCGCGGCCCTCGCCTTCAAAGGGCTCCCAGACCAGGAACGGATGGTCGCCGCGCCAGGCCGCGCGCGCGTCGATCAGGCTGCGGATGTCCATGCCCTCGAAGGGGGTCAGCGGTCGGTTCTCGGGGCGGGGCGCGGTCATGCGCGCATGATGGCGGACGGCGCCGAGCGGGGTAAAGCCTGTCCCAGGGTCAGCGGCCGGCGCTCGACAGGGGACGGCGGCGGCGCCATCTGTGGGCCATGACCGTACGCAAGACCCGCAAGGGCGGCGACGCCACGCGCGATCGTCTGATCGAGGCCGCCTTCACCGTCGTGGCCCGCGACGGGATCGAGGCCGCCAGCGTCAAGAACATCGCCGCCGAGGCGGGGGTGACGCCGGGGCTGACCCACTATCACTTCCCCAGCAAGGACGCCCTGCTCAAGGCCGCCATGTGCCAGGCGCTCGATGACTACCGCGCGCGGGTCCGCGCCCGGCGTGAGGAAAGCCTGGGCGGAGGCGACCCGCTGGGCGCCTTCTTCGACGACGCGGTCGGTTCGGCCGAGGAATACGCGACCTTCTTCCGCGTCCGTCTGGCGTTCGCCGCCCAGGCCCTGGTCGACCCCGGCGTGGCCGAAGCCCTGGCCAGCCTGAACGCGGCCGCCATCGAGGAAACCGCCCTGACCGTGGCGGCGGCGACCGGCCGGGCCGAGCCGGGCGAGCGGGAGCTGGCGCTGGCGGCGACGCTGAAAGGCGCCTTCGACGGGCTGATGCTGGCCTGGCTGACCAACCCGGACTTTCCCACCGCCGCCGCGGGCCAGATTCTTGAGAACGGCGCCCGCGCCTGGCTGGGGCTCTTGCCGCGCTCGCAAGCCTGACTATATTTTGTTGGTCAACCAACCAAATATAGGGGCGGCAATGTATATCGTGATGACGGGCGCGACGGACGGCATCGGCCTGTTCGCCGCGCGACAGCTTCTGGCCCGGGGCCACGACCTGCGCGTCGGATCGCGCCGTCCCGACCGCGCCGCACGCAGCCTGCGAGCCGCGCCCGGCGGGGGGCGCGTCTCGTTCGAGCCGCTGGAGCTGGGCGATCTCGCCTCGGTGCGGGCGTTCGCCGCCCGCGCCCTGGCCGGTCCGCCCATCGAGCGGCTGGTGCTGAACGCCGGTCTGCAGCAGGTCCGCCCCAGCCGCAGCGCCCAGGGGCTGGAGCTGACCTTCGCGGCCAATCACCTGGCCCACTGGCTGCTGGTCGAGCGCCTCGCCGGTCACATGGCGCCGGACGGCCGCGTCATCCTCACCGCCAGCGGCACCCATGACCCCGCCCAGAAGACCGGCATGCCGCCGCCGCGCCACGCCGACGCCCGGCTGCTGGCCTATCCGGAGCTGGACGCCGACCTCGACGCCGACCCAGGCAGGGCCGGCCGGCGAGCCTATTCCGCCTCCAAGCTGTGCAATGTCATGACCGCGCGCGAATTGGCGCGCCGGCTGGCGCCCGTCCGGCCGGACATCGCCGTCATCGCCTTCGACCCCGGGTTCTCGCCCGGCACGGGGCTGGCGCGGAGCTATCCGCCGCCGCTGGGCCTGGTCTTCCGCCATCTGATGCCGCTGTTCGTGCGCGGCGACCGCGTGTCGACCCCGGCGGTCTCCGGCCGCCTGCTGGCCGAGCTGGCGACGGAGGCGGCCTATGGCGGATCACGGGGCGCCTACTGGGCCGTCAATCGCCGCCGGCTGATCGAGGAGCCGCCCTCGGTTCTGGCGCGCGACGACGCCGCCTGCGCGCGGCTGTGGGAGGACAGCGCCGCCCTCGCCGGCTGACCATTCACCCGTCCGCCGATCCATGCGAGACAGCGGCCATGACCCAGGACTTCGACCCCTACTTCCAGGAGATCGGCCGGCTGGCGCTGGAGGCGGCGGCCGAGGACGCCGGCAAGCTGCTGGTCTATGCCGAACTGGCCGATGGCGAACTGGACGCCGACATCTTCTTCCAGGATCCCGACAGCGACCTGATCCAGTACCGGCTGGCGCCGCCGATGCTGGCGGCGGTCATCGAGGCGTTCCACGCCGCCTGGTCGGCGGCCGACCCCGAGCGGACCTGGCGGGCGATGGCCTTCGTCATCGAGGACGAGGGCTTCCGGCTGGACCTCACCTACGAGTCCGAGATCGAGGAGTTGGAGGACGAGGCCGAGGACGACATCAGCCATCGCCGCCCGGCCAAGGTGCGCGAAGTGTTCGGCGAGGCGATGGTCGACTATTCCCGCCCCGGCGTCTGAACCCGCCTCAGAGCCCCAGCTTGCGCGCGCCTTCGCCTGGCGGCACGCCGTCGCAACGCTCGCTCCGCGCGTCGGTGCGCATCAGGGTCACCATCATCGCAGGCGTCTTGCCGCCCGGCTTGCCGACGCTGATGAGCAGGCCATCGTGCGGTCCGGCGGCGGGCGAGCACAGCAGCTCGCGGCTGGCGTAGGCGTTGGGCGGATACTGATAGCCGCCCGGCGTCATCGGCTGTGGCCAGCGCGCCATCGCCGCGCCCAGTTCCGCCCGCAACTTGGCCGGATCGCCGTCGCGGACCAGGACCGTGCAGCTGCGCGCATCGTCGGAACGGACCAGGTTCACCATCACCCCGCCGCGCCCGACGAAGAAGTAGCGGCCGGCGTCCGCCGGCAGGTCCTCGCCCGGTCGTGCGACCACGCCGGTGCGCCCCCTGGCGGGGTCGGGATCGCCGAGGATCCAGGGGAAGCACAGCTCGGTCATGGCGAAATCCACGTCCGGCTGCATCATCTTTGGCGTGCGCGAGCGGTCAGGCCCGGTCCAGCGCTCCGGCGCCTGGGCCGCCGCGGGGGTCAGGACCAGCGCCGAGACCAGCGCCGCCAGGGCGCCGCGGGAGGCATTTCGCATCGCTTCCTCCAACCGTGACGGGGCCGACCACATCAGAGATTGGCCCCGCGCCCGGTTGTCGGCGGAAACGGCGCCGCCCGCAACCGGCCCGGCGCGGCGAAAGAGGCGTCAGGCGCGGCCGGCGACCGCGCGGCCGGCCGGGGCGGCCGGCGTCAGTTCGAGCCGCTCGGCGACTTCCAGCAGGAAGGCGCGGCGGCGCTGCACCGCCCCGTCGACATCCTCGCCGGCGCGCATCAGCCGCACGTCGCCGCGCTCGCTCTCCACACGCAGACGGTCGATGACGGCCGGCAGGTGGCCCTCGCCCTTGCGGGCGTCCATCAGGGCGGCGTGGCTGCGGGCCTCGAGGATACGCTTGTCGACCTGGGCGGCCACCTCCACGCCGGCCTCGGCGCGGGTCGCCAGGGCCATGAAGTCACGAGCGTAGAGCTGCACGAATCCGGGTTCGACCATGAAAGTCTCCTCTTCGTTGGCCACGGCCACGCGCCCATGACCCCGGCGGAACGGCCGGGGCGAAGGGGGTCGCGATCGGGCTTTGCGCGGGGCGCCGACGGGCGCCTGTGATGGGTCACCCTAACACAGCCCGCCCCAAAAGCCCAGAAACGGGCCGGAACCCCCGCCGGCCGGGCGGGTTCGACTCCCATACCCACCCGCAGAACGACAAGGAGGACGACATGCTGGCATGGGAAATGGCATGGCCGATCGGCGCCCTGATTCTGGGCGTGGCGCTCGCCTGGGCGCTGTGGCGCAACCACACCCGCAACCGGGCCAACGACGCCATCACCGAAGAGGCGACCCGGCAGGAGTACGCCCACCCCGACAGCTACGAGGACCGCGCAGAGGCGCTGCGCAAGCAGCTGCGCTGAGCCCCCGCCGCTATACAGCCCCGCCCCCGCCGCCTAGGCTGATGGCGGGAGGCGAACATGACCCTGAGCGACCTGGACGCGGCGCGTCTGTCGGTGGTCCGCGACCACATGCATCTTGAGACCGTGCTCGACTTCGACGCGGTCATGCAGACCTTCGATCACCCGCGCTACGAGCTTGTCGGCACGGACACCGTGTTCGACGGCCCCGAGGCCGTGATGGCCTACTTCAAGGGCTCGCGAACGCCCTTCCCCGACCAGTCCAACGAGATCATCGCCCTGCGCCCGATGCAGGACGCGGTGCTGGCCGAATTCTGGCTGACGGGCACGCACCTGGGCCCGCTGAAGCACGGCGGGAAGGTGGTCGAGCCCACCGGCAAGACCTTCCGCGT